>Ga0307478_10002991_pt1 | contig 12819 bp, 19 predicted proteins | sample atmos_gasesECM4C_2_FD_203713 | JGI IMG/M metagenome (GOLD analysis project Ga0307478, IMG submission 203713) | Hardwood forest soil microbial communities from Morgan-Monroe State Forest, Indiana, United States - atmos_gasesECM4C_05 | ecosystem: Environmental > Terrestrial > Soil > Temperate...
CGCGGTTCAATGCCCGGGCCACCTGGCGCGCGGCGTGGGAAACTGTGGTTCTTCATGGTTTCGTATCCCCTCTTAATACAAGTCGCGTTCCTGCCGCGATTGGATTTTTCAAAGTGTCAGGCTCATTCACTTCTTCTGCATGCGCGCCAGAGCCACTGTCTTTTTCTATTAACGTAACCACGCGATCCGTCATTGGTGGCTTATGACCCGTTAGGCTCAAGACCGTGGACGCGAAATTCAAGCTGTCGTACGGCTCGGTCACCACTTCCGTCGGAACGCCCGTTCCTGACAGCATCCAGACCGAATGTGTCGAAATGCGAAGGAAGCTTCCGTGATTTCCGCCGGGATTCGGAAAGCGCGAATTGAAGTCCCAGTGGTCCGACGCAAATACATGGAAATCAGCATGCACCAGCTCGCGGCGCCGAATCTCGAAGCGACGCAAGATCGAGCTGATGCCCTGCGGCCCGGGAACATTGGTTGCGACCGGTGATAGCTCTTCCGTAATACCAATCACTGCATTTGAGTATTCGCACCTGTGCACCGCGCGCATCCACTCGTGCTCGGTATGCCATGCGCTCAGCCAGGTGCCGCGTTCACTTCCGGCGGGCAACTGGAGCTCCGAATCTTCGAACAGGTGCAGTGGAAATCCAGGAGCCCAAGACTGTTCCAACCACCTCACTTTGCCTTCCTGGTCCTGATGCAAATGAGCAACCGGTCGGACGGCAATGTTGCCTTCAGGATCAGTCAGGATGACAAGTTGATGATCTTCGTCGCCATACAACCAATAGGCTTGGCCCGAATCAGTGTCCGGCAACGACGCGGCCATGAAATCGATAGGCTTCGAAGACAGTGCTGACTGTGGATTGTTGCGCACTCGCTGTGAAGCTAGCAGCTCGAAATTGTCCACGTAGCGGAACGAGCGTTCGGGATCGAGGTGACCGGCAGCATCAAGCGCCAGTCCGTCTGGCGAGGGACCTACAACATAGTGCTGCAGATCGCGAATGGTATTGTTATCGCCCGCCGAGAGCTCTGGGACGACATCTTCAATCTTCTTCCGTAGCGGGCGGCTCGGATCGGGATTTAAAGCCAACAAGGCCCGAAGGTGGGACACATAGCCGGTATAGCTGGCGTACTCGCGCTCCCAGGCGTGCAATTGGTCTGCAAGCCTCCGGGCTGCTTTGTCGTGACCGGCTGCAATCTGATCGTGAGTCCACTTTTTGGGCTGTCCCGCGACGATCTCCCGGCGGGACTCAATCACTTGCTTTAAGGCCCCTAGCTCCCGATCGAGGTCGTCCGCTGTTTTGGTCCATCCTGCGCGATGGGGATCGATTGTCTCACGTAAATAGGCTGCCGCGGCTTGCCGGACCTCGGCCCGCAGATCCGACCTTGCAAGCTCCCTCAGCAGGATATGAATCTTATTCAGGTCACTGTTTCGTAAATGCACTGCGGCACGCTCATTTCCGTCAATATCGAGCCAGGCCGTGGGATATCGCGAGGCCTGCCCTTGCAGATAGAAGGAAGAAGTGCTCGGGGTGATTACTCGATGAACCAGCGGATTCAAACCCCTGAGCTTATAGTCGCTGAGCTGGTAACGATCCGTCAGCACATGATGCGCTCCGCCGCTTGGGTTATTGAATAGATCGGGAAGGCTGAAGGTCTGACTAAGAATTCCCGGAACGTTGTTCATTCCGTGGTCCGAGACCACGGCAAAAATGGTCTCGTCCGCCATGGGGCTATTCTGGATCGCGGTCCAAATACGTCCCGCCAAAGTGTCCAGTCGTCGCAAAACTTCGTAGAGAGCAGCGGGATCGTTCGTCGCGTGGGCCATATGATCCAGGCTGCCGGTGAAGAAATCCAGATAGAACACTTCAGGCTGCTGCAGTGCTGCCGTTAGTTCGGAGGTAGTTTCGTCATCGAGCTCTTCCTCGAAAGAGGGCGGGCCTGCGTGTTCGAGCCTGGCAAGTAGATGGCTCTTTGAAAAGTGCCGACCGAGTGAATGCTCCAGAGTGGGCCACCGAACACCACGCTGAAACAATTGGAAGCTCTCGTGCGTGTGCGTATAACCGAACGCATCGATCGAAAGCGGAACCCCGGACGCATCCAGCACTTCCACGCCCGGCATGTCCACTTCGCGGCCTCGCGCGTAGCCGAGATAGAAAGGGAAGAAATTCAGATAGTCGTAAACCTCGCCCGTGTAGCGGTCGTACTCTGCGTTGCCTCGAATGACGGTGTGTTGGCCGGTGTCTAACATCGACCACGAGGGCGCTGACAGACTGATGCCGCGTGTATAGAAGTTCTCGAAGACGGTGCCATTGTCTCCGAAGATATGAGCGAACCACGGCAGCCGCGGTTTTCCCGTGGCTGGATCTTTCTCTCTCATGTTGCGATAGAGCAAATCCGCATTCAGACCGTCGATTTTTAAAACGACAAGCCTTCGTGCGCGCGGCTCAGCACCGTATGCAACTGCACATGCGAGCAGGATCAGAGCCAGGACGCGAATCATTCCGTTCCCCCATTCAAAGAGCTGTCAGGAGCGTTGGTAGAGGAAGCTGTAAGTCCGGCCGGTTTGATCCGGATGAAAGCATCGGTTTGCTTCATAAGAGCGAGCGCGCTAGTGCACTCAGCTTTGAGCTCCTCATCTTTCGATAGATTCTTCAGATGTTCCACAGTGGCTTCTGCGTGCAACCGTACAGCGGGCGCCCAGATCGACGGCATCAAACTGTTCAATTCACGCACAGATGACTTGATACGCTCACTGTCGTAACTAATCTCAGGTGGAGTTTGAGCCTGAATGAGTGAGTCCAAGAAGTTCAACTGGTACGTTACGCGGCGCTCGTGGTCGAGCATGAAAATGTCATTGCTTTCGGCCTGCTGCTTATAAAAACCAAAGGTGGCGACATGAAGTATGCTTTTCGTTAGTTTCGTCTTCTCGCTTTCGCCGAATGAAGACAACTCAAACCTATGCTCCCTGTCGACTCGTGCCATCAAATCGCCGCCGTCGGCTTCTCTCTCTAGCAATTTGTAGCGCGCAATCGCATTCTGAATTTCGCGTTGCGGCGCAGCTTCGAGCGGATTCACTGCCAGCCACCGGATTCGGGTTTCCATGTCTTTTTTGAGCGATGGATCAATCGTGCGATCGAGCGCCAGATTGACGCGAAAATCCGAATAGCAGTCAAGCCGGGAAGCTTCGTCCAGCGCCGCTCCGCGGCGCCCCACAACAAAGCGGTGAAGATCCAAAGCGATATAGAAGTACCAGTCTGCGAAATGCGAAATTCCGAGCACTCCGGTAATCAGTTCATTGACCGAGCGCTGCGCCACTTCGCGTCGCCGCCTGCTCAGCTTGTGCCGAAAATCCATCAAAATCAGCGGCTGTTTCGGATAATCAAGGCTGTAGACCGCCAGCGGAATAACACTTACCGAGCTGTTCTTATCGAACGTGCGCTCGTAAACGGGACCTTTCCAGTTCTTTAGGCGCTCGTCGGTCCACGGGTTTCGAATGGCTAAGAGTTTCCAGATCGACTGCAGCGAAAGATTCTCTGGTTCAGCTGACTTCGACTGTGGGAACCAAAGGATAGCGGAACGGGCCTGGTTTCCATTCAGATTCAGCGGTTCGAATATCAATCCTGTCTTTTCTGCCCATTCCCGCAGAAGCTCTCCGTTCCGGCTGCGGATGCGCTCTTGTTCAAACTCCGATTGCATTCCTACTCGCGCCGCCTGGTTGTCGGTCCCCAAGCCGCCGAGGAGTATCTCGCGGAGTTTTAGCTTGCCGATTACGGTATCCAATTGCACCTGTGTCAAGGCCGTGGAATCATTCGAAACCGGCGCCTGGCGCAGATAGCTGATTGCTTCTTCGATATGCAGTCTCTCGTCTTCCTGGCGGTTGGTTCCGTACGCGTGTGTCGAGGCCCTTACTGGCATCATCATGGGATCGAATGCTGTCCATTGCAGGAGGTCTTGTCCAACCCGCGCCATCATTGGATTCTCAGGCGCGCTCAGATCCATAAATGGCACGGTGTCGTGCTTATTGACCGATTTCGACCCTTTGCTTATCCGCCAATAGAAGAATGGAATGGCCGACAGGATGCGCTGTCCCATGCGTGGATGTGCGCAGGCCAATAGCCACAAGTAAGTAACGCGGTCATTCTCACCGCTCTGATCGCCAAGGGTGTCCCGCAGCACAGATACCAGAGGAACGTCTTCTTCAGTGTCCTTGGAAACGCTGCATGCCCTACAAACAAGTGTGAGCAACTGGGCGCTATCACCTACAGGCGTAGTTTTCCAGTAATAAGGAGGAGACTGATCGATGGCTACAGGACTTCTGTCGCGTGACTCGAACCTCGAACGCAGCGAGGTTGTGCTTGGGGCATTATCCGCTGGCACGTCGCTGATGCTGGCCACCGTTCGTGTCTGTCCCTGGTCCTGACCGAGTGCACATGTGCCAAACAATGCAAGAGAGAGGACTGTATTTAGGACTCTGTTTATCATCGTGACCTCTTCTGTGCTAGGCCAGAACTGAAATCGTTCGCGTTCCACATGTTGGAGCTGCAGGAAGGCTTCTCTGGTGATCCGCCACGTGTCCGCTGGGATGCTGCTGACCGCCTGTTGTGAAAAATCATTCGCTGCTTTGCTCTAAAATCGTCAATGGCACTTGGCGCTGTTGGTCGCTCACCTGGCCGCGATGTTCGAATTCGGCGGTAACCACATACCGGGCCTGGATACTCCAGAGCTCAACTAGAAAATACTTTCCGTCTCGACGAACGAAGATCACTTTGGGTTTTTCTTCTTCTGGCGGAACGGTATAGAGGATGATTGAGACGCCGATACCTGAGTTTGTTCTTTCACGATGGATCCAGGCTGAACCTGGGACAGCGTTGTCGAAAAGATAGTCCCCAGCTTGAAACTCGTGGCCTTCCGCCCAAAAAGTGAATGGAATGTTGGCTCTCGCGGTCACCACTTTTTGCGCCAAGCCGAGACCTGATAGCAAAACAACCATGCACATAAGGGCACCCGCTCGACGTATTGCAAGCGCGAACCTTGAAAATGTCCTCGTCATTATGGTTTCCTCTGTTCGGCTGAGTTTGCGTTAGCTTTTTTCCGCATCATGACAACAGCGCCGCCTTCTTCGAAAGAGACCTCGTCCATTAGCGTCTTCATGAGGTAGATTCCACGGCCGTGCGTGATCAGCAAGTTTTCTCGGAAGGTTGGATCCACTAAAACGCTGGGATCAAAGCCTCGTCCTTCATCCCGAACCGTGATTGCGACTTCTCCGTCCATGTAGCAACGGCAGGTGACGTAAACGCTCTTGCAAGAGCTTTCACCGTTGCCGTGAATCACGGCATTCGCCAGGGCCTCAAGCAGGGCCATCTCGATGTCGATTTCACTCCCATCCCCCATTCGAAAGTTCAGAATGAACCGCATGAGTTGTTCAGTGAACGGAGCGATGGCCGCAACTTTACTTGGGAGCGACTGTCGCAACTCGACGAAGGGAGCAGAATGACCATTTCGCGGCAGAAGCGAAAGAGATTGAGTGTGAAACATAGCCGCAATCTCCATTTGGAATTTCCGTGCCATTACTCCTGCACAAGGCAAGGCTCATGCCAAACGTCGCTCTGAATTAAGTGATTGAATTCCAGTGAGTCGTAGCACGATCATGCGTCATATGGGTGACGAACCTGTTGAAAGTGTTGAGAAAGACGAGAGGTGACTTTGAGCACAACTACAGGAGGGATCCCGAGATGGCAGCTAGAGTCGACATAGTTGCTGGGTTCCAAGATCCACCAATGACTTTCATGTTTGGACCGTGATAGAGATACGCGTTATCTCCAGTAGAACCACACGAAGGCCAGGCAGACTAAGATTGCGGCATACAAACTGACGCAGATGACGACACCCTTATCTTTATCCTGGTCATCCCCATCCATCTCGTTCGCGCGTTTTGGATGCGGCTCAAGATAGCGAATTGCGTCATATATCTCCGTGTCAGACAGATCTTCGATGTTGCGATCGGGCTCGTGATTTGCCAGCATAAAGCACTCTCTCATCAGTACGTGTGGTCTGCGGCAACTGTTCGCTCTACAGGTGCGAACTGGTCGCGACTGATTGCACAGAATGAGTCATTTCACCTCTTCTCCTGTACGAGAAGTTGATCTTCAGAAGACTCCATTTGAGGTGAGGTCGCCAGTTCCTTAAGAGCACGAGTACGACCCTCCCGAATCTCTCTAGGGGGACACCCGAGGAGCAGAGCACAATCGTGTTCCGAGTAGTGCTCCAGGACGGACATGACGAACACAAACCGATCGAAATCAGCAAGCCGCAAAACGGCGTCGATTTCGAAATGTCCGGCTGGACCCCTCGATTGTTGGTCTATGCCGGAGAACATGACTCCAGACAGGGGTGAATTCGACTGACTGGGTCGCGGTTTCAATTCACGAATTGCATTCTGGACTATTGTTCGCTTCGCCCAAGAACGGGCCCATTCACGAAAGACGCTGTTTCCCGACACACAGTCCTCGAGACCACTTACAAGGCATCGCTCGGCCTTTGCGGGATCGCGCGTGAGTAGAAGCGAGAGCTGATAGAGCTCCTTCAGATCCTCATTAAAGATTGAGTGAAAGTCCTCGTGACTCGCGTATGGAGTTCCTTTGTGTTCGCAAACTTGGATGGGAGTCCCTTTGGTCATATTTGTCTCCAACTAAGGGGGCGTTCATTTGTGCAACCACGCCAGAAACCCGCTGCCTTAGTTCGCGGGTTGCGGGAGGAAAAGAGCCGTCATCACATCCGGGTCGGTCAAGTCCGGGAGTTTTGTAGTAGAGGGCTGAACGCCGACAGCCGACAACACCCGCCAGTTGACGAGATACATGGCAAAGCTCCCGTCCGGCCGGTGAATCATCCATCGTACCGGCCAACGCGCAGTCCTTTCTGGTTGGTTGTTCACGCAGGCCAATGCAGGCCTAAGATCGTCGGAATAGCGAGCTTCTATAGTCATGGCAGTAACCTCGGAACGTATCGAACAAGTTGGACCATATTGCAAAGCAGTCTGAAGGCAGCCCACCACGTAAACCCCCAAAGGACCAGAGCGCCAAGCCAAGAGAAAATCAGAACCCACTCATATCCCTGTATCTCTTTCAGGCGGTGCTGGCGATGTTCAGACTTGAAGTTGTATTGCTGCCAAACGGAACCCATTGCCTGCTCCCAGACCTTGCGCGCCCTCGAAACATTCGTGCATGCTCAAGTTGTTCAACGTATGCTTCGTAAACACAGCGCTGCGGTGAAATTCGATACTCCTCATTCATCAACTCAAAAAATAAGCGATGAATGAACGAGATCTTCGGCCTTGCTTCTTCACTCGCGATAAGGCAAGGCACATACCAAACTGCGGAGCGGTTAACTCACTGAATTTTCTGCAGATGACCGCCAGAAGTTAAAATCGATAAGTTGAAGAAGTTGAAAGGGTCGAAACTGTCGAAGCTACGGAAAGGGTCAGGATATGTGGCAGGCAGCAGATCAAGCATACCGCTTCGCATATGCCAAATCCGTTGCCGTCATTGAATCGGAGGCCAATGGTTGCTTTCCATTTGTGTTCGACGCCTCCCGTCTATCGCTGGCGAGCAGTCAGGTTCCGGATCGCTGTCCTCGCTTTGTCGTTTCAGTTGTGGACTTTCGATAAATCGGGTGCACACCACGGTCTTCATGAAACAGTTTCCAGAACAGGATAAACAGTCCGAGCGGCGCCAGGCTGAACCCCACTAAGAAGAAGTCAAACACAGACATCTCATCTCCGAATGTAACCAAACCGTAACGGGCTGCTCGACCAAGCGATCTCGAGTGATATGAACTCGACTGGTCTCGTGCGAAATAAGTCGGTCTCAATCCACGGGCTGCCATGATGAATCAGGGTCGTATTCAGTCATTGCACTGGCGATCTTTTCGGAATTGGGGCCGAGATCCTTTTGGTAGATGATGCCGTTTTGATTCACGATGAAGGTCACGACACCTGAAGCGCGATAGACGGCTGGATAGGCTACAAAAGCGAAACCGCCCACCATCTTGCCGTGTGCGATGTAACTCTTCGCGCCGCCTTCTGCGTTATTTCCTTGTGCTGTCAAGATTCGGAAATAGTAACCGTTGAACGGTACGGGATGGCGGGACGCCGCCGGGTCAACTCCGCCGATTGCGCTTTCTACGGCAGCTGAGGCGATGAGAGGGTCGAGAGAAGCTGCAGATTCCTCCGTCTCGGACGAGAACAAACCATCCCGCCTGTCGTTATCGCTGATGAATTTCAGCGCATACCGATGCTCGTCATTGTTTGCCGTTGCGTAATGCTGCTCCTGGGCGCTCACAAGCTGATAGCAAACACCAATGGTGGCGAGTTCATTTCCGCCCACTCGTCGTGCTAGGATCTCTCCTTTCCCCATGTCCGTGTCGAAATACCAGACGTTGTTTCTTTCGACGAGCGGGATCGGAAGGGGCCAGTTCTCAGCGCCTACGTAGAGAACCATCACGCCGCTATGCTCTTTCGCAACACGATGCATCTGCTTATATTTCGCGACAAACGTGTCGCGCTCTTTCGCATCCCCAGCAGGATCGCCTGAAGAGATTAGGGCCCTCCCACCTGGGCCCAGAATCTCCAACAATGCGCGATTGTCTGCCTGTTGCACTGCGGCGAATAGGGCACCGCTCGCTTCCTCCGGGGAGCGAAACCCCTGCTGATTCGGTTCCTGCGCAAAGAATAGCTGGCTGCTTAATGCGAGCGTCACCAAGAACGAGGCTGTCACCAACGTCAGCGAGGACCATCGGAACCGTAGATCTTTGTCGAATATTTTCTTTGCTTCACACATGATTATTTCTCCATACAGGTAGCTATCGAGTAATCTCAGAAACTCAGTCAATGGCGGCCGCCGAAGCCACCTCCGTGAAAGCCGCCACCGTGCAGGCTCGAGTTGCCTCGATCCGAATAGCTGCGCGTGGTGCCACCGTGGTCATACCCACCGAAGGCGCCAGAATGCGTACCAGCTTCGGCGTGCGACTCTGAAGGCTCACGCTCAGCCGTGCCGCCGTGAACTCCGTTGCCACGAATGTCTCGCCCGCGGGATCCTTCATATTCACGACCCGCACCAGAGTTGTGGAATCCTTGATAGCCGCGTGCCGCTCCAAAATCGTGGAATCCTTGGTGACCACCATAGAAAGTCTTACTGTTCGAAATGAATGTGTTGTGATTGAAGACAACGGTTCGGTGCCCCCAATCGCATCCCCAGCCGTGCGATCCCCAAGCGAAACCAGCGAACAATCCGACCGCGAAGCCCACACCGAAAGAAACGCCGGGGCCCGCAACGTACAGCCCAGGATATGTGTACCAGCCAGGCCACACGACCACCGGCGCGCCATACGCGATCCAGGGATCGTATGCGGGAACGTAAACGACCTCAGGGTCTGCAGGTTCGACGATGATCGTCTGACTTTCCGTCACCACTTTCACCTGGTCATTGCTCTTCAAGTTCCCGGCCGATTTTGCGCGAGCCCGCATCACTTGCACAGCGTCCATCACAGCTTCTTGCTGGTTTATGTAGGCCTCCCCCAGCGCAGATGTCCAAGAGAGGTTCTTGTCCATGTTGGCCAAAACCGACGGGAATTGGGTGAGAGCCTTGATACTGGGATCCCAAGATTGCTGGTCGACAGCGCTGGCAAGATCTTTCCCCTTGAGGTTCGCATGCTCCTGCATCCAGCGATCTGCTTCAACAATTTCGGTCGGATATGTTGCTCCGGCGAATATCTGTGAAACCAACGCGTCCGGGTAGAGCGCGATCGGCGCGACTAACTGCTGCAACTCCTCGGGAGTCTGCTTTTCGACCTGAGGAGGTGCGGTTTGTGCGGCCGATTGGTCGGCCGGAAGACCGTAGACGGGAACATTCGGGATCCACAACAACAGACATGAAAGACACAGCGCCAGCGCTTTCTGTAAGATCTTCATAATGACCTCCCTACACATTGCTTGACGATCAACACCACCACTCGTGACCTCTACTCCTGTTTGGGTGGATAGTTCTTCAGCAATTTCGCGATCGCCTTATCCAGTTTTTTCAAGTTCTTTTCGTGGTTTGAACTGGGGTCAATTGTCTTGGTCGCGCGTCCAGTCCAGACGAGTTGCTTCGTTCCCGGGTCATACATGTCAAGAACTAGAGTGCCGACGCTGATCGTTGAACTGGTCCAAGATCCCATGCCCATGCCGAAGGATCGTGAGCCCCAGGCGTCCCATTGTGTTTCCTGCTCGACGGCGCTCTGGTAGCCGATATAGAGGTCCGCCTTGTCGCTGTCAGTCTTGGTCATCCCTCTCGACGCCAGTTGTGAGTCCACAGACTGCTTGATTTCCGCGTCCATAATCTGGTCGGGGCGAGCACCGCCGATATTTACCCATTTGTACGTACGGTATTTGGAGAAATCCGTTCTCGGCATAAAGTTGTAGCGCACATCTTGCGCGATCAACCGCCCTGCGCTTACCAATAGCAGTGCTACGACCAGTGCTGATGAAAAAAACTTACTGCTCTGTCCTACTCGCATTTGTGCCTCCTTCAGGCTTCGTCTTTCGCGTTACTCGCCAGAGCCCTTGTGGTACTCTGCCGGAGCTCGCATTCAGCCTGTAGGGCCGAGACATTCAACATTGCCTCTCGCCCTCGCCTGTATTACGGGCAAGACCCGGGCCAAATCTGTGGCTCCGTAAGTCGCTGAATTGTCAGGAGACGACGCTGCCAGAACTTGACATGGTGAAGTTGAAGAAGTTGAAACGGTCGAAACTGTCGAGCTACGGCCGAGGACTAGGATGGAGAGGCGAACTGCAGGCCACGCATGTGAGAAAGAAAAGTCGTGCGGTTCATTCGCAGACGTCCGGCGGCGCCAGGAGTGCCACCCAGTCTACACATTGAATGGGTTTCGGTGACGTCCTCTTGTGAATTACTGCGTACGGCAAAAAAGACGACATTACCGTGATCCAAAGCCGTGAACCAAAACGTCATACTGTGGCTGTGCATTCATAACCACCTCGCAATCGCGGTAAATAAAGCTGTAATCCACCTCAGACGGCCAGCGTTCCTTAGAACCCGACGCTTCTGCACGCAGGCCCTCCGGCTTCTTGCGCCGATCATGCCGTGTGTTGCCTTGCACTCGATTGCGTGCCGTTCTTCCTCGTCCCGTAACTCCTTCGCCGAACCGCCAAGAATGAGATATCCGCAATCACCGCACTGGACGCAAGTGAAGGACTCACAGTTTCCTAGAACAGGCGTACGCGCAAACTCGCTTTCTCCCTGATTCTGCATGCTTGCATTCTCTTCCTAACTAAATGCGCGTCCCGGTGAAGCCAGATCCAGCCTGGCCTCACCAGGCTATTGTTATCGGTTCAACGCGACTTCGACCTGCGACGATGTGCTGTGGCTCTCCATCGCCGGCTCGGGCACCCGGGTCTGGAATACCCAGTCATAGGGATCGCTCTTGAGTTCCTCGAGAGCATACGCATTCTCCGAATGGTTGAACACCAGCAGCGATCTTCCGTCCGCCTTTTCGGCAACAGTCCCCATCAGGAACATCCGATGGCCTGACTCACCGGTAAATGAGATCACGTCAGTCTCAAGATTGATCCCGATCCTGTAGTTTCCGGCCGGCATCCTCTGTTTTCCAGCATAGAAATCGAAAGGAATATTGGCCTTTACGGTTTCATCGTCTTGTGCGTGTGCCAAGCCGGCAATACCCACTGACGCAAATACCAGGACTGCAGACAACGTAATGAGTTTCAACTTCATACTTTCTCCTTATGATTCACTCGAGTTGCGCTGAACCGCATTCGAGCGGCTGCAGCACAAGCTTCATCTCAGTTAAGGCACCGCAGTTGCCAAATCAGGGGACGATGTGTGGAAGCTATTGCCGCTCAGTTACTTATCGGAGGGACTCACCATGCTTTTAAAAGCGAGCGGTCGCCAGGAGTCGACTGTTATCACTTCGCCTTTTAACGCCTGACCGCAGTTAATGCGTGCTTTTTCATGCGTGTGAGGAAAGTGTTGCCCCGTGACCCCCCTTCACCTTGTACCCTCGACAGTTTCGACCGTTTCAACTTCTTCAACTTCGAGATTTGACGTTGCACCGGCCCTGTCCAGACAATTCAGCCACTTACGATTCCGCAGGTTTTTGGTATTCGCCTTGCGCTTGTTGCAAGTACTTGAGCCATGAGCGATTTCGCAAATAGCGTGATCGGAGGGCTGGCATTCTCGGCGGCATGTGGGGGGTTGATTATCGGCGCGTCGCTTATCGTGCTCGCCTTCGTGCCGCCGAGAAAAAAAGCTAATCGTTAGCGTGATGCTCAACATGGTCTCCACTGCGCTTCAATTCGACGCAGTTGTAGTGGCGTGTGCGCCTTCCAGAGACACCTCCGCCGCCAGTTTGAGCACGCGCGTCGCTACCGAATAGGGATACCCATGCTGGGCGAATTAACAAACCTACCGATCGACACACTTTTGGATATCGTGTTCGTTATCCTCGCCGGAGGACAGCCGTTAACTTTGTCTGAAGTAGGTGAATTGGAGCAGATTCAACTCGAGCTGCAACGCAGAGGCGAACTTGAGGGTGCGCGTTTGTGCCAGATGGCGATCCGGCTGAAGGACCTATGATTCATCGAACTTGACGCGCCTATGATCTACAGTACAGCCACGCGGATGTTAGGACAAATATCAATAAAATCACTACACTGACGCAGATCACAGACCCGGTAGCGTCATCCTGCTTCTCCGGGCATGTTAGATCGTCGATATTCCACGTCGATTTCTGTTTCTTTAGCATGAT
>Ga0307478_10002992_pt1 | contig 12819 bp, 9 predicted proteins | sample atmos_gasesECM4C_2_FD_203713 | JGI IMG/M metagenome (GOLD analysis project Ga0307478, IMG submission 203713) | Hardwood forest soil microbial communities from Morgan-Monroe State Forest, Indiana, United States - atmos_gasesECM4C_05 | ecosystem: Environmental > Terrestrial > Soil > Temperate...
GGACGATGGCGACGTGCTCCGCGTAGTCGTCATCGTAAACCGGATACGCTTTTTTCTGGCGCACCACGGTGCCATCGAGAACGTCACCCGGCTTGGCCAGGCCGATCTGAAGCAGCTCGCGCTCGGCCATCGCGATCAGGTCTTCGTCCTTCGAATCCCAAACGCCGTCGTGTTCGAAGCAGAAATACTCGAGCCCGTAACAAGCTTTGTCCGCGTCCGGCACCATCTCGGGCGACCAGGACCGGAAATTTTGAATACGGCCGACCTTGACGTTCGGGTCGTGGATGTAAATCCAGTTGTCGTGAAACGCGTCGCGGTTTTTCACGATCAACATCACGGTGAGGAAGTCGCGGTACTTCAGCGAACCGGCGGCGCTTTGGGCCGCTTCAGAAACAGCCGGGCGAATCCCGCGCACGAGCTCACGCATCGGCGCCGAGGAAATGACATGCTGGGCTTCGAGCTTCTGCGTCGCGCCCTGCGGATCCATAAATGAAACTGCCCACGTTTCGTTGGTCGCGTCGTAATCCAGGCCGACAACTTTGCAGCCCATCTCCACCTTGCCGCCCATGGCCTTGGTTTTCTCCGCGCAGGCTTCCCACATCATGCCGGGCCCCTTTCGCGGATAGCGGAAGGAATTGATGAGCGTCTTGATGACGTGGCTGCGGTCGCCGTTGTAACGCTGCGGAAAAAGCGCGTTCTTGATCGCGCTGCCTAACGAGAGGCCTTTGATCCGTTGCGCCGCCCAGTCCGCCGAGATGTCCTTGCAGCTCATCCCCCACACTTTTTCGGTGTAGCTCTTGAAGAAAGTGTTGAAGAGGCGCTTGCCGAATTGATTGGTCACCCAGTCCTCGAAGTTGTCCGGGTTGCGGACCGGGAACAGTTTCGCTTTCACGTAGGAGAGGAGACACAAAGCCGACCTGAAAACGCCGAGCTTGATGAGCGCTTCGAAGGCGCGCAGCGGGTAGGCGAAAAACTTGCCGTTGTAATAAATCCGCGAGGACCGCGGGCGCACCAGCATGTCGTCAGGCAAAATCTCGGTCCAAAAATCCTCCACCGCCTTCGACTTCGAGAAGAACCGGTGCCCGCCGATATCGAAATGAAAACCCTTATAGGTCGCGGTCTTGGAAATGCCGCCGACATAGACCGGGTCGGCCTCGAGCACGGTGACGGGCAGGTTGTTCTTGGAAAGAAGATACGCCGCCGTCAATCCCGCCGGTCCCGCACCTATGATCGCTACGTTAGTTTTCATTCCTCCTTACGCCACCCAGTTGCCCCTCGTAAAATTCCACACGTACCACCCCTGCACGCTGAGCCCAGCCGCGCTGAGCAACGCGATGGCCGCCATGCCACTCGCGCGCACCCACAGTCGCGGGGCCGGTAATTGATGCAAAAAATGCAGAATTGCCAGCACGATTAGCGCGTGGACGCAAAATTCGTAACGGAGCATGCTCTCCATGTCCACCGAGGCGACGCCGCTTACCGAGATATAGTAAATGACGACCGCGCAAAAATAGAAGCCGACCCGCGTAGTCCAGGCCAGCTTGCGGCGGATGACCGGGAGCATTTCGCAGAGCATCACGCCAAGCAACAACACGCCGCCCAGCGTCATTGTCATCTGGCTGGCCTCGGTGGGATTTTTCAGGGCCGGGATGAGCCATCGATAGCTGGACGGTTTAAACACCGCCATATAATCGGGGATGATCGCCCAGCCGGATTGCTGCGTGAGCATGTACATATCCCAGCGTCCCCAGCGCAGGAGGCAATAAAAAAAGAAGACGCCGGCGCCTAAAGTCGCGCCCAGCATCACCCCCACGGACGCCGCGTACCGTTTCCACCAGGAACGGACCTCCGCCAGACCGCGCCAGCCATTCTTGAAAACAGCCTGAACCACAGGATAGCCCGCGCACGGAATCCCGACGATCCGCGTCGCCGACATGAGAGAGCCGTGAAGCACGGCCAAGGCCTTCGCTGCCCTTCCCTCAGCCGTGCTCCAGAACATGAACCCAAAAAGTCCCATCATGAAAAGCGACTCGGAATATCCGGCGACCAGGAAGAACGCAGTCGGATGCGCGAGGATCGTAAGGGCGCCGAAGAACTGAAGGAGCGGCGAAATATTCCAGCGCTGACAAAAGAGGAAGAAATAACTCCAGAAGCCCCAGGCCGCCGCCTGCGCGGTGACAAGGAGCGCGTTGTAAATGCTGAGCTGCAATCCGTAATGCAGGACCGCCGCGATCGCCGGATACGCTGGAAAAAAGGCGACGTTGGAGACTTCCATCATTTTGTGGCTGATGGGCGGCACCGTGGTCTGGAAGCCGCGGTCCACGATATTCGCGAACCAGTAGCTGTCGTGCTGGATCAGCGTGTCGTAGCGATAAGTAAGCGGACCCTCCGGCGCGATCAGGCCGACGGACACGAAGATCTGGAGTAGCGTGATCATCAATCCGAGCGCCCACGGTCTGAACAGAATTGGCTTGGAATTCATCGGGACCGGTTTCGGAACCGCCGAGGAGACACCAAAGCTTTCGTCATTACAAGGCTGCGTCCGGCGTTCCACCCGGGTGGGCTGGAATTGCGCAGACTCGAGAAGCTGGGTCCGTGTTTCTGTTTTCAGAGCAAACTTGGACGACAAGCGTGCACGTTTATTCGCCGGCAATTTACGGGATCGTTCCGAGCCATGCTGGACGGCCGGAGCGCTCCTTCGAAGCTCCAAATCCCAAGCTCCAAGCGACCCGCTGGCGCGGGAAGCTCCAAGAAACCAAGCTCCAAGCACCAAAGGAAGCACCAATCTTCAAGCCCCAAAATTCTACAACACGCGCGCCCTTTCAGGTTTGGTGTTTGGTGTTTCTCTGGAGCTTGGAGTTTGGGATTTGGGATTTGGAGCTTTTGAGCGCCTTCGGCGCTCAATGTCCGCCCGTCACCGTATACCCTTCGTCCCGCAAATCCTCCGCGAGTTCCAGCTCCATCTGGAGCGCGGCTTCGTACGGCATCGGGTTCAGATGTTCATACAGCTCCGGCAACAACCGCATCCCGTATTTCTCCACCACCCACGCCGCTTTGTACCCGTGCTTGTGATTCTCGAACCGATGCTCCGGCGGCAGCCCGCTCATCCCGACATAGACGCACGGCCTAGCCGGATCGCGCTTCGGGTTCATCCGCAAAATCGTCGGATGCCGCGCCACCTTTGGATCGAGCAGGATCACGTAAACATTGTGATGAAATCCGTTCGACGCCGCCTCGGTCTCCGGCTCGCGGCGATAGCGAAGGCGAGCCATGCGATTCAAGACAGAACTCAGGCAACCGCGCGGCTTTCGTCCGTCGCGCTCAGCTCCGCATAAATGCTTTCGTAGCGTGCCGCCGCTTCCCTCCAGGAAAAATCACGCGCCATGGCCCGTTCCATCAACGTCGTCCAGGTCGGCTTGTCGTGGAAGACTTCGCGGGCGCGCTTAATCGAATCCCAGAAGGCGTCGGGAGTTTTTTCGTAACAGAGGAAACCAAAACCGGCATCCAGACTCGGATCGTGGTCCTCGATGATTTCCTGGATTCCACCGGTGGCGCGCGCCACGGGGAGGGCGCCGTACTTCAAACTGTACATCGCGCTCAGGCCGCTCGGCTCGATCTTCGATGGGATTAGCGTGATATCGACTCCGGCCTCGATGAGATGCGCGAGCGCTTCATCGTAGGTCCGGCGGTAGGCAAACTTCGCCGGATATTTCCGCGCGGCGATGGCGAGTGCGGTTTCGTATCCGGCATCGCCTTCGCCGAGGATGATCAGCCGCACGTCGTCGGAGAGCAGCCGGTCTAGTAACGGCATCATGAGATCGAATCCTTTCTCCGGCACAAGCCGCGTCACCATTCCGAAAACCGGACCGGCGGGCGCGGCCGCAAGTCCGAGCCCGTCGAGCAGCAAATCCCGGCAGATAGTTTTCCCCTCGAGCTGTCCCGGCCCGAACCGGCGCGGCAGGAGATGATCGGTCTCCGGATTCCAGCGCTGATAATCCGCGCCATTCAAAATGCCGACGAGCCGATGAGCGTGCTCGCGCAGCACGATGTCCAGCTCGGACCCGCCCTCGGGGTTTAGTATCTCGCGCCGGTAACGTTCACTGACGGTCGTGATTTTGTCGGCAAAAACGATCCCGCCCTTGAGCAAATTGAGCCGGCCGAAATACTCGACGCCGGCCGGCTTGAAATATCTTTCCGGCAAATTCGTCAGGTCGAAATCGAGGCCCCAGAAACTTCCCTGTTCCGCCAAATGATGAATCGTGAGGACGGTCGCGAACGGCAATTTCTGGTCGGCCACCAGAACGGGGATGAGAGCCGCGGCCCAATCGTGGGCGTGCAAGATTTGCGGTGTCGGCGTCATCCGCCGCGCCATTTCGAGCGCGGCTTTGCAGAAGAAAATGAAACGCGAGGCGTTATCTTCATAGGCAACGCCGTGTTCGCCATAGACGCTCGCGCGATCGAAGAACTCGTCGCAGCGAATGAAGAACGTCTGGACGCCGCCGGCAGTGCGGCCTTCGACAAATTCCGCGACGTGATTCTCCGCGCCGAGTCGAACGTCGACCGTGATCCCGGTATCGCGCAGCTCGAACGCAAGGTTCTCGCTGATCTCGCGATAGAACGGCATCACGATCCCGACCTCGTGTTTGCGCGCGCGCAATTCGCGCGGCAATGCCTCGAGCACATCCACGAGCGCCGTCGCCCGCGCGAGCGGCGGTCCTTCCGCGCTGATCATGAGAATCCTCATTAGGTTGAGAAGTTGATAGGTTGAGAGGTTGAGAAGATCAAGACGCAGCCAACAAAAACCTCTCAACCACTCAACTTGCTCAACCCCTCAACTTCTTTTCGCACCCACTCGAGCGCTTCCTCGCGGTCCTTCAGCATTCCTTCCAGTTGCCGCGTCTCCACCGCCTCGAGAATTTCGCCGAACTTCGGCCCTGGTTTTAGTCCCATCGCAATCAGATCGTCGCCCGTCACCAGCGGCGGCGGAATGATCGGCTCGTTCGCGAACTCCTCCTTCTTCTTCAAGAGGAACTCGTAGTTGTCGAGCATCGCGTGGCTGCTGGCGCAATCGACCCGGTGCAGCTCCAGCTCGTCCGCAAAAGTCGGCCGCGCCATGAAGCGCTTCAGTTTCGCCACCCGCATGTTCGGAACGTCCTTGAAAACCATGTGCTGCCGCACCGCCTCGACCGTTGCGTCGATTTCCGCGCGCGAAAACCGGAGCCGTTCCATGATCGCTTCCGTCATCTCCGCGCCGATCCGGTCGTGGCCGTTGAAGCGAATCCGTCCTTCTTCATCCACCGTCGCCGTCGGCGGCTTGCCGATATCGTGAAAGAGAACGCTTAGGACTAGCGGCAACGAAGCCTCCTTCGGCAGCAACTCGAGCATGATCCGCGTATGCTTGAAGACATCGCCTTCCGGATGGAATTGCGGCGGCTGCTCGCAGCCTTTCATCGAGTCCAGCTCCGGTAAAATGACGCGCATCAGTCCGCTCGCGTCGAGCAGGTCCCAGCCGCGCGCCCGGTTCGGCGAAAGAAAAATCTTCACCAGCTCCTCGCGAATCCGTTCCGCGCTGATCTGGGTGATCTTGTCTGTGCTCGCGACCACCGCTTCCCAGGTCGCTGGATCGATCTCAAATCCGAGCACCGTGGCGAAGCGCACCGCGCGCAAGACTCGCAACCGATCTTCGGCAAAGCGCTGCGCCGGATCGCCAATGGCGCGAATCAATTTCCTCTCCAGATCCGCCCGGCCGCCGACAAAATCGATGACCTCTTCTTTCTCCGGATCGAAGAACATTCCGTTGATCGTGAAATCGCGCCGGGCGGCGTCTTCTTCCGCCGTCGCGAAATGAACTTCGACGGGATGCCGGCCATCGAGATACGCGCCATCGGACCGGAACGTCGCGACCTCGAATTGAAATCCGCTTTCGAGCACGACGATCACGCCGAAATGCGCGCCGACTGCGTAGGTGCGCGGGAAAAGTTTCTGGACGGCTTCCGGCCGCGCGTCCGTGGCGATATCCACGTCTTTCGGTGGTTTGCCACTCAGGAGATCCCGCACGCAACCGCCGGCAAAGTAAGCCACGTGTCCGGCCGCGCGGAGCCGCCGCGCAATATCGCGCGCGGCCGATTCCATGGGCGTGGCAGTTTTCATGACCGGTTTGCCTCGGCGGAATTGTAGAGGCGCTTGGAGCAAGCACCTAAACCAAAATCACAGGCGCCGGGCACAAGCGCCTCTCCATCGGATTTTTCGCCGCCTGCTCTACGGCCCGGCCCCGCGCTCGTAAACTTCAACGAGCCCGTTGCCGGTGCCATTATTTAGTCCGGCCAGGATCGCAGTATAGAGTCCGGGCGGGAGAGTCGCGGCGATGGCGGACTCCTTCGAGTTACTCGGCGCCAATCCGGCCGCCATAATCTGGGCGGCCTGGACGGGATCATCCTGCCAGTCGTTGTTCGAGCGAATCAGGGTACCATTCTTGTCGCGAAGCTCCAGGGTCGGATCCTGGAGCGGGTTGGGGACGCCGAACTGGCTTAGGCTGGGGCCGAGACCGCGGACGATAACCCTGTCGTTATTGCTGCCGTTACCCAGAATAAAGCCGGCAATCACCACGTTGCTGCCAGTGCCAACGAAGGCCCGGGTGCTGAGGTTCGCGAGCTTCGAGGTGGCCGTGGTGTCGACGTCGTAGACTTCGACCAACGAAACGCCCGCCGGAGGTGTGCCCGCGTTCCCGCGCACGATGGCCGTGTAAGTGCCGGGAGGCAACATCGCGTCAATCGCTGATTCCAGATCATTGGTTGGCGCCAAACCATCGGCCTGGATCTGTGCCTGCTGGGAATCTCTCCAGTTGTCGTTCGTAATGGTCCCGAAGCCACTTGGGCCATGGAGCTCGAGAACCGGATCAGCCAGTACTTCAGCAGACGAGAATCCGAATTTCGTTAACGACGGTCCGAGGCCTCGAACAACCACGTGCTTGGGAACGTTTCCTGTGATGATGAAGCCCCCGATCCCGACATTATCTCCGGTGTCTGTCCGCATCCGGGTCGAGAGATTGAGGGCCTGTGTCGGTGGCGCGGTCGGCGTCGCTGTTGCGGTAGCTGTTGCCGTTGCAGTAGCTGTTGCCGTTGCAGTAGCTGTTGCCGTTGCTGTCGCTGTTGGCGTAGCGGTAGCGGTCGCTGTTGCTGTGGGCGCAACGGTAGCAGTCGCTGTTGCGGTGGCAGTTGCTGTTGCGGTGGCGGTTGGGGTCGACGTCGGCGTAGCAGTGGCGGTAGCCGTCGCTGTTGGCGTTGCCGTAGCCGTAGCTGTTGCCGTCGCAGTCGGGGTAGGGGTTGGGGTTGAGCTTCCCGGGCAGGCGCCCGGGCCGGCCGTGTTATCTACGAAGCCTGAAACGGTGCCGCTGAAGGTCGACGAGTTCGTCGACCCCGTGGTCGTATTGACGACGACGACGAAATTCGTCTGCGCCGGGACAGTGAACGAGTAACTCGCCGTCCCCACCGTTGTCCCGAGGCCGGAAATCCCGGTGTCGCCCAGATAGTTCATGCACATGTTACCCGTGGGATCGCCCATAGCGACTGGCGGAGTGTAAGAAGTCTGGTAGGCCGCGCTTTCGATGTCACCGGCTCCGCCGAGGGCCGCGTTGATCGTAACGGTAAAGCACTTTGGCGCGCCGGCGTTGTTGGTAAAGGTAAAGGTCTTGAAATTACGGGTCCCGGCAGTGTTGATCGGCGCGGGGCACGACTTTCCGTTGCACGTGCTCGGGTTGCCATCCCGGCCCATCCGGTCGGGCTGACTCGAATCGCTCGTCGTAATCTGGCTGGACGGGATCGTCTGGTTTGGACCACCCGTACAAGTCGGGATGGTGAACGGAATCGACTTCGTTCCACCAGTGTAGGTGAGATTGAGTGAAAGGGCGATATCGGTGCCGCACCCGAATGTACTCGCGACGGAGATCTTGAACGGCGTCGCGTTCGTGGCGCTCCCGTCGATGAGTATATCCGAATAGTTGGAGTTCCCGTCGACAACTGTGACGCCCGGAGTCGTGGTTGTAAGGGTGGCCGAGATCGCGGTCTCTTTCGCGCAGCCATTGTTCTTGAGGCCGAGGTTCACGAACACGCATTCGGCCCGGTTGACAATGCCGTTGTTGTTGCCGCCGGAATCGTTAATCGTGAACCCGTTCGCGTCGAGCTTCGAGGTGCCGGTCATCGTGAAGTCCTGGGTAACCGTTCCGCCACCCGCCGGTGCAACCGTTGGCGCAACAGGCGACGCCGAAGCGCAGTTGCGCTGTGGGTCTGCGGCAGTAGCCGTGTAGCTGCCGGCGGGGACAAGGATGGTGTAAATGCCGCTGGCGTTAGTGGCGCCCGCGTAGCCGTTGCTCAAGGTCACTGTCACTCCGGAAATCGGTGCACCGGTCTGAGATGAAGTGATTGTGCCGGTGACAGTGCCCCACAAGCCCGCGGCCGACGTGCAGGACGGAAACTTGTAGGTCGTGATGCGCGTGGACCAGTTGAAGGCCCCGTTCGTTTTTAAGTACTCGTTCGTATAAAAGAAGGTGCATTGGTCGATCGGATCGATGGTCATCGAGCTGTAGTCGCCCCAGCGATTCCCGCCGCCTTGTTGCACGCCGATGCCGGCCTGCATTTCCACCTCGGCGCCCATCGTGCCGGCAGAATCACCCGCCAGGCGACCGGTAACATAGATGCCAGGTAGAACGGTCGTGCTCGATTTGCTGTAGCCCAGGGCCATGTTGCCGTCTTTGTCCATCGCGATCGATGGCAGCCAACGGTAGTTCGTATCAATATCGTAGGTGCCGGATTGGAAAACGGTCGGCGTTGTCGTCGAGCTTCCCGGAGTTGGGTTCCGGAATTCAAACCATCTCACGGCGCCATGGTTGGCGTCGCTGCCGTTGGTCGGACCACTGCCAACGATAGACTCTTGCGTGCCGTTGTTACGATAAGCCATCCGATACATGTAGTGTCCTGCAATGCTGTCGAGATAGTCCACTCCCGCCGCTGGTGGCGGCTCGGGCACGCAGTCGCGGCCGTTGCTGTTGTTGACGCACGGCGCACTGCCGGTGCCGTCCAGGATCGGAGTACCCGGAGTCACAGTGATCGTTGGAGTTGCGCCCCACACCACCGCCACCCGAAACGCGTCGGTCTGGGGGGTAACGCCCGCGAAGTTAGGGCCAAGAACAAACTCTGCCTCACCCGCAGCCGGAGGAGTTAAACTGTCGAGATCGGCGGGGAGGAATCCGTATTCAGCTCCGAGGTCCTGGCTCTGCATCCGCGCCGGTTGACCAGCGATCATCGCGTCCCGCTCGAAAACGTAGATGCGCCCCGCCGTGAACGTCCCGCCGGGGTTGAACACGTGCGCGCTCATGTAATAGCCGTCCGGCCACATGCCCGTTTTCGGATAATCAATGAGGTTCACCTGATCGGTCACGAAGTCGTAGAGGTAATAATCACCGGTCGCGTCCGATGTCGTGGAAACGGCGATGCACTGATGCGAAGCGCTGCCGGTCGGCCCATTGACAACGAACTGCGAAAGGATCCAGCGGCCGGCGAGAATGTCGTAAGAGACGACGGGGTCGCCGTCATTGTGCGACGCGCAGACGCCGCCCAGCGACTGGAAAAGCGTATTCCCGGCGGCGGGACCGTACTGGAGAGCCCCGGTCGTCTTGTTGAAGACGGCGAAGCTGGTGTTGTTCCACTGGACATATTGAGTGGAACCCACACGGCCCTCCACGTCCGGGGGATTACTGTTAGGAGAGAACCCAAGGAGACCCACACCGACGCCCTCGAAGGTGAGACCGGTCGGACTCGGCGCCGAGGCAAGAGGTCCAGCAGCGGTCTGGAACGGCCCCTTGGGTCCCGCACTTTGCGTCGGGAGCTTCGGGGGGATCGGTTCGGGATGATAAACCTTCGGCACGCTTGCCGGATCGATCGGCGCCATGTCCCGCAGATTCGCGCTTCGAACGGCCGTGACCGGCCGCAGATCGCGCACCGGGCCGGTATACGGAGGAACATCGGACGGGGCCAGCCATCCTGGCGGTCGTTCGGCCGGGTCCTTGTCCAGTTTGATCGCTCCTCCTGATTGTGATTCTATCCCGACGCTCGATGCCAGACGCGTCAGCCAGCGGGACACCGTAGTCGTTTGTCCTTTGCTGTTTCGTTGCTGCGCGACCGGTCCGAAAGCGAGTAGGGTCACCATCACTGCCGTGAGGCAAAGAAGAGCTGCGATAAGGCCCCGCAGGTTAAAGAAAGCCGCGCGGCGGAATTTTTTTATTTTCATGGCTGAGGACCTCCCGGGGACGAGCCACAAGACCGTTACCTGCCGGCATATGGGACGCCGGAATTAGTTCGTTTTCGTGCGAGCAGCCGCGTGTATGTTTTTGCGAAGCGCGCGTCAGAACCTTGATTTTCGAGGCAGACCAGCACTGCGCCGAGGCAGCGTTATCCCCTGGCGACGCCTTTGCGATTCAGCGCATGCCGCTGTCGGCCGTCCAGTTTACCTTGGTCATCTGGCCAGCGACGACATCAGCCTCGAAATGCCAGTGGCCAACCCGTGGCGGTGCGCCTTCTCTCTCAATAATGTAATGACCAGGGGGTAACGCGACCTGGAAACGACCCTCGCCGTCAGTAGTGAAGGTCTTGACCGTGGCATTGCCAGCTTTCACCACGAACTGCACGTTGCGCACCGGCGCAACACTCGGCTCGTCTTTCCTGATCGGCCCGGGACGGCTTGGCGAAACCAGAATCGTGCCTTCTATGCCGTTCGCGCCGGGAGCGAGTGTTTCCGCCAAGGTCGTCATAGCGAAGAGCGCGATGATCGTCGCTCCGATGATCGAGTTGCAGGCGTGACCCATCTCTTGAATATCGCGCGGCCGCGGATGAATACGAGCGGATCATTCGGCAGGCGCGCGATCGAATTCGACGGCCCGCCATCCTTCGCCGCGACGCCTGTAGGCGATCTGGACACGATACGCCTGTTCGCCCGATGGCGTGTGCCCATTCAAATAGGCGCTTCGCTGTTCCGGCGAAATCCAGGCTGTCAACCCACCGGCGATTCTTTCGCCTGTTCCTGGATTGAACGCCACGTGAATCATCACCAAAACGGTGCACGCATCATCCGAGCAAGAGATTCGCTCCGTCTTCATCTGCCGAAACGCCAGCGCTTCCGCGCCGTGGGCGGAACATCCGGGGCAGTCGGCAGTCGGTGTCTGAGCAGAAACAACTTTCGTCGAGCGAACGAAAGCCATGCAGTCCTCCGCGATTGCGTCTTCGCCCGGCTGACGCTCTTCACCTTTTGCAATCACCGAATCGGGCTCGCGCTTCGCTTCCGAATGCTTCTCGCGATCAGGCGCCGACTTCTCGGAGCAGGATACGGTCATGATCCCCACGACAACGATGAGGGCGGCACGACGAATCTTCATACAGCGGGTGACCTGCTCGCGTTCCATGCACTATGCGAGGCCAAACTGCTTTCGCACAGTCTCAGCGCGAGCGCATCACTTGATTGAGGAACTGAATCGCTTACCCGCGTTTCGCCAGGCTTCTACGGGCCGCCGCCGCGGTCGTAAACTTCCACCAGGCCATTGCCGGTGCCGTTGTTGAACCCGGCAAGGATGGCGGTGTAGAGCCCCGGCGGTAGCGTCGCGGCGATGGCGGATTCCTTCATGTTCGAAGGCGCCAGCCCGGCAGCCGAGATTTCCGCGGCTTGCGCAGGGTCATCCGTCCAATCGTTGTTCGACCGGATGAGGGCGCCATTGGGGTCGCGCAGCTCCAGGGTTGGATCCTGGAGCGGCGTCGGGACGCCAAACGAGCTGAGGCTCGGTCCGAGGCCGCGGACCACGATGCGGTCGTTGCCTTGATTGTTGCCTAGAATAAAGCCGGCAATCACGACGTTGCCGCCCGTGCCAACGAAGGCGCGGGTGCTGAGGTTGCCGAGCTTGGAAGCGGCCGCGGTGTTGAGATCGTAAACTTCGACCAGCGCGATACCGGTCTGAGTCGTGCCCGTGTTCCCCTTCACGATGGCGGTGTAAGTGCCGGGAGGCAAGCTCGCATCAATGGCAGATTCCAGATCGTTCGTGGGCGCCAAACCGTCAGCCGTGATCTGCGCTTCCTGGGTGTCTTTCCAGTCGTTGTTCGTAATGGTCCCGAAGCCACTTGGACCATGGAGTTCCAGTTTAGGATCGGCCAGCACTTCCGCAGACGAGAATCCGAATTTGGTCAGCGATGGTCCAATCGCTCGAATCACCACGTGCTTGGGAACGCTTCCCGTGATGATGAAGCCCCCGATTCCAACATTGTCACCAATATCCACCCGCATGCGCGTCGACAGATTAACGGCCTGCGTCGCTGGCGTCGCGGTCGGCGTGGCTGTTGCAGTCGCCGTTGGAGTAGCGCTGGCGGTAGCAGTCGGTGTCGCAGTCGCGGTAGCTGTAGCTGTCGCGGTAGCCGTAGCGGTAGCAGTTGGTGCAACTGTCGCTGTAGCTGTCGCGGTAGCAGTCGGCGTAGCCGTGGCAGTAGCAGTTGGTGCAACTGTTGCGGTAGCCGTAGCTGTAGCTGTCGGTGTAGCCGTAGCCGCAGCCGTAGCTGTAGCCGTAGCTGTAGCTGTAGCTGTAGCTGTAGCTGTAGCTGTAGCTGTAGCTGTAGCTGTCGCTGTAGGTGTTGCTGTAGCAGTCGCCGTTGGTGTAGGGGTGGCGGTAGCTGTGGCTGTCGCAGTAGGTGTCGGGCTTGGTGATCCAGTTGGCGCGCAAGTATTAGGCAAATTGATATTGGTCACCGCGATGTCATCGAGGTAGAAGCCCGCGAAGCCTGCGCCCGGGTC
>Ga0307478_10002993_pt1 | contig 12815 bp, 11 predicted proteins | sample atmos_gasesECM4C_2_FD_203713 | JGI IMG/M metagenome (GOLD analysis project Ga0307478, IMG submission 203713) | Hardwood forest soil microbial communities from Morgan-Monroe State Forest, Indiana, United States - atmos_gasesECM4C_05 | ecosystem: Environmental > Terrestrial > Soil > Temperate...
CGCATTCTCCTCGCCGCAGTCGGCCTCGGCGAAAAAACCCACCGTCTCCCGACCCAGCTCTCCGGCGGCGAACAGCAGCGCGTCGCCATCGCCCGGGCGCTGGCCAACCAGCCCGCCATCCTGCTGGCCGACGAGCCCACGGGCAATCTCGACCAGGCCAACTCCGCCCTGGTATTTGAGCTGCTGATGCGTCTCGCCAAGGAAAACGGCCAGGCCATCGTCCTCGTCACCCACAATCCCGACATCGCCAACCGTTGCGACGTCGTCCGGCCCATGCGCGATGGCCTATTTGTCTGAGCGCTGCTTCGTAGCGAGTAGTTGGTAGTTTGGATTTCGCCGAGGCGGACAAGACAAAGGACACGGCAGGCGTTGGATCGAAACCAATTACAAACTACAAACTACAAATTACCACCGCCCAGCGACCGAATCCCAACTACCCGGAAGCCCGCCGGGCGGCCGATTAGAAAAAGCACACGGGTGTAGCGTTGCAGCTAATTCTTTTGAAATGACAAAAAATGCACAATTTTTGGTTTACATTCAAAAACCGCGTCCCTTGTTTCGGCGACTGCCTTTCAACACATTAAACCGCACGCCGTGAGCCACGACCCGTCGCGCAAGACTTTCTTGCTGAAACTGCTCGGTTTTACCGCCGCTGCCGGCTTTGCCGCCCGCTTCGCCACCCGCGCCGCGAAGCGCGCCGGGGCCAAGGCGCCGGCTTCGGCACCCGTTGCGCTGCGCACCGAACCCCGCGCCATCGCCCGCCGCGCCGATACGGTCTAACAAGGCGCCGTCAGCGAATTCACCCACGGCCATGTCGAAAATTTTCCCCAAGTCGGTCAATTCGCTCCCGCTGCAGATTGTCATTTATCTTTTTGTGCTCAGTGGCATCGCGACCGCGGCGATCACCTATTACATGACGCCGAAATATACGCGCGTCGGCTACGCGCCGGTGCAGCCCGTGCCTTTCAGCCATGCGATCCATGCCGGGCAGCTCGGCCTCGACTGCCGCTACTGTCACAGCAACGTCGAGAAATCGCCCAACGCCACGGTGCCCGCTTCGCAGACGTGCATGAACTGCCACAGCCTGGTGAAGGCGAACAGCCCGTTGCTCGCCATCGTCCGCGCGAGCTATCAGTCGGGCGATCCCGTGCCGTGGGTGCGCATCCATCAGGTGCCCGACTTTGCCTATTTCAACCACGCCATCCACGTGAATCGCGGCATTAGTTGCGTCGAATGCCACGGGCAGATCAACCAGATGGACCGCGTGCACGAGGTGCAGTCGCTCAGCATGGGCTTCTGCCTCACCTGCCACCGGGACCCGGCGAAGTATGTGCGCGAGCCGAAGGATGTCTTTAACCTTGATTCGCCGCGCATCGCCGAGGCCAAAGGCGAGGTGGCGGCCGCCAATTTCGTGCACGACTGGAAAATCAACCCGCCGCAAAACTGCTCCGGCTGCCACCGATGAAACGCAAAGTTGCCCATCCCGCACCGACCGATCGCGAGCTCACCGGCCCGCGCTACTGGCGCAGCCTTGACGAGCTGGCTGACACGCCGGGCTTCCGCGAGCACCTCGAGCGCGAATTTCCCCAGGGCGCCGCGAACCTCGACGGCGTGGACCGCCGCCAGTTCTTCAAGCTCATGGCGGCTTCGTTTGCGCTCGGCGGCATCGGGCTCGCCGGCTGCCGCCGGCCGGAATCCTACATTTTGCCATACGGCAAATCCGTCGAAGGCGTCGTGCCCGGCCTGCCGCTCTACTTCGCCACCGCGATGCCGCTGCGCAAATCGGCCATCCCGCTCCTCGCCGAGACGCACCAGGGCCGGCCGACCAAACTCGAGGGCAATCCCAGCTACGCGCCCCACGGCGGCGCCAGCACGCTCCTCGCGCAGGCGTCCGTGCTCGACCTCTACGATCCCGATCGCGCCACCGCGCACACGAAAAACGGCGCCGGGCTCGATCTCGCCGGGTTGAACGACCTGCTCGCCTTCGTCGGGAAAAACTATTCGGCCGCCGACGGCGCCGGCCTTGCGTTCCTCGCCGGTGAATCGGGTTCACCCACCCGCGCCGCGCTGGTCGCGCGCTTGAAGAAGAAATTTCCCAAGGCCGTCTGGGCCGAGTACGAGCCGGTGCGGGACGAACCGCCGCTCGCCGCCGCGCAGGTCGCCTTCGGCCAGGCCGTCAAGCCGCTCTACCAGTTCGCCAAGGCCCGGCGCATCGTCAGCCTCGACGGCGATTTTCTCGCCGCCGAATCCGGCAGCCTCTACTATTCGCGCGAATTCGCGAAGGGCCGCCGCGTCCGCACGAAGGACGACGACATGAACCGGCTCTACGTCGCGGAGAGCGGATACACCATCACGGGCGGCATGGCCGACCACCGTCTCCGCCTCGCCAGCAGCCATATGGTTCTCCTGGCCGCGGCCCTGGCCTCAAGAATCACTGGCGATAGCGACTACGCCAAGTTTGCCGAAGGTCTCGACGTCAAGCCCGAGTGGCTCGACGCCTGTGCCGCGGACCTTCTGGCCAACAAGGGAACCAGCCTCGTCGTCGCCGGCGCGCACCAGCCCGCGACCGTGCACGTGCTCGCCTATGCGATCAACGCGGCGCTCGGCAATATCGGCGAAACGGTGGACTTTGTCGCGGTTGAACCGCCTGGCGCCGCCGCGCTCGCCGACCTCGCGGCCGCCATCTCGGCGGGCAAGGTCAAAACCCTCGTCGTCCTCGGCGGCAATCCCGCCTACAACGCGCCGGCCGATCTCAATTTCACCGCACTGCTCAAAACCGTGCCCGAGGTCATCCGCTACGGCGGCTATGTGGACGAGACTTCGCAATCTGCGGGCGTGCAAATCGCCGCCGCGCATTACCTCGAATCGTGGGGCGACGCGCGCACGGTGGACGGCACCATCGTGCCGGTGCAGCCCATGATCCTGCCGCTCTTCGGCGGCCTCACTGAAATCGAAGTGCTCGCGCGAATCGCGGGCGAGCCGACCGTCGACCCCTACGCGCTCGTTTTTGAGACGGTCACAAAAATCGCCGGCGGCGATGCCCAGGCGGCATTCAACAAATTTCTCCACGACGGCCTGCTCGAGAATTCCGCTTACGAAAAAATCCCCGTCGAATTCAGCGCCCAGCGCACGAGCAGGCTGTTCGCCATCGCCTCCACGCCCGTTGCGCTTTCCCGGACCAATCTCGAGATCCGCTTTGCGGCCGACTACAAAGTCGATGACGGCCGCTTCGTGAACAACGGCTGGCTGCAGGAATGCCCCGATCCCATCACGCGCCTGACGTGGGACAACGCCATCCTCATCAGCCCGCGTCTCGCGAAGGAACTCGGCGTCGACCCCAAGGGCGCTCTGTTCCAGGTTGCACGGCGCGAGCTCGCCGATTTCGAAAAGGGCAAGGAAAACGCTTTTGTCGCCGAAGTGACCGTGGCTGGCCGCAAAATCCGCGGGCCGCTGCACATCCAGCCCGGCCTGTCCAATTACACCATCGTCGTTCCGCTGGGCTATGGGCGCTCGGTCACCGGCTCGGTCGGTCGCGACACGGGTTTCAACGCCTACCTGGCGCGGACCAGCGACGCACCGGAGTTTGTCACCGGCGCCGTGATCATGGTCACCCGCGAGCGCATGATTCTCGCCAACACGCAGCAGCACTGGTCGATGGAAGGCCGCGACCTCGTGCGCGAAGACAACTTTGACGATTACCAAAAAAATCCCGGCTATGTCCACGCCATCGGCTTCGAGGCGCACACCCCGTCGATTCTCGGCGAGGAAGGCGACAAGATGTCGCTGGCCCGGCAATCCACGGAGATTCCGCGCGGCAACTCGCTCTACGTCACACCAAAGTTCACCGGGCTCCAGCAATGGGGCATGAGCATCGACCTCAACACCTGCACCGGCTGCAACGCCTGCGTCGTGGCCTGCCAGGCCGAAAACAACATTCCCATCGTGGGCAAGGACCAGGTTTCGCGCGGCCGCGAGATGCACTGGATCCGCATCGATCGCTACTACTCGAGCGGCTCGGCGGACAACAACGACATTCCCGAGGAGCCGCAGGCCAGCGTGCAGCCGGTCGCTTGTTCGCAATGCGAACTCGCGCCGTGCGAGATGGTTTGTCCCGTCAACGCCACCGTGCACGACGAGGAAGGTCTCAACGTCATGGCCTACAACCGTTGTATCGGCACGCGGTATTGCGCCAACAACTGCCCCTACAAAGTGCGCCGCTTTAATTACTTTGACTGGAACAAGCGGTCCATCGGCCATTTCTACGAAGGTCCGCTCGGTCCCGACGGCATGCCCGAGCTGCTCAAGATGGTGAAGAACCCAGAGGTCACGGTCCGCATGCGCGGCGTGATGGAGAAGTGCACCTACTGCGTCCAGCGCATCGAGGGCGCAAAAATCCAGCACAAGGTCAAGGTCGCCCAGGCTGGCGATCCGGCCGACATCGTGCTGCCCGACGGCGCGGTCCGGACCGCCTGCCAGCAAGCCTGCCCGGTCGAGGCCATCGTGTTTGGCAACATCCTCAATCCCGACAGCGCTGTTTCGAAAGCCAAGGCACAGGAGCAGGACTACGCCTTGCTGGCCTATCTCAACACCCGCCCGCGCACAACCTACCTCGGCAAATTGCGCAATCCCAATCACGCCATGCCCGATCTAAATCGGGCCAACGAATTGCCCTACAGCCGTCAGGAATTGGAATTGAAAATGGGTCGACCGGCCGACGGCGAGGGGAGTGGCGAAGGAAAATCGTCCGACAGCCCTGACGTTGGCCCGCCTGCCGCAAGAACGGGAGGATCTGCCTGATGGCCCACGTCGAAGAAACCTCCGCCGAAACCCCGGCCGTCCTCGCCGAAGTCGCGCCGGCGCACCTGCCGCGTGCACCGATGGTCGCCAACAATCGCAGCTTTGCCTGGATCAGTGACAAAATCTGCGGCATTGCCGAGGAAAAGACGCCGGTTTGGTGGTGGTGGTGCTTCGCTGTCGCGTGCTTTGTCGCATCGTTCACGGTCTTCGGCATTACTTATGAGGTCTCGACCGGCATCGGCGTGTGGGGGCACCGCAGCCCGATCAACTGGGGCTGGCCCATCGTCAACTTCGTCTTCTGGATCGGTATCGGCCACGCCGGCACGCTCATTTCGGCGATTCTCTGCCTGCTGCGCCAGAAATGGCGCACGTCGATCAATCGCTCGGCGGAGGCCATGACGATTTTTGCGGTTGTTTGCGCCGGTATTTTTCCGGTGTTTCACGTGGGCCGCGTGTGGAATGCCTGGTTTCTTTTCCCAATTCCAAATTCGAACATGATCTGGCAGAACTTCCGCTCGCCACTCGAGTGGGACGTGTTTGCGGTCTCGACCTATGGTACGGTCTCGGTGCTGTTCTGGTATGTCGGCATGATCCCCGATCTGGCCACGCTGCGCGACCGCGCGGTGATCAAATGGCGGCAGATTTTCTACGGGGTCCTCGCGATGGGCTGGCGCAATTCCAGCCGCCATTGGAGCAACTACGAGATGGCCTATCTGATCCTCGCCGGCATCGCCACGCCGCTGGTGCTCTCCGTGCACACCATTGTGTCGTTCGACTTCGCCGTGTCGTTGATCCCCGGCTGGCACACGACGATCTTCCCGCCTTACTTCGTCGCGGGCGCCATCTTCTCGGGCTTCGGCATGGTGCTCACGCTCATCCTGCCGCTGCGCGCCGTCTACAAACTCGATGACCTGGTCACGCAGTACCACATCGACTGCATGTGCAAGATCACCCTGGCGACCGGCAGCATGGTCGGCTACGCCTACGCGATGGAGTTCTTTATCGCGTGGTACGGCGCGAATCCGAACGAAGGCTTCACCTTCATCAACCGCGCGTTCGGCCCCTACGCCTGGGCTTATTGGATCATGATCAGCTGCAACGTCATCACGCCGCAGCTCTTCTGGTTCAAGAAAGTCCGCCAGAACATCCCCCTCGTCTGGATCCTCTCAATCTTTGTCAATGTCGGCATGTGGTTCGAGCGCTTCGTCATCATTTGCACTTCGCTGACCCGCGACTTCCTGCCTTCGAGCTGGGGCTATCTATCCCCGACCATCACGGATGTCTTCACCTTCTTCGGCACGTTTGGCGTGTTCTCCACGCTTTTTCTGCTCTTCATCCGTTTCCTGCCGATCATGGCCATCGCTGAGCTCAAGGCCGTCACGCCGCAGGCCGACCCGCATGCCGGCCACGACCAGCACTAAACCTTCCGCCATGCCCGCCCAATTTCACGGATTGATCGCCATGTTTGAGACGCCCGCGGATGTCATGCGCGCGGCGGAAAAAGTGCGCGAAGCGGGTTACAAGTTTTGGGATGTCCATTCGCCTTTTCCCATCCACGGCATCGATCGCGCCATGGGAACGAAACGCTCCAAGGTCCCGCGCATTTCGCTCGCCGGCGGCATCACCGGCTTCTGCACCGGCATGGCGATGATCTGGTATACCGACGCCTTCGCTTACCGGCTGACCGTCGGCGGCAAGCCGTTCTTCAGCCCGCTTTTCGCGTTCCCCGTCTCATACGAGCTGACGATTCTTTTCACGGCCTTCGCGACCATCATCGGCATGTTCATCCTCAACGGCCTGCCGATGCATTATCACCCGGTGCTCAAATACCCGGACATTGACCGCGCCACCAACGACCTCTTCTACATCGTCATCGAGTCGCGCGACCCGAAGTTCAACCCGCAGGCCACCCGCGCACTCCTCGCCGACCTCGGCGGCCAGGCCATCACCGAACTCGAGGAATGACTTTCATGCGCACGGTTTACCTCATCACTTTTTTTCTCGCGGTGCTGCTCATCGCGGCCTTCGGCTTTCGCGGCACGATTTTCACCAGGCCGCCGATCGACGTCTTCCCTGCATGGGCGTTTCCCGGCATGCAACACCAGGCGAAATACAAGGCGCAGACGGCCAGCCCGTTTTTTGCGGACGGCCGCGCCGACCGGCCGTTGCCGGTCGGAGTCGTGCCCGCCGACTACGGACCGCTCGCACAGCCGTTGCATGCGGATCCGCATCTTTACGACGGAAAAAATCCCGATGCCTCGTTCGCCCGCGGTTTTCCGTCGTCCCTCGTCATCGACGAGAAATTCATGGAACGCGGCCGCCAGCGCTACACCATCTATTGCTCGCCCTGCCACGGCGGGCTCGGCGACGGCAAGGGCATCGTTTCAAAATACGGCATGGGCCCGGCTAATTTCCATGAGGAACGCTTCCATAAGATGGCCGAAGGCGAAATTTTCAACACCATCACCCACGGCAAGCTGAACACCACGATGCCCTCCTATGCCGATAAACTCGTGCCCGCGGACCGCTGGGCCGTGATCGCGTATGTGCGCGCGCTCGAGCGCGCCCGCGTCGGCACGGCGGCCGATGTTCCGCCCGAACACCGCCAGGAGCTTGGACTCAAATGAGCACCGAAGCCGCACCCATTCCCGCCGATCTTCCCATCGACGCGCCCGCGTCCAGGGTCAATCTCGCCCTGATCGTCGGCCTGATCGGAATTGCCCTCACCGCGGGCGGCGCGGCCGTCTGTGGCGTGCCGGTCGTCGCCTTTTCGTGGCTTGTTGGCATCATGTTCTGGACGGCCATCGCGATCGGCGCGCTGCTTTTTATCATGCTCCAGCATGTGTTTGACGCCGGTTGGGGCGCCGTCATCCGCCGCCAGTACGAGCACGGCCTTGCCGCTTTCAAGTGGCTCTTGTTGCTCTTTATGCCGCTGCTGGTAATCGCCTTTTTCTATCCAAAACTCGCGCCATGGCCGTGGTTGGATCCCGCCCACATCGTTGAGGGCCACACCGTCGCGCAGGATGTCGTTTACCATAAAAAAGAGGCGTTCCTGAACGTGTGGGTCTTTGCCGGGTGCTCGGTGCTTTTCTTTTTCATCTGGATCTGGCTGTCCGCCCGTTTGCGTCGCGCGTCGTTTGCCCAGGACGCCGACGGCGATCCGAAGTGGACGCACATGAACCGCTTCACCTCGGCCCTTGGCATTCCGCTCACCGCACTTTCGCTCACGTTTGCCGCCATCTTCTGGATGAAGAGCCTCGAGTATCATTGGTTTTCCACGATGTACGGCGTTTACTATTTTGCCGACTGCATGCGTGGCACCCTCGCGTGCGGCGTGCTCATCATGCTCTTCCTGTACCGGCGCGGCGACTACCGGGGCATCCTGAACACGAACCATCTGCATTCGATCGGGCAGCTCATGCTCACGTTCACGGTTTTCTGGGGTTATATCGCGTTTTCCCAGTATTTCCTCATCTGGAATGCCAACGTCCCCGAGGAAACCTTCTGGTTCAACGAGCGCGAGATCGGCCAGTGGTGGTATGTCGGCATGGCCCTGGTGTTTCTCTATTTTCTGTTTTCGTTCCTCTACCTGCTGTCCTACCGCAACAAGATCGTCCACCAGCGCATCAAGTTCATCGCGGTTTGGAACCTCACTTTTCTCTTCGTCGATATCTGCTTCAATGTCCTGCCCGCGTTCAAGGATGCAAACGGCGACCCGCAGCCCTTCCTCCAGTCGGCGCTGCTTTGGTCCATCACCTCGATCCTCGGCATCGGCGGCGTGTGCGTGTGGGCCTACCTGAGAAGCTTTCCGACGACCAAGCTCATTCCCATTCGCGATCCGCGCATTGCCGAATCCCTGACTTACCATGAGCCTTCCGCCTGAAACCAATTCGAAACCTGCCTCATGGGTCTCCGTGGCCGCCGTCTTCGGCTGCTTCGCACTTTTCCTTTTGATTATCTGGATCGCCTACCTGCCGCAGAGGGAGAAAACCGAGGAGGCCGACCTCTCGCAGGTGTCGCCCGATGATCGCTGGCAGTATTCGCCCGAAGGCCGCGCCGCCAAGCTCCGGGAGCTGCGCGACCACGAGCAGACCGAACTCACCACTTACGGATGGATTGACGAAAAGGCCGGCATCGTCCGCCTGCCCATTGATCGGGCGATGGAGCTCACCCAGCAGTCGCTCCAAGCCAAAAGATAACGATCGTCCATTTCTGTTTTTCCGAGATGACCACCGCTCCAACCAATGCCGCCCAGCCGGAAGTCAGTGACATCGACACTGCCGCCCGCTGCCCGTTGCTGCTCCTGATCGGTTCGGCGCTGGTCTGGCTCGTGATTGGCGGCGTCCTCGCGCTCATGGCCTCCATTCAGCTGCACACGCCCGAATTTCTGGCCCGGTGCGCGTGGTTTACTTACGGCCGCATGCAGGCCGCGCAGGAGACGGTTTTCCTTTACGGCTGGGGCGTCAACGCCGGCCTCGCCGTCTCGCTCTGGCTTCTCGCGCGCCTGGGCGGCGCGCCGCTGCGCGCGACCGGTCTTGCTGCCATCGGCGCGATTTTCTGGAATCTCGCGCTGACCGTCGGCGTGGCGGGCATATTCGCTGGCGACCTGACGGGATCCGCCTTTTTTCAACTGCCCGCCTACGTCCAGCCCATCATGTTCGTCGCTTACGCCGCGGTCGCGGTGGCGGGCGTACTGGCGTGGACGGGCCGCCGCAACGCTTTCACCTTCGCCACGCAGTGGTATGCGGTGGCCCCGCTCTTCGTTTTTCCGTGGGTGTTTTCCGTCGCACAGGTCACGCTGCTGTTTGCGCCCGTGCATGGCACGATCCAGGCCGTCGTCGCCGCGTGGTTTGGCCAGAATCTGGGCGCGCTCGTGCTCGCGCCGTTCGCGCTGGCCGCGGTTTATTATTTGCTGCCGAAAATTTCCGGCCGCCCGGTCCGTTACTACGATTATGCCGGGCACGCCTTTTGGGTTTTGCTGGTCATCGGCGGCTGGGCTGGCGGGCGCCATCTTATCGGCGGGCCGGTGCCGGTTTGGGTCGCGACGACGGGCATCATCGCGAGCGTACTGCTGCTTTTTCATTATACGGTCGTGGGGGTCAATCTCAGCGGTGCCTTGTGTCCGCGCGGCAGCCTGGCGCTGCGCTTCGCCGCAATCGGCTTGAAGGCCTATGTGCTCGGCGGTGTGCTCAACGCGGTGACGTCCATCCGCGCGGTGGCGAAGTTCAGCCAGTTTACGTTCTTTTCCGTCGCTCAGACGCAGCTGCTGGTCGGCGGCGCGTTCACTTTCATGATATTTGGCGCGCTTTATTTTCTCGTGCCCCGGCTGGCGGGCAAACCCTGGCCTTCGGCCGCGCTCATCAGCATTCATTTCGCCGCGGTTTTATCCGGCCTCGTGCTCAAGGTCGGCGGGTTGTTTGTCGCGGGATGGATTCAAGGCGGTGATCTCAATCGCGCGGCGGTCAGTTTTCCCTCCATCGCCGGCCATGTGCGGATGTGGCTGGTCGCAGCCACGGCCGGCGAGGCGCTGACGCTGCTCGGCAGCCTTGCGCTTGCGCTCAATTTTGCGCGGCTCCTCGTGGTCCGGGCCGATAAGCCTGCGGCAGAACTCTTCCGTCCGCCTGCCGCCATGGAGGTGCCGGTGCCATGAAAAGCTCGCCCCTGTTTTTCCTCGGCCTTTTTGCCGCGCTGGCGCTTTCGCTGACCGCGCTCGTGCTCGCCACCAACGCCCAATACGGCGGCCTTGCGCCCTATGCCGATATAACCGTCGGCGCGGCGTTCCCGCAGGCGCCGCTCGGCCTCGCCGCGCGCGGGCAGATGGTTTACCAGGACCTCGGCTGCGCCGCCTGCCACACGCAGCAGGTTCGCCGCGCCGATTTCGGCAGCGACAAGGCGCGCGGCTGGGGCGACCGGCAGAGTGTCGCGCGTGATTACGTGCACGAGGACCGGGTCCTGCTGGGCGATATCCGCATCGGTCCCGACCTCACCAATTTCGGCGCGCGCGCGGCGACGCACGGCCTGGATGCGGCGCACCTCCTGGCCTTTTTACACAATGGCCAGGGCGCGATGCCTGCGTATCCGTTCCTCTTCATGAAGCAGCTGGTCAGCGGTCAACGTTCGCCCGAAGCCCTCATGATTCCAGGCTCGCCGGACTTTGAGCTCATGCCCACGCATCGCGCCAAGGCGCTCGTGGCCTACCTGCTCAGCTTGAACGCCGACCACGAGTATCCCGAGACCAGGCAGCAGGCCGCCAAGCCTGAGGCGGCGAACGAGAAAAAGCCGGCCGCACCTGGCAAACCCGCAGAGTCTGCCCAGCCGGCGGCGCCGGAGAAAGGGCCCAAATGAGCACGTCGCCGAACGATCCCCGCCTTGAACAGGCCGCCATCTCCGACGACAGCCTGCTGGTCGTGCACGAAAAAATTTTCACGGAGAAACCCGACATGGAAGGCGGCTACTCCGCGTTCCCGCTGGCGCTGCTTTTCTTTTTCAGCGCGCTGATTTTTTTCTCCGGCACCTATCTCAACCGTTTTTCCGGCGGCTTCAGTGCAATGATCTACAATGAGAACTTGAAGCCGGAGAGAGGCGGCGGATCGATCAAAATCGATCCGGTGGTGATGGGCAAGATGCTCTTCACCTCCGGTGGTGCCTGCGTGACCTGCCACCAGCCCAATGGCCAGGGTGTGCCCGGCGTTTATCCGCCGTTGGCGGGTTCCGAGTGGGCGCAGGGCAGCCCCGAACGCGTGATCCGCATCGTACTGTTCGGCCTGCAAGGGGCGGTACATGTGCGCGGGAGCCAATTTCAATCCAGCCTGGTCATGCCGGCGTTCGGCTCCACGGGAACGTTTGGCTGGAGCGACGAGAAGATTTCCAACGTGCTGACTTATGTGCGCCAGGAGTGGGGCAACAAAGCGGCGCCCATCACGCCAGAACAGGTGGCGGCCATTCGCACCGCCGAATCGATCCGCAGCAAGGCGTGGACCGAGGACGAATTGCTGAAGATCAAGTGAGGGCGCTTGCCCTTTGCTGCTATACTTGGCAGACCTTTTGCCATGACAGCCGACGCGATTCGCAAAGCCTTGCACACAGTTCCTTTTGTGCCCTTCGCCTTGCAGGTTGTCGGAGGGAAAAAATATGCCGTCCCGCACCCCGACTTTGTGGCGGTATCGCCGACAGGTCGAACGCTTGTGCTTTATACTGAAGGAGATTGTTCCACGGTGATTGATATTGCGCTGGTCTCGCAATTGGAACGCCGGGCTTCTGCTGCGTAGGTGGCTCGGTATTGGCTTCGTCTTCCGCCATCTCAAATCTCAGATCTCAAATTCGCGGAACGCGCCTACTCCCCCAGCTTTTTCCCGGACACGAGGTAGCCTTGCACGTAGTCGCGCACGGCCTCGGCCAGCGGCGTGACGGGCTTCGCGTAACCGCTGGCGCGCAGCTTGGAGATGTCGGCCTGCGTGAAATACTGGTACCTGTCGCGCAGCACCGCTGGCATGTCGATGAACTCGATGCGCGGCTCGCGTTTGAGCGCGGAGAAAATCGCCGTGGCCAGCTCGATCCACGTGCTGGCCTGGCCTGAGCCGAGATTGTAGAGGCCGCTCGCTGAAGTTCCTTTTCTGGTCGCGAAGTGCACGGTCATATCGACCGCATCCTTCACGTAGAGAAAATCGCGCTTCTGCTCGCCGTCCTTGAAGTCGGGATGGTAGCTTTTGAAGAGGCCGACTTTGCCCGTCGCGAGAATCTGCTGGTAGGCCTTGTGCACGAGCGAGCGCATGTCGCCCTTGTGGGCCTCGTTCGGACCAAAGACGTTGAAATATTTCAACCCCACGATGCGGTCGAGCCAGCCGTGCTGCTGCGCGTGGAGGTCGAATTGGTGCTTGGAAAAGCCGTAAAGGTTGAGCGGATGCAATTGGATGAGATCGTCGCTCTTGTCGTCCATGCCGGTCGATCCGTCGCCGTAGGTCGCGGCCGACGAGGCGTAGATGAAGCGCGCATTCTGCGCCAGGGCCCATTCGGCCATT
>Ga0307478_10002995_pt1 | contig 12811 bp, 6 predicted proteins | sample atmos_gasesECM4C_2_FD_203713 | JGI IMG/M metagenome (GOLD analysis project Ga0307478, IMG submission 203713) | Hardwood forest soil microbial communities from Morgan-Monroe State Forest, Indiana, United States - atmos_gasesECM4C_05 | ecosystem: Environmental > Terrestrial > Soil > Temperate...
GCACGTCATCCATGAACTTCGAATACGTGTAGGAAAGGTTTAGGTCCAGGCCAGAGTGCCAGCGGTGTGTATAGGTAACCTGGAGTGCGTCGTACTTGGAGGTACCGACTGTAGGGTTGCTCTCGGACACGCTGCAGTATTCAGGAAACGGGAGCAGCGTTTGGGACAGCTGAACTGTGGGGGCGTTCAGGCCGCAACCGCTCGATGTTATGTGGCCGAAGAAGGGGTTGGGTACTGCATTGAAGAGATTATTCCCCAGTGCCAAATTCCCTGGCGACATAAGATCCCACTGCAAACTTGTGGCCAGCAGGTTTGTGCCGTGATTCCCGACGTAGCTGATGTCCAGGAGATCGTTGGGCGTCAACGAGTACTGCCCTCCGGCCATCCATTGCTCGACGTAAGGAGACTTCCTGTTCTGGTTCGTTATGCCAGCCGGAAAGCCGACATCCTGCAATCCGCCCGCTGCATTGCCAGTGGGGAGCCGTTCGGTGGTGAACGCAGGGCCGCAGGGCGCGGGAACTCCCGGAACAGCTTCACAATTGACATTGGCGTTTCCGCTCAGAGTCGAGGCAGGAGTTAGACCGTTGTTTAAAGACGTGGTCCACGGCGTTTGCTGCGAAAATCCGTCATTCGGACCCTGGCCGTAATAGTTCGGAGGGTAGAAAATGCCGTACCCGCCACGAAGCACAAGCTTGTTGGAGGCTTGAATAGCAATGGAGGCGCGCGGAGCAATATTGCCGTACGTAGTGTTGTATACGCCAGGATTGTTCGGAGTGGCGAAAATCTGCTCACCGGGAACGAAGGCGCCAATCTGAGCGCTGATCGGGTTTTCGGCAGTAAAGCTGAATGAGTTTTGCGCGTTGTGACGCTCCGTTGGAGCAGTTTGGATTTCATAACGGAGGCCCAGGTTCAACGTGATCCGCGACGTCACCTTCCAGCCGTCCTGAATATACCAACCGAGGAAGTGCTTATCGGTGGCCGGAAAGGCCTGAAACAGCGTGCAAAGCTGACACGCCGTGCCGTTGGTTCCGCTTCCTACTCCCAGCAGGAAGGAGGCTAGCCCGTTTCCGGTGTCGCCGGTCGTGTTATTCGGATCGGGTCCGGCCGTGGACGCAGTCTGGAAATTGAGGGCGGTCTGGCCGAAGTGCCCGCCGTCAATTCGCAGCCATACATCCGTAAAGCCAAAAGACAATTCGTGCCTGCCTTCTAATTTCGTGAAATCGAGCGAACTAGTCCAGAAGGTCTGCGGCACGATGTAGTCGTTATTCCCGCCGACTGCGCCGAGCGGCGCGTAATTCCCGCCACCGCTGAATGAGATTTGCGGAAAAGCCGGGGCAATCGCGTCAAGGAACGAGGGGAACCCAAGGGTCGAGGTTTGGAAGCCGAAGCTTTGTCCAGTGGCCTGCTCGACGTGGCGATTTACGCCGAAATTTGCGTTCATGGTGAACGTAGGGTCGAAAATGTGATTCCACCCTACGTTGACGCTGTAGCGGTTGTTAGGATTGAGTAGTCCCGGGCCTGCTGGATCGCCGGGGCCGTAGAATTCTGGCGTGTTTGTCTTCGTTTGGTATTTCTGCGACCAACGTGCATAGAGGCGGTTGCTATCGTCCAAGTTGTAGTCTATGCGCCCTGAGTATTCGTTGGAGTGCTCCGCGGCGGCTCCCGTCGGCACAAAATTGGTTCCCGTTGATCCTCCGCCAGTCGGTGAGGGCCAAAAGTTCGCGGCCGCGATTTTGCTGGCGATATTGTCGAGGAATGCCGCCGGGATCATGTTCGTTACGCCCAAGCCAGTGGAGATGTTACCGGAGACAGGGTCGCGAATGAACGCTGTGCCAGTGCCGCAAGTAACGTGGTTCCCGGTTACTGGATCGGTACCCCCGCAAGTGACTTGGCGCGTGCTGAACGGGTTGTAAATTTCTCCGGAAAAAATCGGCCTTCCGAGGGAGTCAGTCCCGATCGACGATGAACCCAGCAGCGCCGAAAAGTCTCCGCCTCTCTCCGCCGCGGTCGGCAGCGTGTAACTATTCGTTGATGGGGTGGATTGGCGTTCGCCTTCATAGTAGGCAAAGAAAAAGAGTTTGTTTTTCTTAATCGGTCCGCCGATCGTCCCACCAAACTGATTGCGATTGAACGACGGTTGAGCTCCGTTGTTAAAGTAATATCTCGCGTCGAAGGCGTCGTTGGCGTAGAACTCCCAAGCGTCTCCGTGAAAATCGTTGCTTCCGCCCTTGGTCACGATGTTCACGACGTTGCCGCTGCTCCAGCCATACTGCGAGGTGAACGCGTTGGTCATGATCTTCATTTCCTGCACGTCGTCCACAGAGGGAACGTAAATCACTCCTCCCCAATCAACGCGCGTGTCCCACGTTCCGTCTATCAGATATTCCGCAGTGCCAAAGAAGGTCCCGCCGAAATTCAGGAAGGAAATGTCCTGGTCCGCGGTTTGCGCCAGGCCCGGCGCACCCACCACTTGCTGTTCCGCGGCGTTATTCACCGAGGAATTGATCAGCGTCAGGCTGATGACGCTGCGGAAGTTCAGCGGAAGGCCCTCGGCGAATCTCGAGGATAGGTCCTCCGAGATATTCGCGTTGTCCGCGTTCAGCAGCGGAGCCTGCGCCGTGACTTGCACGCTCTCGGTGACCGCGCCGACGGTCAAGTTGATCGGCTGTTCGGCGGTTTGTCCAGCCGTCATGGTGATTCCGTCTTGTTTGTACTGCTTGAATCCCGAGGCTCTAGCTTCAAGGCTGTAGTTACCCGCGGGGAGGAACGTAAACGTGTACAACCCGGTGTCCCCTGTCGTAGTAGTACGCGAAACTCCGTTCTCGGAGCTGGTGAGCGTTACTGCCGCGCCTTTCACAGCCAGCCCCGCCGGGTCAGTGACGCGACCGTTCAGCGTGGCCGTGAATGCGGCCGAGGACTGACCGTAGACAGGCTGGCCTGACATGCACAGGACTACAAGAGCGCCGAGCAGCAATCCAAGCTTCCACGAATGTTCTCTGCCTGACATTGAGACATCCCTCCTCGAAATTCTGGCTAGCGCCAGGACTCCACCCCAAATCGTTCGGAAAATTGGCCAAGCTTCGCTGTGTGTCAAAACCCGCACACGCAACTCTGAATTTTGGTGAAAGCGCTAGGACACGCTTCAATAGACCGGCCTGAGTTATAGTGAGTCGCTCGCACACTAGCAACGGTTTTCAGGTAAAAGAAGGGGGATAAGAGCGATAAGGCACGTTACCCGTGGTTATACTATTGACTACGCAAGATTTGCTGGAAAGGCTCGGGAAGACGATAAGCGGAACCGTAATCAGCCTTTTACATTGCGCATCGCTGCAAAGCGCAGTACCATCCATCAAAATTGTCTTGGGGTGCCGGAATGAGTTGCGCTGCTGATCTATCTCGCATGGCAGCGATGCTCGTCGCCGGGGGCGTGGGGTGGAGTAACATTGCAACCTGAGCAGGTCGTCGAAAACTGGACACCTTGTAGCGAAGTCGAAAAGGGCGCAGTCCAACAGCAACTGGAACTGCTGCTCGCGTCACCGCTATTTCATTCCAGCAAGCGATATCCGAGCTTTTTGCGCTTTGTGGTAGCTCGCGCGCTGGCCGGCCAAACCGACCAGCTCAAAGAGCGCATCCTCGGCGTGGAAATCTTCGAGCGCCCCGCGGATTACGACACGAACACCGACCCGATCGTGCGTGTCACGGCGGCCGAAATCCGCAAGCGCATCGAACATTACTATCAGGACGCAAAGCACAGCCACGAAATCCGGATGATCCTGCCGGCGGGATCGTACGTTCCGCAGTTTTACTGGCCCGGGCATCCGACTGGTCTTCAAGCCACTGCGCTGGAATTGCCGGCGGACGCCGCCGCGGAGCCTGTCAATATCCAGCCGGCGATGCCGGTGCTGCCCCTCGTTCCGCCGCAAACGAAACGAAAATTCGCCACGAGCCGCACGCTGGCGTTTGCGCTGGCGGGACTGATTTTGGCGATTGCTTCGGTGACGGCGTGGGAACTGTCTCGTCCGCCGGTCTTGAAACAATTTTGGGAGCCGTTCATTAACTCGCCGAATCCCGCGCTCATTTGTGTCGCCGATCAGAGCCAGTTTTCGACGATACGCCAGCGCGATGCAGCCGACCCTTCGCACGAAATCACATTGCCCGATAGCATGGTGGCCCTCATCATCGACGACGTCAGTCCCCTCGTCAACGTCGCGGCGTTGCTGCGCACCTACGGTAAGACCTCGCGTGTGTTGGCCGAGTCCAGCACCACCTTGACCGATCTACGCCGCGGCCCATCCATATTCATTGGAGCGTACGACAACATCTGGACGTTGCGTTTGACGTCGCCATTGCATTTCCATTTTGCGAACGATGCCGCGATGAACAAATTGTGGATCGAGGACCGCTCCGATCCCGGAAATCACAAATGGATGATGGATCGCACGATTCAGCAAACTGGAACCTACTCGGACTACGCGATTGTGGCGCGCTTCGTTGATCCTAATTTCGAGCAACTCGTCGTGGTGAGTGCGGGCATCGGCCGCGGCGGCACCGTCGCCGCAGGAGAATTTCTGGTTGATTCCCAGCGCATGGACGAAATGCTCAATAAGGTACCGCACGATTGGAAACGCAAGAACATTGAAATCGTACTGGAAACGCAGGTTATTGGAGACCGTTCAGGCCCTCCGCGTATCGCTGCCGCCTACGTCTGGTAATACCGCAACGTTCTCAGCATCGAATTGAACTGAACCGACGCTGACTGACTCACGCTTGCTCAAACGGCGCCGGCGCTGAAGAGCCCGGAGTCTTTGCTTTCGCTATTGTTGCCACCCGCCGCCGAGTGACTTGTAGAGCTGCACCAGGCTCTGGTACTCGTTGCCGCGCGCTTGCGCGAGCGTAAGTTCAGCGCTGAAGAGCGACCGCTGCCCATCGAGCACTTCGAGGTACGTGGTAATCCCGCCGCGATAGCGCTCAAGCGATGTGTTGACTGTGTCCTGGAGGTCCTTCACGGTGGTTTCCTGCGCCATGCGCACTTCATAATACTTTTGATAGCCGATCAGCGCGTCAGAGACGTCCCGGAAGGCGTATTGGATCGACTGCTGGTACGCGATCAGCTCCTGTCGTTGCTCCGATTTTGCCAGCTTGAGGTTGCCGGTCAGCGCGCCTCCCGTGAAAATCGGCTGGGTAACCTGGGCACCGTACGACCAGATGCTCGTTTGCGAACTCATCAGACTTGAGAATAGATTGCTGCGCCCGAATGCGCCGCCGCCCGAGCCGGTCAGTGATATTTGCGGAAAGAACGATGCTTTGGCCACTCCAATCTCCGCGTTGGCCGCGATTAGATTTTGTTCAGCCTCGTGGATATCCGGCCGGCGCTCCAGCAGCGCAGACGGCATTCCGGGCGGCACGGACGGAGGCATTGGCTGCTGCACCAACGGGAGACCCCGCTTGATATCCTGCGGGTAATTCCCCAGCAGGATGCTGATCGCATTCTCTTCTTGCGCGATTTGCCTCTCCAAATCCGGGATTTGCGCGTTCGCCGTATCCAGCACTTGCAGCGCTTGCAGCACGTCGAGTTTCGTCGCAACACCGTGGCTCAACCGTAGCTTCGTTAGCTTCACTGCGTCTTCTTGCGTTTTCACCGTATCCTGGGAAATCTGCAATTCCAGGTCAAGCTCGAGCAGGGCAAAGTAATCGCTCGCCACGTCACTGACCAGCGTCAGAATCACTGTTTGCTGGGCTGCCTGCGTGGCGAGCACCTGGGCCCGCGCTGCTTCGGTCTCTCTGCGCAACTTGCCGAACAAATCGAGCTGGAACGATGCGTCCGCCGTGAGCGCCAGGAAATTGGATTTCGATTGAAAATTCTGTTCTTTCCCGCCTGTGAAATTGGCGTCTCCTTGCACCTGCGGAAAAAGACTCGAGCGTGTCACCGCCAATTGCGCGCGCGCGGCGATGATCCGTTCCGTCGCAATCTGTAGATCGTAATTCTGCTTCAACGCCGTTTTGATCAGGTCTTGCAACACGGGATCCTGGAAAACCTGCCACCAGGGCAAATCGGCGTACGAAGCGGCCTGCGCCTCGGCTTGCGGATTCGGGTTGAAGTCACGATAAGTGGAGGGAACCTGAACCGACGGCCTTTTGTAATTGGGCCCGACCTTGCACCCGGCAAACAGGCTCGCGGCCAGAACCGCCGCCAGAGTCGCCTTGGACCGTATCGCCGGCCCTGATCTCATTCTGCGGTGCGCTCGCGCCAGATTCATGTCAGTCGCCCTCCGCGGGAGTAGGCGCCCCTGCACTCCCTGCTGCGGGCGGAGCTTTAATCGCTCCGCGAGACTGGCTCAACTGTCCTGCGCCCGACCACTTCTCAACCAGATAGAAAATCGCCGGAACCAGAAATATCGCGATAAAGCTGGCCGCCAGCATTCCTCCAATCACCGTCGTTCCGATGATCTGGCGCGCCACCGAGCCGGCTCCAGTGGCTATCCACAAAGGCACGCTGCCGAGGATGAACGCGAACGAGGTCATCAAGATGGGCCGCAGCCGGATGCGCGCGCCCGCCAGCGCAGCATCTACGAGCGGTTTGCCCTGTTCGTACTCATCCTTGGCAAACTCCACGATCAGAATCGCGTTTTTCGCCGTGAGCCCGATGAGCATCACCAATCCGATCTGTGCATACACGTCGCTTTCGATTTGCACCATGTAAGCCGGATAAAACCACCCGGCGATGGTGCGCCGCAACCACAGCGTTGCGAACGCCCCGAACACCGCTACCGGTGTGCTCAGCAAGACGCTGAACGGTAGCGACCAGCTCTCATAGAGCGCCGCAAGGATCAGGAACACAAACAACAGAGAGAATCCAAAAACGACCGCAGGTGACACGCCCTGCTGAGCCAGCTTTTCCTGAAACGACATGTCCTTATAGTCGTAACCCATCTCACGCGGCATCGTTTGTGCGAATACTTCTTCGAGCGCCTTCATCGCCTGCGCGGAACTGTAGCCCGGCGCGGCGCTGCCGACGATTTGTGCGCCGCGATATTCGTTGAATCGCATGGTGTATTCCGGCCCGATCCGGGGCTCGAATTTCGTCAGCGCGGAGAGCGGTACATTGTCTCCATTACCGTTGCGGACGTAGAACTGCCCCACGTTTTCCGGCTTCGTCCGATACTGTCCTTCCGCCTCGATATACACCTGCCATTGCCGCCCGAACCTGTTGAAGTAGTTGATAAAAAATCCGCCCATGAACGTCTGCAGAGTTTTGTAGACGTCGCTGATGTTTACCCCCTGCTTGATCACCTTGTCGCGATCCACGTTCACAAACTGCTGCGGCACGCTCGGTATATATGTCGTCGCCAGAAAACCGATCTCGGGACGCTTGCGTGCCGCGGTCATGAACGTGTTCAAATTCTGCGTGAGAAATTCCACGTCTTTCCCCGCCCGGTCCTCGAGAACAAACGTGAATCCTCCTGAGGTGCCGACGCCCGGAATCGCCGGAGGTGAAAAGTTGAAGGCGACTCCTTCCGGCAGCTGGCTTAATTTCTGATTCAGTCGTGTCTTGATCTCCTGAAATTGTTCCGCCCTCGACTTCCGCGCGTCCCAGTCGTCCAGCGTGACGAAGAAAAATGCGTTGTAGCTGGTGCGCACGAAGCTCAACAGGCTGAAGCCGATTACGCTCGAGGTGTACTTCACCCCGGGGGTGTCTGCCAGTATTTTCTCGATAGCTCGTGCCGCTTCGTCCGTCCGTTGCTGCGAAGCCGCGTCGGGGAGTTGCAGGTTGATGAAAAGATAGCCCTGATCCTCATCCGGGAGGAAGCTTGACGGCACTCGTGAGGCGAAAAATGCCGCCGCCCCCGAGAACGCCACCAATAGCACGAGTGCGATTACGCTCTTGCGAATCAGCGCGCCGGAAACCCGCACATAGCCGTCCGTCCCGCGCTCAAACGCTCGGTTGAACCAGGCAAAGAATTTTGCCAGCACTCCCTTGCTCTCTTCTCTCGGCCGCAGCAGAAGAGCAGCCAGAGCCGGACTGAGAGTGAGCGCGTTGAAAGCGGAAAGGATCACGGAAATGGCGATGGTCACCGCAAACTGCTGGTAGAGCCGCCCCGTGATTCCCGGAATAAATGCCGTCGGAACGAACACGGCCGAGAGCACCAGCGCGATTCCCACCACCGGCCCGGTTAATTCCTCCATCGCCTTGAGCGCCGCTTCTTTGGGGGAGAGTCCTTCCTCGATATGCCGCCCGACGCCCTCCACCACCACGATTGCGTCGTCCACCACTAATCCAATCGCCAGCACCAGTCCTAAGAGAGAAAGTGTGTTAACTGAAAAACCGAACAACGGGAAAAAGATGAATGTTCCAATCAAGGCCACCGGCACTGCGAGCATGGGAATCAGCGTCGCCCGCCAGTTTTGTAAAAAGACGTATACAACGAGAATCACCAGCAAAATCGCAATCACCAGCGTTTCGACAATCTCCTTAATCCCGGAGGTCACCGCCTTCGTGGTATCCAGCGAAATCACGTAATCCATGTCCGACGGGAATGACTGCTTCATTCCAGCAATTAATTTCCTCACGCCGTTTGCCGCGTCCACGGCGTTCGAGCCCGGCAGCTGGTAAACGGCGATAATCGCTCCCGGCTTGCCGTTTAGCCGGCCCACCACGGTGTAGTCGTTCGACCCAAGTTCTATCCGCGCCACGTCCTTCACACGGACGACTCCCCCATCCGAAGTCTCGCGAACCACGATTTGGCCAAAATCCTCTGCGGAAACCAGTCGCCCCTGCGCCCGCACCGCGTAGGTGTACTCCTGCCCTTTGGGAACTGGCTCACTGCCCACTTGTCCCGCGGGGTTCACCGTGTTCTGCGCTTGGATTGCGTTGATGATGTCGGTAACGGTGATGCCCAGCTTGCCCAATTGGTCCGGCTTCACCCACAACCTCATCGCATATTGCCCGGCGCCGAAGATCTGCACATTCCCAATGCCGTAGACGCGTGTCAACGGATCATGAATATTGATGTACGCGTAGTTTGCGAGAAACGACGCATCGTACGTTCCCTTGGGCGAGTACAGCGTGACCAGCATCAACGGTGACGTCACGGACTTTTGCACCGTGATTCCGTAGTTGTTGACGTCCGCGGGAAGCTGCGAAGCGGCTTGTGTTTCCCGCATCTGCGCCAAAATCTGGTCCGTGTTCGGATCCGTCTTTACATCGAAATCCACGATCATGGTCATGCCGCCATTGGCCGTGGCGTTCAACGAATACATGTAGTTCATGTGATCCACGCCGCTCATTTGCTGCTCGATCGGCGTGGCCACGGATTGCTCTAGCGTCAGCGCGTCCGCGCCGACGTACGTCGCTTGGATCTGAACTTCCGGCGGAGCGATATTCGGAAACTGGGCGACGGGCAATTCGACAATCGTGATGGTGCCAAGAATTACCATCACGATCGAAATCACAATGGCGACAATGGGGCGGTTGATGAAAAATTTGGACATGGCCGCTACCGTGCCTCCGCCGTCGTGCTAGCTGGCACATACGGCTTCGGGTTTACTTGTGCACCGGGACGCACCTTTTGCACTCCCTCAGCCACCACGCGATCTCCCGGCTTCAATCCCTCGGTGATAATCCAATCGCTGCCCACCCGGTCTCCCACTGACACGGTCTGGATACTCACTTTATTTTCATGGTCCACCACAGCGACTTGATAGGCGCCTTGCAGCTCGGTTACGGCACGCTGCGGCACCAGTAGCGCGTCTTTCTGGATTCGGACGGCCGTCCGAACTCTGCCGTAGCCTCCCGGACGAAGGATGTTTCCCGGATTGGGGAACAGGGCGGCTAGCCGAATCGCGCCGGTACCTATATTTACTTGGCGGTCGGCAAAATAAAACGTGCCCTCGCGCGCGTACGTTGAGCCGTCCGCCAAGATCAGTTGGAGGCGCAAATTCTTGTCAGCCACATCTCGGCTCGTTTCGGTGGGGAACCGTTTATTCCAGTCAAGATACTCGCTTTCGCTGACGGTGAAATAAGCCTTGATAGGGTCAACCGTGGATACCGAAGTTACAACTCCGCTGCTTGGAGTGACTAGAGCGCCCACCTGAAGCTGAGCCTGTCCGGCGATGCCGTCAATGGGTGCAATAAGGCGCGTAAAATCAAGATTGATCTTGGCTGTTTCAACGGCTGCGGCGTCGGTTTTGATTGCCGCTTCCGCCGTCGCTACGGTGGCCTCCGCGGCCAAGTTATTCTGTACGGCATTGTCGAGATCTTGCTGGCTCGCTGCCTGCTCTTTAGCCAGCGGTGTATAACGCTCCACATCAAGCTGAGTTCTGCCTTGCACGGCTTTGGCATTGGCCAGATTGGCGGTGGCCTGCGCCAATTGCCCTTCGGCCTGATCGAGCGCCGCCTGGAACGGCCGCGGGTCGATCTCGAAAAGCAACTGCCCTTTCTTGACGAATGAGCCCTCCTGGTAGCCCTGTCGCAGCAGGTAGCCTGTGACCTGCGCTCTCACGTCGGCATTTACGAATCCATCGAGCGTGCCGATCCATTCGCCGTAAATCGGTACGTCTCTCTGTTCTACCTGTGCCACTTCAACGCTGGCCGGCGGCAGCGAACCAGAACTCTTCTCTCCGCAACCGATAGTCGAAGACACTACGAGTGCAATAACCAGCGCGTGTGCGCACTTTGCGAAACGCCTCTCCGGCTTTTTAATAAACACCATGCCCATGATTTCCTCCGCAAAATTGCACTCCACGGAATCAGTCGGAAAAGAGTGTGCTTACGCTTTGCGCACTGCGATTCAGTCGGAATTTCCGGTTGAACCTCTACGCCCGCGCAAATCGTACTAATTCTCTGCCCTCGACACAATATTTTCCCAAAGTCGGCCTTGAAGGAACCCGCAGTTCCGATCGCTCGTTCGTTTCTTCAGGCAAAACGTGCGTGTCCCTGTGTTTGGCCCCTTTAGATGCATCGCAGGGCCCGCCGGATGATTCTTAAATCGCCAAAATTTGCTCCAAGGGATCAAATCCCGAATGGATTGCTTGAGGCAGGAGTTCGGAATATTCAAGTAAGATGCGCTGGGTTCTGGAGCGCCATGTTTGCCGGATGGACCATGATAGCCGTCGGACTCTGGTCGATGTACATCCGCTTGGGGCGGAATCGTTCCAGCCTCATTCGTGCTTTGGGGCAAGAGCCAGTCGGGCCAGCGGATGCGGGTCGGGCAGCGGATATTGTTCGGATGCGGGGGCGCATTGCTCGTCGCTGTCGGCGTTCTAATCGGGTTCGCAGCGCACCGAAACGAAGTCGCTTTTGAAGTCCCTGCCGGGAGGATGCACGGTGACGCGAGCGATTACAAATTGGTCAATTTGAATCTATTACTGCGATTCCTTCCTCTCGGTATTCTTCGAGATTGTCGGTCAACCATGTCTGACCCTTCCGGAGTCGATGGAATCGGACAGTTGCTTGACGGCCGTCAAAGGACACGATAACAACAAAATCGTATGCGAACGTTGCGGCGAGAGCCTTGCTCAATCGCCGTGCAAATTCGAGCGCCTCGCCCAACCTCTCGACGTGGACATGGTTGATGAAACACTCGTATCCGGTCTCGTCCTCGGTAGTGGCACGAGCAAACGCGGGACGGGTATCGCGTGCTTGTGTTGCAAGCAGCACGCATCCCTTTTCTTCCACAAACCCTGCGCTTAGAACACTCGACAATTCCCGCGAGAGAGTGGGCTTATCGGTCTGCAAGCCGCTCAAGAATCCGCGCATGTTTTGGTTCGTTCTCATCGCGCACTGATCCTGCCATACGTCGGGCTACCTGACGACGCGGAAGATTGTGTCACGATTACCAAACGCACCATCGACATCGCTGGAGATATCTGGTTCGAAGGCAACCGAAGTTATTCGGCTCGGTCGGCGAAATTGGATTCAGCGACGGCTCGTTGTCGCCGCGTCTTTTCGCATCCCCTGTTTGGCCGTTTCAAGTTTGGCTTCGAGGGCAGCGGCGTTTTCCATAGCCTCACGAAGTGCTCTGCGCCATTCGTCCGGCGAGTAGGCAGGATCGCTGCGACCCCGGCGACCCATTTCAATGCCGAATCCAACCCCGGCGGAGAAAATCTCGACAATTTCCGGGTCCGCGACAACCCATGCTTCGCTGAGGCGTCCCTCGGCTTTCCAACTCTCTGTCATTCTTGCCTGTTCAGTTTTCATCTCTGAAAAGCTGCGCCTGTCTGTCATCCCAAGCCTCCTGAGTCCTTAAGTAGCAGTTTGGGAGGAATCGGCGACCAAGCCCACCTTAAGAGAGATCACGATTGTTCAATCAGTACCGCCGCACCAAGCCTTCGGCGTCGCCCGGAAGATGTAGAGGCGAATCAATCGGCAATCCGCCCACCGTAACGCGCGTTTGCCAATATGGAACCGCCCCGCTGGTCGTGGCCCCAAGCCACAAGCCGAGAGAAAGCTGCGATTTCCTTGAGGAATCGGGCGTTAACACGGAAGCTCATTTGCTGCAGGCGATCAACGGAGGCCGAACTTTCGAGCAGCAATCAATCCAATAGAGGCAGAACAAGGAAGCCGCGTGAGTCATTCAAAAGAATGGTCGGGGCGAATGGATTTGAACCATCGACCTCCTGGTCCCGAACCAGGCGCGCTAGCCAGGCTGCGCTACGCCCCGACCGTGTAATGCGGGAGCGCTAAACAGTTTAAGCTACCCAGCCGACATGCGCAACGGCCTCGCGCCACACCCTGTGTCAATATTATTTCGAGTTTGCCTGCGGTGACGGCCTGCTTTTCACCGATGGATCAGGCCTTCGCCAGCTGCGGATT
>Ga0307478_10002996_pt1 | contig 12808 bp, 12 predicted proteins | sample atmos_gasesECM4C_2_FD_203713 | JGI IMG/M metagenome (GOLD analysis project Ga0307478, IMG submission 203713) | Hardwood forest soil microbial communities from Morgan-Monroe State Forest, Indiana, United States - atmos_gasesECM4C_05 | ecosystem: Environmental > Terrestrial > Soil > Temperate...
TACGCGCGGCGTATCGCCTGACCTCTGCAAGGGAGGAAGTGTGACGGTTGCTCTTGAGGAAAAGTACGATCAGGTTCGTCAACTCATCGCCATGGGTAAGGAGCGCGGCTACCTGCTCTACGATGAGGTGAACGATATCCTGCCGCCCGAGGTTCATTCCTCGGAAGAAATTGACGATCTTCTATCTACGTTCGAGCGTTACGGCATTGATGTGTACGAGGATTTGGCCAGCGCGAAAGCTGCCCTCGCTGCCGCGGATGCCGGCGATTCCGCCGAGCCCCTAAAAGAATCGGAAGCAGTTGCCTCTGAGGACGGCGATCTCGATCTAACCCCCGGCTCGCTCGAAAAAACCAACGACCCTGTGCGCATGTATCTGCGCGAAATGGGCACAGTCCCGCTGCTCACCCGCGAAGGCGAGGTGGCCATCGCCAAGCGCATCGAGCGCGGGCAACTGCTCGTCCTGAAAACCATCACGCGCGCACCGCTCATCCTGAAGGAACTTCTGCAGGTCGGCGAAGATTTGCGCAATGGCTCGCGCTCAATCAAGGAAATCGTTCAGTTCGACGACGAAGAGCTGACCGAAGAAAAGATTGAAGCGAAGACCAAAGACACGCTCAAGCAAATTGACAAGGTTGCCAAGCTCTATCTTCTCGCTCTGAAGCAGGCCGCCAAGCTTGGCAAAATGGCGAAGTCCAAGAAGCGCCCGTACCTGCGTGCGCGCTACGCCTTGGCTCGCACCCGCGTCGAGATGTCCAATCGCATGCGCGACCTCGATTTCAATCCGCTCGAGAAAAAGCGCCTGATCGAAAAGATTCGCCAGACCGTCGAGCGCGTCCATTTCCTCGAGCGCGAAATCGTCAAGCTCGAGCGCCGCGTCGAAGCCTCGAAAGCCGACGTCCAGGCCGAAGCCCGCAAGGACCTGAAAGCTCGCCGCCAGGAACTCGCCGAAATCGAATTGGCCAGCGAAGTCAGCCCAACGGAGCTGAAGCGCGGCCTTCAGGTGATTCTTCGCGGCGAAGCCGAAGCCGAACAGGCCAAGAAAGAACTAATCGAGGCCAACCTTCGTCTCGTCGTTTCCATCGCCAAGAAATACACCAATCGCGGTCTGCAGTTCCTCGACCTGATTCAGGAAGGCAACATCGGCCTGATGAAGGCCGTGGACAAATTTGAATGGCGCCGCGGCTACAAGTTCTCCACCTACGCCACTTGGTGGATTCGCCAGGCCATCACGCGCGCCATCGCCGACCAGGCCCGCACCATCCGCATTCCGGTGCACATGATCGAAACGATCAATAAACTCGTGCGCACCCAGCGGCAATTGGTCCAGGAGCTCGGCCGCGAGCCCACTTCGGAAGAAATCGCCAAGCGCATGGACATTCCTGTCGCGAAAGTGCGCAAGATTCTAAAAATCGCGCAGGAGCCGATTTCTCTCGAAACTCCCATCGGCGAGGAAGAGGATTCGCATCTGGGAGATTTCATCGAGGATAAGGCCGTCGTCTCGCCCTCCGACGCGGTCATCAATCTCAGCCTGAAGGAGCAAACTTCTTCCGTGCTGAAGACCCTCACGCCTCGCGAGGAAAAGGTCATCAAGATGCGTTTCGGCCTCGACGATGGCAGCGAGCACACTCTCGAAGAAGTGGGCCAGTCCTTCGCTGTCACTCGCGAACGCATTCGCCAAATCGAAGCCAAAGCCCTGCGCAAGTTGCGCCACCCGTCGCGCTCGCGCAAACTCCGCGCCTTCCTCGAAGGCTCCGCCAACGACTACTAATCGGTGCGCTTGCGGCGAAGGGTGAATGGCAATTGGTGATCGCTTTTGTAGGGGCGGGTCTCAGACCGGCCCCTGCAATTGCAACTGCGGCAATCAATTCTCCAGCTCTTCCTGCAGCCGATTCAGCGCATCGAACCAATACGCCTTCATCTTCGCGCACTCTTTCGAACTCGAAAGTTTCATGTGATCCACGGCCGCCTGGCTCTTTCCCGCGCCTTTGGCATAGAAATTCACGCTCAACCGGCTGACCCCTCCATCCCACTTCGCGCGCAACGATTTGTTCGGCGTCGCCGTCGTGATTTCGATTTGCACGTCAGGCAGCCAGCGCTGTCGCAGCTTTTCATCCGTCCAAGATTCGTACAGCTTCGTCATCGGCACATTCAAAGTCCGGCTGCCCGACGCTGCAAATTCTCCATCGCATTTCTGGAATTTTTTGCGAATGCCGCGCGCGTGCTCGTACGGCACCGCAATCATTTGTGCCCACCACGGCCCCACCTTGTGCATCTTGGCCAAGTAGGCCGAAATGTCCTGATGGCGCCACTTCTCCGCACCGGCCTTGTCCAGAATCTTGAACCACTCCGGCCAGGTCTTCCCCGTGCGCTCTTTCACGGCCTCGTCGCTCATCCTCTTCGCTTCCCGCGGTTTCTTCATCGGCATCACTCCTATTTTTGTTGCTGCGCCGTGGCCCAATTTACCGCCGATCCGTAGCCGTACACCAGTTGCGCGCCACGATCGGCGCCAATCGTCAGCAATACGCCAAGCACAACCAACCCCAAAAGCAGCACTTTCCGCAACTTCGCGGTGAATTCCTTGCGGGTAAAAAACGCGAACATGCATAGCGCGATCGCGAGGCTCGTCGCCGTCAACATCAGTGTTTCGTGAATTCCCACCGCGCGCTGTGCTTCGCCCGGCGCCACCGAATTTTGCGCTGCTAGCCCCGTCATCACCGTAACGACCGCGGCCAGCGTGCCCAGATAAAGCAGTCGTGTTGCCATGCGCTGCAGTTCATCGCTCGCGCGCCAAACCGCCAGCACCTCAAAAAGCAGCGCGGCGAGCCACAGCACGATGGGGAAGTGCACGAACATCGGATGATAATTCAGAGCAGCTTTCATGCCTGGAAGCATCGCGTCTCGCCTCCTCGTTCGAATTGCAGTAACGGCAACGCACCAGCGCGCATTATGTGCCAACCTCCGCGCATCGTAAACCGCAGTATAATGCGCCGCGTCCGCGTCTCGGGTCGTTTTGCCGGACGCGCGGTTCGCAGCTCTTTACCGCGAAATCCGACGCCACTCGGCGAGGGTTAATTGTGAAGCGAGTTCTTCTGTTTTTGCTGATTGTTCTGATCGCGATAATCCTCGTCGTCGTGACCGTCGGCGCGTTGGTCCCCAAGCAGCACACTTCCACACGTGCCGCGCGCTTCCATCAGTCGCCCAACAACGTTTGGACGGCCATCACCGATTTCGACAAATTTCCGACGTGGCGTAAGGAAGTCGCACGAGTCGAATCGCTTCCGGACGTCAATGGCAAGCCGTCGTGGCGCGAGTACGATCGTCACGGAAGTTCGATCCCCTATCAGGTGATGGTCATGCTGCCGCCCAAGGTTCTCGTCGTCCGCATCGCCGATCTCTCGCTCCCGTTCGGCGGCGCCTGGACCTACGAAATCTCGCCCGCTCCAGATGGCACTTCGCTCCTGCGCATCTCCGAAGACGGCGAAATTTACAATCCAGTTTTCCGCTTCGTCGCGCGCTTCATTCTTGGCTACTCGCAAACTCAGGAACGCTACTTGCGCGCGCTCGGCGCAAAATTCGGTGAAAGCGTGGCTATCGAGAAGTGACTGTGCGGCGGCATAAAATATCGTCGAAGCCCCGGCCCGCCGAACGCGACTACTCGCATCGCCTGTTGATCGACAAATTGGGAGTCAAGCCCGGGCAAAAAATTGCGGTGGTAGGTGTGGAGAGCGCGGAATTTCTAAATGACCTCGCCGCCCGCGCTCCCGATTACTGCCGCGGAAAACTCATCGCCGGCGCCGACCTGATCTTCTTTTCAGCCGAAGCGGTAAAAGATCTGGCGAACCTGAAATCCCTCGCGCGCTCCATCGCCAAAGCCGGCGCCATCTGGGTCGTCTACCCGAAAGGTCAAACCCGCATCCGAGAAATTGATGTAATCACTGCAGGCAAATCCGCCGGCCTAACTGACAACAAGGTCTGCCGCTTTTCTAACACTCACACAGCCCTCCGCTTCTGCATTCCGCGCGCGAACCGCTAAGACGGTGCGGAGGCTCGCGTGACATCCGGAGCAGTAGTTCTCGCGGGAATCCGCACCCTCAAGTAGACGCTGCACAAAGCGACACTTCTAGTCGGTTCCTCTGGAAGGTAAAAGACAGGCACCAACCCTGCGTCGGTGAGCGCGTCATGCGGCTCACCGATTTTGGCCGCGCGACTAAAACGCTGCCCCGATCGCGTCCAAAACTGATACGCGCCATCATTCCAATACCCGATCGTAACGTCTCCGTCGCGAAGAATCGTCCTAGCGCCTAACTCGCGCTTAAGGAATACAAGCATCGCGATCATCGAGACAACCAGGTAAAGCAACTTGAGGCCAAGTCCAGGGCGCAAATAAATGGCGTGAAGGAGCGACTGATGATTGTGCGCGAAGCGCAAAAGCGATCCGCCGATGGAGAAACACGCGATCACCAAAAGTGACAAGTTTAACCTGGCAGAGGAAGGCCAGTAGAGCTGGCGTGGCGGTGGCAACGCGGTCAGCGCCTTCCACTGTCGCGGAGTTTCCGGCGCCCGCAGCAACGATGGTGCCGGATCAGTCGCGCCAATTTTTGGCGTATATCCGCTCAGCGCAAGCGCCGAATCGTGAAATTCTACACGCGTTTTCTGAGATAAATAAGCCCAACCGAGCCCGAGCACCAGCAATAGGGTTGCGCAGGCCCAATATTTCCAGTCCACTTGAAAAAGAAACGGCGGTACGCTCACGGCGCACCACGCAACTACGAACGCGAACCGCCCAAATTTTGGGGACTTGATGCGCAGCTTTGCCGCAGCCGTTCCGCATTGCAGACCGCTGTGGGGACATGGAGGCAACTCAACGGAAGAGGTAAACACGGATCCGCTGCGCGGGCAGGTTATTTCCGCCATGCGCCAATCATAACATCGGTAAATTATTTCATTAGGCCGTATAAATCGCCGCGCGGAATCCAAACTTCTCAGGTCACAATTTCATGCATCGTCGCGCAATACGCAATCTGCCGCTTGGGATTCTCCCGGTCGTAGAAAATCGGCAAGCTCATCCCTTCATAAAGCTTCCCCGAGTAGTCGAATCCCATGCCCTTGTGGGTCTGCCCCGAGCTATCGCTGAATTCATACGCCACCGACGAATTATTTTTGTCGTCTTTCCACTGCCGCACGATTTTCCCCAACGCTACCTCGCCGTTCTCCAGCAAATCGCATTCCCGCACCTGCGAACGCCAGATGCCCACCGGCAATAGCAGCAGGAGAATAAAGCCCCCGACCACGCCCCAATCCTTCGTCTGAAAAGTAGCAAACGAAAGCGTGCGCGCCCACTCCCCGTACAGATGCACCCCCAGTGGCGTCCCGAATGTCACGACCACCAGCGCCGCCACCGCCAGGCTGAATTTTCCGTGCTTCGCCATTTTTATTTCGCGCGGCCGCGAGGTTCTCAGTAACGCCTTGTCCTCCGCGCTCGGCTCGATGGCCGCTTCGGACGCGCCGCCGCTCAGAACAGCCCCCAGTCCCGGCGCGCGAACGGCGGTCGCCGCGCCGGCCCGCATGGCCAGCGCGGAAAAGGCCCCCAGCCTGTTCCTCGCTCGCCTCATCACGATGTAGTTCACCGAGATACCGATCACCGGGACGATGCAAAAGATCGCGATTTGCACGGGATTGCGGACGCGCAAGAAATGCGTCGCGAAAAAAATGAAGCCGACCATCATCACCGCGCCGACCGGTAACATAGACAAACCCGAACGTGCGTTGTTAAGAGCTACTGCGCCATTCCATCCGCACTGGGGACAATACGGCGTATTAATCGCCAGCAAAGTTGCGCCATGGCAGCGGGGGCAGGGTGGTGTAGGCATGTAAAATGGTAGCGTAATTTTTCGCCAGCTTATCCCCCTGCGGCTATGATGTTTCCATGCCAACAAGCCTCGACGTTCGCAACCTCACCGTCGAACTTCCCACGCCCTCCGGCTGGGTGCGTCCCGTGAACGACGTCTCCTTCACGCTCGCGCGCGGCGAAACTCTGGGCATCGTCGGCGAATCCGGCTCCGGCAAAACGATGTTGTCACTAGCGCTGATGGGCCTCGAACCGCACGGTGGACGCCATCAAGGCGAAGCCTGGCTACATCCGCGCAACGCGGGCACGAACGGCGACACACCGCGCGAAAATCTACTCGCCCTTTCCCCCGAAGAAATGCGCGAAGTCCGCGGCCGCGAAATCGCCATGATTTTTCAGGAACCGATGACCGCGCTCAATCCCGTCCTGCGCATCGGCGCGCAAGTCGAGGAAGCCATCCGCGTGCACGAGCCGCACGCCAGCGCGAACGAAATTCGCCGCCGCGCTCTCGCCGCCATCGAACGCGCCGCTCTGGCAGATCCCGACCGTCGCGCGCGTCAATATCCGCACCAGCTTTCCGGTGGCCTGCGTCAGCGCGTAATGATTGCCATGGCGCTAGCGGCCGGTCCCGGCGTGCTCATCGCCGATGAGCCCACCACGGCCCTCGACGTCACCGTACAAAAACAAATTCTCGAGCTCCTCGCGAAATTGCGCCACGATTTGCAGCTCTCCATGCTTTTCATCACCCACGATCTCGGAGTCGTCGCGCAAGTTGCAGATCGCGTCGCCGTCATGTACGCGGGGCGCATCGTTGAAGAAGGCCCCGCATCCGAAGTCCTGCAAGCGCCCGCTCACCCTTACACGCAAGCACTCCTGCGCGCCGCGCCCCGCCTGGCGCGCGAAAAATTAGTTCCGATTCCCGGCACCGTTCCAGCGCTCGATGCGCTGCCCGCGGGCTGCGCCTTCGCGCCGCGCTGCCCCAAATACGTGGCGCAGTGCGATGCCGCGGTCCCGGAATTGCGCGCGGCGAACACAAATCACCACGCCAGGTGTATTCTCGTCCCATGAACTCGGCCAACACTCCCGCGCATCCCGAAAAAGTGAACGACCAGCAACTGAAAGCGCGCGTCCGCGATCGCTTCACCCAAACCGCGGAAGTTTTCGGCGATTTCGCCGTCATCGAACGTGTCGCCGAAGCTGAATTGCTGGCCCGCCTCGTTAGCGCCGGACCTGATGACCTCGCTCTAGACCTCGCCGCCGGCCCCGGTACGCTCGCGTTGCGCTTTGCAAAACACGTCCGCTGGATTTGCGCGCTCGATTTCACTCCAGCAATCCTGGCGCGCGCACGCCACAAAGCTTCAAAAGAAGGCTTGCTCGAAAAATTCGCCTTCGCGCTCGGTGACGCGCAATCTTTGCCTTTCGCCGATGCCTCCCTCGACCTCGCCGTCACCAGCTACAGCCTTCACCATATTTCCGACCCCGCCCGCGTCATCCGCGAAATGGCGCGCGTGGTAAAACGCCGAGGCCGCGTCGGCGTGATTGACATCGTTGTTCCCGAAGATCCCAAAATTCGCGAACTGAATCACCGCATCGAATATGTTCGCGATCATTCCCACTCGCGTTCGCTCACCCGACCTGAATTCGCCGAGATGTTCACGGCTGCCGGCTTGCACATCACCGCCACCGAGTACCGCGAACATCCGCGCGTTTTCGCGCACTGGATGCACGTCGCCGGCTGGAAGCCCAGCGATCCCGAATTCATCGAAGCCCGCCGCCTCATGGTCGATTCCATCGCGGACGACGGCTCCAATTTTCATCCGCGGTTTCAGCCCGCGGACGTCACCCAGCCCGGCGCCGAGCCCGACCTCTACATGGTCAACACTTCCATAAATATCGCCGCCGAGAAATTGTAGAGATGCCTGCGGAGGTCCTACTCGAAGCACGTAACTTGCGCAAATCCTATTCCGTCGCGGCCGGCCCGTTCAAGCCATCCTCTCGTCGCGCGCTGGCCGTGGACGGCATCAGCTTCTTCCTGGCTCGCGGCGAAACTCTCGGCATCGTCGGCGAATCCGGCTGTGGCAAGACAACACTCGCACGCATGTTGGTCCGCCTGATCGAGCCGGACTCTGGCGAAATTATTTTTCGCGGCAAGAACTGGCTCGGCGCGAGCGGAGGGGAACTGCGCCAGCTGCGCCGAGGTATGCAAATGGTTTTTCAGGATCCGATCGCGTCGTTGAATCCGCGCATGCGCGTCGGTACGATCGTCGGTGAGCCGCTGGCGATTCACGATCCGCAGCTCTCCCGCGCCGAGCGCCGCTCCCGTGCCGCGGAAATCCTCGCGGCGGTCGGCCTCGGCCCGGAAGCGCTCACGCGATACCCGCACGAATTCTCCGGCGGCCAGCGCCAGCGCATCGGTATAGCCCGCGCTCTGATTCTGCGGCCTGATCTGCTCATCGCCGATGAGCCAGTTTCCGCGCTAGACGTTTCCGTGGGCGCGCAGATCCTCGAGCTTCTCGCCTGCCTCCAACGCGAATTCTCGCTCACGCTGATTCTGATCTCGCACAGCCTTCCGGTAGTAGCGCAACTGGCTACCACCGTCGCAGTAATGCAAGCCGGCCAAATTGTGGAACAAGGCTCCGCCGCCCAGATCCTGCAAGCCCCCAAGCATCCCTACACCCAAGCCTTACTAGCCGCCGTCCCCCAAATCCCTGAATAACGTCGAGTTAAACGGATTCCGCAGGGGCGATCTCAGACGCGCTTTGTGCGTCCCGGTCGTTGGTGCGGGACCGGCCCGCAGTCCCGCGAACGCCCCGTCAATCCAAGCCGCGACCCGATATCCGCTTTGCCCTCTAAAAATTCTTGATAGAATCCCCCCGGCTGAAATTTTCCAGAAACCCATCCGTACCAACAAAGGGCCGCCGCGCAACAATCGTGCAACAAGGAGTCACCCAAATGGCCGACGCTGCAACTCCCACGCCCGCCCCCGCCACCTCCGACAATTCCTTCGGCCGCGTCTTCGGCGTGCTGTTCTCTCCCAAACCCACCTTCGAATCAATCGTTCGTCGCCCCACCTGGATCGTTCCGGTTATTCTCGGCTGTATTTTTTTTATAGCGATAGTAGCGATCTTCACCCAGCGCGGCGGATGGGCCAGCTTTTTTGAAAAGCAAGACGCCAACAGTTCCCGCATGCAAAGCATGTCCCGGGAAGACCGCGAACGCACCATGGATGCTCAGGTCAAATTCGCGCCGACGTTTGGCTACGTCGAAGGCGTAATCATTCCTCCAATCGCTGCAGTAGTCGTCGCGGCAGTTCTCATGCTGGTCTTCAATCTCAGCGGCGCAACTAGAGTTGACTTCAAAACCTCACTGGGAATCGTTTCCTACGCCTGGGTCCCCTGGCTCGTCCACGCAATCCTCAGCATTTTGATCCTGTTTTTGAAAGATGCTTCCACGGTGGATTTACAAAACATCGTCGCGTCCAATCCCGGCGCGTTTCTTTCCGACGACGCGGCCAAGTGGCTCGTCTCGCTCCTCGGTTCGATTGACATCTTCGCCATCTGGACCTTGGCGCTTCTGGCCATCGGTTACAGCGCCACCAATCCCAAGAAACTCTCGTTCGGCAAAGCCTTCATTCTCGTGACGCTCCCGTGGATTTTCTTCATCGCCATCAAGGTCGGGCTCACCGCCGCGTTCTCCTGATACACTCGCTCGGATGGAGTCGCATCACGAAAGATTCAAGTTTGAGGTCCTGGCCACTGATCCCACCGGCGCGCGCTTAGGCCGCCTCACCACGCCGCACGGCGTCATTGACACGCCCGCTTTCATGCCGGTCGGCACCGCCGCCACTGTAAAAGGCCAAACGCAGAACGATCTCGAAGACCTCGGCGTGCAAATCCTGCTCTCCAACACCTACCATCTCTTCCTCCGTCCCGGCCACGAACTCATCCGCCAGATGGGCGGCTTGCACAAATTCATGTCCTGGCCGCGCGCCATCCTCACCGATTCCGGCGGCTTTCAGGTTTTCAGCCTCAGCGAATTGCGCAGAGTCACGGATGAAGGCGTCACCTTCCGCTCGCATCTCGATGGCTCCGAACACTTTCTTTCACCCGAAAAAGCACTGGAAATTGAAATCGCTCTCGGTGCGGACATCATCATGGTCCTCGACGAGTGCATCGAAGCGCCTTCAACGGAATCGCGTGCCGGCGAAGCCGCCGCGCGCACTTTCGATTGGGCGCGCCGCTCGCGCGATTATTTCGCGCAGCATGGAGATCCCCGGCGGCAAGCTCTTTTCGGAATCGTCCAGGGCGGCACGCACTCCGTACTCCGCCGCGAAAATGCCGATGCGCTCGTCGCCCTGAATTTTCCCGGCTACGCCATCGGCGGCCTTGCCGTCGGCGAGCCCCACGCCATCACCTGTGAAATGACGCAAGCCGCCGCTTCACGCCTTCCCGCCGATCGACCGCGCTATCTGATGGGCGTCGGTAAGCCCGAACAAATTCCCGATTATGTCGCGCTCGGCATTGACATGATGGATTGCGTCTTGCCCACCCGCAGCGCTCGCCACGGCTGCCTCTACACTTCGCAGGGCCGCCTACTCATCAAAAACGCAAAATACGCGAACGATCCGCGCCCCATTGACGAATCTTGCGGCTGCGCCGTCTGCCGCCGATATTCCCGCGCGTATCTCCGGCACCTCTACGCCTCCGGAGAATTCCTCGCCACCATCCTGAACACCCACCACAACATTTACTTTTACCTTGACATAATGCGCGAAATTCGCGAGGCTATCCGTTTTGGGAAGCTCGAAAAGTTCCGCTCTGACCTTCAGGCTCGTCTGAAATAAGACAACCCAAGCAGGTGTTGGGCGCGGTCGCGGGCGGAGCAGCATCTTTGGCGCACGAGCTTTCGGCCTGCCGTCCCCGGTGGGTTTGCCCGTCCTGGTGGGGTTGACCGTCGTCGTGGTTTCACGCACGCGAAGACGATAAAAGGCGCAAACATCGTGACCATTGGCTGTCTGATTTTTTTGAACGCAGCGTTCGCCCTGCAGTCGCAGCCCGGCGGCATCGCGCTATTTCTGCCGCTGATTCTCATCATGGTAATCTTTTATTTTCTGATGATCCTGCCCGCGCAGCGCCGCCAGAAAAAGGTCAACGAAATGCTCAAGGCCTTGAAAAATGGCGACAAAGTGATCACCAACGGCGGAATCTACGGCACTATCGTCGGCCTGGAAGACGACACGGTCCAACTGCGCATTGCCGATCAAGTGAAAATGAAAATATCCCGCAGCGCCATTGCTGGCCTGCAGTCCGAACCACCGAAGGAGAGTTAGGCAGCCCGCATGAATCCCCAGCTCAGATGGAAATTCATTCTTATCCTGATCGTCATACTTATTTGCGTATACGGTCTGCTCGGCATGCCACAGTTCCCCACGTCTCTTGCGCAGGTGAAGCAAAATGTTGCGGACCGCATCAAGCTCGGCCTCGACCTGAAAGGTGGCAGCCACCTCGTTTTGCAGGTCCAGGTCGAAGAAGCCATTGGCCAGCGCTGCGACCAGGCTGTGGATGAAATCACTCGCCAGGTGCACGAAAAAAACATAATCGTCGGCAATATTCGCCGCATCGACGATACCCATATTGAAGTGGACAACGTGGACCCCTCCACGTCCGCTGCCTTTCACGACCTCGTCAACAATCAATTCTCCGACTGGGCAATCGCTCCCGCAGCGGGCGTCGCCAACGGTTACCTGCTCACCATGAAACCTTCCGTTGTCGCCGATGCTCGCCGCGACACCATGGATCAGGCCCTTGAAACCATCACCCGCCGCATCAACGCCCTCGGCCTTACCGAACCCACCATCGCCTTCACTGGCCGCGGCGACAATGAAATTCTCGTCCAACTTCCCGGCGAAGGTGATCCCACCCGCGCTAAAGCCGTCATTCAAGCGGGCGGCCAGCTAACTCTGAATCGCGTCGCCGATGATCAAGCCTATCCTTCCGAAGCCGCCGCGCTCGCTGCCAAGGGTGGCGTCCTTCCCCAAGGAGCCATCATCGTTCCGGGCAAATCGGATTCGCAGACCGGTTCTGACGCTCGGCAGGTTTACTACGTTCTCGACCGCGCGCCCATCGTTTCCGGCACGGATTTGCGTGGCGCCAGTCCGGCTCCCAGTAGCCAGAATCCCGGCGAATTTGAGGTTCAATTTCATCTCTCCAGCGCCGCAGCCTCGCGTTTTGGTCCATTCACCGAGACGAATATCGGCCATCGCATGGCTATCGTCCTCGATCATAAGGTTTATTCCGCGCCCACCATTCAAGGCCGCATCGATGACACCGGCGAAATCACCGGAAATTTCAGTCAGGAATCCGCGCAGGATCTCGCGCTCGTCTTGCGCGCCGGCGCTTTGCCCGCTTCCATCAAGTATCTCGAAGAGCGCACGGTCGGCCCTTCGCTGGGCGCCGATTCCATCCGTGAGGGCGTGCGCGCTTCCATCGGCAGCATCGTCGTGGTAATGATTTTTCTTGTGATCTATTATCGCCTCAGCGGTGTCAATGCAGTTGTGGCCCTTTTCCTGAACTTGGTCATCCTCATCGCCTTCATGGCTTACGCCGGCGCCGTACTCACGCTTCCGGGCATTGCCGGTGTCATCTTAACCATCGGCATGGGCGTGGACTCCAACGTTTTGGTCTTTGAACGCATCCGCGAGGAATTGCGCAACGGCAAAGCTCCAGCTTCCGCCGTGGATGCGGGTTTCGGGCATGCGTTCCTCACGATCATCGACACGCACGTCACGACGATCGTGTCGGCCGTTTTCCTGTTCCTTTTTGGCACGGGTCCTGTACGCGGTTTCGCTGTGACTTTGGTCATCGGCTTACTGGCGAACATTTTCACGTCCATCTACGTCTCCCGCGCGATTTTCGATTGGCACCTTTCGCGCATGGGTCGCACGGCCGAACTGAGTATTTA
>Ga0307478_10002997_pt1 | contig 12807 bp, 12 predicted proteins | sample atmos_gasesECM4C_2_FD_203713 | JGI IMG/M metagenome (GOLD analysis project Ga0307478, IMG submission 203713) | Hardwood forest soil microbial communities from Morgan-Monroe State Forest, Indiana, United States - atmos_gasesECM4C_05 | ecosystem: Environmental > Terrestrial > Soil > Temperate...
TGGCAACGTATTGAAACGAAGGACTCCGAGTCTGAGCATGGGTGCGAGAAGGTCCTGCGGAAAGGAGCAGTGCAGAGAATCCGGTTAGGGCGATTCTCTTCATGTGCGCAGACTAACACGACTCAAGTATCGCCATCTACATCAGACCCACTTCGCCGATTGGTCAGTTCGGTTTTCTGTCTACTTCCCTGGCGTTCCCTGGCATTTCTTCAAGGCCACCCCCGGTCTCAAGAATATTCCGCACGCGCTTAAAGGGTGCTTGAACTCTGCACATAGCCCACGCGCGCAAGCGGCATGGACGTTCGTTGGGGGGCGATGGTAAGCTTGCGGTCCGATTATTGGCATGCGAGGCGAGCGCGACATGCGAAGAGCGAAACTGTGCCCGCCGCGCCAGGACGACACACGATGAAGTCCGATCCGACTAGCGCGCCAGAAGCTGCAGGTAAGGTGCATGCCGTTGCGCAGCCGGTAGCGGTGCCGCTCACCCGCGCCGCGATCTTCCTGGTCGTGACACTAAAGCCGGGCCTTGAGAATCGCGCGACCGTTAGGTCGTTCTGCGGAAATTTCGGTGCGCTATTTCGCGCGGTGGAATTTCGTGACATTGAAGGGAGCCTCTCGTGCGTCATAGGGTTTGGGTCTGACGCGTGGGACCGGCTGTTTGGGGCGCCGCGTCCAGCGGAGCTGCATCCGTTCCGGGAGATTCGCGCCGGGGCACGCCACGCGGTGTCCACGCCAGGCGACCTGCTGTTCCACATCCGGGCGAAGCGCATGGACTTATGCTTCGAGCTTGCGACGCAGATCATGGCGCGTATTGGCGATGCCGTTTCGCCGGCGGACGAGGTGCACGGATTTCGTTACTTTGACGACCGCGATGTCATCGGATTCGTTGACGGAACGGAGAATCCCAGGGGCGAAGCGGCGATCGAAGCCGTGCTGATCGGCGAAGAGGATGCCGCGTTCGCCGGCGGCAGCTACGTCATCGTGCAGAAGTATCTTCACGATCTTGAGGGATGGAATGCGCTGTCGACAGAAGCGCAGGAGCGAATCATCGGCCGCACGAAGCTATCGGACATTGAATTGGATGATTCCGTCAAGCCAACCTCGGCGCACAACGCGCTCACTACGATCGTCGAGGACGGAAAAGAGGTCAAGATTTTGCGCGACAACATGCCGTTCGGCCGGCCCGGGCACGATGAATTTGGTACGTATTTCATCGGCTACAGCCGTTCGCCCCGCACGACCGAACAGATGCTCGAAAACATGTTCAGCGGCAAGCCGCCGGGCAACTACGACCGGCTGCTCGACTTCAGCCGCGCCGTCACCGGGAACCTATTCTTCGTGCCGACCGCGACATTTCTGGAGAACGTGACCGAAGATCAACCTGCCGCGGCGCCTCCCGCCGAGCCGGCGCCGGTAGAACCCTCTACATCCAGCCGGGCGGAGAACGATGGTTCGCTCGGTATCGGTTCCTTGAAAGGAGATATCCCACATGAATAATCTGCATCGCGAGCTTGCCCCTATTTCCGATGCGGCGTGGGCTCAGATCGAAGAGGAAACATCGCGCACGGTCAAACGCTACTTCGCCGGACGGCGCGTAATCGATGTGAAGGGGCCGGGTGGCACAGCGCTCTCGTCGGTCGGCACCGGCCATCTGCAGACAATTGCGGCCCCGGGCGAGGGCGTCATTGCGAGGCAGCGCGAGGTGAAGGCGCTGGTGGAGCTGCGTGTTCCGTTCGAGCTGGATCGCCAGGAGATTGACGACGTCGACCGCGGCGCGAACGACTCGAACTGGCAACCAGCAAAGGATGCCGCGCGCCAGATCGCCTTTGCCGAGGACGGCGCTGTGTTCGAAGGCTACGCCGCTGCGGGTGTCGTGGGGATCCGTCAGGGCACCAGCAATCCGAAAATGACGCTGCCTAGCGACGTACGCGCCTACCCGGAAGCCATTGCCCAGGGATTAAGCCGGTTGCGGCTCGCCGGTGTGAACGGGCCCTACTCGGTGGTGCTGGGTGCCGAACAGTACACGGCACTCGCGGAGACGAGCGACCACGGCTACCCGGTGCTGGAGCACGTGCAGCGGCTCGTGAAGGATAAAATCATCTGGGCACCTGCCATCGATGGTGCCTTTGTGCTTACTACGCGTGGCGGCGATTTCGAGCTGCACATTGGCCAGGAAGTCTCTATAGGCTATTCCAACCACACCGATACCACTGTCCGCCTGTACCTGCAGGAGACGTTTACCTTCCTGCTGCTCACCACTGAAGCGGCCGTCGCAATGGCTCCGCCAGCGAAACGTTAACAACACGCTGCGCCGTGCCTTGTAAAGGGAGGTGTGTCTAGATGTGGGCACTTACAGGGCTTGCTCGGTGACGACGGTCACGGACTGCCCAGTTGCGGAATGGCAGTCTGTCACTGGAGTTGTTCCATGAACCACAACGAAATGCTGCACTGGCTCATCCTGGGATTTGGACTTTCCGGGTCGGAAGAAGATCTGGGGCGTCCAACGAATATTTCGCAACTGTGGCAAGAGGCGAAGAAGCAGTGTTTTGATTGCGACAGGAATGAAGTGCTGGACGCTCTCTACACACTGCCAAGAGAAGACGCAGCGCTGATCAAGTCCGTGTCGGCCGGCGAAGGATTTCATCCGGTCAGTTTTGAACGGGTGCGAAACACGATGGACTGGACAGACTACTTCCTCGATGGTGATTTCAGTGTAAAAGTACTCCCGGAAGGGCGGGTCCACCACCAAAAGCTCTCGGAGCAGTTGGTAAGACCGCGCCCGACCGTGTAGGGTGAAGCGGGCGACGCAGACCTATGCCTTTGCAGGCTCTGTTACGTTGACCACTCCTCCGGCGGCACTCTCTGCCGCCTTTACGGATTGTCTCGCCAGCGGTTTCAGCCACAGCAAAGCCATGAAAGCGGCGATGATGTCGCAAATGATCATGGCCCAGAAGACCTTGGTCCAGGATCCAGTCCTTTCGAACAGCCATGCAGCGCCGGGAGCCGCGAACAACGTGGCCAAACCCTTCGCAGTGTAAACGATGCCGTAGTTGGTGGTAGCCCACTTCTTCCCATACAGGTCAGCTGTGATCGAGGGGAAGAGCGAGTAAATGTTGCCCCAGGCGAAGAAACACAGACCGGAAAGCACGATGAACCAGATGGGATAGGCGATTAACTTGAGCAGGGCGTATACAGCCGCTGCCTCAAGCATGAATGAAATAAAGATGGCGTTTTCGCGGCCGATGTGGTCCGAGACCCATCCCCAGAAGGGCCGCGTCAGTCCGTTCAGGATGCGATCTATCTCGATCGCCAGAACCAGCGCAGTCATGCCGAAGGCGACTATAACTTTATCGACATGGTAAGAAACGGCCATCGGACTTAGTTGTGCGGTGACTACGATGCCTCCGAAGGCCAGCATCGTCATCATGACGTACACGAGATAAAAAGAGGGCTGGCGAAGCATCTGCCATGGCGTCAAATCAACGGCCGAGGTATTAACGCGCGTTTTGATTGCAGCTTCCTTCTCCTTCCAGCCCGGCGGCGCCCATCCGGCCGGCGGCTTGGCCAGGAAAAGGGCGGCAATCAGTACCACAAATCCCTGAATGATGCCCCAAACGATGAGGGTGTGCTGATAGCCCGAGGCGCGCATCATTTTGTCGATTGGCGCGACCGTCAACGCGGTCCCAATTCCATAGGCGCCGGCGGTGAAACCGACGCAGAGGCCGCGATGGTCAGGAAACCATTTCAGAGCGTTGCCAATGGTTCCGCCGTAGACGATCCCTGCACCGATGCCGCCGACTCCGTACCAAAAATAGAGGCTGCGCAAGGTCTCGGCATATCCCGACCCAATCCAGCCGAGAGCGACCAAGATCGCACCCACGCCCAGCATAATGCGCGGCCCGATGCGATCGACGAGGTAGCCCTCAAACGGCACAAGCCAAGTCTCGAGAGCAATAAACAACGCGAAGGTCCACTGCACGGCGACCAGCGTAACGTGCAAATGCGACTGGATCGGCTTGGTGAAAAGGGTCCAGGCGTATTGCAGGTTGGCGACGGCCATCATCGCGAAGATGCCAGCAATCAACTGGGCCCAGCGATTGACAATACGGGATGGGTGAATCAGGCTAGTTGCGGATGCAGCCATAGACAAACCTCCATGACGACCAGTTGAACTTCAAACAGAAGCACTGCAGAAACCAGTCCCCTGCGACTCTGTGCTGCAGCATGTGCCGTAGCGAGGCAGTTTCCCCCGACCGTGCTTAATTCGAGGGCAGGGAATCAGCCTCCACATTTATGCAGAACGGAACCCGGCCGGAGATCATCCGCTTTTGCCAAATCGATGTCGCTCCTGAAGCAATGAACATGGACATTAGTGAAGGCGTGAAGCTCTTCCCCTGGTTTTAGCGAATAGCCCCGAACCGGCCGCGCAGGATGCCAATTGGCGGCGAAAAGCTGCGTTCTACCCATTCAGAAGCAGCAACCCGCCACTAGCGTCGCAAAGGGGCGAAATCAGGGGACCGTGATAAACTGGTCCGATGAGTGAACCACTTGGCGGCGGCACGGAATCTAGCATCGTCATTCCAGACTGTCAAGGGCCGAATCCTCGCAGGGCCGAATCCTCGCAGTGCCGAATCCTCGCAGCTGTGGGCCTTGTCTCGGCCACCTTAGTAAGAGGATGCGGAGCACTCACGAGGTTGCCGGCTGCAGTCGAGTCTCGACCGGCGGGTATGAGTCCTTGGGGGAGTGGGCTGTCGGTTCACTAGGGCGAGGCACAATTCATGGATGAGACTCTGCGAGCGCAGATCGACAGTCACCTGTCCCGCCTCAATGGTTTGATCCGCCGTGGGCGTCAGGTTCGCGACGGTTTGGTGGCTGATCCCTCTGACGTACTGGCGATTGCAGCCACACGCGTCTGGCAAGAAGAGTGTGGGGTGACAATCAATCAATTGTCCGGAGGCAGCAAGGCCCATTGGCTTGCCCGATCATTTAGCGAAGCGTTCCTGATGCGCTCAGCGACTGGCGAGGCTGTCGAAGGGGCAGCACCGGAGAAGATCGTCCAGCGACTGCTCGAAGTCCTTGGGCAAGCGGTTGCCTCGCTGTCTCGAAACGACGATGGGCCGATCATTTCTGCGTCATTGGAGCCACCGCCCCGGCGGTTCGAGTTCGTTCACAATGCCGAGCTCCGTCCCATTGTCGAGCAGGCGTACACAGATAGCCGACTTGCCCTTGAGCAAGGGGACTACGACGTGGCGATGCGCACCTCTTGCGGGATCCTGGAGGCCATCGTCACCGACGCGCTGGAGCACAAAGGGTTGAGTGCGCTGGCTGGCTCAGGCGCGCCCGAAGGTATGATCGCTGATTGGCCGTTTGAGATGCGGCTCGCGGTCGCACAGAGAGCGGGACTCATCCGCGGCGGGTACGCGCGACTGCCGGCGGTCGCACGCGCGTATCGAGATCACGGCGAGAGCGGTGCCGAGTCGACGGTTACCGAGCGCGATGCGCGCCAGGCCGGGCAGGTGCTTCGCGTCCTGATGAGGGATCTGAATCCTGGCCGGTGAAACGCCGTAGACCAGCCGCTGCTTCGCCTGCACACTCCTCCACTTTATGCAGCTTTTCAAAAGCAAGAACGGCGGGAGCGGCGGCGAGTGGTGCGCTCAGTCTCGGTTCTAGCGAGTGAGTTACTTTCCGGACTCTTGTCCAGCGGTCACACTCGCGACAGGGATGGGCCATTTTAGAGGGTCCTTATAGCCGCAACGACCCTATCGGCCAGAACGAAACAAATTTTAGAGGCGACCGGATGATCCGGTGACTCCCGTATTGTCACCGACCGAAGTTAGATTAGAGCTTTATAGGAAGCGCGCTTCTACAGAAGAAGGCCGGGCCGTCAATCTTCGAGGTCCTGGCGAAACACGGGTTGTGATGGGTCGAGGCTGCCATCGATGACGGCGATGCGGAGGTCTTCGAATGCGCGCGTAGCCTCCGGCAATGTGGCGTAGCCGCGTTCCCACTGCAACGCCCCGGTAGCAGAATAAATCAGAGCGAAATAGCGGCCCGACGAATATTGAAGTTCGAGCAGCTTATTCGGTATGTCTGGATCTCCTTGCTGACCGAGGACGTCCATCAGCGCCACAGACCACTGCCTACCCTTGGGGTCGGTGACGACCTCGCGTTCGACGTATTGCCACTCGTCCATGCTCCACATAGGCAAGATTTATTTGAGCAGCTCGTCAAGGGCTCTTGCGACCTGGGATCCAGTGAACGGTTTCGGGATCAGCAGGACCTTTTGGGCATCGCGGGAGGCCAAGCTCGCGTCGGCTTTTTCCGGTGTGTCGCTGATGATGACGATGGGAAGCTCCGCGTGATTCGGGTGGTGGCGCACGATATCGAACAGGGACTCGCTCATATCGAAAGTGGAACAGTCGAGGACGAGGGCATCGGCGCGCAGGTCCCGAATCAAATCGTTGACGGTATCGGTGAAGCCCTCAGCGAAGACCTCATGGCCGCGGTCACGCAGCGCAAAGGTCAGAAGCTCGGCGATCTCCGGCGTGTCGTCGATGAGCAGGACGCGGGGCAAGCGTACGCTACTTCTTGCCGGCTCCGGTGCCAGGCAGCCGCGGCTTTTTGCCTTCGCAGGGCTCGATGTCCATGACCCAGATTCGCCCCCCGGCCGTGTAGTAAGCACGGTGGTCGTTCTCGATCATGGCGCCCCAAGCCTCGAGGGTGCGCATGGCGAAGGTGACTCCCTCGAAGTTGCTGCGGGCATGATCGAGCACTTCATTCGTATGCCAGTTGTCCGTAAGGATGGCGTCGCCGCCGTGCACGCGCAGGACGGTGTAGTAGCGATCGAACGCCGCCTCGGCGCGTACGTCGCGTGTCGAGCCGCGCTTCTTGCCTTCGCTGACGATGTAGCTTTCCTGGCCGGATGCCGCGGCAGGCGCGACGTTAGCGGACATTGCGTCCTTTAAGTTTGGTGTATTGGAGCTCATAGGGTTTGCGCCACAGCTTCGGCTTCTGCCGCTGCTGCCATATTTACCTGGTTTTTCGCGTCCGCGGCCTTGATCAGCTCCTCGGGCAACTGCACGCCCATCATTTGCCATTGCTGGTTGGCAAACTTCTGCAGGTTGGCGATGTGCTCGGCGTGGAGGTGACCGAACCGGCCCTGCAACTTCAGGTACTCGGAAACAGGGCGCATGGTCTGCGGGCGGAAGCTGTAATCGTACTCGCGCTTTTCGGGGTTCCACTCCCAGATGGGGTAGAGCCCGCATTCAACGACCAGGCGGCCGAGATCGATCGAGCGCGGTGTCTCGTACACGAAGCCCTTCTGGCAGGGGGTGTAGATCATCAGGTAGGCCGCGCCCTTGTGGTTGAGCCCCTTGCGCACCTTGTTCATCAAGTCGATGGGGTAGCCGACGCTCGCGGTAGCCACATAGCAGTGGGGATGGCCGGCCGCCATCATGCGGGCGAGGTCCTTGGGATAGAGAGTCTTCGCCTCGGGAACCTTGGGGCCCGGGGGAGAGAAGGTGGTCATGCCGCCGTAAGGAGTGCGCGACGACGCCTGGATACCGGTGTTGGCATACTGCTCGTTGTCGTAGCAGATGATCAGGCAATCGTGATTGCGATAGAGCGCGCCGGAAATCGAGGCCAGGCCAATGTCGGAGGCGCTGCCATCGCCCGCTTCGCAGATAATGTTCGGGAAGGTGCCCTTCCACTTGCCTTTGCGGATCATGGCTTCATAGGCGGCGGCGACGCCAGCAGTGAAGCTGCCGGCGCTGCCAATCTGGGTGTGCGCCCAGGGCACGTTGTAGGGCGTACACAAATACGAGCTGTTCGCGACATACATGCAGCCTGTCGGCCCGACCAGGATGGTATTGTCACCCGATGCCTTGCTCGTCATGCGGTACTGAATGGAGGGCCCGCAGCCGGCACACGTGCGGTGACCAGGGACAAATGGCTCGGACGCCGGCAATTCAGGGTTGTAAAAACGCGCTCCTTGATTCGGGCTGTCGAGAATCGGCAGCATCTGCCGCTGAACTTCAATTACTGGCATATCCGTTCCTCCTAATAGCGGGGTCCATTAGACCCTGCGCCACGACTTCCTAGTCGAAACCTCAGGTCCCCAGGCAGGCGACAAAAAACTATACTACTCCTCGAATCCGACCCAGTGCGTGCGCTTTTCGATTTTCCCGCGCTTCTGCGCATCGCTCATTTTCTGGGCCATCCAGTAGAATTCCTTGAGCACGATCGCCTCGCCGCCCATGCCGGCCATGAACGACATGATGAGCGGACGCTTCTGGCTTTCATAGACAGCCGCACAGGCTTCCGCATAGAGCGAGCCGCCGCTGCTGACGCTGCCGAGCCCCATGTTGGTCTCGATCACGCCGACCACTTTGAACTTGCTGAGCACTTCGTTCACGCGATCGGTGGGATACGGCCTGATCGTACGCAGCCGAACCATCCCTACTTTCAGGCCCTGCTCACGCATATGCTGGATCGCGAAACGGGCCGTGACCCCGTGACCGCCCTGGAGGTAGAAGACGATGTCGGCGCCATCGGTCATGTATTCCTCAAGCCATGGGTCGTACCGCCGCCCGAAGATTCTCGCGAATTCGTCGTGGATCTCTTCAATAACAGGCATGGCACCTTCCATTGCCCGCGCACGTTCGAGCTGGAGCGGCGGACCCTGTTCCGGCATGATCTGCGGGCCGTGCGACACCGGATGCCGCGGATCAAGCGGGTAGGGATGCTTGTAGGGCGGAAGGAATTCCTTGACCTGGCCCGGATCGGGCAATTCGACATCCGTCGTGATGTGAGAAACGAAGAAACCATCCTGACAGACCATCTGGGGCAAAAGGACGCGCCGGTCCTCGCCGATGCGATAGGCCATCAGGTGATTGTCGAAGGCTTCCTGGGCGTTGCAGGACCAGCCCATCAGCCAGCCCATGTCGCGCGTCGAGAGCGCGTCGGTATGCTCGGAGCCGAAATCACCGGGTGGGTCGAGGGTGCGGTCGGCGATCATCATCTGCACCGGCATGCGGCTCCCCGAGATCGGTGAATACAGCTCGTAGGCGAACTGCACGCCGACTCCCGAGCTACCGGTGAAGACGCGCGCGCCGCTCGAAGAGGCGCCGTGGGCGATGCTCAACTGCGAGTGCTCGCTATCGGCCACGATGTATTCGGCGTCGAGTTCCCCATTCGCGACCATCTGCGCAAGCGCCATCATGGTCGCAGTGTAAGGCCGGATGGGGTAGGCGGTGATGACATCAACGTCGGCGTACTTGGCGGCCTGAGCCGACGCGACGCAGCCGTTCATGCGAACCGTTTTCTTTTTAGTTTCGGTAGCTGTTGGCATAGTTTCACTCCATCCTAGATTTGCTTTGCAGGCCTGTTTGCCAGATTTGCCAGTTCCTGCGCCTGCCGTCCGTGCAGCCCAGGTGTAATCGCGAACGCGGTGTCCATACGCACGACGCCCGTGTCGAAGTCGAGTTCGGGCACGCCCTCGAGGCAGCCCGTCGGACACTCCTCGATGCACACGCGGCAACCTTTGCAGTAGTCGACCAGGATCTTATAGAGGCCGTTGGAGCGAGCCGGGCGAGCGATGCAGGGTTCGGGACAGACCAGATAACAATTGTCGCAGGCGTTGCAGGTGCCACAACTGAAACAGCGGTAGGCCTCCTCAACCATCTGCTCTTCCGTGAACCCCCGAATCACTTCCTCCTGTGTTTTGCGCCGGCTTACGGGCGGCAGCAGCGTTTGCTTGACGCGGGGGAAGTGCGGGAAATACGTCATGTTCATGCGGTTCAAATCCATGATGACGTCGACGGCGATTTTCCGCGGTTGCAGTTGCTCTCCGCGCATCACCTTATCCAGATTGAAGGCCACGCGCTTGCCATCGCCGACCGCATTCACAACCATCAGCGGCTGGCCCGAACCCAGCTGCACCACGTCGCCTGCGGCAAAGAAGTTGGTGTCGCCGAGCCGCCCGAAGCGGTCGATTTTGATCGTGCCGCGCTCGGACTTGAACTCGTTGGGCAACCAACCGAGCGATGGTCGTTGTCCGATAGCGATGATCACGTTGTCGACAGCAAAGCGCTCGGCGGGAGCTTCCCGATTGATGGTGATGGGCGAGGCGTTGATAGCGCCCGAGAATTTTGCCGGGAAGAGCTGCAAGGCTTCGACCCTGCCGTTGCCGAGGACGGCCGTCATCGCGCGGCCGTGTATCAGTTCGACGCCTTCTTCGAGCATGTCGTGGAGATCTTCGGGGACGCACGGCATCTCCTGAGGGTTGGACTCCACCGTGATCATAGTGACTTCCACGGCGCCTTGCCGCAGCGCTTCGCGCGCGCAGTCGATAGCGGTGTTTCCGCCGCCGATAACCGCGACGCGAGGACCCAGCTTGACTTTAGATGTACCCATGCCGATGTCGCGCAGGAAGGGCAGTCCGTAGAGCACGCCGTTTTTATTTTCGCCCTCGGCGCGGACGCTATTGGGCTCGGTGAGACCCACGGCCAGCACGCAGGCGTCGTAATCCTTCTTCAAGTCGTCCCAGGTGACTTCCTTGCCAACTTCGACGTTGGTCTTGATCGTGATGCCGAGCTCGACAAGGCGCTCGATCTCGCGATCCAGCACATGCTGCGGGAGCACCCAGTCCGGAATGCCACCGCGATTTAGGCCGCCGGCTTTCGGCGATTTTTCAAGGATGGTCACCTTGTAGCCGAGGCGCGCAAGCTGATAGGCGGCACTGTGGCCGGCGGGACCCGATCCGACGACGGCGACTTTTTTGCCGTTGGGCTTTCCGGCCTTGACCACGTCGCGGGGAAGAGCCTGCCCGAGATCGCCAAGAAAGCGCTCGACCGCGCGAATGGAGATGGCTTCGTCGTATTGCCCACGGTTACAGGCCTGCTCGCACGGGTGGTAACACACGCGGCCCGTGACCGAGGGAAACGGCATGTCTTCCTTGATAAGCGCGTAGGCATCGAGATACTTGCCGCGCTTCACGAGGTCGAGATAGCCCTGGATTTTTTCGTTCGTGCCGCAAGCGTTGTTGCAAGGGGGGAGCTTATCGCGATACACGGGTCTGATGGAACGCCAGTTGCCGGTCGGGAACAGGTCCTGCCCCTTTTCCTGGGAAGGTGCAGGGGTGATGCCCGCGAACGGAACGGTAAGCCACTCGGGAATGCGCGTGCCTTTAGTCGACATGTGATCCTTCCTACGCAGCCACTGGTTTCAGCGGCATGATGTGCAATTCATTCATTGCCATTTCAAAAGCTTTTTTGTTCGCAATCATCGGCTCGATGGTTTCCCTCTTTACGATGCCGGTAGCCTTGACCACTGCGGCGATAAGCGGAGCGGCGATGTCGGGCGCGATCGCTTTGCTTCGCTCGGCAGCGCCTTCTGTCGAAAGGCGGTCGAGGCCGAGTTGGCCAAGGCGGTAGTAAAGCCACTTGTGGTCAGCCAGCTTTGCAGCGTCAACGCAGACGAGTTGCGCGAGCCGGTCGGCCCCGGGCACGAAACGAATCATGTAGTCCGGTGTGTAGTGGGTGTTGATGACCAGGGTTCCGCCGGGAGGCATCCCGCGCATATAGTCCCAACCCTTGACCATCGTGCCTTCGACGAGCACGACGATGTTGGGATGCTCGTTTTCGTAGGTGAGTTCGTTTTCGAGCACGGTGTCGCTCATGCGGCAGTACTTGCGTGTCGGGCAGTTCGTGCGATCAGGATTGTCGACATAGTTTTCCATGGCCTGGGCGAACTTGCCCTCGAGGCGGGCCGAAGCGGCGATGGAATTGACGATGTCGCGGCCCTCTTTGTCCATGATGATGCCGCGCGTCCAAACGGTAAGTTCTCTGTAAGCCATGATCAACCCTCGTCACTTAGTATTGGTAAAGCCATCAGGGGAAAATTTCCTGGCGCCGCCGCTCAACTCGTTCGCGGTTTTGAAGTGCGTGGGACTGCCACGGTCCGAAGCAAGAACCGCCAGGAAATCATCTCGGGCAACCACGAAAGGTGCGAGGCGCGTGCCATGCTGAAACTCCACAATCGCTGAGAGCGTCGCCTTCTTGCACAGGCTCTCGATATCGGCGCCGGTGAGCCCTTCCATCTGCCCGGCCAGCTCGTTGAAATCAACATCGGGAGCGAGCGGCACACGCCGGCAGCAAAGACGCAGGATGGCGATACGATCGGCGGCGTCGGGTTTGGCGAAGGGGAGTATATAGTCGAAGCGGCCGCTCCGCAACAGCGCAGGCTCAATCCGCTCCGGACGATCGGTGGCCGCCAGCAGGATTACGCCTTTGACGTCGCGCAAGTTATCGATCTCGCGCAAGAGTTGACTGAGGATTCTTTGATACACGTCGGTGGCGAATTGGTCGGCACCGAACCGGGGCGCGAGCGCGTCAATCGTGTCGAAGAACAGGATGCAAGGCGCCGCGCGCCTGGCCTTTTTAAAAACTTCGCGCAAGGCCCTCTCGGAATCGCCCAGCCACTTCGAGTACAGTTGCGGGCCATCAATGGCGATGAGCGGAATCTGCTTTTCACCGGAGAGAGCGCGCGCCATGGCGGTTTTTCCGGTGCCCGCCGGACCGACCAACAGGATACCCCGCGGCGGCGTCAGTCCAACCTGGTCATAGATCTCGGCGTGCATGTGGGAATGCTCGACCACCGCGTCGAGCAAACGTTTCACTTCATGGAGGCCGCCCAAGGATGCAAAGGTCGATTCGCTTTTCTCAATAAAGAATTCGCGAGTGGCGCTGGGCTCTACGTCCTTCAAGCCGGCAAGGAAATCGTCGCGGGTGACCTGCAGCTTGGCTAGTT
>Ga0307478_10002998_pt1 | contig 12803 bp, 9 predicted proteins | sample atmos_gasesECM4C_2_FD_203713 | JGI IMG/M metagenome (GOLD analysis project Ga0307478, IMG submission 203713) | Hardwood forest soil microbial communities from Morgan-Monroe State Forest, Indiana, United States - atmos_gasesECM4C_05 | ecosystem: Environmental > Terrestrial > Soil > Temperate...
AATTGGAAGGAAGCTGGAATACGAAGCCCCGCCGAACCCCATTCGGCGGCATGTCGAATGCATTCGGCGCATTCAAAATTGGTTTCAATCATGATCCCAAGCCTATGATGGGCTGGAGTATCATGATTGGAAGAAATGTTGAATACAAAGCCCCGCCAAACCCCGTTCGGCGGCACGTCGAACGCATTCGGCGCGTTCAAAATTACTTTCAATCGTGATCCCAAGCCTATTATGGGCTGGGGATCATGATGATTGGAAGGAATGTGGAATACGAAGCCCTGCCGAACCCCGTTCGGCGGCATGTCGAACGCATTCGGCGCATTCAAAATCCCTTTCAATCGTGATCCCAAGCCTATGATGGGCTGGAGGGTCATGATGATTGGAAGGAACTTGTTGGAGTGGGCCATTGCTTCGCATGGCAGGTTACTCGTCCCTTGTTTGCAGATGAACTCTATATATCAATATTTTATTACCTTTAACAGATAATGATTAAAATTTTTATTTTAGAAGGTAATAAGCTCTTTAATATTTTCAAATATTTCCTAAGGGTGAAGTCATCATTGTCTGATATGTAGTGTTATCACAATGACTGATGTTTGATAAATTTAATTAACATACCGAGGAAATTTACCAAATTCTGTTGAATTACATATCATAAATGACATTTTGGTCATTCATGATATGTAATTCGACAGAATTTGGTAAATTTCCTCGGTATGTTAATTAAATTTATTTATTTATCAAACATTAGTCATTGTGATAACACTACATATCCGAACAATAATGACTTCAGCCTTAGGAAATATTTCAAGATTAAAGAGCTAATTACCTTTCAAATAATAAATAATAAATATTATATTTAAGGGTCATAAATGTACTATCATGATATATAGAATTCACCTGTAATAAAATGGACGAATAAATCGCCATGCAAAGCAATGGCCCACTCACATAAGTCCACAAAAGTAGTACAAAATTAAAGTAATTTGTTTGGAGAAACATTAAATAATTAAACCTGCAGATGCAGATTGTCAAAAAGTTCTTACAATAATATTATATTAAAATAATATCACGGTAGATCTTAACATATGTAAAGATAATAAATGATTACATATACATGGCCAGCCTCATCTTACGATATACACTCGTTAAAAAACATTGTTTGTCTGATAGGCTATGCTAAAGGCCAGCACCTCATGACAAAACCATTCTCATGCACAATATTTTATCAAACATTTGAATATAAATATATCAATGCCAGGCCTATCTTTTATACATAGATACAAAAGAATATAATTTTGAAAAATATAAATATTATTGATATTGATCATATTTTGATCTGTATACGTTATTAAAATATATCAGGAATGAATTTAATTAACGTGCCGAGGAAACTTACCAAAATATGTCAAATTACATATCATAAATGACTAATGTCATTCATGATGATAATTGATTGTAAAGCCTTAAATTGGGTTTTGCTATACTGTAAGGCTTTATTAATGTTTAAGGTTATTATTTAAATGTCTCGAATGTATATTTAAATATATTTGATTAAAATAATATTTATTAAATATTTTAAGTTCTGCCGGGGCTCTCATGTTGTCTAGCATTTATATTACGCTGGTGCTTGGAACACTCTGCCATGCAAAGTAATAGCCTACTCTTACCAGTCTTCTTATGTCAGTGATTATCTGATTGCCGAAAGGGACAAATATACCTGCTATGCAAAGCAATGGCCCACTCCCACAAATTATTTAAGGGTGTTATTTTAAAAGGGCCTAAATGTATATTAAAGATTTTAAGATCTGCCGGGGCTCTCATGTTGTCCAGCATTTATATTACGCTGGCGCTTGGAACACTCTGCCATGCAAAGTAATGGCCCACTCTTACAAGTCTTCTTATGTCAGTGATTATCTGATTGCCGAAAGGGACAAATATACATGCTACGCAAAGCAATGGCCCACTCTCACAAATTATTTAAGGCCTTGAAATAACACCCTTAAATAATCCTTAACCTTAATCGATCTTTAAAGGATAGCAAAACCCTCAGTGTTAATTTATTGCAATTTATTTTCAAAAATAATGACACCTGCCAAATATATCTTTTCACTTGAACACTTCTGTTTGTGTGACCACAATTGCTGTCCTGGCTTCCACAGACAGGATTTGTCTTAATTAAATTAGAACTGAGTGTAATTATTCTGTATGGGTACATCTTGGCCTCTTCTGAATTTTATTTAACTGGATGCTGGGCCAAAAAGGCCTTTATGGCTATTTGGTAATTATTTGGTGGAAATAATCAAGTTTACAGGTTCTACACTATTTGAACTATTGTATATATGTCTATTCATGAGAGGGACGTACTATGGACACTTTTTGTTAATTAATGTAGAGGTAAATTATGCTGTGGCAGCCAGAACAAGTCAATGGTCGCCTTTCAGCCTGAGGTGGCCAAATGAAAAGATATATTTGATAGGTGTCATTGTTTTTGAAAATTGCAATAAAACTTTAAGCGTATATTTAAACATATTTAAATATTTATGTTATTTATTATAAAAATTATAAAAATTTATAACTGACAAGGCTCGTGTTGTTCAGCGTTTGTATCACACCGGTGCTTGGAAAACTCTGCCATGTGAAGCAATGGCCCAACGCCATAAGCCCTCTTACACCAGTTATTATCGCATTGTCAATTGTCAAAAGGGACAAGTATTCCTGCCATGTAAAGCAGTAGCCCACCCACAAGTGTTATTTTAAGGCCTTAAATAATAATAATGCTATTTTTTTATTTTTTATTTAAATTTCAGATATCCCAAGGATCATGTCGTCCAGCATTTATATCATTGAAAATTCTGCTATATAAAGCACCCGCATGTCCTATTGCCGATTGCCAAAAGGGCTAAGTATCCCTGCCATGCAAAGGAACGGCCTACTCTCACAAGTTATACAAGTTATATAAGCAAATACAAAATATTCCAAATGGATTAGAGGCGGGATTGCACAGGATAAGTGATCTATCGGAACCGATCAACTCGATGGGAAGTCTTGCTCTTCCAATTGCTATTTGAACACACCCATTGTTGTTACCGTCGAACAGGTTCGACTTTTTATTGTAACATGCGTTTCCAGGCAATATTGAGCCATTATATGACTGTTACCCATACCAAGCAGCCAAATAATCCTTATTTTAATGCTTATTTTACCAAAGTGTCGAACCTATTCGCTACCGTTGAATAGGTTCGACTTTTTTGTTGTAACACGCGTTTTCAAGCAATATTGAGCCATTATATGGCTACAACCGGATTAAACACACAAGTGATTGAACCAATTGAAACAACAAAGGAAGCTTTAACTAACGTGGTTGCCGGCCCACTGGCGTCACTTCAAATTATGATTGCCAGTTCTTCGGTATGACAATTGGTTTGCCATCTGCAAGCTTTACTGCAGTCCACACTCGAGTATGTGGTCCTCCGGATGGTCACCTGATCGGCTATTAAAAAATGCATAGGGAAATGATACGAGTGAGACTTACGTCTCTGAAGGTCCTGTGAGCGTTTCTCTACATTATTTCAGTCAGTTGCTGGATTTCCACTGCAGAAGATAAATTAATTTCTGGCCCCTTGGGAACCAGTGTCTAAGCTCTAAAAAACTAAGAGAATGTTAACACCGTGTAGAAATTTATATATGGGCTGCAAAAATGAGTCTAGATTTTGAATTGGCTCAGTGGCAGTGATACCTTTGGCCACTTGCCAAAAGCGGCAATACCCAGCGCCTCAAGGATAATGGTGAATGTTTAACGACCTTCAGTGTTTGTAAAAGATCAGCTGTGGGAAATAGATTAGATACCTTATATCCTTTCCATTTATAACACAGAAACTCGGTGTTCCTGGCTTTAAACCCAGAGGCCCTGAGGCGCAGCGACTGTTTTCCCATGAACAATTCCAATGATGTGTTTAAGTCCTCGACATGTTCGATATTTGGTAAATAAATAAATAAATCATACCAAATACATTGAAAAAATTAAGATAGGGCTGCAAATATGCGAGAATTTATTTGTTAAAGTATTTATAAAATAAAGTAACCTCCGATGTATCGATTTATTCGAGTTCAACGGGTTCAACGGTGCCTGCGGTAGGCTCTAACCTTTTTGACGCGACCCCAACCGACACTCGTCCTCGTCCGCTTCCAGTTTCTACGGCCCGAGTAAAATACGACCAAGTGGCCGTTTGGATAGTATTCATGCTGTAGGGCGACAGTTAGAAGAAATTTAAAGAAATTTATCTCTAGATAGGAAATAAACTAACGTCTTCATTTATACTGTACCAGAAACGCTCGTAATGACCTCGGAGTTTCCTGCCGCCCCACCAGATCCACACAGGATCATTGTCCTTGCTTGGCTTGAGGGAAAAGAATAAATAGACAGGGATATGCATACGCACCTCAAATTGTTCTCCGTGGGGAATCTAGAAAGGTATCAAAACGCTAGAGCAAAGGCAGCCGGTACGCTACTTACTTGAATATTCTGGCTTAACGGATATGGGTTAAAGACCATCTTGTATTCGTTGTTGTCTGAGCGTGGTATAATTAGGAATCACACGCAAGTAATACGTGAACGACTTACATTTGGTAGTGATTGGGATTAGTATTTTCGAGAAAAAGACTATCAGATAAACGCCTGGAGCCGGGTTGTTATGAATATACAGTGATCACCCGGCCAATGAGCAGATATCGGCTAGCGAGCCACTATTGTAATTGAGGCACCTACTGTAATTTAACCAAATAAATTTACAATTGCTCTACTTTTTCCAATATCCACATAGACTCTAATGTGTCCTAGTTGTTGATCCACGGTAATTGTTTTCAGGGGGTAAATCCAGGATATCTATATTTGGCCGGTGAGCAATCTGAGTTTTGTATATAGAAGAACTATTTCCCCACGATACGCTTGGTTAAATTAGCCTTGAAATCTTGAAAGGTATTAGAATGATTGTATATGCTTAGTTTCGAAGGAAACACCAAATTGTCCCGAGAATGGTGATTTCAAATTTTGGTGCGCCACTTGCCGGTTGATAACTATACCAATATATTCACCTTTTCTCGTATACTTAAAGTTCTCTATCACTCTTTCTACTATGGACTTTACTTAAAAAACTATTTACTCTTAGAATTCAATCGCCCTTGAGCCACATGTTCTTATTTCCTTATTTGGCTAAGTAACATTCCCTATTTAGCACGTCGCAAGCGCCTTACGGCGCTTAGATCGTAATATGTCTTGCATAGGAGGTATCTCCTCCTGTGTCATCCGCACGCATACCATTAATTGTTTCAGCTGTCGCTTGTCTGCTATCATGCAATTAAACTATGTTTAAACATTTAAATATTTAATATCGGAGGTTGTAAATGGCACCGCATGATTGTTCGTTTTTGTTTGAGCCTTCAGTTTAAACATCTGTTAGAACTAGGGCATTGTACCCTTCATAGGCAAACTAGTATACTATATAGTACTTGTGGTTTAAACATGTGTTTAATCGATTCAAACCTACCTGTCATTTAAAATGGTGATTGTTTAAACACGAGCCATGATATGATACAGGTAAGTTTTGGATTATTCGAATATTGAGCTACCGAAGTAACAACTTCAGTTGGCTACATATACACCCCCAACTCGACGTTTAATAGCGTGGCTGGCAAACAGATAAATATGATCGACCAGCGGACCTATATATATATATATATATACAAATTACGCCGCTCTCGATGGCGTTTACATTGGCCATTGTCTTTATGTTGAGGTAAGTAATTATTCGGATTTTTCGTTGTTTTGTACTCAATCGCAGATAGATGGTTTAGGATGATTTAAAGGGCACAGTTATATTGTCTCGTAGTTAAATAATGGGGGTTTTAATTGGAGGTTTAAAAATCGGATGAATTAGCATCGATAAAAAGCAATTCGGCAGTAGGTCTCCAGTCCAGTCGTGCCTCTTATACTGACAGTATACTTTCACAGATCCTCGCGTCTCACGCTTTCGACCTTCAGATTGCGAATTTTTGCGAAAGAGTGATTAACTCTAAAGGGTGATCTAAAGGGTGAGGATATGGACACAGTGTTTCAAGATTCTTTGCTTACGCCCGCTCTTACGCACCTAAACACTACAAGATAAAGATCCCTGACATTCTACCTGCAAGAAAAACCGACTCTATCAACCAACCTCTTCGCTATACTCATTCATTTAATTGACCATTCTCGTGTTGTCCGCACTGTCCACCAGATTGACCACATCCCCGTCATCTGCCCATACGAACTCCCACAGAATTCAGGATGATTAGCGTCGAGCATTACCCGATCCAATGTCACCGTAGCAACAAATGGCATAACTAGTCTCGATCTGTGACCATCTCCCATTAATTTAACTCACATCCGCACGTCAAGTTGTGAGGGTCTCTCGAAGTTAACTTCGATACGATACACAGCCATTACCGAACGCGTTCGACATAGGTTCGACATGACTTTTCTGCATAAATCACGTGTTATTTTGAGGTATGTTTACTTATCATATGGCTGCTTGACCGAAGATAGCTTACAAATTCGACAGACCCAAGGTTCTGCTACCATACAATTGTACACTCAAACACAACTAACATAAAGGGTACGAACAGACTAGAGTACCAGAGATGTGGGTAAAGGGAGAGTAAAGGGAGGGTGTACCAAGGGAGGGCTGTATGGAGACACATAAACGACAGAGCACAAAACACCAGCGACAATAAAATTTACTTTCACAAGTCGATAAATCCACATCAGTGAAATCACTAAGTTTCTTTCCGCATTTGCATCGCCTCCCACTAAAACGTCGTTTATGTTATATATTTTGACGAATATTTTGTGAAATTTCATCGGTATGTTAATTAAATGTATTCATCAATAAAAATTATTTATTGTGATAACGCTACATATCCGACAGTAATGACTTCACCTTTAGGAAATATTTCAATATTAAAGAGCTTATTACCTTCCAAATAACAAATTATAAACATTACATTCAAGGTCATAAAAGTACTATCATGATATATGGAATTCATCTTTAACAAAAGGGATGAATAACTGGCTATGCAAAGCCACGGCTCACTCTCATAAGTCTACAAAGGTAATACAAAATTAAAGGAATTTTGAGAAACATCACATATTTGAGCCTGCAGATGTAGATTGTCAAAAAGTTCTTGCAATAATATCATGGTAGCTCTTGATGGATGTAAGCTGATAAATGATTGCATATCCGTGGCCAGCCTCATCTTGCGATATAGATCCGTGAAAAAATACTGTTTGTCTAGGCCAATACCTCAGGATGAAACCATCCTCCAGCACAAGATTCTACCAAAAATTTGAAGATATCAATGCCAGTCTTTTCTTGGAGACATATTTTGACAATGGTGCTACTTAGAGTTATTTAAGAAACTTAGAACTCGCCTAGGGCTTGAATTAAGGTCACCGACCATAAATGTCGAACGTATTCGACGCTACCGTCGAATACGTTCGACGGTGGTGCTGCTTATAGCCATTTAAGTCGTTTAGAGTTCGCCGAGCGCCTTATTTGAGGTCGCTGACCACCAAGGTCGAATGTATTCGACGATAGCGTCGAATATTAGTGCTACCTAGAGCCACTTAAGTCGTTTAGAGCCCGCCAACTGCTTGAATTGAGGTCACTGATCACCAACGTCGAACGTATTCGACGCTACCGTCGAATACGTTCGACAGTGGTACTACTTAAAGCTATTTAAAACGCTTAGAACCCGCCATAAGACTATAGGGCTCTCAAATTCGTTGTTATAACATTTCACATCTTCATCCTTTTAGATATTTGTTCTGTGTTGTCGTGTTCCATTTTTATTTTCTGACTGTATAGAGAGTCGATAGAGACGATAAACCCAGTATTATTGTGTTTGCTGGTCGACGTAGACTTTTTCGATTGATCGTATTTATTTTTCTTCGTTATTTGTCAATAAGTATCGATCACCAACGTGCTCACAAAAGCGAGACGCGAAAAAATTAAAATAAAATAAAAACTATTTATTCAACGCATTCGTATAGGAATTTAAACGACGTATTCAAATTTCGTGATAGAAGATATCCGTCGACGATTAATCGTCTATTAACATATCCGAAACGTCGACCGACATATCTGAAACTAATTAATCAGATACAATTACATAACATCGCAAGAGATCTTACCGTCATCGTTGTCCTCGGTGGATGACTTCTTTGAAACGGTGGACTTCGTGCTTGGCGCTCTAGATCCAATCCTGTTGGAACGTTTGGGATCGGTTGCGAAGTTTCCTGCAGAAGGAACAGATGGATTCCATTCGTCAAGCGTGGAGGTACTGGGGCCGGGGATAGGAAGAACGGATGGCTGAATTGCAGGAGACGTATCAGCAGACGTACGAGACGTTCTGGACCGGCCAGAACGTCTATGGGGTACTTCGACTAATTTTGGGTATTAGGGAATCAGAATAACATTCGATTAACAAATTTACTCACCGCTGAGGAGAGAATCGCGAGATTTTTTCGATTTAGGAGCCATCGTTTTTGTATCAATCCCGTCAGCGTATTCATCGTCGGAATCCACAGCGTCGAGATCAGCCGATTTCATTCTTTCCTTGCGCTTTTTGCTGGTGTTAGAAGCTTTGTATGGTGTCTCGTCCTTTGGCGTCGACTTTTTTTTCGCCTTTGCTGGCGGATCTTGCTCTTCTCCTTTCTCCTTCTTTACTGTCACCTCTTTTGACGTCTGCGTATCGTCATTGCTTTTCTTCTTCTTTACGACCTTCTCTTTCGACGTCTGTATACCATCGTCTTCCTTCTTTACGTCCACCTTCTTCGACGCGTCATCGTCTCCGTTCCGCCCTTTCCCCTTTCCTTTCGATTTTTCTTTCCCTTTACCCTTCGCCTTCGTCGCGACCTTTTCTTCTCCGCCATCTTCGTTATTAGATGTCGTTTTTTCTTTCGCCTCTATAGATTCATTTTAAATGACAAACAATGAATATATATATATATATACATACCTGATCGATTTGCACTCTCTTCGGCCTTGTCGCCGTACCCTTTAGACTTACCAGAAGGACGTCCTTCTGATCAACACGTCACGTGTATCAACAAAAATGATGAACATATATAAGAACACACCTTTATCGTCTTTCGATACATCCCGCTTCAGCATCCAACGAAACATCGCCTCGCCGATGTCTTCGATATCCGATTTCGGGATGGCGTTGGCGTCGTAGTTCCAGATCGTACCATTGTGCCATTCGTATGTCTCTGATTCGTAGCTCGTCCAATCTAAATATGTTATATAACGATAATTTAGAAAATAACGATTAAAAATGTTTAGTAAACACTTACCAAGCTCCATGGGATCGTCTTGAAATAATTTTCCCGCTTTTTTATACGCGTCCAACGAGTCAGCATCATGTCTGCCGATTAGGCACTCGATTTGGAGCCATTTGTCGAATATCGTAGAACGCCAAGTTGAATTTAGCGTGTTATTTTCGGCAGCAACTCGAACTTCATCCCATATCGCATCTAATACCTTATCCAAATAGCCGATATATATTTTTAACGCGTTTAGTTCCTGTGGACGCTTCCCCCAGTTAAAATCGTCTAGCACTCTAAAGTAGACGTTGAAACGATAAAAAATGCGTTTCAAATGATCCGTATAAGCGGCGGGAAACCAGCGCCAATGACCTTCCAAAGGCTTGTCCTTGGGACTGAATATGTTGATAGACCATACGTCGACGAAACCTTTTCGCGGGGGAGATGTAACGTTTATGAAATATCGTATTTGCCGTATGTTTCCCAGCGCGTTCGTGGTCGGCGCTTTATTCGGCCAAGATACGTAAAGAATTGGCACTTCAGACATGGGGTGGTAGAGGAATATGTGGTAGAATGGTGTAAATCAAGGGGGAAGACGTATATAGAACTATTCGGTACCGAGAGTTGATCACGATTACACTTTGGGAACAAAGCAATTGACTTATCGGTAACGCGCGGCATTTCACTAACACGTTTAATCGGACATATGTTATTTTCTATTATACGTGCATATTTTTGCGGTTAACATATTTAAACACATATTTTATAAATGTTCGATATAAAAATAAACAAAAAGATCATGGAACAGCTTCTGCTTGGCGCAAATACATATAATTTACGTTTCACGAATTTAGTCACGTGTCCATTGTTCGATTGTGAATTTATGATCTATATAAGTTTAATCTCCTGTTCCAGTTCAGTCATCTCGCTCGAGTCAGCCGTAATGGAAATCGCGAAGCCTTCGTCGTCATCCGCCGTTACGAATAAAAAGAATAAACGTCGCGTACAGAAAGGATTCGAGGTTTGCGTGCACACATGCGTACCCGGCGGCTGCGTCAATCCGACGACGAAAACGATATTATGGCGGAATGAAGGACACTCGTGTAGAAGACACGCGTGTATTTCCAAAGCCCACCCGTCGTGTGTTGGAGAACCCGCCGAATGTCCTGGTTATAAGTTGCTCGGACAAACAGGACATCCAAAAAACGGGGCCAGGGAGCCGACGGCGGATGAGTTAACGCTCATTAATGATATACCGCTATTGGTGTATCCGACGCGCGTCATAAAACAAGAAGGACTCGCAACAAATATTTTTAAATATCCCGCACAAGAATCGGTTATCAGACCGTTCGATATCATATTTATTCCGGATCCGTCGTTAGAGTCGAACAAAGAACGCGCTTTGGTCGACCTCGCTTTCATCCAGACCACCGTGTCTATGAAAGAATGGAAATCTATGGAACACCTGAAAGGTAGCATCCACCATATATTAAACCTGAAGACGGACAAGAATCGCAAACATCCAGAACACAAGGTTTGCATGCAGGAATGGGTAAGTTTGCTTAGTTATAGACTATAGTACTACCGCGCTAACATCGTCATACTATTGTAAGTTGTTCCTCGTGACAATCCTCTCTCGTTGGACTCACCCAGAGAACAACGACAAGAGCTTCAACGTTAATTATATGCATTGGGATACGTTTTTCACCGCGATGTTGGATCCAGATAACCACAGGAGTGTGTTCAGTATGCTAGGGAATGCGGATTGCATTATTGGAGGGGTGGATCATACCACATCATATATGTAAAACACATATTACTGTTTTTTTTTTTCGTCGTACTAATCAGCAACGCTAGGGATGGACGTTACGGTTTAAACAATAATAATATCGCCAAATACGAAATGGAGTTAGATACTCTTCGACGAATAGTTCACATATGGCCGCCGCCAAACCAATCAAGGAATAAATGGGAACTGATCCAGATGTTAGACTTGGTCGCTGCTCGTAGGACGTATTCGGTACGGCCGATTACTCGACCGTTACAAATTGGCGACCCTATCAACGATATGGTCGTCCTGAAACGTACGCACAGCGATATGGGAAACCACGTCTTGCTCCCCAACAACTTAAACAGGAACTGGAAGTACATGTCGAGGAATATGGAAGTTCCAGGATGTATGTGGCTGGCGCAATCATACGTGTACACGTTGGCTAGCTTGGGAGAGTGGCGGGTGTTTTTGATGGGCGGTCAGATCGTCTATGTGGTGCACACCGTCCATAATCCGCAAAAAGGAACCTGGACATGGGACGTGCCTGTCAATTATTACTCGCTGGAAGAACTCAGGTATTTCGAGACTCATCACAATTAGATACGCGATGGCTGATACTTTATATAGCGAATTATACGCCAACGACATGTTAAACGGATCAGTTAGCGTCTTGAATCCGAACCAAGGAAGTCGTGATGTCCGTAACGAAGCCGAAGCCGAATTCAAGAATTTCGTCATCGAAACGTACGAAGAAATGTACGCCATGGAAGCTCGTCATCTATCTGGAAAGCCGTCTATTTGTCTATTCTGTCGACTGGATATAGGGCTAATCGTTGGAAGGGACGGTACCGTGAACTATTTTGTCAACGAGGTGGAACGAACACAGACTACCAGTTTGTGGTCGAAGAGATATCACGCAAAATCACCCGTAGCGCCCACCGGCATATTAGGTGACACTTTCGCTCATGCGTTTTACGAGTGGTTGTTATGTATGAGTAATCCGTACACTGTCACATAGAATATGGATTGTTTGGATGTCGGTAAAAAAAAGTGGGTACGGATTCCTGTTTATACAACTCTACGTATAATCGTATGTTAGAAAGACAGTCGAATATATATGCCCGTATTACTTTAAAATAGGTAGAAAAAAATGGACAGAAAGGCTGCTACCCACAGATAATCAATAAATTTATGTCATCATGAATTTTATTCGAGTGAACGGGATAAATAGGTCGATAACGAAGATATCGATGATACCTTAATTATTAAACTTATCAAAAATCAGCGAATATTTGGATATGTAAACTATCTTTCGACGATGGCGGTCGGTAACCTCGCTTCAGGCGGTTGGCGGGTTCCAAGGGACTTAAATAGCTTTAGGCAGCACCACCGTTGAATACGTTCAACTTTTGTGGTCAGTGATCTTGATTTAGGCGCTTGGAGGGTCATAAGCATATTAAATAGCTTTAATCAGCACCACCGTCGAACGTATTCGACGGTAGCGTCGAATACGTTCGACATTGGTGGTCGGTGACCTCAATTCAGGCGCTTTGCGGGCTCTAAGCGACTTAAATGGCTCTAAGCAGTACCATCGTCGAAAGTATTAGTCGGTAGCGGCGAAATAATTAGAGCGTGGTGGGGGACGATTTTAAATAAATGGGTTTGTGGGAT
>Ga0307478_10002999_pt1 | contig 12801 bp, 8 predicted proteins | sample atmos_gasesECM4C_2_FD_203713 | JGI IMG/M metagenome (GOLD analysis project Ga0307478, IMG submission 203713) | Hardwood forest soil microbial communities from Morgan-Monroe State Forest, Indiana, United States - atmos_gasesECM4C_05 | ecosystem: Environmental > Terrestrial > Soil > Temperate...
AAAAATGCGAGTAGTGATAACTGGAATATTGTTTATTAGCAGCGCGTAGTGCTTAGGCCGAGTGGGCTCTTTGAACGAGCGCAAGATGATCGTTTACGCCGTTAGATCCGTGGAACTCCTGCCACTTGGCAGCAACGAATACGCCGAAGCGCTCTCGGAAATACCTTCGGTCAAACTGCAGGGCGTGATTGCGGATAACCGCAGGGGAGAAGCGGTCTTCGAATGTCTCGAAGGCGAGGATCGCCTCCCTTAGCGATTCCACAGTCTGGTGCTGAAAGAAGACGCCGGTTTGGGTCCCCGACGAAACCAATTGCCCGGGATAGAAACCAACAACCGTCTCGAGCGCTCCGCCAGCTCCATACGCGATCACCGGCCGGCCCGACGCTTGGGCTTCAATAGGCGTCAAACCAATGTCTTCTTCTCCGGGGAACAAGAACGCCCGGCAGCGGGCGTAGTATTCCCGGATGACTTCGTCGGTTTGAAAACCCAAAAGGGTAACGGTCGGTCCTGCGATCTTCTCCAGGGCCGCTTTTTCGCTTCCGTCTCCGATAACCACCAATCGGCGACCCAAACTGTTGCAGGCTTCTATCGCCAGATCAACTCGCTTGTATCTGACAAGGGGACTCACAACTAAGTAGAAATCATCCTGAGAGGCCGAGATAGAAAATGACTCGACATTCACCGGCGGGTAAATCACATCGGAGTCGCGGCCGTAGTATTTGCGCACCCGTCTTGCACAATTCTGGGAGCTTGCGGCGAAATGATCGACCCTGGCTGCCGACGCGTAATCCCATTGCCGGACAAAGTGGCATGCCAAGCTGTACACCAGCCTGCCCCCGGCGCCGAATGGAGCCTTCGCCAAATACTCGTGATACATATCCCACAGATAGCGCATCGGGCTGTGGCAGTAGCACAAGTGGCACGTATTGGTGCGAGTAATGACGCCCTTTGCGGGCCCTGCTTCCTGGCTGATAACTAGGTCGTAGTCATCTAGGTTCAGCTGCTCCAGAGCGAGGGGAAGCAAGGGGAGAAGTGCGCGATGATAGTGCGTTACCTTGGGCAGCTTCTGAAGGAATGATGCGGATATCTTATGCGATCGAAGCGAGCTCGAGAGTGTCGTCCGATCGTACACAATCATAAATATATCCGCATCCGGAAACATGTCCGCCAGCTCTTCCAGAACGCGCTCGCCCCCGCGGCGGCGAATATGCCAATAATGTACGAGGGCAACTCGCAAGCGGGCGTTCCCAAGTCTCGAAGTTAGGTTATTCACGCTTCGCGTCTGACAAGGGGATCATCCAAAAACTCCCTCCGATCTTTTCGGAGAATACCGCCTCCGTTAACGACTCCATAGATCAGAACCCCCTGATTTCTGGCGTTATCTGAAACATCTTATAGAGGCCCGCACCAGTGGCCGTCTGTATTACACGGCCGAGCAACTGCCCTGACGTAGGGTAACTGGTGCCGGTGTCATGACAGTCTCCCGCTACGGTGGAACTGATCTGCACGTAGTCGCCGGCAGTAACACTGCCGTCGAAGTTGCAGTTGACCGCACCCAGTAAGGCAACCGAAGCCTGGCCCGTGGTGCCTGCGCCGGTAACGACGATGCCGATGACGCCACCCACGTCGGTCGTTGCGGTTTTAATCGCAAAGCAATCGACAGCCGTGCAGTTAAGCTTGGCCAAGTCGTTCGCGGTCGTACCCGTGCTCGTGTCATTGGTAATCGTCACGACGAACGGGCTGTTCAACCGTATGTTCCCTAAATTGTCCACGCTGAGCGCAGTATGGCTACCCGCCGTCACGTCCAGGACATCACCAGTGCCGCTCTGCGAGACAGAGAGTGCAGACCCGCTGTCATTGGTACTAATGCTCTGATCCGCGACGAACGAATTGCCAGCTGCGATTTGAGCAAACGCTGTGTTGGTCTGCCCATTCAACATCAATGCGTTGACGCTGGACAGGCCCGACCCGTTCCCTGTGAACGAAGACGCGATCATGTTTCCCGTGAACGTGTTGCTCCCTGCGCCGAGTTGGGGGACCACCGAAGTGTTGATCGCCAGGGGCACGTTTCCGCTGCTGCCCCCGCCCGTGAGTCCCGTCCCCGCCGTAATCCCCGTGATCGTCCCGAGCCCCGCCGTGCTTTGTGTCGTGCCATCCGGGAACATGAGGAAGTTGCCTCCCCCGCTTATCTTCAAATTGCCCGCTACCTCCAGCCGCTGCGTCGGCGTAGTCGTGCCGAAGCCAACGTTGCCCGCTCCGGCTTCGGTCACCAGAACAAAGTTATTCGTCACGGTGCCGGTCGTGCCGGACGCGTTGGGCGCGCCGAAATAAGCTCCGTAGAACGTCCCTAGCGTTTGCCCAGCACTCACGTTCGGGCCCTCGACGTTCAACGCCCGCAACGTATAAGGCGCGTTGGATTGAATGAAAGACGAACTAGTAAACACTGTATCGAAGGCGCTCACGCCGCCGGTAGCTCCCGGCTCTCGGATGTAGGCCATGCGCAGCGGCTGCTTTGAAAGGTTAGTGTTATGGCTATTGTCCTCAAACTGTAGGTTCATCGCCGACACGATGCTGCCGGTAATCGGGTTGGGATTGCTTAGTAATACGGTCGAATTCAGGGCATTCTGCCCCGTGGTGGTAGTCGCTTGCACGTCCAACTGAGCACCCGGTGTCGCGGTGCCGATGCCCACTGATTCCATGGTGCTTACCGCCGTGCCATTATCAGTGATCGACGAGTTGATGACGTTCGTCCCCGTACTATCGAACTTGGCGACTATGTTCTGCGTACCGCTGCCACCAAGCAAAGGGCTCGCTGAGGCCGCTCCAACCGTGGTCGCATTCAGGGCGCTCGGCTGCGAAGTCACAGTCCCAGCCGGTGGCGCGGCCAGCACAAATGACGACGCCGGCATGCCACCCAGGGTCTCCGCCTCAGCAGCCTTCAAAGCGTAGGGCACGCTCACCAAGAGCACCCGCGGCTGCTCCACCTCGCCCGATAATTGCACTTGCAAACCTAACCATCGCGGCTCACCTGAGGTGAATAGTTCCAGCGGCAGGCCGTCGCTCTTCGTGGATCCCAGCAGAACGGTGTAGTGTCCCTGCTCGTCCAGGCTGACATTCTGCGTCTCTAACCACAGCGGCGATCCACCTTCTTGATCTTTATAGATTGCAAAGGTGACGCCCACCTTGCCCGTGCGAGGCTTGCCGGCCTGATCCTTTACCACTCCGCTGAACGTAACCAATCGGGGCACGCTCTGGGTCAATGCGCTCGCTTGAGCCGAAGCGTTCTGCGGAGCCGAACCTGCGCCAAACAACCCCATCACGAACATCACAGCCCAGAAAAGCCTCCTAACTCTTGCCATAGGCAACAACCTCCCAGTTAATTTGGACATGCCACACCTATCCTTTCGAGAAGTGAATTAAGATTTGTTGGCGGAGACTAGCCCGGTAACTTCAATTCAACGAAAGTAAACGCCGATACAACTCGATGTGCTTCCGAGTGGAATCTTCCCAAGTGAAGTGGCGCGCCCGTTCCAGGCCCTTCTTCCTGAGGCTCGCCTGAAGTTCCACCGAACTCAACACCCGCTCCATCGCCATCGCGAGTTCTTCTGGATCCTCGGGGTCAAAATAAACCACAGCATCGCCTCCCACCTCGGGCAACGAAGCCGCGCGCGAGCAGGCCACAGGCGTCCCGCAAGCCATCGCTTCTAACACTGGCAATCCGAACCCTTCGATTCGTGATGGCATCACCAGAAGATCGGCCGCGGCATAGATTTTCGGCATCAGCTCTTGTGCCGCGTATGAGACAAAATCGACTTTATCCTCTATCCCCAGACGCACGCCTTCTGCGATCAGCGCAGCTTTCCACTGTGCGTCGTCGCCGAGAATAACCACCCTTTGCGGGATATCGCGTTGCTTTCGTAGCATCGCAAACGCTCGGAGCAAACTCGAGACGTTTTTATACGGTTTGAGACTGCCTACGTACAGAAGATAAGGGCCGCGAATTCTGAGCCGCTCGGACACCGTCTGAAACGCTTCCTCGCGCTCCATTGGGCGAAACTCCGCATCGACGCCGCAATAGATCGGTGTCACCTTCTTTGCCGGCACTCCTAAACGCTCGACAATCTGCGCCTTTGAATACTCCGATAGCGTGACAATGTGCTCAGCTCGTCTGGCCACGAGGTTGAGCATCGGCCACGCGTATACCCAGGATTTGAGGCTCCTTCGATATCCCCGATCCATAATCTGGATAAGATCCAGAATCGACGCGATCATCGGCCCCCGGCTCAACAGAGGTGCATTGTAGTGTGGCACGTGCAGCAAATCGCACCCCTCCGCGGCCCGCGGGATCAGCCACTGCTCCCGCATCGTATAGATCGGAACGTTTACCAGCGTCATGGTTGAACACCACTGGCTTACTAAGTCGGCGTGCCGCTCCTGCGTAATCGCATGTACTTCAAACCCGTTCCCGTGGCCCCAAAGACCTTTCAAAAGATGCCGCGTGTACGTGCCAATCCCTCCCACCAGCCATCTCGCGTCTATCGTCACCTTGTTCTTCATAGAAGAGTGCCTAACCCGCGGGGCTTCTCTCTGCTCTCCAAATGCTTGTAAACTCCGTGATTATTCCGCTGTGAAACAGATACACGGCAAACATTGCGAGGCATGCCGCTCCGACCACCTGCGGTGATCGAAAATACTTGCCCGCAAATGACCCCACGAGAAGCGCCATGAATACTATCGAGGTACGCCCGATCGTCCATGGCAGGGCGACAACTCCTATCGCTCGTTGTATCCAATACAAATTCTGTATCAACAGAATCAACTCTGTGGTGAGTGTGACCAGCGCCGCCGCGCGCCATGAGTACATCGGGATGAAAACCAAATTTCCGATGATATTTACTGTCAGGCAAACTAGGGAAGTCACTATGAAAACCCGCTCCCGCCCCGCCGCAAGCAAAGCCGTGTTCATTGCGTAGTTGGCGTATCGCAGGATCACCGCCCAGATCAGAATTTTCAGCGCAGCGGCCGATTCGGCATAACGCGGGCCAAGGAGAAGCTGCACCGCCGGACCGGCAAAAACCATCGTCGCTAGCACGACTACAAACGCCACGCTCAGCAACAGCCCCAGCGCCTTTTCCAGCCGCGCCCGTCCCTCCCCGCTTTGTGGATTCCGTGATAACCAGGGCAGAAGGCTGTAGAGCAATCCGTAAGGCAAAATTTGCGTCATGCCCAGCGCCCGGTAGGCCACGGCATAGACTCCTGTGGCGTAGTCTCCAGCCAGCTTCGAAAGCAGTACCACGTCGAACCGGTCGTATAGAGTGGCAATGAAGGAATATGCGTTAAAGATGGTCCCTCGCCTGACGAGTTGCCAGCCACTCAGCCAGATTTGTTCCTTAGTCCTAAACCTTAGCAGGAAGGCCAGTCCGACAACTCCAGCTGCACCCACAGCCACAAGTTCGCTCGCAATTGCCAAGCTCAACCCACCGTGCCGCAGAACCACGACCACGGCCCCCGCCACCAGGCCTCCGCCAAGCGTGAGTTCGACAGCCAGGAAGCTGCCGTACCGGTGAACCCCCCGAAGCACGCCCTGCACCGCTTCGCTCAACGAACGCGGAATGATCGTAAGCGCCATCCATGCTGTCCCGGCAAGCACCGCATGTGGATAGCGCATGATCGAAAGAATGCCGATCTCGATGACCGCCACAGGAATCCCGATTGCCACCCGCAACAACGTCAACTGCAGTGCCAATCCCCAGCCCGCGCGTTCGTCTTTTGCCGCCTCTCGCGTCAGGTAGTCTGCGTAACCCGCGCCTGAAGCGATAGCCAGGAATTCCACCATCCCGAAGATCAATGCGTAGGTCCCGAACTTCTCCGGCCCCATCGCCCGCGCTATGACCAAAACGAAAATCAGCCGCAGGGACCACTTCGCCACTTGGGAGGCTACCAACAGAGCAGCGTGGGAAATCTTCGGGCTCATAGGCGTCTGGTCCGCCTGAATGTCAATCTGCCTGGTCAAAAGATTGGTGATGATTTCTGCCATGCCCACGCCTGCACATTTCTAAAAGGTCCCAGTGGCAATCGAATACGCAGCGCCTTCGGCAATTTCTCTGCGGGGTGCAAGACGCTTAGCTAAAAAGCCAATCATCAACAAAAGCAGTATTCCGCCTTTTATCGTCGCCGCAGCCTGAGTTCCGGCTAGGTATAACCAGAACGAAATCCAAACGAAGAATAGAGCTGCTGCATGCCAAAGATGTACTTTCTCGAATCGCCGAGCAGCATCTAACAACTTTTCAGACCAGCCCATGAATATCCCCCAAAGCACACCGGCCAAAACAACACCCATGTAGCCAGCATTCACGTAACCCTCGCCAGTAATCGTTAGGCGCAGTCCGCCAGTGGTCATTTCCTGATCCAGACCTATCACCCTGGTCGTCACCGCACGCAGACTGTTGTTGTGGCTCCAACCACTCGCAATGCTCGGCAGCGGAAGCACGGCCTGAACGAAGGTCGCACCATTCAAACGCTCATTGCCCAGGAGAGAAATTGTCCAGCCGAGGTCTCGGATTTCAGGCAAAGCCGAACTAGTGGTCACTAAAAGTTGATGAGGATCAGAACCTTCACCGGACGCCGCCCACATGAATAAACCTTGCGAAGCTGCATAAATTATCACAATGACCACGACCACTCGGAGAATCAGACTGTGAACTCGCTGCTTCTTCATGCCCAGTAAGATAAAAAGAGTCATGACAACGCTGAGAGGATTCGCACGCCGGAGTGGAAGCATTAGCGCCAGAGAACCAATCATCCCTACTAGGATGATAACTAGACCGCGCCGCTTCACCGCCTTGAAGAGCACTAAGGGCAAGGCCACAGTTATGAGATCCATGGCCCGGTTAATTAGCCATTCGTCCCTTGCGGACCCGCCAAACGAGTCACTCGTTACGTATCGCATGACGGCCCACTTCGCAGGGTCAGAGAGATATTCCGCCAGTCCGAGCCTCCTGTACATCAACACCATCAGCGCTGAACCCGCAATCACGAGAAACCCACAACAACTAAGAGCCTGACCGTCGTCAACTCCACCTAAGACACCTAGGACCTTGTTAGGAGCTCTTCCGCGCAACATCAAGCTGTAGCCTGTCGCTCCCGCAAAAAGCCCGAGACTCGTAATCACAAAAGCTTGAGCGTAGTAGTAGCTCGCCCGCGAGCCGATCCAGATTGCCTCGCTTGAAAAGCCGGCCAACGCGTAGCCGACGACCGCATGAAGCGCTGCAAATGAAAAAAACAAAACGCCGAGGGTCTGCGATTCGCCTAGATTTCTTCGAGCTGCTGACCGAACAACTATCATTGCTCCGACCACCAGGAGCACGCTCATGAATACCAGTGCTAATCGCACGTTTTCGGCGATCGTTCCCGCCAGAGCAGCCATGAACATAGCGACAAAACAGAGCCCGAGCGTTAAAGACGGGCACTTACTAGCCGAAGATTCCATTTGACCCTAGAGCTTCCAGATACTCACTACGCGCCGTTACGCACGGCCGCGGCAACAGTCGCATACCCGTTCTCGCTCGCGTGCACCGCCTCGAGGTCCGCTTCCACCATCATCTTGATCAATTCCTGAAAGCCGACTTCCGGCTCCCAGCCGAGCTTTTTGCGAGCCTTTGTTGCATCTCCGCAAAGGAAGTCCACTTCGGCCGGACGGATTAGTTTGGGATCGATTTCGACGTATTTCTCCCAATTGAGACCCACGGCATCAAATGCCGCTTCCAGAAGCTCCCGAATGCTGTGCATCTTTCCCGTGGCCAGTACGTAATCATCGGGCCGCCCTTGCTGTAGCATCAGCCACATCGCCCGCACGTAGTCTCCCGCGAAGCCCCAGTCGCGTTTTGCATCGAGATTCCCCATCCGGAGCTCTGTGGCCAAACCACACTTGATTCTGGCAACTTGATGGGTCACCTTCCGGGTGACAAATTCGACTCCGCGCCGCGGCGATTCGTGATTAAAGCTCATCGCCGAACACGCAAACAGACCGTAGCTCTCGCGATAGTTCACCGTGATGTAGTGGCCAAACACTTTGGCTACTCCATACGGGCTGCGCGGATAGAACGGAGTCTTCTCCGTTTGTGGCGTTTCGCGCACCTTGCCGAACATCTCCGAGCTCGAGGCCTGCAGGAATTTGGCTTGTGGCCAGTGCCTGCGGATCGCTTCCAGAATTCGGGTCACGCCGAGACCGGTTACTTCCACTGTGTGCACGGGTTGATTCCAGGACACCGGCACGAAGCTTTGAGCCCCAAGGTTGTACACTTCGTCCGGCCTTACCGAGTGGATCACGCTATCGAGCGAGCACTGATCCGAGAGGTCCCCCTCGACCAGCTCAATTTCATCCATGATGGCTTCCAGCCGGTCAAACTTCTTTACGCTGCTTCGTCTTACGATTCCGTAAACCTCATAGCCCTTGCCGAGTAGAAACTCGGCCAGATACGAACCGTCCTGCCCCGTTATGCCCGTAATCAAAGCGCGCATCTTTGCCCCCTTTTGCATTCTCTTTCGAACTCGAGTGTCCGTGCCTTTCGCGTGCTATCTACGATATTTTTCGCTCAAGGCTGGCAACGGGACCGCTTCTACGTCTGCCGCATCGGCATCGACAGCCACAGATCGTTGGATCAGCTCAATCGATATCACCAACCGGAAACTCCCCTTGCGCCGCAACAGCACCCCTTCCATCCCGGCCAGCGGCCCGCTTCTCATCCGCACCCGGCGCCCCGCGGTTAAATACGGATGGGGCTCCGCCCCTACCGCGCTGCCAAGGCTCGTCCGTAGAGCGTCGATCTCCTCGTCCGGCAGCGCCGCCGGTGTTCCATCGAACCCGACCAGCCGCGCTACCCCCGGCACGGTTTGCACCTGCAAACGGTCCCGCATCGTCATGCGCACAAACACGTACCCCGGAAACAGCGGCATTTCCAGCATCACGCGCCGGTCCTTCCATCGCCGAACCGACGAATACAGCGGTAAGAAATGCTCCACTTCTCTCACGTCGAGCTGTTCCGCCACGCGCTTTTCGTGGTTCGCACAGGTGTACGCCGCGTACCATCGCGGTTCGGCGCACGCTTGTGGCAACATTGGCCGCCCGATTGTGTACTGGTTTTCCGCTCCGATTCCGGCCATTGGCTCCTTTACTCTTGCGGTTTCCAACATTCTGCGCGGATCCTTATTATTTATTTGACACCATGCCAGGCCACATCGGGGCACAGCTTCGCCCCGTCGCTTACAACGCGATTTCCTTACAAGTTACTGTCAATGAAAGCGTTAACTACAATTCCTTGCAGGCGCCCGAGCCTTCTTTCCCGTTGGTCGGCAGCGCCAACTCGGCCAGCTGCACAGTACCTGCACCATTGCCGACCCCATTTCCCCCGTGGCGCCCGTTCGATCCGTTACCGTTCGCTGCGCCGTTTCGCGGATGGCCTGGCACTCTCGCCCGCATCGTCGTATACACTTCCACCGCAAATGCTTTTCGGGGGTCGCTCGCGTCCACGGCATCCCAGCGCGTTTTTCCCAGCACCCACGTCATCGCAATCGTGGTCCCCAGCATCATTCCCAAAAGTACAATCACCGTGCGGGGCGGAAACGTTTTCTTGGTCGGCACAATCGCCGCGTCGAGCACCTTCACCGTGGGAATCTCTTTCGCTTCTTCAACTTTTGCCAATTCATACTGCTGCGTCAGCAGCTCGTACACTGTTTCCTGAATCTTTGTCTGCCGGAACAAATCCGCGTACGTCACGCCGAGCAACGGCAGCTGCCGTATCGAAGGATAGAGCGGGTTGTCACTCTTACCGCCACCCTGTGTTCCCCCGCTGCCGATCTCGTTCAATTTCCTGTCCAGTTCATTCACCCGCGCCTCGACCGTTCGGACGCGAACATTGTTGTCGGAGTATATTGTGCGCAGGCCACTCAGCTCCGATTGCGCCGCAATCAGTTGCCCTTGGAGACCGGCAGCAGCTTCGACCATCGCCTTCCCTTGTGCGGGGATATCAATTGCTGTGTTCTTGCTTGCGAAAATGCTGAAGTCCTTGGCCGCCGAGTCGAGATCCGTCTTTACATTCTGGAGCCGTCCTTCGAGGAAAATGCGCTCCCGGCGCGCAGACGAAGTACTGACCTGCGCCACCAGACGATCCAGCTCATTCACGTAGGCGTGGGCCATGGCGGCCGCGCGCTTGGCGTCGTGATCTGTCACCGCAATCGTGATAATCCCGCTCTTGCGGTCCTCAGAAACATCGGTGTGCTCAGCGAGGTCCTTTCTCGCATCTTCGATTTTTGAGTCGTGATACACCTTCTGCAGGCGGAACTCGCCGATCAACGCATCTTGCACGGTTTGGCTGCCTAGAATTCCCACGAATAGAGCGCCAGAACTCTTCACGCCCAACAGATCGCTCGCAAGTCCGCCGATTCCACCGGCGGCGCCCGCCCGCCCCGCTAGAGCGGCCATCATGCCCATTCCTGATTCGGAAAGTGTGTCGGGCGGCATCAGCCGCGTGGTCGACTGAAATCGCACCGGAATAAGAAACGCGATGACCGCGCTCGCAAGAAACGCGTAAATTGCGACGCGGTAGAGGAATCCACGGCGATCCCAAAGCAAACGGAGATGTGGCAACAGATCCCGCTGAACCTCAACCGTCTCCGTCGGGAGAAACGTTTCGGGCATACGATTTTCGTTCACTGCCGCCATCGTTCCCTGCCGATGCTATCTCTTTGCCTTTCCATTCTGACGAAGGCCACGCCGCACCTTCCGTTCACTTCTTTCTCTCCGGCATGAACCCCACTTCCAAAGTAGCGGTCACGTTCTGTTGAACTCCGCTGAAGAGCAAGGGGTATCTGGAAATGTGCTCATACTGGAGTTCACTACGCACATAGAATCCGTTGCGTAGATACACTGCACTTTGCAACGTGTAGTCTTGCCAGGCGCCTCCGCCCGGGATGAAATCGGAGCTCACGGAGTTGCGCCTGTAAATCAACTGCAACGTATTTCGCGGCGAGAACCAGTAGGTAAGCCAGGATTGGATGGTCCGGCCATCTCGCCCAACGATGTTGCCAATCAGATTGCCGTTAGCCGTGTTCCCATCAGGATAGGCACCATTAAAGTAATTGTATCGACCTAGGTTCAACGTCGTGTGAGCGATTCCCCCTTGCTCGGTGGAAACTCCTTCGACGTGCAAATCCAGCTTCGGTATTCCCGGGATTCGCGTGATGTAGATGCCTGGGTGCCAGGGATTTCTAGCTGGATTCTCAATCGGCAAGATATCGTCTTCGGCGTAAGCATCGCCATAAAGAACGATGTAGTTTCGAACCTTAGGAACATAAAACGTCCAGTCCATTTCGGATTCGTTGTCACCAGGAACACCCTTGTCCGCAATCCGCGTGCTCGACAGGCCAAGGAGGCTGTGAAAAAGATTGGTCGCATCAAGGGGCTCGCCTCCCGTGCCCCCAATCATAGTTCTGCGGCCGAATCCGATCTCGAGAAACGGGAACAGTTTGACGTTGATCTTCTGGCCGTAGACAAACGGGTTCGGAATGTACGGTCGCCCATCGAGGCGGCCAAAGAACTGATCGACTCGCACGGGACCAAGGTGCTTGAGAAAACCCGGCAAAAGAAATGGTTCCGGGTTCACTAAGCGAATCATAGTCACGGGCTCGATGTTGTCGCTCCACATCATCGAATCCGGACCAGGCGCCCAGGAAAGGCTTTGCCGGCCGACAGCGAGTTGGAAGTTGTGAAAGTCTACGGCGGCATAAGCATCAAGCAATTGCGCTTGGTTCGTCGTTGCCACTGCGCCCGATTTCACTTCCGAAAGAGGTACACCATCAGCTTGCGCGATCACGTTTCGCGCTGTATCAGAAAACGCGGGCGCCGCTGGAGCGTGTTGATATTCTGCGCGGACGTAGATGGTTAGCGGCCCTGCTGAAGCATCGAAAGACCCACCCGCTTGGCCGTTGGTTCCGCGCTCAAAAGGCCGTCCGAAGTCATAAGCGACCGTCTGCCCGAAGTGGTAGCTATCGGTCAGAGCCGGACCACTGATCGATACAGCTCTCACATAAAGAGAATCGATATTCGCCGTCAGGTTGTGCCCGCCACTAAGCAGGGGGACTTCGTATCCAAATTCCTGCTGCAGACGCGCGACAAGTCCCGCAGCCTCCGCGTTTGGCTTATCTGAAGCTTGTAGCGACTCCGCAGCTTCTTCCGTGAGGCGCGCGCATTCCATCCGCGTCCAAGGCTTTAGACCAAGAATTGCGCTGCTCACGTATCGCAGCGCCGCCAATCGTTCGAATGTCGAGTAAACCCAGCTATCCAACGGAACAAACGGAGACCCCGTGTCTTGCCGATCCCGTTCGCCTCCCCGACTCTCTTTTCCGGGGAGATCTCCTACAGTTCCTCCGCCAAGATCAGGATCGTGGTGTGCGCGATAGACATAGCGCCCCACCAGCCATCCCAGAGCGCTCCCGACCAGCGCATCCGACGGCGAATGGTCTTTGCCCAGTACAACTGACGCACTCACCGCTGTGGCGAGTCCATACGCTAATGTCTGAGTGACGAACCCAGGATATTCATGCGCGATGACAGCTGCGGCGGACCAAGCCGCTGCGGCGTGATCGGATGGGAACGCATTGCCGTGCTTGAAGAAATCCACTCGACCTTGATCTGCAGTAGGACGTTCCCTGCCGAACGTATATTTGAGAGCCTGCGTGGTAAGCAGGCTGTCGATCACGGCCTCACCCGTGAGGATCCCCGTCTCTCTCTGGTGCTCACTGTGC
>Ga0307478_10003000_pt1 | contig 12799 bp, 17 predicted proteins | sample atmos_gasesECM4C_2_FD_203713 | JGI IMG/M metagenome (GOLD analysis project Ga0307478, IMG submission 203713) | Hardwood forest soil microbial communities from Morgan-Monroe State Forest, Indiana, United States - atmos_gasesECM4C_05 | ecosystem: Environmental > Terrestrial > Soil > Temperate...
TGCTAAAATCAGCTTCATGGCCGAAATGCTCGAAACGAATCCGGAACAAGCCGGAACATTTGGAACAAAGTCCGTGTAGAATCCGCTTATGGCCTGTAAGTTGGATCGCCACCCAAATCGTGATGAACTCGACCGCCAAATGGTCAATGGCGTAAGTTATCGCTCCATTTGCGCCACTTTCGGTACTACACTCGGCACTCTCAATCGTCACAAGCAGTGCATCAAAGAACTTTTGAATCAGGCCATGGTTAAAGGTCAGGGCGAGCGCGCCGAACGAGGCTCCGCCCTCTACGATCGCGTTGAGAGGCTCGTGACGGCCGCAGAAGAAGTTCTGGCATCTGCGCGTGCTCGCGGTGATTTTCGTGGCGCTACGGGCGCGCTAGGTGCCGCGGCCAAGCTATTAGATTTGCTTGGCCGCGCGTCTGGGGAACTACAGAGCGCGAATGCCGGCGGGATCCACCTTACCAAGATTACAAACGTCAACGTCACGAACTACGACAACGATATAGACTTCGCGCGAATGATTTCAGAAGCTACCCGGGGATTCGATCCAAGGGAAATCGCTCGATTGCGAGCGCTAGCTTGCAGCGAAGATGCACCGCGCCTTGAATCGGCCATTGAAATCAACACATTACGCTGACCTGCCGATTGTGTATCGGCGAATCCTTGCGCTCTACCGCGCTACGGCTGTATGAAACGCCTGTATCGGCGAATCCTTGCGCTCTACCGCGCTACGGCTGTATGAAACGCCTGTATCTCGGGCTGTAACGTAGCGGCCTGCAAAATGGTGCGTTTTCGCTGCGCTCTTCCAAGTTATTCGACCGATTGCGTTATCGAGCTGTTCATCCACTGGGCCGCTTTCGCCATGCTCGGCAACGAGAAGAGAACACGAAAGCACTGATATTGCGCGCCGTCTGTAAGTTACTCGCATCATTACTTTAGACATCGGGTGCATATAATAAACCGTATAACCCTCTCGTTTCCTCCTGGAACACTCATTATTTTTCCGGTGGAACACTCCAATGGTTCGGTCGTGTTATATGATGGCGTCGAGAAAGGTAATATATGGATAAATCCCAACTGGAAGCTCTCCTCACAGCATACGGTTATTGGACGGGGCTCTTCACTCTTTTGGTGGCCATCGGAGTTGGGGGAGAGTTCGTGATCCATATTCTGTATTCCCGCACAAGTAGCCGGCTTATCGCTCTCCAACACACCGAGGAACAGCAACTGCAAACAGAGATATCTAGGTTGGGCAGCGTAACCGCCGATGCGAACAAGACCGCAGCGCAAGCTAACGAACGGGCAAAACAAATGGAAGTTCAAGCAGAGGAGTTGAGGCGGCAAAACCTTGAAATTCAACGAAAGATAAGTCCGCGTTTTTTAACCACAACGGAACGGCAAATTATCTCGGATGCTGTTCGGCCTTTTCAAGGACATCCGATTATATTTACAAGACTTGGAGATGGAGAAGCGGGGCCGTATGGAGATAGCATCATCGCTATATTTCAAAACGCAGGATGGGCTGTTCAGGTGAACCATGTGGGAATATTCATGCCGCCAACTTACGGTATCCTCTGCCGAGTATCAAATCATCCGGACGCAGCTGCTGTACATTTGATGGCCGCCTTCGCAAAAGCAAAAATAGAACTGACAGTTCAGCACGTCGATGCGGCTCCGGAGAACTCTTGGATAGACATGATGGTCGCCCTGAAACCAGTCATGTAGACCATCCCTGCCAATCGTTTATAGCTCTCTCATCTTTTTCCGGAACGCCCATTATTTTTTAGTGGAACAGCCTGTCCCGGAGGTACGCTGACTGGCGTTCTCTATCCACCACGCAAGGAGCTTCCATGGAAAAAACGACCTTCGGACAACCTCCCATCGATCCAAAGACGATTGCGACCGAAATCATCAACGCGGTTCGGCGGGAGAAGGACAGCTCTCCAGGCTGGACCAGAGCGGTAAAGGAAGCACTCTGGCGATGTGGCGAGGAGAGAGGCTTAAGCGTGTATACAGGTCTCAGGCTTCCGGAAAAACAATCCTACGAGTGGCTGCTCGATGTGGTTTGGTACAACCGCATAACATGCAGCGTGTCGCTAGCCGTGGAGTCAGAATGGGGCAACGAGGGAGATGTTCTGGATGATTTTTCAAAACTCCTCGTCGTGAAGGCGCCGCTCAAGGTGATGATTTATTTTGCTTATAAAGGCTCTTTCGTTGAGCGCTTTGAGAAAGAATATCTGTCTGCCTTCGACCATCACGTCAAATGCGAACAGTATCTTCTCATCCAATTCCAGGGCCCGAAGAACGACCGCGTTTATCTATACGAGGCTCCAAACGATGGAAGGGTTAAAGAGGTCAGATTCTCAGAATTGGATCTCGGAACCATGGCTGCAGCGACTTCTTAATTTCGTTCGGCGACAAAACGGGGACAAAGCGCGCAACTTTGGCAATTTGAGCCAATTTACTACCGGACATTAGAGGGTAGGATTAACTTTGAATGCACCATTGAAGCGTTCTACTACATTCGGCATAGTCTGACCAGAGGGCCATCGAACCCGGACATGTCCGGGCAACCCTTCAAGTAATCGTCGACCGGTTATTTGTTGTCGCATGAATCTTTCAACGACCGAGTCTCGTTTAGGTGGCGTCCCGGTTCCGCTTGTTGTGCAGTACAGTTCGTCTGTTCTTGCGCCAATTCTCTTTAAATCAGAACTTTTCGGAAGACGTACTCCAGCAACAAACGGCGTAACTACCGCGATTGAATTGTTAGTAAGCAGCCGCGTCCAAACTTCGGGGCAATCGGCATTCTCTGACCCGTGGTGAGGCACTTTAAAGAAACTAGCTCTCTTTTGATTGTGGTGGTTGGCGTGACACGCGAGGACAGCGTTCCACCCTTCGTTTTGAGCCAAAGTGTGGAGGAGATCAGCGCCCAAAAGAGCTGTCACTGGCCCTGCTTCAACTAAGAGCACAACCGACGTATGGTTCTGCTCAAATCCTGTAATTCGTCGCTGACTCTGACCCGGTTTTGGTAGGAGTCGAGCAAATTCAAGAGTGGCAAGCGCATGCGTCGCATCTGAGGGACTGAGTGCTGTGACCGCGGCCGGAAATGAGCGTCCGTTCCCCTGGAGGCTTAGCAGCCTCCTATTCTCCACAGCTTGTTTTGGAGGGTTGATCCTATTCTGGGCGTTTGGGTTCTGCTGTTTTTCAAGTTCTTGGAGAATGGTTCCAAACTCCTTGGTCCCCGAACCCGCTGGGTCCGCCACTTGATATGTCCGAACGAGTTGGATGAATTGGGGCACACGCAAGGCCGCGGAATAATAAAATTCAGCTTTTGGAACCCGTTTGAGTATCGAAGTCAGGCCTCGAACATGGTCGTCGTGCCAATGGGTGGCGACTACAAGTTTCACCCCGTCTAGCGCACCGTTTTTAAAACCATCCAAATACTCGATAGCCACTGATTCCGACTGCCCGCGAGACACGCAGGAATCGACGATACACCATACGTTGTCTCCAAGATGCAAGACGATACATTCTCCTCGACCCGGTCCAATGACTGAGATTTCGAATTCGTCATTTGCGGGGGGCGTCTCTCGGTTCACTTTCAGGGGTTATTCCTCGGCCGGGAACAATGTATTCAATTGGCTGGTGTCGGCAGCAATTTTCTCCAATTTTCGACTCGTCCACGCGGGAAGTCGCCTGAACAGAATTCTAGATACGTTCGTTATTTGTCCACCCACTGACGTCTCATGTCCGATAACCCAGTAAAACGAGGATCCGGGCCGAACGAGGAGTTGATCCTCTTCCGAAATTTCAGTGTTTTCAAAAACAGCTTCTTCGTCTGGATAGGCCAGGTTCGTCTTATCACTTAGAGTTGCCGTGAACCCATTTTCCTGAACTTCAATAACAGTCCCCTCGAACAGTTGTTTTGTTTTGAGCTTTGGTGTACCTCTTGCGGTAAAACGCAGGACTGACGGCAGAACGGCGCTCTTGGGTATAGGAGCGTTGGATTTTACGTCCGTCGTTGAGCTGACAGATGACGCAAGCAGAGTCGAATAGGAAACTTGCTCTGCGCCAACCGGTTCCATCGGACCAAAATCAATTGCTGGGGGTTCGGTCGCGCCCAAAAAAGTTCCGCGCAATACATCGTCATTCTGTTTCGAGAGCCCATCCGAGAATGTGATTGACGACTCTAGGGGCATAGATTTGCGCTTCCTCCCACCGCTCGCTTAAAATTCCCATCAATTCGGCAGGCGAATCTGTTTTTCCACCTGGGTAATGCTCGTTTGTCTCGAAGAAAACGCCTTGTTTGACTTGCAGTGACGGCTCAACTCTAACATGAAACATTGCATTCGCCACATGGTCCAACGTTGTTCTTATCGTCAGAGATAACATCCCTGGTCTCCCAGGCAATATGCCCCTCCATCCGTCCTTTGGTGCGAGCCGATCTCCTATCTTGTGCCAGTTTTCTTCGGATCCCATGCTGAAATGCATCTGGAAGTTAATGCCAAGCGCGTTTACTGGAACGTGCTCCAAAATAAAAAAAGTTCCCACTACGAGATCACGTAAAGGGGCTCCGTTGGCGCTTGCTTTCGATACAGCAGCAAACCGCTGGGGAGTAACCTGTAAGACCAGACTTTCGGTTTCGAAATGCGTTAGTTGAGGCACGATTATCTTAATCTCGGCGGCCTCAGCTTCAGACTGACGAAACAGTCCTTGTCGGAAAAACCACTCTGGCTGAAAAATAGCAGGGTTAAATGAACCCAAGAGAACTATCGACGATCCGCTGATTTCTGGTATCCGCTGTGTCATTGGCTCGGCAACTATAGTCCAAAATGAGTGGCAACTCAATTTTTCTGGAACGATAGTCATTATGCAGAAACTAGTGACGGTGGGGCTTCCCTGCGTCGCCGCATGCCCGCTTGTCGCGTCTGTATGAAAACCGCTACACGGAGGGTGCGCGGCATGGGGCAGAACGCGACTCCATTCCCCAAACTCTTAATGCACAAATCCGGATTCGGCCAAGCGCATCGTCTCTAATGCGTTTGAAAACCGCGGCAAGAAATAATCCGCGACCTTTTCCTGCTCGGTGTAGCCGATAGGAACGCTCGGCCGTTCTCTCTGGAAAAACATCAAGCAGGTTGCGATGGCGACCGAGAAGAGCTGAGTGGGATCCTTTGGAAGTTTGCCGTCAAAGCACGCGCGGGAGACCAAATGCAAGATGCTGAGAAGCGCTTCGTCTTCGCGTTGGCGCTCATAGACACTCACGCCCAGCTTCGTCTCACGGTGAGCCATTGGCAGAAAAGAATCCAGAACTCTTGTGGTGCGGAAGGCCGTGCATTTTTTCACTTTGTGAACCAACCGATTGACGGGCTGGTATGGCCCGGCGATTTTGCGCGCGATGCTGCTGACTGAATCGTGACCGGCAAAGGTGAAGTCGATAAGCTCCACAAGCTGTTTTGTGCTTGGATGCCAGCGTGGGCCCGGACCCACGAATCCATGGAGATGCGCGAACTCCACCACTTTTTCGAGACTGACTTTGACTTGCCGCGCAATCGCTCTTTGGCTCACTCGCTCTCGGAGCAGCGCGAGAACCTCTTCGGCTGGGAAAGTCACCGCACTTTCTGGCGCATTGATCCAGTGGTTTACGGTGTCCCAGGGCACGCCGGTCGCGCGGACAATGTCCATGATGCTTTTTCCGCCGGCAGAAAGTTCTCTGATTTTCATTCGCATTGCCTGCGGGAGCCGTTGCCCGATTTTGCGTTTCTCGTTATTCATGGTGTCCCTTTCGCGCCGCGTTTTCGATATACGACGTGGCGTTGCAGCGTCGCCAAAGCAACGTTGAAATGTGTGGCGACCGTGCGCCATTTCTCGTCACGCTGGAGCATTTCTGTGGCCTCCTCGACCTGTGCCGCGGTCAACTTCATCCAGTGACGGCGGTTTTCAAAATCTCCCAATTCACGACGGAACTGGATCGTTGTGTCGTAGTCGACCGAAAATTCCTTTTGCAGCTCCGAAGACCGCTTGCCAGCCTGGACAGCCGCGCGTATCTGCTCCTTAAGACTTGCGGTGAATCGCCTGCCCCGGCCGCGGCGCTTGAGATAGGCCGCGCCGATTTGCTTGGAAAGTTTCATGATGACGCCGATTCGAACCGGAAGCGTCTCGCGGATCTCCAGGTGACTCCATCCTCCACGCAAACGGTTGACGATGGCCATTTGTAGTTCCGCTGGCGTGTGGTCGCCGATATTGGACTGCTTACTCATGCTGCGATTTCCTTTCTGTGACGTGGCCCTTCTTTTAGGTAACCGAGCTCCTTCTGGAAAGATGTTTTCGGCCAGCCGTATTCTTTTGCGACTTGCTCCCACGTCCGACCAGACTTCAGTAGTTCGATGCCGCGTGCAATCTCCTCAGCCGTGAGCCTCGCGCGGCGGTCTTCTCTTTTTCTGTAGGGCATGGACGTCATTAGCGTTCGTGCGCTTACGCCAAGCCGGTCCGCCACGTCGCGCCATCTGTCGCCACTCCGCACGGCTTCTCTAGCGCGAGCGATTTGTTCGGCGGAAAGTTTCTTGCGCTTGCGCCAGTTTTCAAAATCGCCATCTCTTCGCCGGATGGCTTTGACCGACTGGTAACTCACATTCTCTTGCTGCTCAATCTGCCTGCAAGTCTTCCCCGTTCTCAAAGCGACGCGAATTCTTGCAGTCACGTCTTCCGTGATCCGCCGCCCTCGCCCGCGTTTGTAGGTGCTCGCGCGAATCTGTTCTGCGATTTGCCGGATTGTCCACGGGCCGACGCTCAACGATTCGCGCACGCGTTCAGGCGTCCATCCTAGCCGCAACAATCTCGAAATCTCGTTGCGAAGACATAAGGAAACAAGGGAGCGCCTAGTGTGTTTGTTCAACCGCTTGCGGTCGCTCGAAATTCTTGCGCGGCAGGAATCGATTGCACATTTTTCGGCGAGAGGATAAGGGAAGCCGTCCGTAATCAATGTTGCGATGTGCAAGTCAACCGCAAGCTGCACGGCTTGCCGCGCCGTGGGTGCGACAAGGTCGCGGATTTGCGCCGTCGCCATCGAGTCCGCTCCGGTCACGTACTGCTTGAAGTGCCGTCCGCGTGCGTGATTTTGCTTTTCCCCATTGCGTCGGCGAGCTGGTTTGCCACCGGCGCGCTTGGTGCGCTCGTGCCAGGCTGCGCATACGCGGGTTGGGCCGCGGTGACGTTCAAGACGTTTCGGTTATTTTCGACTTGCACGCCCACGCGCGGATCCGTTGTGGGAACGCGGTAGTCAGGTTGTGAATAATTTGCCATAGAAGCCTCCTGGTCACTGCGCCGTGATCGAAGTGATTTCTCCCCACGGCACAAAATTCGCAACACCCGTACTCGACGTGTACCAGAATCCGCCGTTCAAAAAGATATTCCGCACGGCTAGCGTGTAATCTTGCGGGTTTGTGTTGTCGGGCTTTGGAAGCGTCACCGTTTGCGGACTGCCGCTCCCGCCGCTGTACGTGATTGTCAGTGTGCTTGGCGCGGCCATGATGATTTACTCCTCGTCTTTCGCAATGCCTGTGCGGCGCAAAAATTCGCGTCCCCACTCGCTAACGACATCGTCAACGTCGTCTTCCTCAACGATGTCGTTTTGTTGTTCGACTAGTTCGGGCTCAGAATTGTCGCCGTTCGCGAAACGTTCGTCGAAAGTCGCGCTTCCGTGCTGCCATGGGTCACCTCAGAGATGGGTCTTCTCCATGTTGTCGTCCGCGGTCTCGAAAAGTTTTTGGAATTGCCGGTCCACATTCGGTGCTGCTGGCAATTGCGGTTGACCCGGGCGAATGATCGGACGCGACGGCGCTATGGCAGACACGCCAGTCGGAACCAACGAGTTGCCGAACATTTTGATGAACGTTTCGCGAACGGCGTTTTCGAGAACGGACGCCGGCACATCTTCCGCCGCTTTATTCATCTGGTCGCGGGCTGCCTTCTCGCAATCCGCAATCGCCTTGCTGCATTTTTCTGCCGCGGCATCATGGGCGTCGCGTGCTTCCATGTGAGTGTCGGCCGCGGTCTTGTGGAACTTGTATTCGTCGGATTTTTCATCGTGCGCGCCCACCATGTTGGTGTGAGCGGTCGCTAGCGCATTGTGGTGCGCCGATGCGGCTTCGTGGTTCGCTTTCAAGTGCTCGTATATTCCCTTCACGTGCTCCGCGTCTTTCATAGCTTCTCCTTTTTGTTCGATTGCGAATTTGCAAACCTCAACCGCCCCGCCGGCCTTCACCATTTGAAACGTCGCGTTTGGCACGGCAGGCCTGTCGACCAAGCTAACTTCCACAGGATCGGCGATGTAGTGCGTAAGTTTGCCGACTTGCCAGGTCTTCGCGTATCGGCCGCCAACGGAAAATCCTGAATACGTTCCTGTTTTTACTTTGCGCCAAGCATTGTCATCAACAACCTTGGCGCAAATTTCGATTTGCTTGGCGGCATCGTTGAACTGGATTTGGTCGACTGTGCCACACGCACTGAGCGTGTGCATCTCCCTCAAATTGCCCTTGCTCTTTCCCTGCGAATCTTTTTGGACTGACTCGCTCCATTTCTGGAAATAGGGTTTGGATCCTTCGTAATCGCATACCTCATCCTCGCGGTCTGGTTGTTCGCTGGTGGCCACGCCATAAACCAGGCGCTTTTCTTCGTCGACTTTCGACAACCGCATGAAGAGTTGCAACGGCGCGCCTTCTACAGGCGCAGCACGTTTTGCCAACGGCGCAGGCGTAGCCTGGTCCAGCGCAAAGTAATCGAAGACGGTCTTCGGAATGGTATCGGTGTTGCCATCGTCGAAAACTTTCGACATTTCGGTAGCGCCGATGCTCCTGCCAGGTTCGTCCCCGGGGCGGTCGAAAATCGCTGCGAATAGCGGGTCAGAGTTCGTTTCGACGCGCGCCGGCTCCGGCGCCGCTTTCATTAGAGCTTCGAGCCATCGGTCGGCCATGTTGCCTCCTAGAGAATCAATCCCGGATTTTCCAGCAATGCTTTCTCGCGTAGTAACGCGTCAACTTCGGCGTCCAGCTTGCGTTGGAGTTTTTCGAGCGAAGCGTGCGGGGACTGCGTGTTCATCGCCAAGGCACCAATACTTATGCACAGACCGTTTGGCATGATACTTACCCGCTGATCTCGTATGTGCTGCCGGCACTCGCGCACGTTTTTACGAGCTTCATCACGAGCGGCTGTTTTGACGGGCAGTTCGCTGGCGATTTGGGCCAATCTTTCGAGTCTGGGATCGACGCCGGCTTCGGGCTCAGCAACGGCGGATTTTTCAAAAGGCCACATATCAAAAAACCTGCCAACGAAAAACCTACCAACGAAAACGCGCACATACCAGGGATTTTAGGACCTGTGTGTCACTAGCTCCGCGCGCATTTGTAGCAACCGGTCTCGTTTTGCCCGGGCCTCGCGCTCGATTTGCCTTAACAACGCAAGTTCCAGCGCAGTGCCTTTCGAGCGCAGGACATTCAGCGAGGCTGTCCGCAGTTCAGCTTCGGCTTCGTTCCTTTCTTGCTCGATTGCCGCCAAACCTTCGTACGCATGCTGGTGGGGATTGAATCCTGTCGACGCGGACGCTGCACGCTTGCGGTCTGCGGCTTGCGTTGAAACCGGATTGCGGTCCAGGGCGAACGATCGGCCGCATTGATTGCAAACCGTCTGGTTTCCCAACCTCACGGTGAGTGTGCTTCCGCACTGGCAAACTGTCTTCGTCTCTTCGGACATGGGCCCTCCTGGCCATCCTTATCCAAACCGGCCGAAGGTTCGGCTGATTTTCGAGTCCATCGAATTACGCGCATCGTACTGTGCGCGGCTCATCCCGTTGGTTGTCATTGGCGCTAGGCCAGAAATCGGCCGCTGCTCCGCGCAGTCATCGCACTTTTCGTAGCCACCAGGAATCGGCCGCCATCTGTGGACGTGCCCGTCCCGCGCAGCTCCCGGTAGGTCCTTGCCATCCGTGCGGCCGCACTGCTTGCAGTGAATGTGCCACTCACCTTTATGGTCGCGTTGTAGGAACGTGTTCGGATGTTTGCAATCCGGATGCGGGCAGACTGGCGGCGGGTGTCCTTCCGTGTATTCTTTCGCTTGGTCGCGCGTCACGATAACCGGCTTGGCGTCCGCGACTGTGGGCTTCGGCGCCGGCGGGTGGAACAACTCGCCGTACATGTTGCGCAGACCTGCTCGGACTTCCTTGGCAAGCCGTCTGGCCCAATCGAGCACGCCATAGGTGCCGCCACTAGAGTCACGCAGACGGTTTAGCGCTTGGCTGATGGCGTCAACACAATCGTCATACATCCCGCCTGGGAACGATGCGAGTTCATCTTCGAGAGTCGCAACCCATGGGACAGCCTGAGTATCTGGGAAAAATACTCTGCCTGCTTCGTAATAGCCCGTGGTGGCGGACGCTCGCGTTTCTTTGTCGCGGTCCACTTCGATAGGGATTACCGGGTACGATGTTGAGAGCTTCAGCTCTTGAACGAGTGACTGCCCGCTAGCTCGATTCTCGACATAGATTTCACTTGGCTTCCAGAAGTTTGCTTGTTGGGCTACCTGCTTTTTGAGTGAAGGGAATTCCACTTTCTCGCGGTAGAGCGAGAGCAGATAAAAACCATTTTCGGTTTCGCCGATTGTGACGCATACACTGTAATCGTTCGTTGCGCCGGTCTTGAAGGACGTATCCCAACTCTGGACGATGCGTTTGAAGCTCTCCGGAGCCGTCGCGTAATGCCGGAACCAATCGCGTTTGAAAATCGTTCCTTGCGCTGCCGATACATTCCCTTGATAGAGAGTTTGAAAGACCCTGCTACCCACGTTGGCGCGGATGGCATCCAGAGATTCAACGGGGTAGTGACTTGGCCAGAGCGCTTCGCCGATTTTGCGGCCGACGGGATCATTCTCTTTTTCTGCGATAGCCGGCAAATGCAAAACCGTCCAACCCTCTTGTTGCAACAACCAACCCATCGGGTCGCGCTCACTCCAACGTGTGCTGATTGCGATGACGCGGCCGTTCGGTGTTAACCGCGTAAACGCGACGTGTTGTAGCCACTCGACAATGCCCCGGCATGTTGTATCGCTGTTCGCTTCGCTACTGTCTTTAATCAGGTCATCCAAGATGAGCAGAGATGCGCCGCGGCCGGTAACGGGCCCGCCACGGCCAACCGCCGAATACTCACCGCCCGCGGTTGTGCTGAATCTGTACGCGGCTGCTGAATCGGGAGAGAGTTTGCAGCCAGGGAAAATCTCACTGAATGCGGGGTCACTCAAAATGTTGCGGACGCGCCGGCCCCAGGTCTCCGACAATTCACTGCCGTAACTGACGCTGATTATGGTCTCTCTGGGATCTCTTCCGAGCGCAAACGCGGGCGTCATCACGTTGGCCAACGTCGTTTTCCCATGCCGAGGCGGGGTAATGATGGCGAGCTTTTTAATATGGCCGTTGAGCAGGAATTCCAGATTATCGATGATGAGCTGGTGGAACCTGGACACTTCGAAGGCCGGCATCATCTCGCGGGAGAATCGGGAGAGTGACCGGCGTGTCAGGGACAGGCGAAGAATCTTGGGAGTGACAGGCACGCCCCAACTATCGGAAAAAATCACGCCGTATAGAAGGTCTAATTACGTTTTTTTCTTCCTGCCAGGCTTTGGTGCCGCTGCGAAATATTTCTGCCAGCGCCGGATGTCCTCTTGGTACCAGAGATAGCCTTTGCTGACTTTCGTGCTTGGTGGAGCGCAGATACCTTTGCGGATGTGGACTTGCAGAGTGATGTGGGCAACGCCAAGAGTCTTGGCTGCGTCCTGGGTGGAGCATGGAAATTTCATATCTACACCTTTATATCAAAAAAACTCGGCGGTGCAAGATGCGGTGCATGAACTAGCCACGAATTACCCCGAAAGGGTACAGAGAGGCTGTCCAGAACGTCCCCAAATTGGATAAAGAGAATCCTACTGAACCTTTATCGGCGGTTCGATTCCGCCTCGCGCCTCCAATTCTTCCACCTCGATAGACCATTTCTTCGCTGCCCTTACTTCCGCTCATTCGCGTGTTGCAAGAGTTGAGAAAACCGCACAGGCAGGAGTGCCTGTGCTACGCAATTCCGCTCTTCCTTGCACTTTGTGGGTACAGCCAGTAAACTCTTTTTCTTGCTTTTACGCAAAGGACTCACTCTGGGATGCTGATCGCACGCGATTACGTCGGATACATGGCAACGGAAGTGGTGAAACGACTGGTGGAAGGGAAGTTGATCGAGACGAAGGCTGCGGAAGCGGTGGCGCAGCGTCTGCGGCAGCGCATGATGGAAGAGATCACCGTCGAAGACCGGCTGAACGAAGAAGTGCGCCAAATCCTCACCGAGCATCAGGACGAGATGCGCCGCACAAGCGTTTCGTATCAGGAGATGTACAAGAAGGTGAAAGCCCAGCTCGCGCGCGACCGCAAGCTGGTATTGCGGTAGCAGAGCCTCTTTCGGCTGAACAGGATTAAGTTCCATGGGCCGGCGCGCAGCCTGTTGATCGCAAAGTACGGCGTGCGACAGGGCGCTGGAAAAAGAAAGAATCGAGGGCAAGCGACTGGAATGCGACTGAGCCGCGAAAAGATTGTCCGAATCTCCCATCAGATTACGGATGTGCTGGTTTCCAGCGACGATGTGGAGTTTGTCGAGGACCGCGACACCATCCGTCAACAGGTGGTGCAGATTCTGACCGCGACACTTCACGAAGAAGAAAAGGCCGACCTCGAAGTCCGCAAGAAAATCACCTCGCAGAAAAAAGAAATCCT
>Ga0307478_10003001_pt1 | contig 12795 bp, 13 predicted proteins | sample atmos_gasesECM4C_2_FD_203713 | JGI IMG/M metagenome (GOLD analysis project Ga0307478, IMG submission 203713) | Hardwood forest soil microbial communities from Morgan-Monroe State Forest, Indiana, United States - atmos_gasesECM4C_05 | ecosystem: Environmental > Terrestrial > Soil > Temperate...
GTGACCAGGTGATGGAAGGCATCGCCGAGATGATTCCCGAAATGCAGGTTGAAGCAACCTTTCCCGATGGAACGAAACTCGTGAGCATTCACGACCCAATTCGCTGAGGTGGGACTGACATGATACCGGGCGAGACTTTCGCAGCAGGCGGCGACATTGTCCTGAACGAAGACAGAGCTGCAATTACTATTAAGGTCGCAAACACTGGCGACAGGCCGATACAAGTTGGCAGCCACTACCACTTCGCTGAGACCAACTTGGCTCTCCGGTTTGATCGGAAAGCGGCGCTTGGGTATCGCTTAGACATTCCGGCGGGAACAGCCGTGCGCTTCGAGCCGGGTCAGTCCCGCGAGGTTTCCCTCGTCCCGTACGTAGGGGCGCGCCTCGTTTATGGCTTCCACAAGACAGTCATGGGAGCATTGCCGAAAGAGCCAAAGAGGTAATCGAAAATGCCTAACAAAATGAACAGGGCAGCCTATGCGCAGATGTTTGGCCCAACGGTTGGCGACAAGGTGCGCCTTGCGGATACGGACATCATCATCGAGGTGGAGAAGGACTACACGACCTATGGCGAGGAGGTGAAGTTCGGCGGCGGGAAAGTGATTCGCGACGGCATGGGGCAGTCACAGCGTTCGCGCAGTGAGGGCGCAGTCGACACGGTAATTACCAATGCTCTGATTCTGGATCATTGGGGAATCGTGAAGGCGGATATCGCCATTAAAGACGGCCGCATTGCAGCCATAGGGAAGGCTGGGAATCCGGACATCCAGCCGAATGTCACGATAGTGATAGGTCCTGGAACTGAAGTGATCGCGGGCGAGGGCAAGATTATCACCGCCGGCGGCATCGACACGCACGTTCATTACATCTGCCCACAACAGATCGAAGAAGCTCTCTATTCAGGCCTGACCACAATGATGGGCGGTGGGACGGGACCTGCAGTAGGGACGAATGCAACGACCTGTACTCCGGGTCCGTGGCACATTCAGAAGATGCTGCAGGCAGCCGATGGCTTTCCCATCAATCTTGGCTTTTACGGCAAAGGAAACGCAAGCTCGCCAGCGGGCCTCATTGAGCAAATCGAGGCGGGAGCGTGTGGCTTCAAACTTCATGAGGACTGGGGCACAACGCCCTCCGCCATCGACTGTTGCCTGTCTGTTGCGGATGACATGGATGTGCAGGTTCTTATCCATACCGATACGCTGAACGAGAGTGGTTTCGTGGAAAGCACCATCGCCGCCTTCAAAGGCAGGACTATCCATACATTTCACACCGAAGGGGCGGGAGGTGGACATGCCCCAGACATCATCAAAGTCTGCGGCGAGCCAAACGTCATTCCATCTTCTACGACTCCAACGCGACCATACACTGTCAATACGCTTGATGAGGCCCTCGATATGGTGATGGTCACCCATCACCTCGATCCGCGAGTTGCTGAAGACGTTGCCTTCGCAGAGAGCCGGATTCGCAAGGAAACCATTGCGGCCGAAGACATTTTGCATGATCTTGGAGCCTTGTCGATCATGTCTTCAGACAGTCAGGCCATGGGCCGTGTGGGAGAGGTGATTATCCGAACCTGGCAGACCGCGGACAAGATGAAAAAGCAATTCGGGCGCCTAGCCGAGGAAAAGGGCGAGAACGACAATTTCCGAGCCCGCCGATATGTCTCAAAATACACGATCAATCCTGCAATAGCGCAAGGCATCTCGACCTATGTCGGCTCGATTGAAATTGGAAAGCTTGCCGATATTTGCATTTGGGATCCAGCCTTTTTCGGTGTGAAGCCCGACATGGTGCTAAAGAGCGGCACCATCGCGGCCGCGATCATGGGAGACCCCAACGGCTCTATTCCTACGCCGCAACCCGAATACTACCGGCCTATGTTCGGTGCGTTCGGCCGTTCATTGACGGAAAGCTCGGTCACTTTTGTCAGCCAGGCACTACTCAACAAAGCGGGGGCGCTTGGCCTTGCAAAGAAACTTCTTCCGGTCTCCGATACACGCCAAATCGGCAAGCGTTCGATGATTTTGAATAATGCCACGCCTCGCATGGAAGTGAACCCTGAGACCTACGAAGTGCGAGCCGATGGCCGCCTTCTCACCTGCGAGCCGGCCAAAGTATTGCCCATGGCCCAACGCTACTTCATGTACTGAGTATGACGATGACTACCCATAACGCTTCCATTCACGGTGATCCTACTCATCGCGCTTCCGTTCATCGACTCGCCGGGGATTGGCCGAAGGAAAACGCGGCAGGATCGCTCACTCTCGATTTTGACGCGCGCCATCGACGCCGCATTCGCCTGACTGGAGATCAAGGTGAAGATGTCCTGCTCGACCTTCCCCAAGCAGTTGCCATGGCTGATGGAGATGGTCTGCAGCTGGAAGATGGAAGGTGGCTGAAGGTTCAGGCTGCGGCGGAGCTCATTGTCGAAGTCAGACATAAAGATCCCAATCAGCTGGCGCGCCTTGCGTGGCATCTGGGAAATCGGCATTTGCCGACTGAAATTCGAGATCAAGTTCTTCGCATTCGGCCTGATCACGTGATCGAAGATATGCTGCTTGGCTTCGGAGCGGATCTTGAAAGGGTGCAGGTCCCTTTCCAGCCCGAAGGCGGCGCTTATATCGGCCACGGCCACCATCGCGCCCATCGGGAGGATGGGCATCATCATGAGTGATGAACGGTGTGAGCTCGCGCCTCTCGCGCTCCTGAGACAGCAAAGCTGGCTTTCGCCCGCGTTTCCTACCGGCTCGTATAGCTACTCTCACGGTATCGAATGGGCCGTAGAAGCGGGACACATTCATGATCGCAAGAGTCTTGTTGATTGGCTGGAAGCAGATCTGTGCTATGGCTCAGGACGAAACGAAGCGATTTTCTTTATCGAGGCATGGCGCTGCGCGAAGGAAAACAACGGCGAAAGGTTGTTTGAAATTGCGGAACTCGCGGGCGCCTTTCGGGGGACATCGGAATTTGCAGTTGAAACATCGCAGCAAGCGACCGCATGCTTCAATACGTTGCGACGGGTGTGGCCCGATCCCTTCCTAGAGAGTCTTTCAGAATTTCTCTCGGAAATCAGAATTGCACCGGTCTTGTCAGTCGTGCTCGGAGTTCGTGCAGCAAAGCAAGACATTCCGGCGACCTTGGCCCAGCCCGCTTTTCTGCAAAGCTACGTCGCCAATTTGACAACGGCCGGTGTTCGCTTAGTACCCCTGGGGCAAACTGATGGGCAGCTTGCCATCGCCGAGCTTGAGGAAGCAGTGCTGGCCGTGGCTTCCCAGGCTGAACAGGCAACAATTCGCGATCTGGGTTCGGCCGCGTTCATGGTCGATCTTGCTTCTGCATCGCATGAAACCCAATACACGAGGTTGTTTCGCTCATGACTAATACTTCGAGTTCAGCTTCCCACGCCCATCCTTTACGCGTCGGTATCGGCGGCCCTGTCGGGTCTGGCAAAACGGCTCTGGTCGAGGCGCTCTGCAAACGTCTCCGTGACACTTACGACATTTATGTAATTACAAACGACATTTACACAAAGGAGGACCAGCTCATCCTTACCCGTGCGCAAGCGCTGCCCGCGGAGCGCATTATGGGAGTCGAAACCGGGGGCTGTCCTCACACTGCAATTCGAGAAGATGCTTCGATGAACCTCGCCGCCATTGAAGAAATGAATAAGAAATTTCCGCATGCAGAACTATGCTTTGTGGAATCGGGCGGAGATAATCTGGCGGCAACTTTCAGCCCCGAACTGGCCGATCTGACGATCTACGTAATTGACGTTGCGGAAGGTGAAAAGATCCCTCGCAAAGGCGGCCCGGGAATCACGCGCTCCGATTTTCTCGTTATCAACAAGATCGACTTGGCTCCTCTGGTAGGAGCAAATCTTGGGGTAATGGAAGCGGACACACTCAGAATGCGCGGGAAGAGGCCTTTCGTTTTTTCGGATTTGAAAAGCGGTGAAGGCGTTGAGCCGATTGCAAACTTCATCATTGAGAAAGGTGGATTGGCGACCATAGGGAGCGCTAGAATCAACGGCCTCGCGCAACTCCACACGGCCGGCGGGGAGGGGTAATGGCACCCTGGAACCTGCAATCAAGAATGGCTAGGTCACGCCTCCTACGCTACGGCTTTTCAGTGGCTTGCGTTGCAATTGCGATGGGGCTGGCGCTTGTATTTCAGCAATGCCGCTTCCGTGAACTGGCACCACCTTTTAACCTGGCCATTGCCGTCGCCACTTGGTATGGAGGAATCGGGCCTTCTGTGCTGGCGCTTATGCTATCCATAGCGTGCTTCGATTATTTGTTTTCCCCACCCATCTATTCCTTCGCAATCTCCAGGGACGATCTACCGTCTTTTTTTGTTTTCATGGTATGGGCGGTACTTATCGCATCGTTCACTGAGGCTCGACGTCGAATGGAGGACGACCTCAGTCTCGCCCGCGACCACCTTCAGATTGAGGTCGAACACCGCAAGCAGCAAGAGGACGAAATTCTAAAGCTGAACCAGAAACTTGCTAACCGGGCTGCGGAACTTGAGTCGAGCAACCAGGAGCTAGAGTCTTTTGCCTACTCCGTGTCCCACGACCTGCGCGCACCGCTTCGCCATGTGGTTGGATACTCAGAGCTATTGCAGAAAAACTCGTCTTCTTTCGACGAGAAAGGTCACCGGTACATAAAAACTATCCTCGATGCAGCAAAAAGAATGGGCATCCTGATTGACGATCTGCTGGCGTTTTCCAGGATCGGGCGGGCCGAGACGAAAAAGACGCTGGTGAATCTGGGGGAGCTTCTGAGAGAAGTCGTCACGGAGATCCAACAGGAGACGACGGGGCGTGAGATTGCGTGGAAGATCAGCGCCCTTCCAGTGTGTTACGGAGACCGTCCCATGTTAAGGGTGGTTCTTGTCAATCTCGTTTCCAATGCGGTCAAGTTCACACGGATGCGAACGCGAGCCGACATCGAGATTGGTTGTACGGATGGAGACAATGATGACATAGAGGTGTTCGTCAGGGACAACGGCGCCGGCTTTGATATGCAGTATGCAAATAAGTTGTTCGGCGTATTCCAACGCTTGCATCGGGCTGAAGAGTATGAAGGTACGGGAATAGGACTGGCCACCGTGCAGCGCATTATCCTCCGCCATGGAGGAAACGTTCGAGCGGAGGGAGCGGTAGATCAAGGCGCGACTTTTTATTTCTCACTCCCTAAGACACAAGGTCCAGAATTGAGGGCTGCGAGCGCTTTATGAAAAACGAATTGGGACGCATTTTGATTGTCGAGGATGATCCGAGAGACCTGGAACTTACGCTGATGGCGCTCGAGGATTATAAACTCGCGAATCAGGTGATGGTTACCCGCGACGGCCAAGAGGCTCTCGACTACCTCTATTGTCGGGGCCAATTCCACACTCGCTCCGATGGTAATCCCGCTGTTGTGATGCTGGATTTAAAACTACCCAAGGTGGACGGATTGGAAGTCTTGAAGCAAGTCAGATCCGACGAAAATCTGAAGATGATTCCCGTGGTGGTGCTGACCTCATCACATGAAGAGAAAGATATGATGAAAAGCTACAAACTTGGGGTAAACGCCTACGTCGTAAAGCCAGTTGATTTTCACGAGTTTGTGAACGCCGTCAAGGAACTGGGGGTTTTTTGGGCGGTCATTAACGAGCCCCCACCCGGAAGCGTCGGGAAACGTTGAAACTGCGATGAGTCGCTCTTTGCATATTCTGCACGTAGAGGATGACACCGCCGACGCGGAGTTAACACAGGACACGCTCGAGACGGAGGGGGTTGCCTGCGATGTGACCCGCGTTGAAACGGAATCCACCTTCCTCGTAGCGCTACACAAGGGCGGATTCGACCTGATTCTGGCGGATTACGCTCTGCCCTCTTTCGATGGCTTGTCGGCGTTGAGAATCGCGCGCCAACAACAGCCGGACCTGCCGTTTATCTTTGTCTCTGGAACCATGGGCGAGGAAGTAGCCATCGAAGCTCTCAAGATCGGCGCAACGGATTACGTCCTGAAGACGCGACTGTCTCGCCTCGTGCCTTCGGTGCACCGGGCGCTACGCGAAGCGAAGGAGAGGGCGGAACTGCGCCGTGCCGAACGGGCACTCCGCCGAAGCGAAGCCTATCTCGCAATCGCCCAGAGTCTAAGCCATACGGGTAGTTTCGGCTGGGATGTAACCAGCGGAGAAATCTTTTGGTCGCTGGAAACGTATCACATCTTTGAACTAAATCCCCTGGTCCTGCCGACGCTGGAGGTTATTCTGCAGCGGGTCCATCCTGACGATGCACTTCGAGTGAAGGAGATTTTCCATCGAATAGCACTGAACCGAACCGATTTTCATTTCGAGCATCGCTTGCTGCTGCCAGAGAGCAGAGTCAAGTACGTTCGGATATCAGGTCGCGCCGTGCATGATTCATCTAGTGGTTTCGTCGGAGCCGTGACCGACGTTAGCGCGGCCAAGGAAGCTGAACGCGAGCTTCGGGAACGGGAAGTGAAGATCAGGCGGCTTGTGGATGCCAATATCGTCGGTGTGTTGATCTCGGACCTTGAAGGTCGAGTTACCGATGCCAATGATGCTTTTCTCCGCATGCTTCGCTACACACGTGATGACCTCGCGTGCGGACGCCTTTGCTGGACCGAGTTGACACCACCCGAGTGGCAGCCTGCGAGCGAAAGGGCTGTGGCCCAGCTCAAAGCGAACGGTACATGTGAGCTCTTCGAAAAAGAGTATTTCCGTAGCGATGGGTCGCGGGTACCTGTACTAGTTGCGGCCGCAGCGATTGAGGGGACAAGGACCGAGAACGTGGCGTTCGCACTCGATCTAACGGAACGCAAGTTAGCCGAGGCAGAGCGTGAGCGGCTGCGCCAGCTCCAAGTCGATATGGCCTATATGAGTCGTGTAATCACAGTCGGACAGTTGGGAGTTTCGCTAGCGCACGAAATTAAGCAACCCATAGGAGCGGCCGTAACCAACGCGGAAGCGTGCGTGCGGTTACTTGATCGTGATGAACCGGATCTGTCGGAGGCGCGGGAAGCTGCTTTGGAAATGGTCCGAGACGCCAAGCGTGCAGCCGACATCGTCGATCGTGTCCGCTCGCTGTACCAAAAGGGTTCTTCAGAACTGGCCATGGTTGACGTAAACGAAGTCATTGGAGAGATGGTAATTATGCTGCAGAACGAGGCAAATCGGCATTCCGTTTCGATGCGGGCCGATCTGGCCGAAGGGCTTCCCACAATCATGGCGGATCGGGTGCAGTTGCAGCAGGCATTGATGAATCTCATGCTCAACGGTATCGAGGCGATGAATGGTACCAGAGGTGAACTGAGCGTAAGATCCAACACAACGGAGGATGGCCAATTACTGATTTCGGTGAGTGATTGCGGTATCGGCCTTCCCGCGAAGCAAGTCGAGCGTATTTTCGAGGCATTCTTCACCACCAAGCCGCACGGCACTGGCATGGGACTGTCCATCAGTCGGACGATCATCGAGTCCTTTGGTGGTCGTTTGTGGGCGACCCCCAACGCCGAACGTGGCGCGACATTTCATTTCACGCTGCCGACCAAGGTAATGGCCTCCTCACCTTCAGTCGCCTGACGTACTGTGATTGCCAATGTGAGCACCGCCGACGAGCTACGCGACATTTCGACTCGGAAATTCTTTCGCGAAAGCGCGCCCCCGAAAGCCAGCAGGACGAGCTAAGAAGGTCCCTCTCAAAGCCGGCCCTGAATTACGCTCTCCGATCTTCTCGTTATTAACAAGATCGACCCGGCTCCTCTGGCAGGCGATCCTTGGGGTCATGGAAGCGGACACACTCAGAATGCAGAAAGCGGCCCTCGTTTTTCCGAATTTGATGACCGGCGAAGGGGTTGAGACGATTGCAAACTTCATCATTGAGAAAGGTGGATGGTCAAGAACGCCGCCTGGCATTACGGTTTATGTCGCCTGGTTTTGGTGTCTAATGTGGAAACAAGTTGCTCGGCAGCGGCAGGCACTCTGACCTGATCCGAGAGCACGATTTGTTTGGCCTCCAGCTTTTTTCCATAAATTTGCTCGTTTGCTTTGTTGTCGGGTCGGATGGTTGAGCCTTCCAGAGAGATGCCCGCAAAGAGGCCACGGGAACGGGAATAACTCAAAATCTCTGAGCGCAGGGTCACGTCCGTCTCGGCCGAAGCATTGCGGCCGACTGGTCCTGCCGCAACAGAAGCATCCCCTCCCAACTTCACCTTTCCGGAAAGGATTCCGCGAGCGCCACCTTCATTCATGACCAGCAGGACGAAATCCGTGGCCTGTCCGCCGATTTGAAAACCGAAGCTACCGCCCTCAAGGGCCATCATTGTCGGAGCGCCCCAAGATCCCGCGAAGTTTTCGCCTTTTCGACACGTCATCGCACCCCGACCATAACTGCCGCCAACCACGAATGCGGCCTTCAACACGGAGGGGTAGACGACTACACAATCGGCCTTGTCAAGTAAGTCCTGCGGGATATTGTCGGGAATGTCGAGAATCTCCTTCAAAACTGTGCCACAATCTTTCAACCGGTCTTCGTCCTTATCGTTATTAGCTGCCCGGGCAACACCAGGGCCAGTCGCTTGGATGATTAGGATGACGCCCAGCAGAAACGCAATTAGGTTCTTCATCTCGGTTCTCCTTAATCTAGGTATCGTTTGTTCCACGAATAGCTACTTTTCCTCTTCCGACTCATTAGCTGCCCAGGCACATATCACTTTCTTATCCTGAGTTTGCAGTCGTGATTCTGGATGGAGAGCCCGGTATGATGTCGGCGGCATTCTCCCATTCGAAATGACTCCGCAGATCGACTCCAGTTCATCGCGCCTTCGCTGTGCTGAATACCTGGTCCACTCGGAGAAGTTCAATTCTTCCCGGCCTTCGCGGACATGTCTGTGGATCCACCACGAGACCGGTGCAACACGGCCATACCAAGGTAAAATCGTCTGGTTCGAATGGCAGTTTCCGCAGGCACGTACCAGAGTGGCTCCCGCTTCAGAACCGTGTAGAGGGTCCGTATTGTGGTAATCGTGCACGTCAGAAGTCACGATTCCGGTTTGCTTGCTCGGAAGCGAGCCCCCGAAAGCGATGAGCGCGATCAGAACTACAATCGTTAGCACGATGATCTTCATTCGATGATTGACCCCTCTTCGAAGCAGACAGAAGGTCATAAGCCTAGCTGGGCGCGTTCGATTGCCGTCTTTCGTCGAAGATTAAGTACTTCATACCGCAGAGATCGAGAAAGACACGCCCCTGTACATTCGCGAATCGCAGAAGCACATGTCCGCAAAGCGCACACCGGGCGACAAGGCCGGGACAATGTGAATACAAATGCGCCTCGGCAAATCGCCTCTTCGCGCCGCAGTTCGCGCACTGTCCTTCTGCGCTTGTAATATCCATTGCGAATATCCTGCTCAATTCACCTGCGGCCGCATTGCCATCAAGATAGTTCATAGATGCATTCATTTTCGTTCTCCTGTGGCGCCAAAGCGCTCCGTTCTGATCTTTTCGCGATCGTGGCCGGCGGCAATCAGGAGGCCGGTCGTATGTTCAACGAAAGAGGTCGGACCGCAAACATAGCTGCTCGGCCGAAGGTTCGAGGGCCAGGTCCCGCTGGCAATTAGCTCTGCGTCGATGCGTCCAGCGGGTCGCGGCCAATCCTTCGGAGTCACTCGCGTGTACGCGTAAGTGATCACTACTGAGTCGCCTTGATTTGATAATGCCCGCAGTTCATCGCGGTAAAAAACCGTCTCTGGCTCCCTGACGGAATACAGCAATCGAAATGGTGCGATGCTGCCGGCCGAAGCACGCGAGCGAACCATGGCCATGAGTGGAACGATGCCAGAGCCACCTGCCACGAGTTGGATCGGTTCCGTTTGGTCTCGGCGCCACACGAACCAGCCGCCAATCGGGCCTCGCAATTCCAGATCATCGCCGATCATAACCTGCTGCGTCAGATAGGGGGAGACTTCGCCGCTCGGGAGTCGCTCGACGGTGAGTTCGATGCGCCCATCCGAACTCGGAGCCGAAGCAATGGAGTAGGATCGAACCGCCGAGTATCCGTCTGCAGCCGTCAGTCGCACGTCAACGTGCTGACCGGCAATGTGACCTGGCCAATCGCGAACTGCAAGTGCGATCGTCCGCGCGGTCGCTGTTTCGTCGTGCAGTCCGATAACCGCGGCGCTGCGCCATGTCACTCGCCCGAGTACCGCTGTTCCAGCCATGGGTCACCATAGATGTGATAGCCAAGACTCTCCCAAAATCCCGGTTTGTCCTGCGGCATCAAGCTCAGTCCCTTCACCCATTTGGCGCTCTTCCACAAATAAAGGTGAGGAACGAGAAGCCGCGTGGGGCCGCCGTGTTCGGGCTCAAGATCGGCACCGTTGTATTTGAACGCGATCCAAGCCTGCTTGTTCATGACATCTTTCAGGGGGAGGTTCGTCGTGTAGTCGCCATACGAACGAAACATTCCATATGGCAAATCTGTCTTTATGTCTGCAAGCAGGACATCCAGTGAAACCCCTTCCCAGGCCGTATCCAGTTTCGACCACCGTGTTACGCAGTGCAGATCAACGGTAATAGTTTCGGTTGGCAACTCGCGAAACGACTTCCAATCCCATCGCTTCAAAACGTTGTTGCCATCGTCGATCGTGAATTCCCAGCGATCGAGGGAAATGTGCGGCGTTGGCCCTGCGGACAAGACAGGAAAATCAGTCGTGAGGTATTGCCCGGGGGGCAGTTTTGCATCCGCCGCGCTGCGTCGACCGGCAAAACCTCGCGAGATGATAGCCATGATGCACTCCTGCTCAGTGACTGCCCTAGTGCTGTACTGGTGCTGCGTTACCAACCAGCCGAAAACTTGCAATCGAGCTTCCAATGGATGTCGTCCTCCGACTGTAAACGCTGCCACTTTGGGTAAGCAAGAATAAGCTTCTGCCGGAGGACGGGCACATTGGATTACTCAGCCGCATTCGATGCTGCTGCTGGGGCGTTTGATAGCGCCAACCATGGCGGAGTAGCAACTCCAGGTAAGCCATTGTGAGTAAAGTTGCCATGGTGGGCGGCATCTCATTCTGGTTCTTCGCACAAACCGGTCCAATCGTAAGTTCAGTGAATGCACCGCGTCAGGCGATCAGGATGATTAAGGCAAGCATTCAAAATCAGAGTCGGGTGGACATCTCCTGTCGTAAATACGTCTCGGTGTTTCTATATCGACACGGAGACCTGGTTCCCCTACATCCTGCTGATCTCAGACTTCAAGACTGACACACAAATGACTGGATAACCGGCATTCAGCATTCCCCACTTGGTTTGGTTATTCTCGTGCTCCCACTCCTAGCAGCAGATGCGATCGAATCCTCTAGGCATTCTGCGCCGGCACCCGGCCGTTTTTGTGGGTTCGCGGGCGCCGCAAATCCAAGAGTCTTATTTCTAAGGAGACATGAAGATGTGCAAATGGAAGCTCTCCCTCCTCATACTCGCCATCGCACTGTTCGCCGCTTGGGAAAAAGAACCAGAATTCGAAAAACGGTGATTGGACAGAAGTATGAGCGCGCGAAATGTGGACATGAAAAACATCCGCGAGCCAGGGCTGTTGAGCGCCTTGTTAGTGGCGTCAACGATTTCCGCAGCGCTGATCGGGACTCTCTTCTTTGCGTGGAGAGTTGCGGGAATGCCGTTCGTGCCATTCGACACGTTTGACTGGCTGACGCGAGTGCTTCCTGGGCGCCTCATCGCGTTCGGCATCGGGGCGATGGTGAGCATCATTCGAGCGCTCAACGTCGGTCCGATCGCTGCGACCGCGAAAATGGCAGAACAGACGATGGCCATCGCCATTCTGTTCATCGCCGGGGTTGTCGGCGGCGTGGTTCTCTTCTTGGTTCTTCGCGCCACACGCAGCAGCAGATATGGAATTACTGTGGGACTCGGCCTCGGAGTTGTTTTCGGCTTTCCAGCAATGCTTATCAGCCTGCACGCGAGCGCGACAGCGAGTGTCGGGCCGGGGGCGGGTGCAGTCTGGGTGCTGGCGGCATTTCTCGTTTGGGGCGCAGTTCTCGGCCTGGCAGAGCAACGGCTGATCGGTATTGCGCAGCCAACTGAGCAACCCGCCGAACCAGGGGCTGAGCGCATTGACCGCCGTCGCTTCCTCGTAAAGCTAGGTGGCACAACGGCGCTGATCACGGTGGCGGGAGCAGTGGTGGGCGAGTTAGCCGAGACGCGACGCCGAGAAGCGGTGATGCGGGCCGGCGGCGAGTTGATGCGGTGGTCAGCAACGCATCCGCTGCCCAACGCGAATGCGGAGGTGCAACCTGCTCCGGGTACCCGGCCCGAGTTCACGCCTGTCGCGCGGCATTACCGCATCGATATCAACACCATTCCACCGAAAGTTGATGAACGCGAGTGGCGGCTGAAGGTTAGCGGTCTGGTTGAGAAGTCGCTGGCGCTGACGATGGAAGACCTGAAGCGCTACTACCCAATGCACCAGTTCGTCACTCTGTCGTGTATTTCGAATCCAGTTGGGGGTGACCTGATCGGGACGCAACGCTGGACGGGTGCGAGTGTACAGCAATTACTGCGGGATTGGCGGCTCAAGCCGGATGCCACACATCTGAAGATTCGTTCCGCAGACCAATTTTATGAGGTGGTTTCGCTGGACGCGATCAAGGCCGATCCGCGCATCATGCTGACCTACGCTTGGGACGGAGTACCGCTCGAGCGCGAGCACGGGTTTCCGCTCAGAATCTATATCCCGGATGTGCACGGGATGAAACAGCCCAAATG
>Ga0307478_10003002_pt1 | contig 12795 bp, 7 predicted proteins | sample atmos_gasesECM4C_2_FD_203713 | JGI IMG/M metagenome (GOLD analysis project Ga0307478, IMG submission 203713) | Hardwood forest soil microbial communities from Morgan-Monroe State Forest, Indiana, United States - atmos_gasesECM4C_05 | ecosystem: Environmental > Terrestrial > Soil > Temperate...
GCCCGCCATTCATTGAACTACTAGGGTCAGATTCAGGCTATGAGCTGTTCCGCCGCGACCAGCCGTCACCGTCAGCGTGTACGTTCCTGCCGGAGTGCCCGAACCAGTGCCCGGATTTCCTGATCCGCCGCCGCATGCTGCCAGCACAACCGAAAACAAGATCACAACCGCGCCTGCTTGCGCGGGCCGCAGAGCGCGTCCGCGTCGTGGACGCCGTGCTGCAATCGCAATCCACATCGCTAACATCGCGAGCGCGATCACAAGAGCTGGCCTGATCCGCCACTCGTGCCGAGGATCGCCTGCGCTCGGCCATCTTAGCCGCGGTATTAGCGAACGAGCCATAGTCGTTGCGGTCAAAGTGAACGACGTATTCGCCGCCTCAGTTTCGGACAGGCACGTGCCGCTCGGAGGAGCACCACTGCACGAAATCGCGAGCGAACCGCTGCCGGACGACATCACTTCGAGTTGGTAATTCGCAGACTGTCCCGCCGGGATCGTGATGGAGATTGGAGCGCCATTTGCGGCGCCAATCGAAAAATCCGCTCCGGTCCCGCTGAGCGCCACACTCTGGGGACTATCTGGCGCATTGTCGGTTAGAACAAGCGACGCCGCGCGCGCGCCGAGCGTGCTCGGTGAGAACGTGACTTGAATTGTGCAGGTTGCGTTGGGCGCGATCGTCACAGTGGTGCCGGTGCACGTGTCGGTTTCGCTGAAATCGCCGAGATTCGCCCCGGAGATCGATAGCTTGCCGCTGAAGACAAGCACTCCCGTTCCAGCGTTGGTCACCGTGATGGGAACTGCTGCGCTTGTTGCGCCCGCCACTTCACTCCCAAAATTCACGCTGGTTGGCGACAACACGACGAACGGCTGAGTGGCCGTCCCGCTCAATGAAATCGATTGCGGACTGCTCGGGGCATTGTCCGCGATACTGATGGCAGCGGTCCGATTCCCCGCCGCCGTGGGCTTGAACGTCACTGTAATTCCGCAGCTTAGGCCTACGCCCAGGCTTGGCGGGCAATTGTTCGCCACATTGAAGTCTGCGGCGTTCGCGCCGGTTGCGCTGATGGAGCCGTTGAAGCCCAGCGCCGCCGTCCCGGGATTCGACACCGTGATGGTTTGAGCCACGCTCGTCGTCCCCACGCTCTGCGCTCCAAAAGTCAGGCTCATCCCCGACAATTGAATCTGAGGTGCGTCGGCTGTCCCGGAGAGCGCGATCGTCTGCGGACTTCCGCCGGCATTGTCATTGAATGTCAGATTCGCGGTCTTGGCGCCGCCGGACTGTGGCGCGAAATCTACCGCAACCGTGCAGCTCGCGCCGATTGCAACCGCGCCGCTCGCAATGGGGCAAGAACTGGCGGCTGTGACCATTGCGAAATCCGCTGCGTTGGTCCCCGTGATGCTGATACTCGTGATGCTCAATGCCGCGCTCCCCGTGTTCGTTAGCGTCGCTATCTGCGTTCCGCTCGTTGTTCCGATCGCTTGGGTTCCAAACACGAGCGCGGATGGCAGTATTCGTGCGATAGGCGCCGCCGCTGTCCCGGTGCCCGTGAGCGGCACCACCTGTTCGGCGGTCGAAACATTTCCTGCGTTATCGAAGAAATTGACCTGCGCCTGGAAGCTGCGAACTGCATTTGGAGTGAAGACAATGGTGATTGTGCAGCTGTTCCCCGGCGCCATGGGAGTAGTTACGCTGCAAGAGCTTCCCTCCGGTTGAAATTCCGCTGAGTCCGGTCCAGCGATCAATGGCCCGTTGGAAATGACTAGCGGTTGATTGCCCGTATTCGTCAGCGTCACCGTCTGTCCGCTGGTTGTGGAACCTTCGGGCGCGCTGCCGAAATCGAGGCTCGATGGTGACACGGCCGCAAGCGGTCCATTTCCCACGCCGGTGAGCTCGAGCGCCTGTGTGTTGCCAGGCAGATTGTTCGGCGAGTTGTCTGTCAAGCTTACAAATGCCTGCTCCGTGCCTACGATGCTCGGCGCGAAGCTGAGCTCAAACGAGCAGTTTGTTCCCGGAGCAAGGGTCGCGTTGGTGCAGTTTCCGATGTCCGAGAACGAGAAATCGGCATTGTTCGGCCCGGTGATCGCTAGCGATCCGGAAATAACCAGCGGGGTATCGCCTGTGTTCACTACCGCACCCAGTTGGGGAACGGAGCTTTGTGTGCCGAGTGCGACTGCACCAAAGTTGAGTTTCGCAGCGTTGAAGGAAACACTTGGCGCTGCCGCTGCGTTCTCTGCAATTTCCATGAAGAATGCATCGCTCACAGGCGGCGACATCGTGCAACTTGCGCAATTCGGTTGGAAGCCATTGCTTGTACTTCCCGCAATCGGGAAGTCGCCCGCCGTCGTTTGCCCTGCGACGTACACATGCCCCGCTCCATCTGTCGCGATTGCATTCCCCGATGCGGTTGCACTCACGCCCGGACCTGCCGTGCCCCCGAGCGGCGTCGAATAGATCAGCGAACCGCTGCCGGGCGATGTCGGATCGAACTTTGCCACAAATGCGTCCTGGTCTCCCGTGAAGGGCTGGAAATTGTCCTGCCAGAATGAAAAATCAGGCGATGTCGCGCTGCCCGCTATGTACACCGAGTTCGCTGCGGTGACGGCAACGCTCAACCCCGCATCACTCTCGGAACCGCCCAGATATGTCGAGTACGTGAGCGAAGTCATTCCCGTGGTTGCGTTCTGAGCCACGACCGAGAGAAAGGCGTTGGCTGTTCCCTTCAGTGTTGTTTGGAACGCCGCATTGGTTCCGTTTGTAGGGAAATTCCCGGACTGCGTTGTTCCGGTTATATAGGCGATGCCGGGCAACGAGCTGCCGATTTGCACCGCAAACGCTTGGTCCGTGTCCCCACCGCCGAGAAACGTCGCATAGGACAAGTCGCTTGCCCCCGTTCCTGACGGCCGTATCTTCATTACGAATGCATCGAAGTCGCCGCCACCATACGCGCTCTGAAAGGCATTCATGACGGGGAAACTCGTGCGGGGGTCGGAAGTAAACCCCGCAAGATACGCATTGCCGTCGGTGTCCACGGCAACTCCGCTGACGCCCACGGTGGCATTCAAGCCGAGATACGTGCAATAGGTCACGGTTGGCGATGCGCCTGTGGTGGTACCTGGAGTAAGTTCCGCGAGAAATCCGTCGCTGGCGCCTCCACCGTAGGTTGTCTGTAACGCACCGGGCGTAACCGGCAGATCGGTTGAGGTCGTGTCGGACACGATGAATATACTTCCGGAAGCATTGAGCGCGATACCGCCCGAATTCTGCGTAGCTTCCGCGCCGCTGCCCCCGAAAAGCGTGGATAGAATCAGTTTCGCGCCGGTCGGATCGAGTTCGCTCACGGTGACGTCATTCGGCCCGGCTGTGCGCTTGCTCGAATCCGTCACCGGGAAGTCCGTCGAAGTGGTGGTGCCCGCGACCGCGACATCGCCTTTCGCGTCCAGCGCGATGAGTCCTCCTTCTTCGTCTCCGCTTCCGCCCAGGAACGTCAAGTAGACAAGCGAACTGGGCCCGTTCATCGCCGGATTAATCTTCGCGATGAAAAAATCCGAGGTGCCTCGTCCGGGACCAATCGCCACGCCGGACGTCCCCGCGAAGCTCGCCGCCGAAGTTGTCGTTCCAGCTATGTAGACATTTCCGGATGAATCTATAGCGATGCTGTTCGCCGAATCCTCTCCGGTCCCGCCGAGGAACGTTGCATAGGCAACCGAGAGCGACGGATCGATCACAAGCGTCGCGCCAAGATCGTGCGCCGCGACACGGAATCCTACCGCGCCATCCGCTCCCAGCAAGTAGCTGCCTTCGACGTCCCGCCGCGCGCCGCCCGGATGCTCCTCGTACATCCTAGGCTTCCGCATCCGGATTTCATTCGGCCCGCCCTGAATTAGCAGGTTGCCCGCGGCATCGAGCCGCATGGCATCCGCGCCTGAAATTCGCAGTCGAACCTTGTCTGCATTCGCGCCGGGTGCGAGCCGAACGTCGTACTCGATCCCTTCCTCGTTGCCGTAAGCGGCGAGATCCACACCGGGAAGCGCATTGGCCGCGACGGCGCGCGTGAAATGCGGAACATGCGTCCGCCAGCGCCGCGGATCGTTCCCTAGAAAATAGTTGGTCTCGGCTTGGAGGCGCTCGTCGCCCGACCACGACAAAACCGCGCCCCCCTCCGTTGCTAGACCGATGTGCATTGGTTCGCTCGCGCGGGAATCATGCGCAACGCGCGGCCCTATAACGTCAATTCCGTCGCGCATCAGTAGCACGGACAACCCCTTGCCGCGACCAATGAAGACGACGCGAGGATCTGCTTGCCCCACGTTTGGCTCAAACGTCACGGGGACCGATCTGGAGAAACTCCTCCTGTTTCGTATGCGTGAAGTTAAGGATGATCTTGCGCTTGGGGTGACTGGGGTTTGAATATAAGGGCCCCCGCGAAAGCCCGCTCTGTGCGCGAAAAACAGAAGGGCGGCTCCGGCAAATCCAAACACGCTGACACAACACCAATACCTTCGCATGCAGGCCCTCCACGGCGCCGAAAACACACGTTTCGTTCGAGGTTGGGCGGCTCAGACACCAGCGCGCCGGCTTCGCTTCGTTTTGGTTTTCGACTGCCTGCTGAAAGGGGTTGCGCAGACTATCTCGCGGGAAGATACGAAAGTCAATACTTGCGTTTGTGGGAATCGGAAGCCTTGCGGTTTACGCTATTCGAGGGGCCAGGCGTAATTCTCTTCGCCCAGGGCGACTTCCAGCATTCCCTCTCCTGGAAGTATATCCACCGGCAAACCTCCTTCCCACAGGGCCACGTTGAGAAGCAGGGCCCTGCGGCCCTTGCATTCAAACAACTCGCGCGCAACACCTATCTCCAGAATCTTCCCGAACGCCGCGGCTACCACCGATTCCGGATGCAGCAGGCACACGCCAGCCTGTTCGACGACGCATCGCGCCATTTTTCCGTTCTCCACATGAACTGTAATGCTCATTTCGCGCGAATCCCATATCGAGACGCGCAACTGAAATTGCGGCATCTTCGTGATCGCCTCGGCGATCGGGTCCACGCGGACATAGAGATGCTCAGGACCAAAGCCGTAGAAGACATCGCGAAGCACGGCGCTCCGTCCGTGCATGGCTCCGCTGCGCGAGTCGGTGGAATACAATCCGGCGCCGAGCCATTCGAAATAGCTGCTCTCGCGGCCATCCACTTTTGCTTGCACGTACGCCAGCGGCGGTTCGCGACGCGCACGATCCGGAGCGCGCTTGATCGGCTGCTCCAGCGTGGGCGGCGGATTCTCGCCGATGGCTTTGTAAATCTCGGAGAGATGTTTGCGGTATAACTCGTCGAATTCCCTGTCGTTCGCCGAACCGTGCTCCGGCCCGTACCACCAGCACCAGTCGCTTCCCTCGGCTGCCAATACCGATTCGAGCGCCCGCGCAAATTGTTCGGCTGCCAATCCATCGCCGTCTGCGACAGCGGCTTGAGATCCGTTTCGCGATTTCTCGACCGCGCGTCCATATGCCTCGCGCGCCTCGCGGAGCAAATCCCACGCGCGGACATCCTCCGCGTGCCCGATCCACACGTCGAAATTCGCATTGATCCACGACGCCGGGAAAATACCTCCGAGAACAGGTTGATTCGCCTCTGCTTGAATCGCTTCGCTCACGGTCAGCGCGCGCACTTCGGGGTCATCCTGGACCCGGCGGTAGAATTGACGAAGGAATTCGCGGCCGTTCCCGGGATAGTATTCCCACGCGTTTTCACCGTCGAGGATCACGCTCACGGTGGCTGTGCGCCCCTCCGGCATCCGACCTGCGATCGCGCGGATGCGGCCGTGCAGGTCCGTCGCGGCCGCTTCGGCACTCATGCGGCTGTACACGAACCCGACCAGGTCCGAAAGATAGTGATCGCGGAAGAATCCGCTCATGCTGCGGCCGCCGCGTTCGAGCCGCCAGGGCGTGTAGAGATCCTGCGCATTTTCCGGGATTCCGGAGGCGTCGCGCCAGAAACCGATATTCCGGGTGCGTCCAAGCACCCCTTCATCCGTGGCGAACCACGCGAACCCCAGCTCCATCGCGATTTCCAGCGATTGGTCCGAAACCGATCCTTCCGAAGGCCACAGCCCAGCCGGAGGCTTGCCGAAAACGCGTTCGTGATACTGCCGCGCACGAACGAGCTGTTCCCGGGCGTCCTGCGGATAACGAAACGGCGGATGCGGCACTGGCGAATTCGAATTCGCCACGCGGGCGATATCCGTGTCGCACACAAGAGGCAGGATTGGATGATAGAAAGGCGTTGTTGAAATCTCGATCTGCCCGCGCTCGGCCGCCAGGCGGTATTCCGGCAGGACCGCGCCCAGCAATTCAATCTGTTTATCCCGCAGCGCCGCTTTGTCGTCTTCGGTGTATCCCCTGCCCTTCAGCGAGAGCGCGCAGACGACTGGATCCTTCGCGAGATATTCCTCGTCCATCCATGCGATTTGCGAGAGTGTCTGAAGGTCCCGCCAGTCCTGCGGAGTCCACTGAGCGATGCAGGTCTCCGTTCCAGCCAAGCGAACCTGCGAATGCAGCTCTTGAAATCTGGGCCAACGCCCTAGGATTTGTTCATTCACCTGAAATGCGCGACCGAGAATTTCCCGCTTCTGCTCCGTCTTCAACGCTTCGGAGGAAGCGAATGCAAGCTCGAACCACGGCTCGTTGAATTTCCCACTCGCATACTCCTCGATCTGCGCGCCGAGAGACGGCACGAAGTTGTAAGTGGCGTGAACGCCGGGAAATTCACCAAGAACTCGCACCATGCCCCAGTAATCCTTCAGGGCGTGCAACCGCGTCCAGGGGAGCAGGTAGCGCCCCGTGCCGGGTTCGCGGTATTGCGGCTGGTGCATGTGCCAGAGAATGACGAGATTGACGGGACTCAACGAAGGTCGCTCCCGGTCACTTCTCTGCGCTCATTGTGATTCCGTGTGGCGGGTTCAGCGCAGAGTCCACGGGGCACAATTAGCGAGCGTGCGCCCCGCATTTCGTTCTCAATCTGGCGGGAGCTCTGTCCTTTATTCTCAATCACTTGGCCTATTCTCAGCTTTCACCCCGCGATCTGGTTGCGGTCATTTATGTATGCCGCGCAAATTTTCGCAGCAAACCAGGACGCTTTCAAGGGCGCGCGTGGAGACGCGTTCCAGGCACCCAATCTTCGGGAGCGCAGGCCGCAGTGGCCATTCAGGAAATGCATGCCAAAAGCGGCAGCCGCGGTTGCCTGGATGCGGCGTGCGCTCCGAAAGGACGTGCTATGATGGCGCGCGCTCCCATGCGCCTGCTCGATCGATACATTTGTCGCGAAGTTGCCTCGCACGCCGCGCTGGGTCTCGCGGTATTCACCTTCGTTTTTTTCGTTCCGCAACTCGTGCGCTTGATGGAGTTGATCGTCCGCCACTCGGGTGGGTTCGGCACCGTCGTGATTCTATTTGCCTGTTCGCTTCCGCCCGTGCTCACGTTCACGCTGCCGATGGGCGCTCTTGTGGGCGTGCTTATCGGACTCGGGCGGCTTTCCGCAGACAGCGAGATTGTCGCGCTGCACGCCTCGGGCGTCAGTTTGCGCCGCCTGCTCGTTCCCATCGGCTTCGTTGCCTTGGTTTGTGCCGTGGGGACGCTTGTGATGACCTTCTGGCTGAGCCCCGGATCCATCCGTATCCTTCGTAGCCTCGAGGACGATCTCCGGTCGTCGCAGGCGCCCTATGCCGTGCAGCCGCGCGTGTTCGACGAGCGTTTCCCGCACTTCGTGTTGTATGTCCAGGACGTGGAAGCGGCAGCGACCCGCTGGCGCGGCGTTTTCCTTGCCGGCTCGGGCTCGCCCTCGAGCCCTTCGAGCGTCACACTGGCCCAGCAGGCCGACATCGTGGTGGACCCCACCACTGGCCATCTCGAGATTCATTTGGGCAGTGGCAGCACGCATGAGTACAATCCGCGCGAGCCTGACAAGTACAACGTCACGACATTCGGAAAGAACGATATTCCCGTGGATGTTCCGGCGGCGGGCCCTAAGAGCGTGGCGGTTTCCGACGCCGAAGCATCCGCCCATGAGCTTCTATCTGAAAACGGCGCAGGATGGCGCGATGCCCGCGTGGAGTTCAACCGCCGCATCGCATTTCCCGCCGCATGCCTTGTGTTCGCGCTCCTCGGGGTTTCCCTGGGAGTGCACCCGCGCCGTGGAGGCCGCGCGACCGGCTTGATTCTGACGCTCATTTTGATCGGGACGTATTATTTTGTCTTTGTTACGGGCGTGCACATGGCGCAACAGGGCTCCGTTCGTCCGTGGGCCGGAGTTTGGGCCGCGAATATCGCGGGCGCCGCGATTGGGCTGCTCTCACTGCAGCTTGTCGAGCGTGTCCGCAAGCAAAACCGGCTCGTCGCCCGGCTCGAACCGCTGTGGCTTCGCTGGCGCCGCGAGCAACGCCGTGAATCCGACGCGGCTCCCCTGGTTGTTGCAAGCCCGGGCCGGGACAACGGGCACCTTTCGAATGGTGGGGCCACAAACGGACTTTCCTTGGCAAATCCGGGGGTGGGGATTCGCCGCGCGGTCCAGCGGGCCAACCCCGTTCAATTTCCAATGCTTGTCGACATTTATTTACTCCAGCAATTTTTCTACTATTTTCTGATCTTGCTTGCGGGCTTCGTCCTGATCTTTGACGCATTCACGCTGTTCGACCTGCTGGGCGACATTTCGAAGAATCACATCCCGCTCACGATGGTCCTCAGCTATTTTCGATATTTGATCCCGCTGATGGTGTATCAGCTCGCGCCGCTGGCGGTGCTCGTCGCCACGCTGGTGACTCTTGCGGTGCTTGCGAAAAACAACGAAGTGATCGCGTTCAAGGCGAGCGGCGTTAGCCTCTATCGCCTCGTGCTGCCGCTCACGGCCGCGGGGTGCCTTCTCGCGGGAGGCATGTTCCTCCTCGACGACACGTTCCTTCCCTACGCCAACCAGCGCCAGGACGCCCTGCGCAACCAAATCAAAGGGCGCCCGCCGCAAACATACTTTCAGCCCGCGCGGCAGTGGATTTTCGGAGAACACGACAAGATTTATAACTATGAGCTCTTCGATCCTGACCGCCAGCTATTCGGCGGCCTGAACGTGTTCGAGCTCGATTCGCAATCCTTCGAGGTGCGCCGGCGGATCTACGCCACGCGCGCCACGTGGGAGCCGACAGAAAGTGCCTGGATTCTCACCGGCGGCTGGGTGCGCGATTTCAACAACGGTCAAATCACGCGCTATCGCCCCTTCAAGGTTGATTCGCTTCCGGAAATCACCGAGCCGCCCAGCTATTTCCGCCGCGAGGTGCGTCAGTCTTATCAGATGAACTGGCGGCAGCTCGGCCAGTACATTCATAGCTTGCGTCTCGCGGGCTTCGACACGTCCCGCCTCTCGGTACAGTGGCAAAAGAAATTCGCGTTCCCTCTCATCGCGGCGATCATCGTCTTTCTTGGCGCACCCTTCGCGTTTCTGGTTGGAACACGCGGCGCTATCGGCGGGCTCGCCGTTGCTGTGGGAGTAGGAATCGTCTACTGGGCCACAGCCGCGCTATTTGAGGCCATGGGCTCCGTCGGGCAGTTGCCTCCCCTTCTGGCTGGCTGGGCGCCCGACGCTATCTTCGGTTTTCTGGCTGTTTATTTCTTCTTGAAGATGCCGACGTAATCTGCGGGCAGTCGCTAGCGGTCTGGGGCGCGGGGCGCCTTGCCGAAAGCCGCGAGCACCTTTGCCGAACTCAAATACAGCGCTACAAGGACCGAGATTGCGATTTGCGCTATAGCGGATATCCATGCGGTCGCGTCCATTCCCGAAAGGCTTCGCGCAACCTCCACGATTCCTATTGCCGCGGAAGCTACCACAAGGAATAAGACAACAATTCGCGCCCAGTTTTTCAGCCTCCACAAGCCGCGGCCAAGAAGACCCATGAAAATCGCAATGGCGAGGAAAAAAACAGGCAAGAATGCCCCCAATTGCAGCAACGGCGATGGTCCAACGCTCGACCCTGGCAGCATGCCCTGGAGGAGCATCGCAAGTTGATCGGGAGAATGGATCGCCAGGACGATTAATGCGGCGTATGTTCCGACGTTGAGGAATAGCAACACGGCGAGAGCAGTCACGCCAAGCGGCCTGGGTTTCACCATGTCTCTCCTCTTCTCGCGCGGCCCGGTCCGCTCCGGCGTGACGGAATTTCAATCAGCTGCCGGCAGCCCGGCTACTCCGCCGGCAGGCGCGGCAGCGGGTGCGCCTCGGTGTTGAACACAACCTTGCTCAGGTCTACGGTGTCTCGCGGCGAAAAAAGCAGGTAGAGATACTTCAACGTTTCCGCCAGGAAGTAGCTCGGCATCTCGTCCGCCTTCGTCTTTGCTTCCACATCGCTGAGGCTGGCATAGCCTGCCTCGGTTCGGCAATACTTCAGGAGGCTCTCCAAGAAAGCCCGGCCCATTTCGAAATACCTCGGGTCTCCCGTGAAGTAAAGCAAATAGTAGGCGGATTCGATGATCTCCGGACGCAACGGGTAGGCCCCCGAAACAATCCTCATCGTCTGGTAGTCAATTTCCTCCGGCTCGACCCCGAAGCGCCGCCACATCTTGTAGGAAGAATCCTCCAGGTGTCGCGCGCGGTCGAGATCGTCCGCGAGCGCGAGTTCGCCGGCAAAGAACGCGTCGAGCGCACCAAAATGCCGCGAAACGCGCGTTCCGCTATTCATGTCCACGTGGCCGTACCAGAATCCCGTTGGCGCATCGTCCGCGACATACCGGTCGAGCGCTTCCAGGCTTGCGCGCCACATCCGCTGGCAGTCCTTGTCGCCGAATAGCAGCCAGGACTTCAGCAAATACTCGTAGTAGGAGTCGATGCCGCCGCTGATGTGGCTTTCGGCGTCGGTCCACGCGCCGGTTTCCACGTTGATCGCGGAGCCGACAAGGCCAATCGGCGAGCGTCGTCTATAAAGCTCCACCACCGCGCGCTTCGCCTTGTCGTAGTACACTGGCTTGCGCGTCATCCTGCTGAGTGTGCCGAACTCCAGCAGCAGCGTGCCGATCTCGGCCGGGTTGCTGACGGCCCCGCGAACTCCGCCCGTCTTCAGATTCACGAACATGTACGGCATGCCGGTCGGCGAACGGAAGGCCGGCAGCAGACGATCGCCGAGGTTTTCGGCAAGCTTCAGAAGCCGAGTGTCGCCCGTCAGGTGGTAGGAGCTCAGCAGCCCGCCCAGCAGGCGGATGGTGATTTCGAAGTTCTTCACGTAGATGTCGCGATCGAAATCGAGTTTCGTCGCAATCAACTCGCGCGCCGTCGCGGCCTCCGCATCCAAGTGCATCAGCAGCATCGTGTCGAGCGCATCCACCGGCGTCATTTCAAGGGGCACGCCGTACCAATCGTGCGGCTGCTTCGTCAGCGGCTTCAGCTCGTCGTGTCCCCCGGCGAAGCGCTGGTAGCCCTTCCACGCATGGAGGAATTCGCTTCGCACGCGTTCCGCCATGGCCGGATCGCCGCCTTCAGAGAAGTTCCGCGTGCCCGGGCCGGCGCGCGCCACCGACAGGGCCAGCAAAGCGGAAAACAAAAGCGCGCACGCGCTCGGTCTGCGAATGTCCATCTAGCGCGGCACCAGCGACCGGATTTTCTGAATCACCAGATCGATGCCCACTTCGTTGTGCCCGCCTTCGGGGATGATGACGTCCGCGTAGCGCTTTGACGGCTCTACAAATTCCATGTGCATCGGCCGCACCGTCGTCATGTATTGTTCGACGACCATCTCCATAGTGCGGCCGCGTTCGCGGAGATCGCGCACCAGGCGGCGGATAAAGCGCAGGTCCGCGTCTGTATCCACGAAGATTTTGACGTCCATCAGTTCCCGGAGGGAGCAGTTTTCGAAGATCAGGATGCCTTCGATGATGATGGCAGGGCGCGGCGCAATGCGCACGGTGTTTGCGGCGCGCTCAAACTTCGCGAAGTCGTAGGTGGGGCGATCGATGGATTGCCCTTCGCGCAGGCGTCGCACGTGCTCGGCCAGAAGCGGCGTGTCCATCGAATCCGGGTGGTCGAAGTTCTGCTTGGTGCGCTCTTCGAATGAGAGCTCCGGAAAATCCTTGTAGTAGTTGTCCTGCTCGAGGACGATAACGTTCACTTCGGAGATGGCTTCGATGATCCGGCTCGTAATCGTCGTCTTGCCCGAGCCGGTGCCGCCGCATATGCCGATGACGAGAGGCCGAATGTCGAGTGGTCGAATCGCCCGCCTCCGCTATTTTCTGCGCTTTCCGCCTTTCCTCTCTTCGATCACTGCTTGGGCGGCGGCCAAACGCGCAATCGGCACGCAGAACGGCGTCGCGCTCACGTAGTCCATGCCCACGCGATGGCAGAACTTCACGCTTTCGGGGTCGCCGCCGTGCTCGCCGCAGATTCCCACTTCGAGCTCCGGCCGCGTCTTGCGCCCCAGCTGGATGCCGAGCTCGACGAGCTTGCCGACGCCGGGAACGTCAATGGACTGGAACGGATCCGCCGGAAGAATCCCTGACTTCTCCGGGTCCACATATTCCGGCAGAAACCGCCCGGCATCGTCGCGGGATAGGCCCATGGTCGTTTGCGTCAGGTCGTTCGTGCCAAAGGAAAAAAACTCAGCGATCTCGGCGATCTGGTCGGCGAGCAACGCCGCGCGCGGCAGTTCAATCATTGTCCCAACAAGATAATGAAGTTTTACTTTAGCTTTCGAAATGATTTCGTCGGCGACGCGCCGCGTTGCGTCCGCGAGAATCTTCATCTCTTTCTTGTCGAGCGTGAGCGGATGCATGAT
>Ga0307478_10003005_pt1 | contig 12787 bp, 13 predicted proteins | sample atmos_gasesECM4C_2_FD_203713 | JGI IMG/M metagenome (GOLD analysis project Ga0307478, IMG submission 203713) | Hardwood forest soil microbial communities from Morgan-Monroe State Forest, Indiana, United States - atmos_gasesECM4C_05 | ecosystem: Environmental > Terrestrial > Soil > Temperate...
CGACCGCCAAGCACTTCCTCGGCGACGGCTCAACCGACGGCGGCCGCGACCAGGGCGATTCACTTGCCTCCGAAGCCGATCTGATCAGGCTGCACGCTGTCGGCTATGCCCAGGCAATCGACGCCGGCACGCAATCAATCATGGCATCTTACAATTCGTGGCACGGTATCAAGATGCATGCCAACAAGGCCCTGATGACGGACGTGCTGAAAGGCCAAATGGGATTCGACGGCTTCACCATGGGTGACTGGAACGCGCACGGCCAAATTCCCGGCTGCACCAATGGTGATTGCGCGCCCGCGTTCAACGCGGGGCTCGATATCTTCAACGCCCCGCAGGACTGGAAAGCGCTCTACACAAGTCTGGTGCGCGAAGTGAAGAATGGCACGATTTCGAAGGCGCGCCTCGACGACGCCGTGCGGCGGATCCTGCGCGTCAAAATGCGTATGGGCGTGTTCGACGAGCCCACGCCGAACAAGCGTCCCAATACTTACCAACCCATTGGCACGACCCTGCACCGCGCCGTCGCACGCCAGGCGGTGCGCGAATCGCTCGTACTGCTCAAGAACGAGGGCGTCCTGCCGATCAAGCCGAAGGCCACTGTCCTGATTGCGGGCGATGGCGCCGACAATGTCGCCATGCAGGCGGGCGGCTGGACGCTCTCCTGGCAGGGCGCCGATAACGGCCCGAACGACTTCCCGGGCGCCACCTCGATTTATGGAGGCCTGAAGTCCCAGATCGACGCAGGCGGCGGACAGGCGCTGCTCAGCCCCGACGGCACATCGGCGCAAAAGGCCGACGTTGCTATCGTGGTTTTCGGTGAAACTCCTTATGCCGAATTCATGGGCGATCAGAGGGACGTGGCGCTACATCACGACAATGTAGAGTCTCTGGAACTGATAAGGAAACTAAAAGCGCAGGGCCTTCCGGTGGTCGCTGTCATGCTGTCGGGCCGCCCGCTCTATGTCAATCCGCAGATCAATGCCGCCGATGCTTTTGTCGAGGCGTGGCTCCCGGGGTCGGAAGGCGAAGGCGTCGCCGACGTGCTAACCGGCAAGTACGACTTTGCCGGCAAGCTCAGCTTCTCATGGCCCAAGGATCCCGATCAGACACCGTTAAATGTTGGGGATGCGACGTATGATCCGCAGTTCGCCTTCGGTTTCGGGCTCAGTTATGCCGCCCCTGCGCAAATGCCGCCCTTGCCCGAAGTAGCCAGCACGACCAAATACGGCGAGAAGAACGTCTACTACGCCAAGGGCAGTGCGTGGAACAGCTACAGACTCTCCATTGGTGACAGTAACGGATTATTCATGGACTATGCCGGGACGCGCACCGCTCTCGGCTCGGCCAGCCTGATGGTGGAATCGCAGGCCGACGGAGCACTGCATGTGGTGTGGAACGGCAAAGCGAAAGGATGGCTGCAGATGGGCGGGGACAAGCCCAGCGACATCAGCCGCGAGGCCAATGGCGCAATGATGCTCAGCCTCACGGTACGGGTCAATACGGCTCCGGACAGTGAGGTGCGACTGGGCGTCGGTTCTGCTTCGGTGCCCGTCACCGCTGAATTGAAGGCCCTTCCCGCCGGCAGCTATGCCACCCTAGCCCTGCCGCTGTCTTGCTTTTACGCGCAGGACCTAAGGAAAACCCCGACCGTCGCCCATCTGGAAACATCCGGCCATCTGGATCTATCGGTCTCCGAAATTCGCCTGACGGAAACCAGAATGGGCGCGGTTTGCCCGACGGAGTGAGGATATTCAAGTAGGCACGAGACAAGGATTTGGTTCTCGCGGATTGCCGGTCATTCGCGCGTAATCGGCAGCAGCCTCCAGGCAAGCTTCGGCCTCCGATAAGGGACTCGGCTCGCCCGCACCGATTCTGGTGCAGTCTCTTGGACGGACTCTCTGGCCGTTCCTTTTGATGCAATTCATCACCCTGGGCCCTCGTCAACGGTCCTGAGACCAATGGGCGCCAAGGTCCCTTCGATCTATGGAAAATCGAAGCACACACCTACATGACACCTAACGCGCCACAGAGGTCGCCAAGCTTTGGTGGAAAAATTGGCAGTCACACGCGAATAAGTCTTACGCCCTGGCAGTTATTCTCGGTGGAGTACCGGCTAGGAACGCTAGCAGGACGAAAGATAACTTGATAATCGAGTAGTTCTTGGGGGCGATCCGAGGATCGCTTGGGGAGCGACTACATCGAGAAGGATTGTGGGCCCTCTGACCGGTTTTTGCTTTGAGTTGGATGACCCCATGGCCGCGTGTTCGGCCCCAGGCCCCTTAATTCTTCAGAATAGACCCGCAGAATTTCGGCCACGCTCCAAGCCTGAGCGATACACCCACAAGGGCGATGAGGCGCATCCCCTTCGAAGATCTCTGAGACATGACCCAATCCTGCTTCCGTCAGGTGAGACTCTAAAGGAGACAGCCAGGCTTGCGCTTGGCGCCTGGCCTCCTCCCTTCCTCCATTCACCTTTATATAGGCAGTAATGAACGGTCCCAGCAGCCACGGCCAAACAGTTCCCTGGTGGTAGGCTCCATCGCGCTCTGAAGGGCTGCCGGAATAGGATCCGCGGTATCGCGGGTCGCTTGGTGCGAGGGTGCGAAGCCCGAAGGGGGTAAGCAGGTGTTGTTCAACTTTCTCCACTACCTTTCTGGCCCGATCCCCGGGCAACATGCTATGAGGCAGGCTGACAGCGAAGATCTGGTTAGGTCGGATCGAAGGATCGGGTGGACCTCCATTGACCACGTCGTACAGGGAACCAAGCCCTTCGTTCCAAAAGAGGCGGTTGAAACTCCACTGCGCAAACGTAGCCATGTGGCGATACCGCTTTCGCGCAGCCCCATCCCCGCACCTGCCTGCCAAGTCTTCCATAATGCACAGCGCGTTGTACCAGAGAGCCTGGATTTCAACGGGTCTGCCACGACGTGGCGTTACCACCCAATCGCCGACCTTGGCGTCCATCCACGTGTGCAGGACTCCCTCTTCGCCGCAAGTCAGCAAGCCACTCTCATCCATTTTGATTCCGTAGCGCGTTCCTCGAGCGAGCCAGGAGACGATGTCCGCAAAGATGGGGTAGAGTTCGTCTCGGAGGAAGTCCAGGTCGCCAGTGTATGCAAAGTAAGCACGCGCCGCTTCGAAGAACCAGAAAGTAGCGTCGACCGTGTCGTATTCTGGCGCTTCGCCTGGGTCCGGGAAGCGGTTTGGCAACATGCCCTGATCCACGTGCTTCGCGAAGGTGCGCAGGATGCTACGCGCGACCTCATATTTGCCGGTCGGTAAAGTCAGGCCTGGCAGGGCGATCATGGTGTCGCGACCCCAGTCGCCAAACCAGTGGTACCCGGCAATGACCGTTTTCTCGTTGCCACGCGAAACCAAGTATTGGTCCGAGGCAGCGGTGAGGCTTTGGGCTAAGCTATCCTCAATGGGAGATGCCGCGAGCACTTTTCGGCGACGCGTGGTTTCCGCGCGACTATAGTCGGCCGCGTCGGCAACGTCACGTTGCTCGGTGGAGGCGATGACCGATGCCTGGCGGCAGAAGCGCAGATCGAAACACAATACAAAGGGATTGAATAGGTCTTCAGAAAAATCGAGCCCGCGTTCGCGATCGGCGTCATATTCAAAGTTGTGATACCAAACGCCCGTTGTCTTTAGCTCTATCGCATTGTGCGCCAGGTGCACGCTAGGCAATCCTTGATAAGGAGTAAAACTCGCCAATCCGGAGTGCTCTTGCACCGCTGGGTTGAGGGCGCCGTTTTCGTGAGTTGTGTCATGGTAGTCCCGGAATGCCATCAAGGGACGGATTTCCAGCCGCAGGTTCTTAGGTACTTCGAGACGGTTGTTCTTCCTCAGTTCATAGTGAATCACCGTACTGTTTTCGCCGTGAATCATGAACACGGACTTCTCGATCTTGATGTTGCCTACTTGATATGTAAAAACTGGAAACGGGTTGAGGCGAAACTGTTTGAGATAACGGAATCCTTCGGGGTGAACGACGCCCGGATGACGGTTGGCCGACAGATCGAAACGCTCACCGTCGATAAACAGCGACTCTTCTAGCTTGGAGAGGAGAACCAAGCGGCCGACAGGGGGCTTGGTGGCGGCCACCAGAAGCCCATGGTAGCGGCGGGTATTCAAACCAATGATTGTTGACGAGGCAAAACCACCTAGCCCATTGGTGTCCAGCCACTCCCGGCGAAGAGCAGCTTCCAGGTCACCACATGTTTCCCGTTTCAACTGAATCATAACTGGTACCATTCGCTGAACATCAGCGTGATTTGCTCGTTTGCGAAGTCGGAGTCGACCTGGGCGAGTCGAATGCCGTGAAACGCCGTGTCCCAAGCTGCATCCCATGGGTATTCCCACTTGTCGAAGGCAGGCGCCCGGTATTCGAGTTCCAGAGCGAGCGTCGTAGTGAGTGCGTTGCGAATAATGCCACTGTTCATCGGTATCTCCTGGCTACTTCCCTTCGACCTGACCATGCGGGTCGCGCACCAGAACGGCCTGGTTAAAGCCAAGCTGTCCGTCTCTGACTCTTCTTTCACATGAGATTTGCGCTCGGTTACGTGTCCCCGGGGTTGGGCCTCTCCGTGGTATGAGCGGGTCCGTCGATCTTGTAGCACCCGTCGGACCGAAACTAGAAACTAGAAACCAAACGAGCATCTGCCCCTGCGGTCATATGAATAGCCAAGGATCCGTCGTGCACGGACCCGAGAATCCACAAGTTGCCTGATGATGGGACGACTCCAGCCCACAACAGATCACAAGGAAATCCCCCCTTCGTTGGGCTGGGACTGGATACGACTTTCCAAGTGGTTCCGTCCCAATGCAGTAGCAGTGTCATCTGGTGTCCCGATCCGTCGGCAGAAAAATAGGAGCCAAACGCCCAGATGTCATTTGCCGAATTCGCCGTCAGCCCGAGCAAACGGTTCGACTGATTCGCACTATTCGGTCCAACATTCGGACTCGGTACCACTGTCCAACTCGCACCGTCAAAGTGCTCGATCAACGTCAGCGTGGCAGCCTGTTTGGGAGGGGCAGCCGGCGTGGAAAAGCCCACGGCCCAGACATCGTTTGGCGCCAGCGCCAGCACGGCGTTTAACTTGTTTGTGCCCTCGCCTACATTAGGAGTTGCCACACTCTTCCAGTTCGTGCCGTCCCAGTGCATCGCAGAGGTTTCGATCTTGTCTGAACCGCTGAATCCCACCGCCCAGGCATCATTCGTGGTGTCGGCGGACGCGCCAAACAGAAACTCATTGTTCGATTCCGCAGTTGTCGCCGTCCATGCGCTCCCGTTCCAGTGCTCGAAAAGCGGCGAGACCAGCCCGGTACCGAGGTTCACAAGGCTGCCGATCGCCCAAACGTCGTTCACCGAGCTAGCGGTCATGGCGAAGACATTCGCTTGTTCTTTCTTCGCGAACTTGGGGCCTGGAAATAGGCTCCACTTGGTCCCGTTCCACTGTTCGATCACCTGCCCCCGATGTGCCCCGTCGGTGACGTTTCCCGCCGCCCATGCCAATGTCGGAGAAATAGCGACCACCCCCTGCAGAAAGCTCTTGTTGTCGCCTTTGATCATCGGAGCGGGAAACGCCGTCCACGTCGTGCCATCAAAGTGGATCGTCGACTGCCCCACTGCCCAAATATCGTTAGGAGAAGACGCCGACGCCGCAAACAGTTCACTGTTGAAGTTTTCGTTTGGAGTTGGGACCACTTGAAAGGTCGGACCTGTCGTCGTTCGTTCCTGCGCTGTCGAGTCTCGAAACCAGACAACGGTCAATCCCAAAAGCATTACCGTGCCAAGTGTAAGTTTCACAATTCCACCTGAATCGTGCTGAGCTAACGATGTGTCGGCTTTTTGACCTTCACCAGTTGATAACTCGCACGAGTCGGTCTTATTCCTACTGTGCGTTACCTTTTCAAATGACGCTCAGGAGGGAGCGACTTTATCTTCAGACAATCGCTCGGGGGTGAGTTCTGAGGGTGGTTCGGATTTGGGTCCAGCCTGCGGAAAGGGAGATGCCTCTCCCGGTATTCGGGTGTGAGCGCGCGCCTTGCAGTGGGTCCCTCGGTGGCACGCATGCCTTCTAGACTCGATGAAAACAAAATGTTCCGTATCGACTACGTTTTCACATCTCCGCCTGTGAAGGTGTTATCCATGGATACATCGCATGCGTGGACCGCGGACGGCCATCCCTAACGAGGGGAGCTCCACTAGACGCAGCCCGTCAGACTCTGGGGAGTCATCTTCACCAAATGCACGTTGGTCGGCTTAGGCAACTCGAATTGTATTCCGGTGTGCCTAGTCTGGAGCTTGTGCCCGGAAGCTTCGCTCGTTCGGACGTCCGCCAGTGCTCGCCGAAGCTGCGCACGTCCCCGCCGTAGCCGAGATCTCACGTTGATTTCTGAGATGGCAAGAATTCTTGCTGTCTCCGAAATGCTGCAAAGCTCCAGGTCACGCAGAACGACGACTTCGCGATGACTTGCGGTTAAACGTCTGAGAGCCTTGAGAATGGCAAGTCGAACTTGCTTTTTTTCCAGTGCTTCGAATGGCCCTTCTCGCGAGTCTGCAATCTCCCTCACGAGTTCGCCTTCTCCATCTTCATTGTTATTATCGAGCGACTTGTGAATATGCCTACGGCTACTCCGTAACCACATCCGGGCCTCGTTGACCGTTATTCTGAAGAGCCAAGTGTAAAAAGACGCTTCCTGTCGAAACTGAGAAATCTTGTTGAACGCTTTGAGGAGGGCATTTTGAACAACTTCTTCCGCATCCGCGTCGTTACCCACCATAGACAAGGTCTTGAGATAGAGCTTTCGCTGGTACGGCCGAATCAGTTCGCAAAAGGCCCCGGCGTCCCCGTCGCGAACAAGCCGGATCTGGATCTCTTCGCTAACAGCTACCAGCGTTGAAGCCATACTCGTCTCCCAGTTCGTCAGCTTTGCCGTACTGATAACGTAAACTCGGCCAAGGCCTCTTTATTCCTGCTGGGTCGAATAGTGGGGCGCTACTGAAGTACAACGCTCTCTTCTGATCAACTTGGAATGGCTTCCAGGACACTCTGAGGCGCCAGCGTCGGAATGATCCTGGTAAGGCTGTATCCTGCGGTGTTGAGCAAGGCGGCGAATTCAGCTCTGGTACGTTCGCGTCCTCCCGTCATTACCATCATGTTCAGGTCGAGAAGCTTGCTGAAACAGTGGGCGTCATCGTCGGGCACGACTACTTCCACAAGTAATAGCTTTCCTTTCCGGTTCATAGCGAGACGACAATTCCTAAGGATTTGGACAGCGGGATCGTCGTCCCAATCGTGAATCACGCCACAGAGAACGTAGGCATCCGCCCCCTCCGGAACGGAATGGAAGAAGTCTCCGCCGATAGCGGCGATTCTGCTGCTACATGGATCCCCGCTGAAGTACTGCTTTGCTTGCTCGATGGTGGAAGGTAGGTCGAAGATCGTACCCCTCATCTCTGGATGCAGCTGAAGGATGGTGCGGAGAAATTGTCCCTGGCCGCCCCCGACGTCTACGAGGAATGATATTTGTGAAAAATCGTAGGCCAGAAGAACCGCGTAAGCCAACATGGATGCGACATCGCTCATTCCTCTGTTAAATGTATCGGCGGCCTCTGGGCTGCTCTGCAGGTACGCAAACAAAGAGGTTCCAAATGTGCTTGCGAAACCCGAGGACCCAGTTCGAACGCTATGAAGAAGGTTTCCCCAAGCCTGGTAATGGACTTCACCGAGCGTCATTATGATGGACCTCTGCGATCCAGGAGCATCTCTTTGGAGGCTCTTGCCCGCGGTCGCTAGCGCAAAATGATCGCTTTGCATGTGCACGAAAATGCGCGCCGCCGAAAGTGCCCTCATCAGTCGGAAGAGACACTGGGGATCGGTGCCCGTTACAGCGGCGAGTTCCTGGCACGACCTTGGACCATCGCTCAACAAGTCCGCCAGTCCCAGTTTCGCGGCAACGTACACTGCCTGCGACAGCCAATAGCCAGTTGCCATCTGAAAGAGCGCAGGCGGCAAATTGCCGTTGCGGCTTCCTGCTTCTTGCGTCCCGCCAACTCCGGACCGATCGCGTAGCCAAAGCCTGGATAGGCAAAGTTTCAGAAGTGGCCTCGCTTCATCCCACGAGACGATCCCTCTGGCTCGCACCAGAGATCGGAGCACCCGCCACCGCAGAAGCAAACGGGCTACCATCTCAGTAATGCCAGTTCTGCCGCCATGCCTGGCCCGAGCCCAACCATGATCCCCATGTCACCTGGTTGAGGATCACCTTTACGCACCACTTCATCCAACACGAACATCACAGTGGGAGATGACATATTTCCGTAATTCCGCAAGACCTGTCGTGAGAATCGTATCTGCGCTTCTGTGAGACCCAGATACTGCCGTAGATCGTCGATTACCTTCCGTCCGCCTGGATGCAATACCCAGAACCGGATATCAGACCGCGACAGCCCATGCCGATGCAGCAAGCGCTCGAGCGCCTTTTCAATCATGGGGCCGGCAATTTTATGAATCGAAGCTCCGAGTATGATGCGCAGTTTGCCGTCCTGATGTCGTAGTCCGACCTCTTCGATCTGCCCAGGGTCAAGAAACGTTTCGAAGTCCACTGTTTCGGGATACCGGCGATCAGGTGAGGAATCTCGGGCTAGCAGAAAGGCCGCGGCACCGTCCGCACAAATTGCATTCCCCACCACGGTCTCGAGGGTGTTATCGACGTAGTAGCAGGCCGAGCAGATCTCAACAGCGACCATCAATGCCACCCGAGTCGGATTGGCACGAACAAAATCGGTTGCACGTTGCAGCGTCGGAAGAGCTCCCGCGCACCCGAGGCCAAGCATCGCGCCTCTTTGCACGTTGTCTCTGAAACCCATGTGCGCAATGAAACGACTGCCAAGGTCAGGACAGACATAGCCAGTGCAGGTACATACGACGAGGAAATCGACGGCGCGCGTCGTCAGTCCACCCAATTCCAGGCAATTCGTGATTGCGCGACAACCCGTCTTCATGGCACCACGCAGGTAGCGTTGGTTCAGTTGATCCGAGCTCTCCCCACGACTGAAGTCTCCTTCCAGACAGAAGTGCCGAAAGTCGATGTCGCTATTAAGGAACATCTTTCGAACGCGTTCGGTTCGGTACCCCGCAGCATGAAAGCTTTGTTCCTGCGTCAGCCGGAGCGGTGGATTTGCCGTACCAATTGCAATAATTCGAGGATTGCTCATCGATGAACTCTTTACTTTCTCTTCACAGAGTCGCCTTGGATCTACTTATCGGCGCACGCCTGTCTCTCGCGAGCAATCCGAACACATTTCTCGAGGACTCATTTCCCGTGGTTGTAGTTCACCAACCCGTCCTCGATCTCACAGAATCATGATTGCGAGCGTACGAGGTCTGAGGACTGGTCCGACAAGAAGGAGTGGGCACTTCACCCAAGGTCGACTCACATCCGCCCACCCTGTCTTGTCCAACCGTGTAGTGCTACTGCCCCGCTGCCAGTTGATCGGCAGCTGCATGGTTCGCGGCTGACTCCCTCTCACGAGTTCCGGGAATCAGTTCGTAGCCTTCCGCGTCACCCATGAACCACACCTGAGCGGCGAACTGCTCGCCTCCGTAACGATGAAAAACCAGACGCTCGTGGTTTCCGGTCTTATTGGTTTCGACGGGTACCGCAAACACAACTTGCCGAGCGCTTCCGTCTTCCGATTTAAACAGTAGGGCTCCGTCGCCGGCTGTTCCCCACGACTGGACAACGTAGTCGCCGGCCTTGAGTTGCTTGTTCCCCACGAGGAAGTCGAACGGAATTGTTACTTTGATCTTCTTCGTATCGTCCGCATGGCCTGGTACGGCTGACACAACGAGCATCAATCCGAGAACAATGCCAGAAAGGTACTTTGCTGAATGTTTCATTGTCGTTTGGTTTCCTTTTTTTGTACGACCAAGAATTGACCTACACCATGGATAACCCGTGGGGCAACCCTTTATTCCTGTTGTGCGTGGTAAGAAATCGAACGACACAAGCGTGACAATCAAATGACAACTGGGGTCATCCAAACCGAACTGATTCCAGATTTCGGCTCTTTCACTTCAGGACAAACCTGGCGGATTTAGCTGGCGACTGCTGCAGGTGCAGTGAAGATTATGAAATGATGCGAAGCAGAGCCTAGACTTGCTTCCACTGATCTCGCAATTGATGATAACGGAGAGTAGACGAGCAGAAACGACAAGGCCTAAGATACTCCTCGTCGTTTGGCCCAGCCAGTTCGCTGACACGGCAACCACCCGCTTCAGGGTACGAACATGTACCCACAGCCGTGAACAATTCGAGAATGGACCGGGTGCGCGGCGTCCACCTCCAACTTCTGCCGAAGTCTTAGGACGTAGTTATCGACACTTCGACATGAATCAGGGTCGTGACATCCCCATACCTCGTTGAGAAGCTCATCCCGCGAAATAACGCTGCTGCCCTCTCGTGTCAGCTGCATGTTGCGGAAATCCACATTCCTGTCATCGAAAGCGTAAGCTTCCCTCGCTCTCGTCCGCGAGGACGCACCGCCACGCTGACGCCCGCTAACGACTCTCTGCTGCTGAACGACCTTGAAAGGTAATCGTCAGCGCGTAGTTCTAAGAACACAATTGTGTCTGACTCCAACAAGGTGCTCAATACAATGATTGGGATCTCGCGGACGCCTTGCCTGATCCTCTCAAGTAGAGTATCGAGACCACCGGGCGTTGTTTCTCGGGACACTGCCGGGATCATTGTTGACTGGCCACCGCTTCTAGCATCTGGTGGTCGCTCCAAGCGAACCGGAGGGTTCAACCTCCCTAGCGTTTTCCGCTTCAAGAAAACGAGACTGTTCGTGGGTCCCAGTGCCATGAGAGTCGGCTTCAAGTTCTGCTGTCAGTTGAGACTTGAAGCCGCGGCTCGCCTCTTCGAACCGCGCTTTCGCTCGCGCGACGTCAGCGAGCACTATGTGCAGACGCTTCGGTCCCAGGACCAAGAGTCCTAGCAAGAGGATGAACAGGATTTCTGCGCCAAAACCCACACATCACCTCCTGCTTAGGCCTTGCTCGTGGGCAATGTGTTCGTGGTTGTGCTGTCCGAGGTCTCTTGCTCTTTCATCGCTGACTTGAAGCCGCGGATGCCTTCTCCGATTCCCTTGCCGAGTTCGGGAAGCTTCTTCGGTCCGAACACAAGCAAAGCAATTCCGAAGATAACCAGCAGGTGCATCGGTTGAAACAGTCCTTCAAACATAAAAGCTCCTTAGGTTAAGCGATGAGTGCAAGCACTCAAAGCGGCGAGTGGTAACAATGCAGGCGCTGTAAGCGTTAACTGGTTACAGCGCCCGCCAGTGGAGCAAGGGGAGAGCACACAACAATTAAAACCCGCGTTCAACCGAGTCCGCTGCGATGGCCAGCTGCATCGATAACTGAAGAAATGCGTCTGATTGACCGATGAAGAGCCCGTCATCAGTAAAAGCTTTCACCGTTGCCACCGCACCCCCATTCTGGGTGGAGGTCGGTCGGATTACTGAACAGCGTGGCAGGCTCTTGCTGATGAAATTGCATGGCTCTGGCAGGATTTTGTTTGTCTGAGTAAGTTCTGTTGCAGGATTGTTTAAATCCGGAAACGTTAGGCCGGTCACGGGATCGACCACACCGGCCAAGGGCTGCGATACTGCGTTGCCGCCCTTATCGTGCCACAGCCCGAAGTGATCAATCTCGACTCCACCAATGCTAACCAAGATCCGCAGGACGGTTGGGTCAGTTGCCTTGAAAGCCAGCGTCGGATAGAGGCTCGCTCCCCCCTGCTCAATGAACGCAAAGTGAAATCCGGCGGTGTTGGCGATCGCTTGTAGTCGCTCGGCATCACGGCCTGTGATAGGAATCGTTGGATTGGTGGTAGGCGGCGTATCCGTATCGTTGAGTGGAATCGCGGGTTGGTTCGTGATGACCAAGGGTCCCTTGAATACCGCACCTAGATCCGGGTTCTTTCCACTGCGATACCGGGTATACCAACTGAGGTCCACATTGAGGTTCATGAGGTTGGTAATCCGCTTGATTTGCCGCGCCCCAGTCGCCTGACTACTCGGCAGCTTTCGAAATGGCTCCAGGTCGAGAGGTACTTCGCCTCTGGACTTCAAAAAAGCCTTCAGAAAAGCTGCATGGCTCAGCTCATCGTCAGTGTTGTCAGTGATGTACTGCGGCATGTCGCCATCCAGATTTTGAAGCGCCAGCGCGTAAGCTGGATTTCCGCCGATGAACCCTTGGAATTCTTCGTCTGCCTGGGCTGCCCCGCCGCCCGAAGGCCCGACTCCGCCGAGTTCCGCGTATTGTGTCCAGAGATCACTCTCGACAAGTTCTGCCCACAGGGCGAACTGCAGAAGTGCGGCATCGCCTCGAGAGAGCCTGTCATTACTGCTTTGAGCCCTACTTTCGGTGGCGAGTAGGGTGGTCGCGGACAACGTTGCCCCCGCCATGCCCAGGCCTTTCAAAAACGAACGTCGCTTAACCACGCCCTGCCAATGGCGTTGAACGTCGTCGCCCGTCGAAGAAGGAGCAGTTTCTGTTGAACTCACCTCAGGTACCACTGTTGATGGGAGATTCTCTTCTTTCATGCACTACGCTCCAATTCTGGTCTGATGATTTGCTGTGCGGTCCTGCTACTGTGTGGAACTCGCGCGGCCAAGAAATATTCCCGGCTACGAAAATTACTTTTTCCGAATACTCGCGTGCTGGCTTAAGGTTCGAAGACTGTCATCTGAAGCGATAAAAGCGGAGAA
>Ga0307478_10003006_pt1 | contig 12781 bp, 9 predicted proteins | sample atmos_gasesECM4C_2_FD_203713 | JGI IMG/M metagenome (GOLD analysis project Ga0307478, IMG submission 203713) | Hardwood forest soil microbial communities from Morgan-Monroe State Forest, Indiana, United States - atmos_gasesECM4C_05 | ecosystem: Environmental > Terrestrial > Soil > Temperate...
AAGCCGCAAACGATTCGTAAGACCGTTCACGCTTTGATACACGTTGGGAGCGCTGTTCCCGCTGAAATCGCCTTCGACGTAACCCAGGAAATCAGTATTTCTGTAATGGTCCTCAATCTTAAAGTTGAGGCGGGAGAACTGCGCCGTGCTGCGAAATTCAGTCACACTTCCCAGAGGAGTATTGCTGAAAGGTATGCTGGCGAAACTGGTGGCGATGTTGCTCTGCGTATTCGTGGTTCGAAATATATTCTCGAAGTCGACAAATCCTCCGGGCGTCAGGATGGCATCGCCGATTTTGATGGTTCCTAGCGCAGGTTGCTGCCCTTCTCCGTCCTGAGATATCGGGTGATTGCTGGCATGTACGCCATCATAACTGCCCACGGAGGGCGAGACGGGTTGAGTCAGTGCCGCGTTGATCACTCGCGGTGCTTCTCCCTGGTTGCCTACGGAAGCAGATTGCTTGCCGCTCAACAGCTGCTTCAGCGCTTCAATCTCCTCTTGTTGCGAAGCCACCTGCTTCTGTGTTTGCGAGAGAGCTTCGCGAAGAGCCCTCAGTTCGGCGCCTTCATCCGAGTTGTGCTGCGAGGAATTTGAATTCTGAGCGCGAGCCTGCACGCACGTAAGCCCAAGTGCGACCAACAACAGGCAGAGTGTGCGTAGCGGTCTCATAATCAGGACTCCTTCTCTCCTTGGCGTTACGACAACAATTAATCGTCCGCAATTACCTCAATGACGTATGCGTCGGCAAAGGCGCGGCCTCAACCGCCTCGGATATCGGCCTAGATCGACTCCAGTGCCTCGCCGGTATGTCGAATATTGCCCTCGACTGTGGCCACTACTTCATCGATGTTTCCGGAGAGAACCATCTTTCCCATGGCCAGCGCAAATCCCACGGCTTGCGACCGGTCGGCATGAGAAGGTATCGAGAGAGCGTTGGGATCGGTGACTACGTCAATGAGCGCGGGCCCCTTATGCTGCAGCGCCTGCTTAATACCCGAGGTCACATCAGCGGGGTTTTCGATTCTCACACCCATGATGCCGATGGCTTCAGCGAGCTTTGCGAAGTTTGGATTCTTAAGGTCCGTTTGATAGTCCGGAAATCCCGCTGTTTCCATCTCGAGCTTCACCATTCCCAGAGCGCCGTTGTCGAACACAAGTACCTTAATAGGGAGGTCGTACTGCGTGATCGTCAACAAATCACCCATGAGCATGGCAAAGCCGCCATCTCCGGACATGGAGATGACCTGGCGTCCGGGATAGGCACATTGCGCGCCGATAGCCATGGGAAGTGCATTCGCCATGGACCCGTGGTTAAAGGAACCGATGATGCGCCGGTCCTTGGCTGCCTTAATATGCCGGGCAGACCAGACGTTGCACATGCCAGTGTCCGCTGTAAAGATCGCATCGGGCGCCGCGATTTCACTGAGCGCGGCGGCAACGGGCTCGGGGTGCATGGGCGTGCGTTTTCCAACGTGGTCCACGTACACATTCATTTTTCGCAGCTTCTCTTTGTGTTTGGCGAGCGTGTTAGCCAGGAATCCTGCGTCCGGCTTTGTATCCAACATCGGGGCGAGCGCCTGCAGTGTCTCGCGCACATCGCCCCACAATCCGAGATCGATTTTGCTTCGCCGTCCCAAACTCTCAGCCCGGATGTCGATTTGCGCGATCTTGCACTTTGTGGGCAGGAATTTGTCGTACGGAAAATCCGTGCCCAACAGAAGCAAAAGGTCGCATTCGTGGATCGCCTCATAAGCCATCCCGAAACCGATCATGCCTGTCATTCCCACGCTGTAAGGGTTGTCGTAGTCGATGAACGGCTTACCTCGGTAGGTAAACCCAATCGGAGCTTTCACTTTCTCAGCGAGAGCGACCACCTGATCGTGAGCGTTTTCGCATCCAATTCCGCAGAAGAGCGCAACCTTCTTACTGGAGTTGATTAGGTCCGCCAGCTTTGCCAGGTCCTTTTCGCCGGGACGGATGCTCGGCCGATGTTTTACCAGGGAACGCGAGCCGGCCTGCGCCGGTACTTCCATTGCAGCCAGGTCCCCGGGCAGTACGATCACGCCCACTCCACCTTTTCCAATAGCATTCTGCATGGCGATGTGCAGAACCCGCTCAAACTGGGCGGGATTCGAGATCATCTCGCAATAGTGGCTGCATTCCTGAAACAGATTTTGTGGATGCGTTTCCTGAAAATATGCCGTGCCGATCTCACTACTGGGAATATGCGATGCGATCGCCAGCACCGGAGCATTGCTGCGATGAGCGTCGAATAGGCCATTGATCAGGTGGAGGTTGCCGGGCCCGCAGCTCCCCGCGCAGCACGCGAGCTTTCCGGTGAGCTGCGCCTCCGCGCCGGCCGCAAACGCGGCGACTTCTTCGTGGCGCACATGGATCCATTTCACCTTGTTGTTTAGCCGAAGTGCATCGGTCACAGGGTTCAAGCTGTCGCCGACGACGCCGTAGATCCTTTCGATACCGGCTTCGGCAAGCCTCGCTATCAACTGATCCGCCAATCGATGTGCCATTTTTTCTGCCTCCCCTATTTGTCCTGGACTCCCTAAACGAGATGAATTCGATCTAGAGCAGCAAAGGCACCTGCAAGCCGTGCCGCAATTTGTACCTATTTCGATTGCGCCTGCGCATGCGCGGCTGGTCCTGTTTCCCGCACGAAAAAGGTCACGACCACTGCGGCGGCACAGCATATGACCCAAAAAAATGCGCCCTTCTGAAAATGCAGGTGCAGGTTCATCGAGTTTCCGATGCCTCTGCCGACGTGCTTTGCATACACCGGACCCAGAAACGCGGTTATCGCAAAAACGAGGAAATTAATGCCGCCCGTGGCGCTACCCTTCACGCTGTCGGGGTTGACTTCTTTGATTACACTGTACGGAATCATCGCGGCGCCCGACCCGACACCAAACAGAAACATTGCGACATGCGGCGGAATTGGAAGGGGCTTCAATGCGATTTGTAAGGCCGCTGCGATCATGAATAGGGCGCTTCCAATAATTACCGGCTTCCGCCTTCCAACACGGTCCGAAAGCCATCCAACCAGTGGGCACCCGAAAACCCAGCCGAGAGGAACCATCGAAGCTATGACGACGGCGTTGTGATAAGTGAACTGAAGATCCTTTTGAAATGCCGCAACTCCCCAAATCATGTCTCCGATCGTGGTCGGAGCGAACAGCAAACCGGCGACTATTCCGCACAGATATGACTGAGGATTCGAAAAAACGATCTTGTACGGCTTGAGGATCGAGCTCAGTCCTCCTTCTTGAACATGGGGTCCTAACTGTTCTTTAGGCGTAGTCAAGTACAACAGCACGGCGACCGCAAGGATGACAACCCCCAACCCGACCCAGAGCGTATGGACGCCCAGTCCATGCTCGATCATGGGCCCGACCACAAACTGGCCGGCCGAACCGCCCAGCATTCCAACACACTGCGTGATACCAATTGCCGTTGCGAGGTAGCGCGCGGAGAATCCATGTGCAGCGAGGTAAACGGCGCCTGTGAATGCAAAAGCAGAACCGGCTCCCTGGAGTAGTCGCCCGACGTCGCCTGACAGAACGGCTGATGCACTGAAGAAAAGGCATCCGATGCCCAAAATGGCAGCGCCAATGGGAACTGTGCGCTTGGCACCCAAATGATCAAGCGCGGCTCCGGCGACCAAGCTCATCGTGGAATAGGTATAGTAGTAAGCCCCGAGAATCGCACTGATACCGAGCGCTGTAGTATGAAATGAGGATTCCAACTCTGGAATCATCACGGCTGGGCAAGACCTCACTGCGTACTCAAGGAAGTAGAAAACAACCGTGAAGGCCCAGGCGATGACAAATGGACGTGTCTGGGCTCCGGCCTGATTTCGCTCTGTCGTAAGTGTGCTCATGGCACAAGCAAGAGGCACTTCATCACCCATTTGGCCATTCCTTCAGAGTGATGAATGAGCACGGTTTAGGTCGCTAGCGCGAAGTTCGGGGCCGATGTTGCTGTTAAATTGTTCACAACTGCTCAGGTATTGACACTCGTTCGGGACGTTCGTTCGGAGTAGAAAACGGCGGGCCGCATTCTCGGAGCTGTCCGATGCAGTTTGGAAATGATTGAGTTGAAATCAAGGCCGGAAAATCGGTCTGTGAATTAAGCCGAGAAAAACCGGAAGTTGAGAGTGCGCAGGCCTCATCGCCGTTCAGGAGCGGATGTCAAGCGCTCGAACAAAGACTTCTGCGGTCCGGGTGACCCAACTATATTCGTCCGCCGTCCGCGATTGCCGCCATCGGGCCATCACTCGCCCGATCTAGTCCTTTAGGATCCGCAGAGCATACCGTCCATCAAACTCATAGCTGGCCTTCCATAGAATCGAGTTCCGCGCGACAGGTCTCGCTGAACCGCCTCAGCGGATCGTTGCCTTGCAAGGCTTTCGATCGGATTTGCTCCGGTGTCAGGTTTGGCTCGCTGTAATTCTTCACGATCTCCTTTGCCAACCCCTCGGCGCTCGCGAACACCTCTTTAGAAGAAGTAAGTCGAATCCGGTTCAATAGAGCGTACGCGGGTATGAGTTTGTCGGGATCCTTGAAATTGTTTTCGAGTGCATCAACCAAAACGCGCGTGCTTTCGGTGATGAATTCGGAATACAACTGGACGCGATGAAAAACCCTTCTCGCGAGCAGGTCACGCTGATCCGCGTGTCGCTGCGTAATCCAACTGCTCACACTTGAGCCCAGAGCTCCTACTAGCGAACCAAAAAGAGCCGCCATGGCTGGATTCATTGTCACGGCTCGCATCGGCGTCATTTCTTATCAAGCATCAACAGCGTGAACAGCAGCGGCAGGTAAAAGATCGATGACACCAGGAGCTGTCTCGCCGCGATGTTCGACCTGTGAAAAGCAAATCGGCCGCTGAAGTAAAGTAAGGCCACGCTGAGTACCGCCGAACCAACCGAGAAGACGACGCTCAGGCCTCCCGTGATGCTCGCGAGTAAGCAAACGAAGCTCTGCCAGGCTACGAACCGATCTCGCACTGGCCCTCTAGGCAGGATGTGATAGCCAGCCCGTGAGTAATCGTCGCGATACATCCAGGCAATCGCCATGAAATGAGGAAACTGCCAAAGAAAGACTATGAAATAGAGTACCCACGCTTCTGCGTCGATCCGTCCTCGCGCCGCAGCCCAACCAATCAATGGCGGTGCGGCTCCGGGGAAAGCCCCAACGAGCGTGCACAGCGCTGTCCTCCGTTTTAGCGGCGTGTACAGGAGCAAATAACTCAGTAGCGTCACCATGCCTATCAGACCGGTCAGCACGTTTAGCGCTGCTAAATACAGCACTCCTGCCACTGACAAACAGATTCCGAACCAGAGGACCTGCGAAGGATTGAGCCTTCCAGCAGCCAGAGGCCGCCGCGCGGTTCGTCGCATCTTCGCATCGAAAGAGTGCTACAAAAACTGGTTCAGCGCTGCGGCACCGCTCGCTACAAGCAGCGTCCCGACAAGCGCGTGAGTGGCAGTCAGAATGCCAGCGCCACCGGAACCTGATGCCAAGTGGAAGCCGACAAATGTCGTGATAAGAATTAGGAAATTCACCTCGGGCTTGGTGAGAGCCCAATAGTCGAGCACGGTTGCATACGCTGCGGCTGCCCTCTTTGGTGCTGTAACTCGCGCCCTCGCCACGACTTTGATTGTCGGTTCGGTTGCCACGTCCAGAGGAGCACCGAGGACGCAGGTTGCTTTGCTCACCAGAATTCGAGTTTGCTCGCTGTATCTCATCTGTCACGCTTGACCAGAGCTACTCATGCCCAGTCTCGGCCGATGAACTCTCCGCGATCACGAGAAAGTTGAGGACTAGAATGCCCGCAACGCGTGACCGAGCTTGCATCGCTTTGTGGTCAAATAGCGAAGATTCGAGGGCGACGCTGGAATCTCAAGCGGCAACCACTGCGACACCGAAAGGCCGTAACCTTCAATGGCGACAAGTTTTCGGGGATTGTTGCTGAGAAGTCTCATCGAAACAACCCCGAGTTGCCGCAAGATCTGTACGCCGACACCATAATCCCGCTGATCCGCCTGAAATCCAAGCCGCTCGTTGGCCTCCACGGTGTCGAGCCCTTGGTCTTGAAGAGCGTACGCGCGAATTTTGTTTGCCAAACCGATTCCGCGACCTTCTTGGTTCAGGTACAGCAACACGCCTCGTCCTTCCCCTGCAATTCGACGCAACGCCTTATCGAGCTGGGCTCCGCAGTCACATCGCACTGAATGAAAAACGTCCCCGGTAAGGCACTGCGAATGCACGCGAACGAGCACATCCTGGCCATCTCCGATGTCTCCGCATACAAGAGCGATGTGTACCTGTTTGTCGATGTGATTTTCAAACGCGTGCACCTGAAACTCGCCGTATTCGGTCGGCAGCGTCGCAGACGCGACGCTATTGACGATCGATTCGGTGCGCATGCGATACGCGATTAAATCTGCGATGGTAATCAGTGGAACGTCGTGGCGGCGGGAGAAACAACGCAGTTCCGGCACGCGCGCCATTGTGCCGTCCTCATTCATGATTTCACAGATCATTCCAGCCGGACGCAGACCCGCCATGCGCGCGAGATCCACCGCCGCCTCGGTTTGCCCAGCGCGTGCCAGCACCCCCTCACTTCGCGCACGCAATGGGAAAACGTGGCCCGGACGAGTCAGATCTGAGGGCTTTGTCGCCGGGTCAATCGCCGCGAGCACTGTTGCCGCTCGATCAGCAGCCGAAATGCCGGTCGTCGTGCCTGCTCTCGCCTCGATGCTTACACAAAATGCCGTCTCGAATCGGGAGCTATTCTGCGACACCATCAGCGGAATCTCGAGCTCTTCAAGCCGCTCCGGCATCATCGCGAGGCAAATAAGTCCACGACCATACCGCGCCATGAAGTTGATGGCTTCAGGCGTGACCTTCTCGGCCGCTATGGTCAGGTCACCTTCGTTTTCGCGCTCCTTATCGTCGGCAACGATGACCATCATACCGGCGCGTATCGCCGCAATCGCCTCCTCGATCCGCGCAAATGATCTCTCACGATCGGTTGAATCGCTCACAATTTGAAGTGGATGCGTCAAAATCCCTTCCTTCTGATCGCTATGCGTGTGCCCCGCATCTTGGAGATTATTGCGGCGCGATTCCCATCGCTTCAAGCAGTTCGTCGTGCGCCTGAATAAATCCAAGCTGCGACTCAAGCAGTTGCGTCTGGGCGTCGAGTTGCTGAGCGACAGCACTATCGGCCTGCGAGCTGAGCGCCTCACCTTGCTGAAGCTGTTGCGCGGTGACGCGGCTTGATTCCGTGCGCAGGGCGAGCAGCTCTTGTGAAACGCTTACCATCTCCTGAGTACGGTGCAGTTTGTTGTACGCAACCTGCACGCGGAGCTGAACATCGTCGGTGACGCGCTCCAGGTTTTCTTTTGCCTGGGCCAGCGCAGAGTTGCTCTCGCGCACGGCCGCGCGTCGCCGCCCGCCATCGAAAATATCGTATTCAAACTGAACGCCAAAGCTTCCGAAGTTGCGGGCGAGGAATGGAACATTATCCTGGTAACTGTATTGTGCGAAGGCTGAGACGTCCGGCACACAGTCAGCTTTACTCAGTTTCGCGCCGGCTGCGGCCTTCTGGACTTCCTCGCGCGCCGCGATGATTTCCGGATGGGATTTCAGAGCCGCCTTTATACATTCTTCCCGCTCGCAGGTGTCCTGAACCGCCGGAACGCTCGCATCGAGCGCGAGCTCCGTGGTGAGCGGCAATCCGATAAGATCGTCCAGTTGCAACGTCAGGTCTGAAAGCTGTAATTCAGTGGTTAGTAGTTGCTGTTTTGCTTGTAGGGATTGCGCGCGGCTTTCGACTAGGTTCTCATCGAGCGTGCTGCCGTACTTCACTTCTTGCACGCGCTCACTCTGCAGGTCTTGCGCCGCCTTGATTTTGGCTTCGGTTGCGTTGCGTTGCAACTGAGCGATCAAAACGCGGTAGTAAAGCTCGTGAACCTTCAATGCGACCTCGTTCTCTGTCTCCTGCGAATTTGCCCGGGTGGCATTCAAGTCCGCGCGCGCGATGTCGTTCGCTGGTTTCACGCGTGTGAACAACTGCGTGAGTGGTTCCGCCAGTGTGGTTCCGCTGATTATGAAAGTTTTTCCGCCCTGATTGAGAATATCTGAACGCTCAGGGATTGGAGTTCCTCCGACGGTGCCAAGGCTGCCCGCTGGGATCTGAATAAATTGCGTGTCAGTCACTTCGAACAGTCGGCTCTCGTTTTTTATGCTCGGAAAGTATCCGCTCTTGGCGACATCCTTGGCGTGTTCTTTCTCCTCAACCTGGAAATTGGCGATGCGCACAGAGTGATTGTGCTTGAGCGCGAGTTGTACCGCCTCCTGCAACGTAATGTGTCGAGGAGATGGCGCGTCCTGGGCTCGAACCGGAGCCAAGACGCTCAAGAGTAACAGGCCGGCGATCGGAAGTTTGCAGCCCGCGTTCATGCCTTCGCCTCCTGTGCCGCAGGCGATCGCTGTTGAAGGGCGCTTAGGTCACCGTAGTTCATCGGCGACTCGCGCAACAGGGCCACAAGCAGGAGGGCGATAACGCACGCCCAGCCGACCAAATAGAAGCCATCGATAATGGACAACGTGTACGCCTGAAGACGAATCCGGTCGCTCATGAGTCCGATCGCACGTCCCGTTGCGGCAGGCAGCCCTGAGGATTTCGAAAACACTCCCGCCGTGAGCGCGTGAGTATTGGCATCCGTAATCCAGCTTCCGGCCTGCACGTGGAGGCCGAGCAGGTTCGAGTGCAGCTTCTCGCGCTGCGCGATGAAGTGGCCCATGTAAACTGCGCCGAGCTCGCCGCCAAACAGCCGGACGGTGTGAAAGAAAGCAGAAAACGTCAAAATCCACTGCGGCTTCGATAATCCTCCGGAGAAAATCCCCTGCAGGATGATCGTTCCGACCAACCCGATAAACGCAAACGACTGTCCGAGACCCATGAGCAATTCGGTACGGAAATAGTTTGATGCCGACCACGCGCTGGTGAGTTCTGCATTCATATACGAAGCAAAAGCTATGAACACAAAACCGCAAGCCATGAGCAGGCGCGAATCAAAGCCGACCAGTAGGAGAAGTCCGGCCACAAACGCCAGGAGAAGTAGGGGAACCGCACTCCAGATCACTGCGGGCCCAATCTGATCGGCTTCGAAGCCGTGTATTGCCAGTGATTGCGGGACCAGGATGATGGTTGTCACCAGGCAAAAGCGAAACAAAAAGAGCTGAATGCCCAGCAGTTGTGTGTTCCGCTGGCGAATATAGGGCATGTCAACTAAAGGGTTCGGGCCCTCCAGGCGCCGTACCGTTGCCGCTATCAGGAGGAATACGCCACCAAAGAACAACGCGTTAAACACCCCGGAACGCCACCAGTCGAGCCTTTCGCCTTGATCGAACGCCGCGTACAACATCGCGAACCCGGTGCTGCCGTATAAAAAAGCTGCGAAACTGGGCGCCGGGGTTGACTTTGGGGGCGCCGGAGAATCTGGTATCCCGTAATAAATACAGAGCGCCATAATTGGCGTAATCACGGCGGAATTCCAGAACATCCAGTGCCAGGAGAGATTGTCTCGGTACCAACCGTAAAGCGATGGGGCGATGTTCACGGCTCCGTCCACGAATGTCGCGTATAGCGCGATCGTGAACGGAAGGAACCGCAGAGGAATGTTACGCAGCGCAAAGGTGAGCGTAAGCGGATAGAACGTTCCGGAGGCCAACCCCGCCAATGCGAGACCTGTAATGAGCAGCGTGTAGCTGTGGACGAGCGGAAGGAACGCGCAGACCACTGTAAACGCCGTGGCCGCGAAAAACAGGATTCGCCGCGGTCCCATCAAAGCGCCCAGATATACGGTAAAAGGCCCGATAAACATCAGGGCGATGTTGTAGGCGCTGCTGATCCACGCTCCATCGTCGAAGCTAATACCAACACTGCCTTTGAGATCAGCGAGTCCGAGCGAAACCATTCGGCCCGTAAGGGTGACGATCCCAGCGCCCATGATGACGCCCAAGATTCCCAGCAGTGGGCTTTTCGAGAGCTCAGACGGCGCTACTCCCGCAAGGCCTTTCGCGATTTGCGCTGGCGGGGGTAGATGTACGGCACTGGTTGCGGCAGCCATCGTGCGTTCCTTCAACGCCTGGTGCGTACCGTGGCGATGACCGATAGGCCCGGACGCAACATACTCGCAGTGTTCGGATCATCGAACGTGATCTTCACGGGAATTCTCTGTACCACCTTCGTGAAATTGCCGGTGGCATTGTCGGGCGGAAGCAGCGCAAATTGCGAACCGCTGGCCGGCGAGATCTCAAGTATCTTTCCTTGAAACGCTTGTCCAGGATATTCGTCGATGCGAATCTCCGCCGGGTCGCCGACTCTCACGTTCGTGAGCTGAGTCTCGCGATAATTTGCTAGCACCCATTTGAATTTGCTGACAAAAGGAATTACCTGCGTCCCCGGAGACACCAGTTGTCCAGGCCGCACCTGCCGCTCACCCACAGTGCCGTCTTCGGGCGCGCTAATCTTCGTGTATCCGAGATTCACTTGCGCAGACACGAGCGCAGCCTGCTTGGCGTGGAGGTCGGCGACGAGTTGCGCGTCTTGCGATTCCAGGACGTTCTTGCCGCGCCGTTCAGCCTCGGCCGCCAGTTCGCTGCTGCGCAACGACGTCTTAGCTTCAGCCAAGTCGGCGTCACGGCTCGCGAATTGAGCTGCAAAGCGCTGCTGGTCGGCGACCGCCTGCTCGACTTTTTGTTCTGTAGTTGAATGAGTTTGGAAGAGTGCCTCCTGACGTCGGCGTTCGTCCTGCGTGCGCACTACATCGGCTTGCACCGCCTCTTTGCCGGCCTCCGCCGCAGTGATCTGAGACTTTGCCTCGTCGATTCCGGCCACGGCCCGATCGATCTTCGTGTCTTGCAGTTCGCGCTGGCGCACATTGTTTTCGATTGCCGCCTTTGCAGCTTCTACGGCCGCCGTTGCCTGCGCCACCTGTGCCAAATAATCATCATCGTCCAACTGGACGAGAAGATCTCCCTTGTGCACTTGCTGGTAATCGGAGACCTTCACCTCGCGAACGATTCCCGGGACTTTCGTACTCAGCGGTGTCAAATCTCCTCGCACGTATGCGTCATCCGTAACCTGCTCGATGTGGCCGCCCTCCCAGGCATTCCAATTCCTAGTGATTGTGGCGAGGATCACGACGGCGAGTAGCACGACCAGCACGGGTGTACCGTACTTCCGTAACCTCGAAGCGGGACGGGCCGCAAGATGCTCCGGCTCTGGCTTTTGCTCTGGTGCTTTCACAGGAGCCGGTGTGCCGGCTGCGGCCATAGTCGATATGCCTCCACACATTCGGCGTTGCAGTATGTTGAATGCACTTCCGGTGCCGAGCCAACTTCATTTGAATCCTTATGAAAAAAGGCTGCTTATAGCCGCACAGAGACAGCGATCTTGACTGTGGGTGCGAGCATTTCGTCATTTGCAGAAATGCTGACAGCCCGAGCTCATGGAGGCAACTTTGCGAGCATGGTGCGAACGCATCCAAAAGGAATATAATGCGCGCCATGGCATCAGCAGGACAGCAACCCGAGGCGCTGAATATTCAGCTCCTCGTCGATTCGATCCCCGCGTTGATCCATACCGCCAGACCGGACGGCTACCTCGATTACTTCAATAGACCTTGGCTGGAGTACCTGGGCGCCACATTGGAACAGGTTAGCGGCTGGAATTGGAAGGCTTTCGTTCATCCTGATGACGTTGACGGGATTGTCGCTCGATGGCTCGCCTGCCTCGCGTCCGGAGACGTCTTCGAATACGAGACTCGCGTCCGCCGGGCCGATGGTGAATACCGCTGGATGTTCCATCGCAAAGTACCGCTCCGAGATGAGTGCGGCAATATCGTCAAATGGTATGGATCGAGTCTCGATATTGAGGAGCGCAGGAGTGCGGCAGAACAGCTCCGCAGAAATGGCGAAGAGTTACAAAGAAGCGAGTTTTATCTCGCCGAAGGGCAGCGTCTTGGCCACATGGGAAGCTGGGCTTTCAATCCCGACGGCTTCTACTATTGGTCTCCTGAACTATTTCGGATACACGGACTCGACCCTGCCACCAAACCGCCTGGCGTTCAAGAGTACCTGGATTGTGTCCACGCACAGGACCGCGAATCCATGGCGGAGCTGATCAAACGCTTGGTGGCGGAAGCTTTGCCCTTTGACGCAACGAAGCGCATCGTGCGACCTGACGGCGAGGTCCGCCACATTCGCTGCGTCGGTGTTCCTTTCGTCGACAACCAGAGCATCAAAAGGTACGTCGGCAGCGCCATCGACGTCACTGAGCACGAGCTTCTGACCCAGGAGCTCCGACGGCGCGAAGCATACTTGGCCGAAGCCCAAAGACTCAGCCACACCGGCAGTTGGGCCTGGAACGTGCGCACCGGCGCTCTCTTCTGGTCGCAAGAGATTTTTAGCATTTATGGCTATAGCCCTCAAGAAACAGGTCCCACTTGGGAGCAGTTCCTGGAGAGGGTTCATCCTGAAGATCGAGCACAGATCGAGCAGAGGGCCAAAATAGAGACAACCAGGAAGGACTGGGTGGACTCACAAGGGTATTTTCGAATCGTGCTTCCAGACGGAACGATAAAGCACCTCCATTCCGTTGCTCATCCCGCTAAGGACAGTTCCGGTGAAATTGCGGAAATCATCGGCACCGTCATGGACGTTACGGAGCACGAGCTCCTAACCCAAGAGCT
>Ga0307478_10003007_pt1 | contig 12774 bp, 13 predicted proteins | sample atmos_gasesECM4C_2_FD_203713 | JGI IMG/M metagenome (GOLD analysis project Ga0307478, IMG submission 203713) | Hardwood forest soil microbial communities from Morgan-Monroe State Forest, Indiana, United States - atmos_gasesECM4C_05 | ecosystem: Environmental > Terrestrial > Soil > Temperate...
CCCTGGGGCAGCAGCAGAATGCGACAACCGAAGACCAGGTCAAGGCGGCATACCTCTTCAATTTCGCAAAGCTGGCGGAGTGGCCCCGGCAAGTTTTGCCGGATAGCTCGTCCCCTTTCGTGATCGGGGTCAGCGGTGGGGACGAAGAAACTATTAATGTCTTGAAGGCCACACTCGCCGGAAAAATCATCGGCACCCACCTGTTGGTGGTCAAGCCTGTAAGCTCCGAAGAGGAAATGAAATCATGCCAAATCGTTTTCTTTCGCGCGTCTGAAAGAAAGCACACTCAGGCCGCCATCGAACATCTGGCGCAGGCCGCGGTGCTTTTTATAGGGGAGGACGAATCCTTTCTGCGGCAAGGCGGCATGATCAATCTGGTGAGGGATCACGGCAGCATCCACTTTGAGGTCAATTCTGACGCACTGGACCGCTCGGAGATACACTTCAGCTCGAAAATCCTCGCGCTGGCCAAGGCCGGCTATGGGCCTCCACAAACGCCAGTATCGAACCCGCCGGGTGAAGCGCGGCGGCGAGTGGAGCATGGTGTTCCCCCGGACTACCCCCAACTCGCCGAGCGGATGAAACTGACAGGAACCGCGCAGGTCTCGGCGCTGGTCAAACCGGATGGGACAGTAAAGGGAGTAACAATTGTCGGCGGCCACCCTCTCCTCGCAGACGCCCTGGCGCGCGCCGTCAGGCAGTGGAAGTACCAGCCCGGATCCGAGGAAACGGTGGAAGTTGTGAAGTTCACTTTCGGTCGCCAGTGAACCTTGACACCTCGTTCGGCCCTCAAGAAAAAAGGCGCCGGAGGGTTCCGGCGCCGCGAGGGGACTCGCGAGATGCGGTCAAGCGAGTCGGGAAATTCTTAAGAACTCATTTGCTTTCCGCGATGGGGCTGGCCCCGAGGTCGCGGCGGTTGTTGACCGCGGCGCGCGCCGCGCGGGCAGCAGGCATATTGGCGGCGGCGGCTCCGTAGCGCTCCAGTAGCACCGGCGCCATTGTGTTTTCGGCTTCTTTGACGAAGATCATCTGATTCTCGGAAGCCATATCGACGCGGACAAAATCCCCCAACTTTACCTGGCTGGTGGCCACCAGATTCGCCAGCGGGAAAACCAGATGCCGTTCAATCGCGCGCTTCAGGTGGCGCGCACCGTAACGCGGGTCGGTACCTTCCTTCAACAGGAATTGCTTCGCCCCCGCAGTGCAATTGAACACGAACTGGTTGGCGCCCGCGGCCATCAAAACGCGCTGCTGCACCATACCGAGTTCGATATCGAGAATCTGCGCCAGATGCTCGTCCCGCAGCGTCTTGAAGACCACAGTCTTGTCGATGCGGTTCATGAACTCGGGTGTGAACTTGCGTCGGGCGGCTTCAACCGCGGTGCGCTGAATCTTGTCGTCGAAATTATTGTCGACTTCCACCACTTTGGGCGCGAAGCCCAGCCCACCGTCGATCAGATTCGTCATCTCACTGGCGCCCAGGTTCGAGGTCAGGATGATGATGCACTGCGATAGGTCGACGCGGCGATTGTCGCCGAGCGTGAGCGTGGCCTTATCGAGAATGCCGAGCAGCAGTTGCCATAGCGAATCGCTCGCCTTCTCGATCTCGTCAAACAGCAGAATCGAAAGCTTCAGCTTTTCCGTGAACCATTGATTCAGCGCTTCCTGCGTCAGCAGGGGATGAGTCTCGCGATGTCCCAAATATCCCGGAGGCGAGCCAATCAGCTTCGCGATCTCGTGCGAGTGCTGGAACTCGGCGCAATCGATCTTGATGCAGGCATGCGCATCGCCGAACAGCGCCTCGGCCATGGCTTCGACCACGCGCGTTTTGCCCGAGCCGGTCGGCCCCAGGAAAAGCAGGTTGCCCACGGGGCGCCCAGGAGCGTTCAGGCCGGCCAGAAACATCTGGTAAATCTCGGCGACCTTTTCGACGGCCTGGTCCTGACCCACGATGCGGCGGCGCAGCGCAGCTTCAAACTCTCCAGCATCAGCGCTGCGGCGGTTCGGATCGAGCACGGTAGCGAGGTTCGTTCTCATAAGGTCGTTGTCTTTCCCGTCCCAGACCGTATTCTTCGGCCTTTGCCCTGCTTTTCCCCGGACTTCCAGGCCCTTATTCCTTCGCGACTCCCACCGTTCCAGAGTTGACAGAATTTGTCAGTCGGAACCTGCCGCTTGCCTGACCCCAAACTACGTCCGGGCTGCCTTGGAATAAGCAAGCGTCTGGCCACCGGCTCCAGGCGGATTCAAAACCCCGAAAACCCAGTATCTGGCTGGATTTAGCAGGGTGCCGACCATATTAGAACGGGGAGCAGGTGAAAGTTAAGAGGGGGGATGAGAAATAGTTTGCGCAAGGAGGAAACGCCAGTACCGCCAATGTTTACCCTCTGTTCGCCTGCTTGCCCTGAGCGAAGCCGAAGGAGCTTGCCCTGAGCGAAGCCGAAGGGTGCCCCCCGTGGTCAAGCCAGCCCTGGTCAAGGGCCAAGCCAGCAGCCCGAACGGGGGGGAGATGACCGTGAGTAACTGGCGAGTTCGATTAGGTGCGGGATAGCATCCAAGCTAGGTCGATTTCTGGAGGGAATTTTGCCCCGCTCGTCGGTTATTACGATTGCTGCTGTCTCTTGTCTTCTGTTTGGCGTGGCCGCAATGCGGCTGAACCCGCGGGTTTCCAGCGCTCTCGCAGCTCAACGGCAAGCTGCACAACCGACTGTGGTCGCAACAACGCCGCAAGGCCCGCAACTGCAGCCGGCGAGTGCAACCCTTTCGCCGACTGAAAAAACTGCGGACATTACCTCCCTGCAGCCTTCTTCTTTACAGCTTTCCCTTCCCCTTGCGTCGCAACCGAGGCTGCAATTCTCATTAGAGCCCTTGTCGCCGCCTCTATCCGCCTCGACGACTGAGATTTACACCGCGAAGCGCGGAGAAAGTATTCCCGCGATCGCTCACCGGTACTTACACAAGACTGGGTACTTGACGTCTTCAGAGCTGGTCGAAGCCATCCGCCACATAAATGGCAACCGATCGAGCAACATTCTGAAAAACGGCGAGCAGATTACGATTCCCGGAATCCTACCCGCGCCCATCGTCGAGAAAACCGTTCCCGTTCCCAAAGACTTTGAAGTCCGCGCCATCTATCTGACCGGCATCATGGCGGCCAGCGACCACGGCCTCCGCATCATCCGTCACTGGCGCGAAGTCGGCGGCAACGCCGTAGTCTTCGACATCAAAGACTCCGACGGCAGCGTCACTATTCCCTTCGAACATCCGCTGCTCGGCAAGCACCAGGTCTATATTCACGACCTGCCGAAGTTTGTGCACTTCCTGCATTCCGAGAACATGCATGCCATCGCCCGCATCGCCATCTTCCGCGACGAGCGCATGGTGGTCGAGCATCCTGAACTCGCCGTGCAGTCGAAGAGAACGAAGCAGCCGTGGCGCGAGAACGGCAAGCTGGTCTGGACCGACTCGTCAAACCCCAAGGTTCAGGATTACAACATCGCGTTAGCCAAGTTCGTAGCGCAATCCGGCGCCGATGAAATTCAATTCGACTACGTCCGCTTCCCTGCCGAAGGCGATCAGAAAGACGCCAGCTTCGTCTTCCAGACCGAGCATCCAGAATCAAACGAACCTGAAACACAGCTGTGTAAGGCCGCGCAGCCTGAATCAACAAATTCCAGCCCCGTAGGGGCGACCGATAATAGCCCGGGACGTAAGCCCCGGGCAGCCGATAAAAAAGGAAACAAGTCCCGTAGGGACGGCACGAACTCGCCGACCGCCTGCGACAAGTCTTCGAAGGCGCCGCGCGGCTACCAGCGCTCCGACGCAATCGTCGGCTTCCTGAAGAAGGCCTACGCCGAGCTGCATCCCACCGGCGTGCTGCTCTCGCTCGACGTCTTCGGCGTCATGGCCTGGCAGCGCCCCGTCGATCTCTCCCACACCGGACAGGACATCGTAGGCATGGCGAAATACTGCGACGTGCTCTCGCCCATGATCTATCCCTCGCACTTCTTCGGCATGGATAACATCGAGCATCCCGGCGACGCCCCCGAACACTTCATCGGCGAATCCATGGAGCGCTTCGAGCTGATCACAAAAGGCAGTGGAGTAGTAATCCGCCCCTGGCTGCAAGCCTTCCGCTGGCGCACCAAGACCTATTCGCCCGAATACATAAAGGTGCAGGTAGCAACGGCAAAAGAAAAAGGCGGCATCGGATTCTTGTTCTGGAACGCCGCCAACGACTACAGCAAGCCTTACGAAGCCATGCCCGAGATGAAGGCCGCGAACGCCAAAGAAAAAGACAAATTCTTCCGCGGAGATGAGCTGCCAACAGCAGCGGTTAAGGCAAGCCTGACTCCGGCAGCCGTTCCTGCATCAGCAGAAACCGCCAGCCACTAAGAAAACCAGTCATCACCGTGTTGCCATCGTTAAAGTTAGAATTCGGTGGATTGGCTGATTGCGAGAATGGCTTTCACTCTTGGGTGAGCCCAATGGATCTCAAACATCGTGCAATACACGTGTCGGGATATTTGGCCCTGATTGTAGGGTGCGGCTTAGCGATGGTACAGGTTGTCGCAATCACGTTCCCGCGCCGTCTTGATCTCCGGGTTTTCTTCTTGACCGTCATGCTTGCAGCGTATTTGATTCGCATCGGAGTGCGATCGATCGACGCTGCCCGCCGAATCGAAGGAGGACTTTCCGCGGTCACGTTTTCTGATGAAGTGCGGGCTTTGTGGGTGCGATCCAGGTCCACGCTTTCAGGGCTACCGCAAAAGCTGGGTCGGGTGGGCATAACCAGAAAGGCATTCTTGATCGTACTCGGAGTCGGGCACGCGATCGCTGGCGTGTTCGCGTTTCTCTATGTCTGTGGAGTCATTCTAGCTGCGGCTGCCTATTTGGGGGTTGGCCCGCTCGCCGGGCCCATCCTGATTTCTTGCCTGCTCGGGACACTCGTAGGAATCACCATGGTCGTCCGTCCGAACGTCATGACTTGTCGCGCAACTGCGGTTTGGGACGCTCTTGTGGGACTCTTCTTCCTGCAGTTCGCTCTCAAGGGATCCAACTTTCACACCGAGCCACTTATTATTGCTGCGATTTTCCTCGCGATGTGTGCAGTCTTGATTATCCCTGACCTATTATCATCGTCAGGAATCTCTCAATCGTGGTCGTCGCGTGAAACAACAAAATGCTCTATGAACCCACTCTCCGCGCAGCAACCCCGTAATAATCGGCCATCGCCTTCGGTCATCGCTGTCGCAGTGGTCCAACTCCTTGGGTCTGTGCCGTTTCTTTGCATATGTGGATATTACTTATGGAGGACCGTTTGGTTTTCACCCCACGACTTCGCGAGGTTCCCAATGAGAGTTTTGATTTTCCTTGGACTTCCATTTCTGTTCAGCCTTGTTGCTGCGGCATCATCCATTGGGCTCTTACGCCTCCGTGGATGGGCAAGAACAATGACGCTTTGTCTTGCGACTCTTCCCGTTTCTTCATGCGTTCTTGACTTAATTCTTGATCATCCGCCCGGCGAATTCGAGATCGTCCCCGTCACCAAGATATTACTTGCGATTTTGGCTCCGGTCAGCATCTGGTGGTGGGTTCTTTTCACCCGCCCTTCGGTTCGCTCTCAATTTCGCGTGGAATGATCCAACGTGGCTGTCTGTTGAAATCCGCGTTATCACTCATTGTCTGTGAGGGGAGGGCGCCCCGGGCTGTTCATGCGGCCCAGGTGCATCGGGCCGCTCGTGCGAAAACTGGATTTGAAAGAGAAAACGCGGGTGGAGCAGGCCTTCCAGGCCTGCGTCAAAAGAGCACCAGGAATCCGCGGGCTTTAGCTCCTGAGGGACCTCAACTGTCCCCCCCATCCCCGCTCCGTGCCACCTCGCCACCACGAAAGTGCTTTGCATCTCCTCCCACACAAGCGTAAAAAGGAACCCGACTGTGAGGGGGCCACGGCTATGCCGTGGCCTTTCTTGTCTAGCTCGCGGAGGCGCAGGAATGTCAGCCGATTCGTCACCCAACCCAGTCCCGGGAAAGAAGAAAAAGAAAAATCAGAAGTCCCAGCTCAGGGTGGTCTTCGATACGAACGCCCTCTACGTAACGCCAACGAGCCTAGGCTCCGCCAGCGATCTGCTTCGCCAGGAAATAGCAGACCTCATTGCCGACTCGAAGTACCCCGATCTCGACATCCTTTGGTATCTCCCTGAAGTAGTCCGCCACGAGAGGCAATACCAGATGCAAACGGAGGCACTGAAGCTCCGCCCTGCCATCAACAAAATCGAGCGACTCCTTGGTCATAATCTTGCGCTCACCGACCAGATCCTGCTCGACCACGTAAAGACGAAGATAGACGAAAGAAAAGATCAACTCGGATTGCAGGAACTTGCATTGGACCACGGCCACGTTGACTAGCCAGCCCTGATTCGCGCGGCGGAGTATAGAACTCCCCCTTTTCAGCCCGGGGAGAAGGAGAAAGGGTTTCGAGACTCCTTGGTCGCTGAGTCGTTTCTTCAACTCCTTGGAAGCTCCCCCAAGACCCCGGCTCTGTGCCGGGTCGTCCTCGTTACCTCAGACGGGTTGCTGTCACAAGCGATCAAAGGACGCATTGCGGATTCAGCCAACGCCAGCGTCGTGCCGAGCATCGAGGAGCTGAAAGGACTGATCAACACGATAGTTTCAAATGTTGGCGAGGAGTTCATCGCCCAGCTCAAACCGAAGGCCTCAAAGCTGTTCTTCGTGTCCGGAGACGAAAAGGACGCGCTCTACTACAAAGAGAATGTCGGAGAGCGGATCAGGGAAAAGTTTTCCGCTGAGCTAGCGAAACGGCCCGCTGGAACTACGTTCCGTCGGAACGGCACGTGGCTGATAAGCCAGCCGAACTTCTCCCGCAAAGAAGGCCGCCGCGTTTACTGGACATCGCGCATCGAGATCGAAGTGGAAGCCGGCACTTCAACAAAAGAGGCCCAGACAGCAACCATAATTCCGGCAACAGCTCTAAGTCTGACGACCCCTTACAAGTGGGAATTTCAGCCGGCTAGCGACGTCTCGTATGGCGAAGCCACCGGAGTATTCCTCACTCCGCACACCTTCAACTGGTCGCAGTTCCCCGCGGTCCCCGCCGAAAACAGCGTCATAACCCAATGGTCCCAGCTTCCGGCGGTCGCCCCCGAAAACAGGGTCGTAACCCAAAAGGGCAAGGATATCTTTGAAGTGCTCTGGAGCGCCGAAGTAACGATGACGAAGGAACTCAAGAAGGCGGCGATCGAAGAACTGCGGCACATCGAACTCACCTGTCAACCGATCTCGTAGGCTCGTAAGGAGGAGGACGGATTCGAAATCGCCCCAAGAGTCCCTCTCACACATCTGACTTTTCCACACCCCCCATGTGACATCCAACCTTGCACCCCCTCCCTAAACTAGTAGTAGTATGCTCACTCGCCGACAACCCTCCCCGAATACCTCTCCACTCTCTCCCCCGCCGAACAATCCGTGGACAAGTCCCATCTTCTCAATATTTTCCGCGCAAACCCTTGGCTATCAAGATTTTACGCAGATAGCCTCCAGATCATCGACTCGAACTCCAACCAAATCAATAATTTACCGACTCGATCTGAAAATTTTTCCGATCTGAATCCGAAAAGTGTAAACCCCATGTCGCTCAACCAGAATACCCGCGTCTGCACTCACATCAAGGTCAACGGAGTCCCTTGCGGCTCCCCCGCTCTGCACGGCGAAATCTTCTGCTACTTCCATCAGCGCATGATTCGCGGCGTACGCACTCCGGCCAAGTCGCGCCTTCACCCCATCGCCCTGATCGAAAACGAAGAAGGCATTCAGGCCTCGCTCATGGAAATCATCAACGCCCTGGTCCGCAATACCATCGACTTCCGCCGCGCCCAGCTCGTCCTCCGCGCGCTTCACATCGCCGTGAAAAATTCTCCTCGCGTCCATTTCAACATCAACAAAAACGAAATGATCCACGAAGTCCCCAACTACCCCGCCGCCCCCGCCCCGCAGAAGCCAGCGTCCGCCGCCCTCGCCCAGGCCGGTGCTCTCGCGCGAATCCCGCGCCCCAAACCCATCAGCATCACTCGTCCACAGCCGCCCATTGCTGCAGCCGCACTCGAACCCGCTCGCCCCAAGCCACCTATGCGAGCCAAGCCCGCGCCCGCTGCCCGGAACGTCGCGCGCCGCCGCTCCGGATGAGAAAATCCCCTTGCATTCTTCCCATAGTCATAATAATATGACCATACTATGAAACAGATTCCCGCTGGCGAGTTCAAGGCGCAGTGCCTCGCGATTATGGACCAGGTGTCGAAGAGCGGAGAACCCGTCGTCGTCACCAAACACGGCAAGCCCGTGGTGAAGCTGGTTCCCGCAGAAAATCGAGCCGACGATATCTTCAACTACATGGCGGGCAAGGTGAAGATCGTCGGAGATATCGTGGGACCGGTCACCCCGCTCGAAGATTGGGAGAACAAATGAGGGTGAACCAGTGACGGTGAACCAGTGACCCTGCTCGACACTCACGTCCTCCTCTGGATGGCGAGCGATGACAAGCGGCTGTCGAAGCGGGCGCACGAGGCCATCCGCCAAGCCCGAGAAGACAGCGGAATTGTGGTGGCGGCCATTACTCTGTGGGAGATCGCGTGGCTCGCGCACCACGAACGCATTGTGGTCGTGGGAAGCGTAGAAGCGTTCGTGCGCGAGACCGTCGCGCGGGTCATTCTTAGACCGGTAACGGTGGAGGTTGCGGTCCTCGCCGCGCGCTTGCCGGAGCCGTTTCCTAGAGATCCAGCGGATCGCTTGATCGCCGCAACCGCGATCGTCGAAGGCATTCCGCTGGTGACCGCGGATGCGCGCATCCGGCAATCGAAGGTGGTGGAGACTGTGTGGTAAAGCTCAGTTATAATGTTCTGTAACGCTGGTTGGGTTCACGCCTCGTTCCCCTGCAAGTGCCAGAGGAAAGATTCAGCCCTCGTTGCAAAACTTCACTGACCTCCACCCGAAGGAGTCCGCATGGCGATCGAGAAATCGGAACGAATCTGGCACAACGGCAAGCTCATCCCCTGGGATGAAGCAACGATTCACGTGATGTCGCACGTGGTCCACTACGGCTCCTCTGTATTCGAGGGGATCCGCTGCTACGCGCCGCCCTCGGGGCCGGCTATCTTCCGCGCCACCGAGCACATTCAACGGCTGCTCGATTCCGCCAAGGTCTACCGCATCGACGTCGACTACACTCGCGAGCAACTCGTGAAAGCCATGCTCGAGACCGTGGGCAGCAACGGCGCGTGGCCGTGCTACGTGCGGCCCATCATTCTTCGCGGCTATGGCGAGGCGGGAGTGAATCCGTTCAACTCGCCCACCGAGGTCTACATCATTAATTATCCGTGGGGAAAATATCTGGGCGGCGAGAACGACGGTTGCGACGTCTGCGTTTCTTCGTGGACGCGGATTGCGCCGAACACGCTGCCTGCCATGGCCAAGTCCGGCGCGAATTACATGAATTCGCAGCTCATCAAGATGGAAGCCATTGTCAACGGATTTGCCGAGGGCATCGCGCTCGACATCAACGGCTATGTGAGTGAAGGCTCGGGCGAGAACGTATTCATCGTGCATCGCGAGAAGCTGATCACGGCGCCGCTGGGCAATTCAGTGCTGCCCGGCATCACTCGCGACTCGGTGCTGCAGATCGCGCGCGACCTTGGCATTACAATCGTCGAGCAAATGATCCCTCGCGAGATGCTCTACATCGCCGACGAAGCCTTCTTCACCGGAACCGCGGCGGAGGTCACTCCGATTCGCACGGTGGACAAGATCAAAGTGGGCAAGGGCGGAATTGGCCCCATCACCAAGGCGATCCAGAAAGAGTTTTACGCCATCGTGCGCGGCGAAAAGACCGACCGCCACGGATGGCTGACTCCGGTGCCGGTGCGCAGCAAACAACCGGTCGGCGTGTAGTCCGTTAGCTTTGGAACTAACCCAGAGGGGCGCATCCCGCGCCCCTTTCGGCTTGTTGGGTCAACTATTCGGCGCTTTGCGGGACAGCTGCAGCTGCCGCGTCAAAACCGATCTTCGAATGAGTTCCGTCGCAGAAAGGTTTGTTGGTCGAAGCGCCGCAGCGGCAGAGAGCTATTTTCTCTCCCGCTTCAATCTGTTTACCACTCGCATCCAGAAGAGTAACCTTCCCGGCGACCAGGTATGGACCTTTGGGCAGAACCTGAATGGTTGGATCCGACATGTTTTCTCCTTTGAAGTTAGGTAACACTTAATGCCAGTTCAAATTGACGAAAGGCTTTCGAGATAGCGATTACTTTCCGCGGGCGTCGAGGCTCCAGGGCCCGGCACCGGTCTGCGAGATGAAGAGTGCGCCGCCGAGCATCGAGAGGTTCTTCAAGAACATAATGAATTGCATCTGGCGCATCATGGGATCGGCAACCGCCCAGAAGTTGTGCATCATCGGAGTGACAGCGGCCAGGAATAGAGCGATCAGCCACGCACCAATCCTGGCGCGGTAGCCGAGCAGGATCGAGAGGCCTCCGGCGAGCGCGATCACACCCGAGAGCGGAACTGCGATCGACGCCAGAGGCACGCCCTGCGACGCGGCGTAGGCGATGGTGTGACTGGAAAAGTCCATCGGGGCCGACATCAGGAAAATCAAGGCAAACAGGGAGCGACCTAGTAAGGCGACGGGGCCTGCTCCTTCCAAGGAAATGCTTGTGGTTTGCGATCGGGATGAAATGGTTGAAGTACTGGCTGACATGTTGGTTCTCCTTTATTTTGTGTGACCGATCGAGCGAATTGTTCAACAGAAATCAGTTCGCGCGCTCGCAAGCGGAATGAGCCGGATTACTGCACTTCTTTACTGCAGTTCGAGCTGGAATCGAGGCGAAGCAATCTCATAAGACCCTCCGGCTTTTCAATACGGTTGGATGGCCCGCTCCGCGGTTTGGTTACAATAAATAACTACCGGCTCTTTACATATCAGGCACTTTATAGTAACCTAGTATCCAAATGACTCCTACGCGACGATTAGCTAAGAATCCGTCTCCCTGTGCAATCGGGGGAATGCTTGAGCTGCTTACGCGGCCCTGGACGCTGCACATCCTGTGGTCCCTCAGCCATGACGGCCCGATGCGTTTTGGGGTGCTGCGGCGGCAAGTGGAAGGAATCTCTTCGCGGGTGCTGACGGAGCGGTTGCGCACTCTAGAAGATGCGAGGTTTATCTTCCGGCACTATGAGCAGACCATACCCCCGGCCGTGACTTACGGGATTACCGAGCGGATGAAGGATATTGAGAAGGTGCTGGCCCAGATGGAAGGGCTGGCTCGGAAGTGGCAGGGTGAGGGAACGATGGTGGGTGGCGGTCGAGGTGCTTCTGTGAGGGCGGTTACCCCCGGTTTGCCCGTGATCCGCCAGTAATCGGCGGATGCAGTGAGCATCCGCGCCGATCGCTCGCGTCAAGCCGACTTCCCGTTACCAAGCTGGCCAACTTCCGAGTAGCTGACAATCCACGAACTTGTTTTGGTTGTTTCAGGTGCTGAACGGTTTGACCGTTACGTGTGCTCAAGCTGCGGCTTGTCGGAGGAGGCCAGACTGAACCGTTCTATCTCGATTTTTCTTGTCATCTCGAATCTCTTTACGTGCAGCCGCGCCTTACCCGAACTGCATAGTAGCATTCCTCCCGCTTTGCTCAGGCTTCGATTCTGCCTTCAGGCGCGGCGAACATTGCGGTCCTGGCTGAAGGCGAACGCTCCAGTCGTCCGAAACAGCTGGAGCGATCGGATGTCACCGCAGTTGCTGATGTAGAAATTCGCTTGTCCGTCCGTTGGCGAGCGTTGCCGCCGCGGCATTGTAGTGTGTCCCGTTATGCCGAGAGAAGGCATGATTCTGACCCGGATAGCTGTAGACCCTCGCGTTTGGTTTCTTAGCAAGTGCCGCTTCGATCTCAGCTTGTGCAGCCTTGGAAATGAACTCATCCTCCTCAGCCAGGTGCATTAGAAGGGGTGCATGAAGCCCATCGACCTCTCCCAGATATTTCTCAGTATCGCCGCCGTGATACCAGACCGCGGCGTCGATGCCGTCGTTGCGCACGGCTGTCATAAAAACCATCAGGGCGCCGAGGCAATAGCCGAGCAAGGCAACTTTACCGTTGCATTCGGGGAGTTTGCGTACTGCGTCGATGGTATCCTTTATGTCCCTTACGCCCGCATCTCTGTCATAAGCTGAATAGAGGCGAAGACCGTGTTGCCAGTCGGCTTCGGAGGTGACGTTCAGGTCGACGCCCGGTTCCTGCCGCCAGAACAGGTCCGGAGCCACCGCGAGGTAGCCTTGTTCCGCCAATTCATCGCAGTGCTTGCGAATGTCGGCATTCACCCCGAACAGTTCCTGCAGAACGACAACGGCCGGAGCCGATACTGTCTTCGGCCGCGCGATATAGGCGGCAAACGCGCCGTCGTGCCCTTCTATCGTGATGTGATCTTTCATTGTGTTCTCCTGCGACGACAACTTTTATTAGGCCTCCGCCGAAGTCGTTGATGCGAACTTCAGAATCGGCGGAGGCCCGCTAAGTCATCCCAAGATATTCACGCCCGACTGAACGGACAGCGAGAGTACCAGCACAGTGTGGCCAAGGATCGCGATCTAATCACCGACACACCTCACGCTGCTGCCGTGGCTGACGCGGAGGTAGCAGCCTCTTCGATGAGCTTGGCTGATTCCTTCGGATGAGACATGTAGGCCACATGGCTGGAATTCACTTCGACCGTCTTAGCGTTG
>Ga0307478_10003008_pt1 | contig 12773 bp, 14 predicted proteins | sample atmos_gasesECM4C_2_FD_203713 | JGI IMG/M metagenome (GOLD analysis project Ga0307478, IMG submission 203713) | Hardwood forest soil microbial communities from Morgan-Monroe State Forest, Indiana, United States - atmos_gasesECM4C_05 | ecosystem: Environmental > Terrestrial > Soil > Temperate...
CTCGCGGGAGCAACCCACGTATGCCACGGCGGATCGGTAGAGGCAAGGTTTTGCGTCGTCGTACCGGCCGATGCGAGCACGCCCGGGATGTCGTCGAACGACGCGCCGCCGGTTCCGCGCCGGTCGCTCACGCGCAGCGCGATCGTGGCTGCGTTCGGGTCGTTCCCGTCGGCGATCGTGATCGTAGCCATCGCCCCAGGCGCATACGTTGCCCGGTCGGACGTCAACGTGATCAGACGCTGGTGGCCCGGACCGTCGACGACGAGCGGTTGCGAGGCCGCGACGAGCGCGCCGTCATGCACGAACGCGATGCCGACCGCGAGCGCACCGATCGTTTCCGGCACGGGAATCGAGGTGTTCGCCGCTCCGCTCGGCGCGGGCACCACGGCCGGCGTCACGCCGCGCACGCTTTCCATCGTAATGAGCGCGTCGCCGGCGGCACCCGGCAGGCTGGCGCTGATGCCGGCATGATCGCCCGGCTTCTGACGCGCCGGTTCGACGGCGATCTTCACGTCGCCGCCGCTATTGGCGCCCGCGGCGTTGAGCGCGCGCGGTGTGACCGTTATCGCGGAAACGTCGACCGCGTGCGCGCCCTCGACGGTGGCTTGCGCGGTGGCCAGGTTCATGCCGAGCGCGACGCCGGTGAACGTGGCCCGCGCCGTACCGTCGGGACCTAGCGTCAGCGAGGCATCCTGAATCGTCGGACCGTGACTCAAGCGCACGCTCACGGCCAGGCCCGCTGCGGGCGCGCCGGTGAGCGAGTCGAAACCGCGCACGTCGAACGCGGCCGGATCTGAGGGATCGATCGAAGCCGCCAGCGGCACGATCGCGAGCGCGATGCGCGCGTTCGGCGCCACGAGGTTCGCGCTTGCCGTCGACGCGCCGCTGCCCGCGGCGACGCCGTAGGTCGAGGCGAGTCCGTCGGTCGGCGCCGGAATCGCAAGATGCGCGACGCCGAGCGCATCGGTGCGCAGCTCGGTATCGACGATCGTGGTCACACCCCAGGCACTCGCCTCATCGCTCCCCTCCGGCGGCTGCACGTGTGGTGAGCGCACGATGCGCACGCGGATCTCTTGCGCAGCCACCGGAATACCGGCGCGGCGCAGGTTGAACGTGAGCGGGATCGGCGCCGACGGTGAGCAGGACGTGGCGCACGGCGCAACGATCGAGAGCACTGAATCGCCGGTACCGTCGATGTGGATCGTCGCGCCGCCGCTCGCACCTGGGATCGAGGCGAGGATCACGGCGTCGCCGGCAGGTGCCGCCGGCGGAAGCTCGAGGCTGGCGGTAAAGGCGCCGGCCGCGTCGAGCGCGGCATGTGTGGAGGCGATGGCAGTGCCCTTGTTGACGACGGTCAGCGCGACGTCACCGGCAGCCGGACGATACACGTTTCCGTTGCGCCGGCGTGCGAAGCCGACGACGCGCACGCTCTCGCCCGCACTCGCGGATGCACGATCGGCGCGCACGCCCAACACCGCTGCGGGCGGCGGCGATTGCGGAAACAGCGAGACGAACGCCTTGCTCTGACCCCACTCCGCCAGCGCGAACACCGCGTGCGCCGGCACGTGCGAGATCCCGTTGCGATCGGTTTGGTCGTATAAGAAATGCGTTCCGATCAGATACGTCACACGCATGCCACGCAGCGCCCGGCCGGTGCCCAAATCGGCGCCGTAGACGAGCGAGCCGGCCGGCGCTTCTTTGGTCAGCATCCCGATGCGCGAGAGGTTGAGCCACACCTGCTGCACGGCGGCACCGCGCCGCGCCTCGATCACGTAGAAGCCTTCGCGGTTGAGCAACGGCACCTCGACATCGTTCGACGCGAACGTGAGGCCGGGCGGCGGCGCGAAGCGCCAACGTGCGACGGCCTTCTTGCGCGAGGTATCGATCGCGCGCGGCCGGGCATTGGCACCGGCGACCAGCACATCGGTCGGATCGACGTTGTAGGCGGAGAAATCGACCGGCGCGCCGCTGTACGTATCGAGGCGCAACGTGATCCGCTTCCACGGTACGTTCGTGTTGCGTGCGAAGAGCGCGAAGTAATTATCCCACTTGCCGGAGTCCAAGAGCGGACGCGCAGCGCGCGCCGGAGGAGCGACGGTAAACGTGAGAAGCAGCACAGCCAGTGCCGCGGCAAGCCTATGGTTCGTAGCTGATCGTCCCCGTGATGACGGGATCGGGAATCCGGAAGCCGACCGTATAGTCGCGTTTATCGCCTCGCTTGAGCATGCGATGCGCGTTGGACACGCCGATCAGCGCGCTCGATCCGGAGTCCGTCCCTTGGTAGCGCTCGTTGTTGGAGGCGGTGAGGAAGAAGCGGCTCACGTCGGGCGTGAAATCGCGGGACCCCTCGTTGGTCAGCTCAACCGTCGCCACCGCGTAGGTTTGGATACCGGGCATCAGGCGCACAATGAGAACGCGAACGTCACCGGCTCCCGTCAGTGCCGGCGCCGCAAGTGCGCTTGTCCTGCAGACACCAACTGCGAGAGCAAGCGCCAGCACCAATAACGTGCGTTTCCACATTCAGATAGCGGTTTCGGCAGCCCCAAAGGCGCGTCCCGTTGCAAGGCAGAAGGCAAAAAGCGTGGACGAACAGCGCCCGAAACGGAACTCCACCAAGACACCCTGCCGCTCGTGCGGCAGCGACGAACGCACGCGCGCCGCGCGCGACGTTCGCGTGACCGGCGCAACGTTCCAAGTGATCGTGGCCTGCGCGACCTGCGGCCACGCGTTCGCGGCGCTCTCGCGCAACTGATGTACGCTCCGTTGCGCGCCGCGCTCTGTGCGGCATTCGCCGCTTGCACGTTACTGGCGGCTACGCCGTCACCAGTGCCGACACCATATCGCGTCGATCTCACGAAGATTCAACCGAAGTCGCTGCTGCCGAAGGTTCCGCTGCACACCGAGTTCATCGTCGCGGTGAACAAACGCGGTCAGGTGACGCGAATCATCTCGGGCAAGAGCTCGAAAGATCGCACGTACAACATTCAGACCGCGGGGAACGCACTGCAAGCATTCATCCGCACCCCCGACGGGAAGGCCATCTCCGGCAGTTACCGGCTGAGCTACGATTACAGCCCGAAAACCACGCGCATCCACCGCGATGTCGCGCTCGTGAAGGCCGGCGGCGTGGATCCGAACGCCGAAGGGGCGGTGTACCAGATGATGGACGATGTCAAGAAACGCGCGAAAGCTCCGAAAACTCCCGGTCCGCAGCCGCCGCCGTGAGCGCGCGCGACCGCGGCAAGAAGCGCGGTCCCGAGGAGTCGCTGATGGACTTCTTCATCCGCACGCGCAGCGCGGCCGATCCGGCCATCGATCACGACGTCGCGCGCTCGTGCAGTTCCAAACAACCGTACGCCAGTGAAGGCGAAGCGCGCGCCGTCGCCGCGATGAACGGCATGAAGCTCTTCACCTACCACTGCCGCTACTGCGACTTCTGGCATCTCACCCGGCGGCCGACGTCGGGCGACGGCCGGGAAGAAGTCTAGCCGGGCGCGCCCGCTCCGGCCGGCGTGCTCCGGTTGGCGGGGTCGTACATCCATACGTCGTCGATGTCGAAGATCTCGAACCAGTTCCAGAGATCGGGCCGGTCCGCGAGATACGGGTACATCGGCGTGACTTTCGCCCGATGTTCCGCATCGCGAATCTTGCGTTGCACGAGCATGTCGTTCAAACCCGGGTACTTTTCTTGGTCGGTGTTGGCGTGCAGCCAGCGCACGACGTCGTCGTCGGACTTGGCGTTGCGCACGGCTTCGACGAACGCATCCTCGGTGATGCCGAGCCACTCGAAGATGTAGCCCGAGATGCCGGGCGTGAGCTTGTAAGGTCCGAGGGTCCCTTGAAGTTTCGCGCGCGTCTTGTCGACCGTCCGAGCCAAAAAAACGATACCGCCCAGCATCTCGCGCGCCGGGCGCGGTGGGTGCTTGCGGAGGTCGGCATCGGGGTAGGCGAGCGGGGCGTTCTGCGGCACTCCCGGGCCTACGTCGGGCCCGCAGGGAAACCTTCGCTCCGGGCGCCAACGCCGTGCCGATGCGTTACGTTTCCTTTTCCGATGCGTCGGGCACGCTGCGTCCCGGCGTCATCGAGGGCGACTCGATCAAACCGTTTGGCCCCGAAGTCGCATCGCTCGATGCCTTCGTCAAAATGTCACCGGCCGAGCGCAAAGCTTCGGTCGCCAAACTCGGTGCCGCGATCCCCGTCAAGGACGTGACGTTGCGCGCGCCGCTGCACCCGCAGAAGAACGTCTTTTGCGTCGGGCGCAACTACCTCGCGCACGCCGAAGAAGGCGCCAAGGCGCTCGGCCAGGAGCTGAAGCTGCCCGACGTGCCGACGTTCTTCACCAAAGCGCCGACGTCGATCGCCGATCCCGAAGAAGCACTCGACCTCTCGAGCGATGTTTCGCCGATGTACGACTGGGAGGCGGAACTCGCGGTCATCATCGGCACGACGTGCAAAGACGTCTCGAGGGACGACGCGCTCGCGAACGTCTTCGGCTATAGCTGCCTCAACGACGTCACCGCGCGCGATCTCCAACGCTCACATCAGCAGTGGTTCAAGGGCAAGACGCTCGATCATACCTGCCCCATCGGACCGTGGATCATCGACGCCGCCGACATCGGCGACCCGCAAAATCTCGAGATCATGCTGCGCGTCAACGGCGTCGAGAAACAGCACTCGAACACATCGAAAATGATCTTCGATGTCAAGACGGTGATCTCGAGCCTCTCGCAAGGGCTCACACTCGAAGCCGGTGACGTGATCGCCAGCGGCACGCCCGAAGGCGTTGGTTTCGCGCGCACACCGCCCGAGTTCCTCAAGAACGGCGACGTCATGGAAGTCGAGATCGAGAAGATCGGCATCCTGCGCAATCCGTTGAAGATTGGCCCGACGAAGAAGTAACCCGCTGACGGATTCGCACCCGAGCCCCCGTCACCCTGAGCAAAGCGCCCGCAGGGCGCGTCGTCGAAGGGCCACCACAATGCTCGTTGTTGGGGTGCTGTCCCTCGACGACGCGCCCTGCGGGCGCTTTGCTCGGGATGACGGGAAAATGAAGGCGTTCCTGCTGCGGCGCGATTCTTGAGCGGAACGATGCCGGAGAGGGCACCGCGGAGCGGCCACCGCCCCACGTGCCGGTGCTCCTGCAGGGCCCTCGCGTCCACCGGTCCGGGCGGCACCGCTATCGCGCCTCCGACCTAAGGCGGACCTTCCGCCGTATATCCGCTCGCCGCGGGCGAGGTAATTCGCACCATGTGCATCGCATAGGGTGAGGTCATGAAAATCGCCGTTCCACGCGAGCGGGTCCCGGGTGAGCGCCGTGTCGCGCTCGTGCCGGAGACCGCCAGAAAATTGGGCAAAGCCGGAATCACCATTACGATCGAGCACGACGCCGGACGAGCCGCAGGCTTTCTCGATGAAGCCTACACCGCCGCCGGCGCCACGATCGCCGCCGACGAAGCCGCCACGGTCGCCGGCGCCGACATCGTCGTGCGCGTCAACAAGCCGAGCGATGCCGAACTGAACGGCCTCAAGCGCGGCTCGATCATCATCGGTTTCCTCGCGCCGCTCGGCGACCCGCGTTCGGTCGAACGCTATGCGCAGCGCGGCCTGACCGCGCTCAGCATGGACGCGATTCCGCGCACCACCAAAGCGCAAGCGATGGACGCCCTCTCATCGCAAGCGAACATCGCCGGCTATAAAGCGGCGTTGGCCGGCGCAAGCGCGCTGCCGAAGTTCTTTCCGATGCTTACGACGGCAGCCGGTACGATCAAGCCGGCCAAAGCGCTGATCATCGGTGCCGGCGTGGCCGGTCTGCAAGCGATCGCGACGTGCCGCCGCCTCGGTGCGGTGGTGACGGCCTACGACACGCGTCCGGTCGTCAAAGAACAAGTGCAGTCGCTAGGCGCGAAGTTCTTGGAGATCGACGTCGGCGAGAGCGGGGAGGGCCAAGGCGGCTATGCCCGCGAGCTTTCCGCCGAGGCGATCGAGAAGCAGCGGCTCGGCATGATCAAGGCCATCGGCGCCGCCGACGTCGTGATCACGACCGCGCTCGTGCCGGGACGGCGCGCGCCGATTCTCATTACCAAGGATGCGGTCGCGGCGATGGCGCCGGGCAGCGTCGTCGTCGATCTCGCGGCCGAAGCCGGTGGGAACTGCGAATACACGGTGACCGGCGAGACCGTCGCGAGCCCCAACGGCGTCACGATCGTCGGCACGGTGAACTGGCCCTCGACGGTCGCAAGCGACGCCAGCATGCTGTACTCGAAGAACGTGCAGACACTGCTGGAATATTTCATCAAGGACGCGACGATCGCGCTCGATATGACAGACGAGATCATCGCGGGAACGACGCTGGTTCACGACGGCACGATCGTCCACAAGCCGACGCTCGATGCACTCGCAAACGTGAAGGGAAGCGCATAGTGACCGACCATCTACTCACCGAGATCACCGTCTTCATCTTGGCCGTGTTCGTCGGCATCGAAGTGATCGGCCGCGTACCCAGCACGCTGCACACACCGCTGATGTCGGCGACGAACGCGATCCACGGTATCGTGCTCGTCGGCGCGATCTTGGTCGCCGGTCTGCAGTTCGCACCGCTCGGCTCGGTGGTCGGCTTCATCTTGATCGTGCTCGCGTCGCTCAACGTCTTCGGCGGCTATACCGTCACCGAACGGATGCTCGCGATGTTCCGCCCGCGCCCCATCGTCGCGAAGAAGGACGACTAGCATGGAAGCAGTCACACAAGCAGCGACGTGGTACAACGCCGCGTATCTCATCACGGGCATCCTCTTCATCCTCGGCCTCAAGTACATGAGCTCGCCGAAAACCGCGCGCTTCGGCAACCGCCTCTCGATGACCGGTATGCTCGTCGCGCTCGTCGCCACGTTCGCGCAAGGCGTCGTGCAGTGGCCGGTGATTATCGGCGGCTTGGTCGTCGGCGCAGCCGTCGGGATCTACTTCGGACGCGCGGTCAAGATGACCGCGATGCCACAGATGGTCGCGATCTTCAACGGTTGCGGCGGCGGCGCTGCATCGCTCGTCGCGATGGGCGAGCTCATGAAGACCCTCGCCACGGCCAACGGCAGCGCGCTGCCGTTCGATTTCACGATCACCACGATGCTCACGGCTGCGATCGGCGCGCTGAGCTTCTCGGGTTCGATCATCGCGTTCTTGAAACTGCAAGAACTGATGACCGGCCGCCCGATCACCTATCCGGGTCAGCAAGTCGTCAACGCGCTGGTGCTGCTCGGGATTCTCTACTGCGCCGTGATGGTCATCATCAACGGCCCCGACGTTCTGCTGCATTTCGGCATCGCGCTGGCGCTCGCGCTGTTGCTCGGCATCCTCTTCGTGCTGCCGATCGGCGGCGCGGACATGCCGGTTGTGATCTCGCTCCTCAACTCGTTCACGGGCCTCGCGGCCGCGCTCACCGGCTTCGTGCTCAACAATAACGTGCTGATCATCTCGGGCGCGCTGGTCGGCGCGTCGGGTACGCTGCTCACGCTGCTCATGGGCAAAGCGATGAACCGTTCGGTCACCAACGTGCTCTTCGGCGCGTTCGGCGCCGTGCAGTCCTCCGGCGGCGGCGCGAGCGGCGGCAGCGGTGCCGAAGTGCGCTCGGTGTCGGCGGACGATACGGCGGCGTTGCTCGCGTACGCCTCGCAGGTCATCATCGTGCCGGGCTACGGCATGGCCGTGGCGCAGGCGCAGCACTCGATTCGCGAGCTCGAGGATCTGCTCGAGAAACGCGGCGTCGAAGTGAAGTATGCCATCCATCCGGTTGCCGGACGCATGCCCGGTCACATGAACGTGCTGCTGGCCGAAGCCAACGTGCCGTACACGTCGCTCTACGACATGGACGACATCAACCCGGAGTTCGAGCGCACGGCTGTCGCGCTGGTCGTCGGCGCCAATGACGTCACGAACCCGGCGGCGCGCAACGACAAGTCCTCGCCGATCTACGGCATGCCGATCCTCAACGTCGACAAAGCCGAGAACGTGATCGTTCTGAAGCGCTCGATGAAATCAGGCTTCGCCGGCATCGACAACCCGCTCTACGAAGATCCCAAAACCGCGATGCTCTTCGGCGATGCCAAAAAATCCATCGATGCCGTAAACAACTCCCTCAAACAACTCTAGCACGAAGGGCGCGCAGCGCCCCCGGTATGTCATCCCGAGCAAAGCGCCGTAGGCGCGTCGTCGAGGGACAACCTCGATCGCGCACCTTGGTGGCTGTCCCTCGACGACGCGCCCTGCGGGCGCTTTGCTCGGGATGACAGGGGGAGGGGTTATTGTCGGTTTTCGGTTTTTAGGAGTTTGGCTAGCTCGGTGTCCATGGTGGACGTTTTTACCATGCGCAGGTGGGAGCGCTTGGGGCGCGGGCGCGGGGCGGGCATCGTGAAGTGGGGGAGCCGGCCGCCCAGCTTGCGAGCGACGATGAGCCAAACGATGAGCGCGACGACGAGCAGGGGCAGTAGCTGGCCGATGAGATTCATCTCCGCGAGTCTAACACAACCGGCCATGAAGTTGCTGCTGGCCTTCGTTGCAACCGCTGTGCTGGCGGCGAGCGCGCTCAGCGGCTGCGCGAACACAGCGGACCATCCGAACGCAACCCACCAGCCGAACGCTGCGGCCGGCCAACCCGCGGCGTGCGACAATTCAGGCTTCCTTGCCGCCCAGCACGCGCACGCGAATCATGCCGAGGTCACGTTTTGCGGCACCGTGGTGCGCTTGCGCGCGCCGAAGCACACGCGCAGCGGCTGGCATCGCTCTATCTACGTCGACGTCGGGCACCACGACGTCATCGAGATCGATGCCAACCTCGATGCGATGGGCAACTTCCCCGTCACGGACGGCGAACAAGCCGTGGTGCGCGGCGAGTATTATTACGACGAAGACGGCCGTGAGGGCGTGCACTGGACGCACCGCACCGACCGCGGCTCGCACCCGCCGGGCTACCTCATCCTGAACGGATCGACGTACCGCTAGTTACGGAAGACCATCGCGTCGACGGCGGTCGAGACCAGCGCCAGAATCGCGAGCCCCAGCATCGCTCCGACGCCGAGCACCAAGGTGGCGTAATGAAACGGCACACAAGCGACCATCGCGATCGCTGCCAGCACGACGAGGATGCGCGAGCGCAGCGAGTATTTCGCCGCGTTGGCTTTGCGGCTCATCATCAGGAAGAGCACGTAGTAGAGAAGACCGGCCATTTCGTACGGATAACCGGCCGCGATAACGGCGTTCAGGTCAGAATCTCCAGTCGGCGGCGTTCCACGTCGGGCTGAACGCATTCGGCGCGAAGCCGTGCAATGCCGTGCGGTACGCGTAAATATACGAGGGGTCGAACAGGTACACGATCGGAACGGCTGCCGCCACCCGGTGCTCGATCGCAGAATACAGCAACTTGCGTTCGCTTTGCGACGGCGCGACCAGGGCGCGGCGTTCGAGCGCATCGACGTGCGGATCGCACCAGCGCATCACGTTGGCCGGACCGTCGCACGTCAAGAGAAAGCTGTCGTCGGGATCGGCACCCATCGTCCATGGCACGTAAGCCAGATCGAACGCACCGGTGGCGAGCGCGCCGCCCTCGGCCTGCGGCAAGAACAGCTTCGCGTTCGTCACCGACTTCAACGTCAGCTCGATCCCGCGCGCGTGCAGCGCACGCTCGATGAAGGCCGCGGCGCGCACGCCGGTCTGGCTTTCCGGAAACTGCACGTAGGTCAGCGTAAGCCGCTTCCCGTTCTTCATGCGCAGGCCATCGGCGCTGCGCAACCAGCCTGCGGAATCGAACAGCCGATCCGCCGCCACAGGATCGTAGGAAGGCAGATGCACCGCCGGATCCCGGGCCCACGAACCGAGCGGCTGCGCCGTATCGACGACCGGATACCGCTTGAACGTGATCTTGTCGCTGATCGCTCGACGGTCGATCGACGCCGCGATCGCGCGTCGCACGCGCACGTCGTCGAGCGGCGGATGCGCGGTGTTGAAGGCAACGCCCGCGATCAGCGCCAGCGGAACATAGGTGAACGCGATGCCTGCATGCCCGAGCATCGATTGCTGCTGCACGGGCGAGATCAAGTTCCAGTCGAGCACGCCGCTGAGCAGCGCGGTATAGTTCGTTCCCGGATCGGGCACGATGCGAATGTCGAGCCGCTTCGTTGCCGGCACCCCGCGCCAATATGCGGGATTGCGTTCATACACGAGGCGCTCGCCGCGGCTCCACGAAACGAACCGGTACGGCCCATCACCCACCGGCGAGCCGCCGAACGCCGCCCGATCGAGCCGCGGTTCGTGCGCGAGCAGATGCGCGGGCAACACGTACTGCGGGGCGGTGCCGTAGCTGAACAGCGTGGTAACCGCCGGCGCCCACGGCGCTTTGAGCACGACGCGCACCGTTTCATCATCGACGCGTTCGGCGTGCGCCACGCGGTCGTACCCTTCGCGTGAAGCGACCGGATTGCGCGGATCGACGATCGCGTGCAACGTGAAGAGCACGTCGCTCGCCGTAACGGGTACGCCGTCTTGCCAGCGCACCCCGCGCCGCAGACGGTAGGTGATCGTGCGCCCGTCGCGCGAGAGATCGCCGTTGGCGATGGTCGGAATGCGCGTGAGCAAGATGGGTACGGCGCGTCCGTTCGCATCGATATCGATGAACGGCTCGAACGCCAGCCGGGCGAGCTGCTGCTCGACGCTATTGGCATCGGCATGCGCAAAGAGCGGATCCAGCGTTTGCGGATCGGCGGCGATGGCGAAACGCACGTTCTCCGCCGGCGCGGCGGTATCGCCGGTTCGCGTACAGGCCGTTGCCGCCAGCAGCAGCGCAATTCCAAGCCGGCGGAGGGCAGCGATCACCCCGCTGGCGGTTTTCCCCAGGCGGCCGAAGCCCTGCGGGGCCGGCCGCAACGGTCGGCCGAGGTGGGCGGTTTCAAGGTTTCGGTCTGATGATCGAACTCGAAATACCACCCCCTGGTCAATCGCCGGCCGCGCCGGCGTCGTTCGAGCACAGGCGATTGCGTGACGGAACCTTCTGGCAAACCGTCCCTCGGTACGCCGGGGTGGATGAGGCGACGTTCCTCGACCACAGCTGGCAAGGCCGCAACTCGGTCAAGACACCGGACGAGCTCTTCGCCGCCATCGACGGGCTGGTCGACGAGGGGTTCATCGCCGACGCCCGCGAGGGCTTCGAGCTCGCGCCGATGGCCGTGCGGGTCTCGCCCTACCTGATCGCCGCGATCGACTGGTCGCACCCCTACCACGACCCGATCCGCCGCCAGTTCATCCCGCTGCGCTCGACCGCGCGCGCCGATCATCCGCGTCTGACCTTCGACTCACTGCACGAGCAGCAAGATTCGCCGGTACCCGGCCTGATCCACCGCTACGCCGACAAAGCGCTCTTTCTGCCGACGCAGACGTGTCCCGTGTATTGCCGCTTCTGCACGCGCTCCTACGTGATCGGTCCCGATACCGAGAGCGTCGACAAACTCGCACTCGGGAAAACACCTGATGCCTGGGGCCCGGTGTTCGCGTACATCGCCGCGCATCCGGAGATCGAAGACGTCGTGATCTCCGGCGGCGACGCGTATCAGCTCGCACCGAAAAACCTTACGTTGATCGGCGATGCGTTGCTCGCGATCCCGCACGTGCGGCGCCTGCGCTTCGCGACCAAAGGCCTGGCCGTGATGCCGATGAAAATTCTCACCGATCCGGCGTGGGTCGACGCGCTCGCCGGCGTCGTCGAGCGGGGCCGCGCGCTCGGCAAAGAAGTCGTCGTGCACACGCACTTCAACCATCCGAACGAAATCACGGCGATCACCGCGCGCGCCATGGCGGTGCTGTTCGAGCGCGGAGTATACGTGCGTAACCAAACCGTCCTCATGCGCGGCGTCAACGATGACGCCGCAACCATGTTGCTTCTCGTGAAGCGTCTCGAGTACGTCAACATCCATCCATATTACGTGTACGTGCACGACCTGGTCAGCGGCGTCGAAGACTTGCGCACGTCCGTACAGACCGCGCTGGATATAGAAAAAACCGTGCGCGGTGCAACCGCCGGCTACAACACGCCCACGTTCGTGTGCGATGCGCCCGGCGGCGGCGGCAAACGCGACGTGCACTCGTTCGAGTGGTACGACCGTGAAACGGGCGTGTCGGTCTGGACGGCGCCGAGCGTCAAGCCCGGCAAGTATTTCCTGTACTTCGATCCGCTCAACGCGCTCGAGCAGCGCATGCAAGCGCGCTGGGCCGTGCCCGAACTGCAAGACCGCATGATCGCCGACGCCTTGGCCCATGCGGGCGGAACCGTCGCCGCACTCGCCTAAGCCCAGACGCATGCTGGTCAACTGCGTCATCTACACGTTTCCCGCCAACCAAGCCGAGGAAGCAGCGAAGCTTCTCGCCTTCTTGCGCGACGGCGCGCGCGCCGAGGCCGGCTGCCTCTCATTCGACGTTTCGCGCAGCACCGAAGACCCGAACGTCTTCGTACTCTATGAAGAGTGGCGCGATCAGGAAGCGCTCGACTTCCACTACAAAACCGCGCACTTCGAGAAATACGGGATCTACGGCGTGCGCGCGCTAGCGAGTAACCGCATCGGCCATCTCTGCCGGCCGCTCGATTAGCCTCTCGCGATGCGCTGGTGCGTGTTCTGCGGCTCGTCGCTAGGGAACGATCCGCGCTTCGTTGAGTACGCGACTGCGACCGGTACCGCGCTCGCGCAGAGCGGGCACGAGCTCGTCTACGGCGGAGGCCGTTCCGGCCTCATGGGTGCGGTGGC
>Ga0307478_10003009_pt1 | contig 12770 bp, 7 predicted proteins | sample atmos_gasesECM4C_2_FD_203713 | JGI IMG/M metagenome (GOLD analysis project Ga0307478, IMG submission 203713) | Hardwood forest soil microbial communities from Morgan-Monroe State Forest, Indiana, United States - atmos_gasesECM4C_05 | ecosystem: Environmental > Terrestrial > Soil > Temperate...
CGCCAGAGCGCCCCAGGCACTGGCGATGACGACTCAGCGTTCTCTGTGCCCGAAATCCAGGATTTGCGCGCCAGCATCAAAACCCTGAGCGCGTTGGGCGAGTTCTCGACCCTCGAGTTCACGATGATCGGCTTGGGCGAGCCTCGCGTTGTTCAATCTGGTGTCGTCAGCGGCAACTTCTTCGAAGTTATGGGATTGCACCCTGTCCTCGGGCGTCTCATCGGACCTCAAGACGACGGCCCCAAAGCTGATGGCGTCGTCGTTCTCACCTATCGTTTCTGGGCCGCCACTCTTGGGAAGGATCCTTCCGTCCTCGGTAAAACTGTCCGCCTCGGCTGGGGCGTCATGGGTGATCGATCTGCCACCATCATCGGCGTCCTCGAACCTTCCGTCCCCTATCCCCAAGATACCGAAATCATGGCCAACATCGTCACCAGCCCGCATCACCTCTCTGCAACCATGGTCACGTTCCGCCTCCATCGCATGACGGAGCTCTTTGGCCGTCTCGCTCCCGGCGCTACTCTCGATCAAGCTCGCGCCGAGTTGCGCACTGTGTACGGAGCGATGACCAAAGCACATGCTGACGCCTATCCGGCCAAAGGGAACTACCAGATCAGCGCCAAGCCGCTTCGCGAACAGATCACCTCGGGCGCCCGCACCGTGCTGCTGGTGCTACTCGCAGCGTCAGGGCTGGTCTTCATCATCGCGTGCTCCAACGTGGCCAACCTGATCCTCACGCGGACGGTCCGCCGCGAAGGCGAACTGGCGACCCGCGCGGCGCTCGGCGCAAGCACTAGCGCGCTGCGCCGTATGCTGCTGGCCGAAAGCCTGCTGCTCTGCGGTGCTGGTGCCGCGGTCGGTGTATGGAGCGCGCAGCCGTTGGTGGCCATCCTGGCTCGCTACGCGTCGCGCTTCTCGGTCCGCGCGCTCGATTTAACCGTCGACTCCAGCCTGCTCTGGGTGGGAGCGGCGCTAGCCATCCTCGCCTCGGTGATTCTGGCGTTTGTCCCGCGCCTCCCGTCGGCAGGCACGTCCAATGGCCTTAGCCTATCGAGCGGCAGTGTGCGGATCACCGGCAGCACCAGCCGCCGCCAGCGCATCTTCGCAGTGATACAAATCGCCGCTTCCTTCGTGCTGCTGGCCGGCGCAAGTGCGGTCGTCACTACGCTGATTGCATTGCAATCGGCGCAGACTGGTCTCGACATGCGCCGTGTTCTCACCATCAATGTTCCCGCTATGGCCTACGGAAAAACGCCTCAGCAAGTCGTCGACTTCTACAAGGAATCGATTCGCCGCGTTGATGCGCTACCCGGCGTAAACAAGACGGCTTTCGGCATGGTTGTTCCCTGGCGCGAACGCGGCTTCGGCCTCCAATTCTCCGCCGATGGACATGTTCATACCCCAGGCGAGGATCCTCGCGCGGAGTGGCGCATCATCTCTCCCGGATTCTTTGCCTCGCTCGGAGTACCTATCATTAGCGGCCGTGATTTCAACGACGTAGACGGTCAAAAAGGTAAAGAGCCTGTCGTTGTTGTCAGTGAGACTCTCGCGCGGCGCATGTTCCCGAACCAGGATGCCGTCAATCGGCATGTTTATTGGACGGACCCCATGCTGCAGCTCGCTCCTGGGATTAGCTCCGCGCCGCAACGCATCATCGGCGTCACCGCGGATATAGACGACGCACACATCGTTCCTGAGCCCGTTATGACTGTCTATAGCCCTTTTGAAGAAGGTCCCATCTTTGGCGGCCACCTTTTTATCCACACCAGCGCGGATCCCTATTCGCTCGTCACGCCGGTCACGCGTATTATTCGCCAAATGTCCGCCGACCAGCCCATTGAGCACGCCGCCACTCTCGAAGACGTCCGCGCGGAGGTGCTCACGCCGGACCGTTTGAACTCGCTGGTGTTCGGCGTGTTCGCGGCGGTGGCGTTGGCGATTGCCTTGGTTGGTGTCGCGGGCGTGCTGGCGTTTTCGGTCAGCGCACGGACCCGCGAATTCGGTATCCGCCTGGCGCTTGGATCGCAGCCGCGGAATCTCCTGAAAGGTGTCATCGCCGAAGGCGCCGTGATGGCTTCCGCGGGCGTCCTGGCAGGCGCGGCTTTGGGATTCGTGTTGGCGCGTTTGGCCGGCAGCTATTTCCCGGACATCAAGATGCCCGGCGCCTTGCCTGTGGTCCTCTCCGCGTTCGTGCTGCTCGCGGCCGCAATCGTCGCCTCATGGCTCCCGGCCGCCCGCGCCGCCCGCATCGACGTGATACAAGCCCTGCGCTCCGAGTGACCGTCGGACGGGTGGGTCAGGGTTTACCGGCAACTCCAAACGTGAGATGAATCTCAGAACAACGGTCATGCCTCGGTGCCATCTTCGTGTTCGGCCTGTTGCCAAGCTTCTTCCAACTTAGCAGACTCGCCATCGGGTAGATTGGGGAAGGCGTTCGCGCGGCGGGAGGGCCGGATTAGCTTTTGGATCGTTGGCGGATGACGGGCAACTCTGACGTAACGCGATTACGTAAGGTTGCCGATCATTTGGGAGTTATGGCGCAAGCGCAAGAAAACGTTCGAGTGCCGAAGGAATCTGCCTATTCCTGTCGAAGGGCCACCATGGGGTCCACGCGCATTGCCCTTCTGGTAGGAACGAAGGCAGCCAATAAAGTAACCACAATCAGAGTCGCTGCGACGGTTGAAAATGCCAGCGGGTCGCTCGGTTTCACGCCAAACAGGAATTTCGCCAGCAGTCGTGTCAGGCCATACGCTCCAGCTAAACCGAGAGCAGTTCCAACTGTGGCCAGACGCATACCCTGCCCTAGGACCAGTCTCATGATTTTTCCCTGGTCCGCTCCCAGCGCCATCCGGATTCCAATCTCCTGCATGCGTTGCTCCACGGCGTAGGACATCAGGCTGTAGATTCCGACTGCCGCTAGCAGCAATGCAATCGAAGCAAATACGGTAAGCAGCAGCGTGTTGAAGCTCTGTCGTGCGTTGGCCTCGGCAATCACCTGATCCATGTTGACAACATGCGAGGGCGCTAACTGGGGATCCAGACTCTCGAATTCATGGCGGATGGCGGAAGCCATGGAAAGCGGATCGGCGCTAGTCCGAATCATCCAGCTCAACGGCAGGAGGCTCGCACCGAGCCTGGTTAAGCCGTCTGTAATCTGGCTTTGAGGAACATACATCACAGGCACCACGCCACCGGCCAGCCCGCTCTCCGTCACGCTGCCGACAATGCCCACAACTTGACGTGCGGGCTCGTCAAAGTCGGCGCCCAGTCCTTTGCCGATCACCATGCGTTTCCCGATAGGATCCTGGTCCGACCAATACTTCCGAGCAAATGCTTCGTTGACGATCACTACATGGGACGCGTTTCCCGTATCGGTGCGGGTGAAATAGCGACCGCGAAGAAGAGGAATGCGCAGCGCCTCGAAATAACCGGGGGACACAAACCGCCAGTACTCGTCACCCTCCCATTTTTCGCCGGTCTTCGGTGTACGGCCCTCGATGTTGAATGGCAAGTCGATGCCCACCTGGTCCATAGGCACAGAGACCGCGCAGCTGGCAATCCGAACACCGGGCAAGGCTTGGATGCGCTCCGTCGCCTGCCTCACCATGTTCTCCACTTGGGCTGTGCTGCCGTAACGGCTTCCGGAAATCGCGGTCCTGAGAGTGAGCACGTTCGAAGGATCGATCCCCGATTTGACTGAGCGCAAACCGGCGAACGTGCGAATCATCAGCGCAGCGCCGGCGAGCAATACCACTGCGAGCGCGATCTCACTGACGACCAGCAACGCCCGAACCCGGCTGTGCTTGAATCCCGTGCCGGAACGGCCGCTGGATTCCTTCAGCACGGCATTCACGTCGAAGCGAGAGACGCGTAGCGCGGGAAAGAGCCCGAACAGCAAACCGGTGGCAAGCGATATGCCAAACAGAAACACGAGAATGCGCCAGTCGAGGAGCATCAACCCGCCCAGGGAATGTTCCGGAGCGTTGATCCGCGGGATGTTCCCGGGACTAAGCGCGAGTAGCATGCGAACGCCAATGCCACCAAAGATCAGTCCTGCCACGCCGCCAGCCAGACCCAGCAGCATGCTTTCCGTGAGAAGTTGCCGGATGATGCGTCCGCGGCTCGCGCCTACCGCCGTGCGAATCGCGATCTCTCTCTGCCGCCCGGCCGCGCGTGCCAGCAGCAGGCCGGCAACATTTCCGCAAGCAATCAGCAGCACGAAAGCGACCGCGCCCGCCAGAATCAGAAGCGCGAGACGGACCTCGCCGCCGATGGCCACCCGCAGCGGAACCACATTCACGCTTTCGGACTTGTCCATGATGTCCGAGTGGGCTGCTCGGAATTGATCGGCGATGACCGCCAGTTCGGCCTGAGCTGATGCCATGGATGCCCCGGGCCGAAGCCGCCCAGCCACGTAATAGATGTGTCCCTGATTCGTGCTGTTAGGATCGAATTGCCCGGGAAGGTAGAGATCGGTCGGCGGATCACATTGGTAGTTTTCAGGCAAGACCCCGAGCACAACATACTGCTCTCCACTGAGAGTAATCGCCTTACCCGCAATGTCGCGGTTCCCACCCAGGCGGTTCTTCCACATGTTGAAGGTGAGTACGGCGAACTTACCTGCGTTTGGCAGGTCCTCTTCTGGAGAAAATGTCCGCCCGAGAAGGGGTGTGACACCAAAGACGCTGAAGAAGTTCGCGGTGACGTGCATTCCATTGACTGGATTGGGGCGGTCGCTCGTGCCCAGATTCAGGCTGACACTGCCGAAATCATAGGCTGCCATGGATTGAAACGTGCGGCTCTTTCGCCATGCCATGAATTTAGGGATGGAAACCGACGATCCGTCGCCGTCCGGGAACTTGCGCTGGACGCGCATGATCCTCTCGGAATCCGGGAATGGCAGCGGGGCCAGCAGAACCCGGTCAATCACGGAAAAGATTGCCGTGTTCGCGCCGATGCCGAGCGCAAGGGCCAGGACCGCAACGATGGTGAAGCCAGGACTCTTGATCAGAACGCGAAAGGAATGGCGGAGGTCTGCCAGTAGCGTTTCCATGATTGCTTATACGGAATCGAGCGCCAATTGGTTCCCCCAAAGGAGTCTCTGATCCTGAAGCTGTAAGGCTCAGACACCGTGTTGAGGCGTGACCGTGCTTCCTTGGGATTGTGCGCGAATAACGGGCCAACCGCAAGGAACCGCATTACTTCCTCTTTGCTGACGATACGTCCGGAATACGTCGGATGGGTCTCTTCTTCATGTAGCTCACAGTTGCCAGTGGCACACATTAGCGCCATAAAGATCCGTAATTTCCGGATTGCCGACAATCCCGGAGAAATCGCAAGTTGGCTCGAATCGAATGCTGTGTGCGGCCGCCGCTGCGGATAGCGTGTGATTCGCGTCAATGAATCGAAACTCACTAGCTCCCCAATCCGACCTTGACACTGGGCTGTGACCGGCATATGTTGCGCAAAGATAAAGTCGAAATCGGAAATCCCGGCTTATGTCCGAAGCGCAAGCGAATCCAACCGCAGGGTTTGTCTTCACGGACGAGATCCTGCGGGACCCCTATCCTACCTATCGACGTTTCCTCGAGGACGGCCAAATCCATCACATGACCTATGGCGGAGGTGGTTGGGCTTTATTTAGACACGCTGCCTGTTCGTCCGTCATTCGGGACCCCAGGCTTTCTGCGAGACGCGTTGGGGCAGTCTTACTGGCGCTTCCCCCGGATAGGCAGGCGGAGTTTGCTGAGCTTGCGCGCATGCTGGGTTTGTGGCTGCTGTTCCTTGACGCGCCCGAGCACAGTCGGCTGCGCAAGCTGATGAATAAGGGTTTTTCCCCCGCGGTTGCGGAAGCCTTGCGTCCTCAAATTGAGACAATTGTCGATCGAATGTTGGAGCCTATGCGGCACGCCTCTGAGGCAGATATCTTGCGAGAGATCGCGTACCCTTTGCCAGTGCGCGTGATTGCAGAGATGCTTGGCGTGCCGGAAACTCTGCACGCGCACTTTATTCGGCGGTCGGACGCCATCGCGGTATTCTTTGGAAACCCGAATAGGACCGTACTTCAGACGCAGGCGGCACACGAGGCAGTGGTCACACTTACGGAGTTTTTCCGCATAGCCGTGGCGGAGCGACGACGGCAAAAGGGCGGCGACCTAATCAGCTTGTTGCTCGATATTGAAGAAGACGGCGAGGTCCTGACGGAAGAAGAGCTTTATGCACAATGTGTGATGTTGCTTTTCGGCGGCCACGAGACGACTCGAAACTTGATAGGCAATGGAATGTACACGCTCTTAAGACATCCCGAACAAATGGCCGAGTTACACGAGAACCCCCAACTCATTCGGACTGCCGTGGAGGAATTACTGCGTTATGAAAGCCCCGTTCAATTCGTTGGCCGTGTGGCCAAAGAGGAGATGGAAATCTGCAGTGTCCGAGTACGCCAGGGAGAGTTGATTGTCTTCATGCTTGGAGCCGCAAATCGGGACCCGCACCAATTCAAAGACCCAGACCGTTTGGACCTGAAGCGATTGAATAATCCCCATCTTGCCTTTGGTGCCGGTGCGCATTTTTGTATTGGGAATCAACTGGCGCGACTGGAGGGCCAGATCGCGATCCTCAGGATGGTCCAGCAGTTCCCTCGGATGCGGCTAGTTGACCAATGCCTCGAATGGGCTCCGAATTACGGATTAAGAGGTCTGAAAGCCCTTCCCGTAGTAATCTGATTTCCCCCAGACTCGCGAAGCTCTCCGAGTGGCCGACCACTTGTCGAGAATTAGCAGGTTTGCTTGCACGTTGGTTCATTCACAGACCTCGTCGGAATTCCTGGAATTCTGTTTCTTCTCAAGGACTTCCATCCCAAACGTCTTTAGCCCAATGTCCCAGGATACGATTAACGGAATCGCGGAGAGTTCTGCAGTGATCGACAAGGGCGTTGAACACGTCTTCCCGGCAGGAGCAGCACTAAAAAACGTTAAATCAGACCCCTAGCTTTTTCAAGAGGTTGCAGAATTTCGGGTCGGACCGAACCTCATCATATAGCGGGTCCACAGCCATCCAGATAGAGTAAAGGTCTCTCTGATCATGAGCATTTTCGAACAGCCCTATGGCAGAGCCAACATTGCCAACGCCGAGGTTCAAGATTGCTAGGCTTGTAGCCGGCACGTACGACGCGGCCGATTGAGTCTTCAGGTTGGCGAGCAAACGGATGGCGTCGTCTTTCGCGCCGCAGCGGGCGGTCGCATACGCGAGATGCGCAGCACACAGAGTGTTTCTCGGATACAGCTCAGCAGCTTTCCTGAAGGATTCGATGGCCTCGCTCTTCTCGTTGGAATCCCACAGACTTCTTCCAAGAAACATGTGCGCCGTCGGAAACGATGGTTCAAGAATGATCACCCGGCGGAGCTCCTCGCTAGCTGCGTCGTAGTCCCGGCGAAAGTAATGGCACATTCCAACGATGGTGTTCACGAACGGGGTCAGCGGGTCGAGCTGTTGTGCGATCCTCACATGCGCCAGGGCTTCGTCGAGTCGTCTAAGGGGAATCAGGGTAAACAAACTATACCAACTATGGGCGGGAGCGTAGTTGGGATTCGATTGGATGGCCAGTTCGAACTGGGACTCGGCTTTGCTCCATGCGTGTTCATAGATCGAACTGATGACGCCCAGAGTGGTGTGACCTTCGGCGAGTGTAGGATCTAGCTCAAGAGCGCGAAGGGCGGCTTCTTTCCCTTTCGGCATGACTTCTCGCGGGGACGCCATCCCGTAATAGCCGGGTAGAATATACGCGTCCGCGAGCCCCGCGTGAGCTAGAGCGTAATCTGGATCCCTACGTAGCGCTTCTTGGTAGAACTCGACGGCTTTTTTCACTGCATCTGAGATTCTCTTGCCCCAAAAGTACCGACCCTTAAGATATGCTGCATAGGCGCCCATATCCTCCGTGTAGCGTTTCACCAATCCGTCGCGTTGCCTATCGAGAAGTGTGAGTTTTAGGGCGTTGGCAATAGCGAGTGATATTTCATCCTGGACAGCAAAGACCTCCTTCATCTCTAAGTCGAATCGCCGGGCCCAAAGTTTGTCACCGCCGGTAGCGTCAATCAGATGTGCAGAAATGCGAAGACGATCTCCCTCTCTGCGAACGCTTCCCTCGAGAACTGCTGCCACTTGGAGTTTCTGTGCCACCTCGGCGAGATCGTAAGCCTTGCCCGTGAAGCGGAAAGAGGACCCGCGGGAAACGACGCGCAGGCCCTTTACCTGCATAAGTGCGTTGATAATGTCTTCGGCGATCCCTTCACAGAGGTATTCTTGGTCCTTACTGCTGCTCATGTCTACGAATGGCAATACCGCAAGTGACGGTAGGCGGGCGGTGCTGCGCGACACTGTACGTGTTACCGTCACGCCCGAACTCCCATCCTTCAGCTTCCGAAGGCTCTCTGACAGCTCTCTCATGCTTAAGTAGCGATTGTCTTTGGACTTAGTCAGGGCCTTTGAGACGACTTTCTCTAGCTCCGGGGAAACGTCTTCCCTCAAAGCGCTTAACGGTTTGGGCTCTTTCTGCAAGATGGAGTAAATAATTGACTGCCCGTGATCCCCGCCAAATGGACGTTGGCCTCCAATCATCTCGTACAACACCACGCCCAACGACCAGATGTCGGTGCGATGGTCAACTTTGTCTGCATTGACCTGCTCTGGCGACATGTAAGCCACTGTGCCAAGAATGGTCCCTTCGACGGTGAGCTCGGCTTGCCCAGCAACAGTCGCCAGGCCGAAATCGATGATTTTGAGAACTTCGCCGTTTGTAACGAACAAGTTAGCCGGTTTGATGTCTCGGTGGATGACGCCGTGTGCGTGGGCGCATCCCAAGCCATCGGCTGCCTGTGTTGCGAACTCCACCGCTTCAGGAATCGGAATGACGGCGCTCCGGACCGTCTCTTTCAAGCTCTGGCCTTTCAGATAAGCCATCGCTATGAAAGTCTGGCCTTCCGCCTCCTCGATCTCATACACGGTGCAGATGTTGGGATGATCCAGCGCGGCGGCGGCTCGGGCTTCACGGATGAATCGAGCCTTGTGTTCGGGATCCGATACCGAGCTAGGGGGAAGAAGCTTGAGTGCGACCAAGCGCTCCAGTCGCAAATCTTTGGCTTTGTAGACGCTCCCCATTCCTCCCGTGCCGAGCAGTTCAACGAGTTGGTAACGACCGGCGAGCAGCGTACCCTGGGCAATTGGTTTGGCTTGCGCGGACTGCCCAAAACTCGCGCCAGACCAACCTGATATTCTGGTGATTGCCGAAATGGGTGGGTCATCGGCCATGGGGGCACCACAGACGGGACACACCTTTCCTCCAGAAAGATTCGATGTGTGGCACCGGGGGCAGATCATACTACGAGCCGAATCGTTCCCGTTCGGGGTATCGCCAACTTTATGGAGTTCAGGGCGAGAAATCAACTCCGCTCGGCGAACGGTGTGAGTGGCAATGTAAGACGGCGGCAAGAATCTGTCCCGAAAACTCCAAGGTCTGGCGTTGTTCTGGCGTTGGCCTTGACTCTTTAGGCAGCATTCTGATATATCATCACAATTCTGTAGAGGGTCCGACCTGTGCATATGGCCCATGAAAGCACGCAAAGCAGCCCCAAAGGGGCGGAACATCCTCCGCAGCCTGTTGCGACCGGAAGGGCGGCTCCAGCAGTTCCAGAGGCTCGTTCAGAATATTCCCCTGCACCTCCGCGGTTGCGGCGCCTGGAGGCACGACTTTATGCCTCGTCAAAAGCCGTAGCAGTAACTCTTCCTGATGGTCGACGGTTTCGGTCGGGAAACGGTCCCATTGTGGCGGAGATCAACTTGAGGAATTCCCGAGCGATTTCGGCGCTGGGCTCGCTCAACGAGGGAAACATCGCTCAAGCCTATCTTGCGGGCGACCTCGATATGACTGGGGATTTCCTACAGCTCCTGGAATTGAGGTCATTCCTCTCGGACCGGCACTATTTGAGTTGGGCTTGGCGGTTTCTCGAACCGATGTTGTTTGGGCAAGTCAAAACAAACGCACGAGCGATCTCCGTTCACTACGATCTCGACCCGAAGTTCTACTTATCGTTCCTAGATGAAACGAGATGTTACACACAGGGTATTTTTATAAGTGACGACGAACCTTTGCACGTAGCGATTCGCCGTAAGTTCGACTATTGCATAGAGACCTGCCGCCTCGGCCCTCGCAGCCACATCCTGGAGGTTGGGCCCGGTTGGGGTGCATTCTCGGAGTATGCGGCCAAGCGCGGCATTCGCATCACGGCGGTGACAAACTCCGGACGATCCGGGGAGTTTGTGGCCGACTTGGGTCGGCGTCTGGGTTGTGACTGGGAGGTCAAGGTCGACGACTTCCTGACCTACAAGTCCACGGAGCGATTTGACGCGATTGTGTTAATGGGGATCATGGAGCACCTACCTCGATACGACGCAGTTCTTCGGCAGTTTCTCCATTTGCTTAAGCCGGGCGGGTTCGTCTATCTCGACGCGAGCGCGGCTCGCGATAAGTACAAAGCTAGTTCATTCATCTATCGGGATATCTACCCAGGAAATCATTCCTTCTTCGTACTCCACGATTTTCTGCGCGCGGTCTCGCGCACTTCTTTGCAGGTGCGTGCGGTCGTCGATGATCGGCGTAACTACTTTCTTACCTTCAAACACTGGGCGAGAAAGTTCGAGTCACAGCGGAAAAGAGTCGTCGCGGACTTCGGCGAAAGGAATTATCGGAGGTTCAATCTCTACCTCTGGAGTTCCGCTCAGTGCTTTCTTACCGACCGCTTGCAATGCTACCGCGTCCTTTTGGAGTATCCCAAGCAGTGACGTGCCTCGACCGGTCGCGTGGTGAGTAGCGAGCCCGAATCGTCGGGCCGAAACCCTCCTTCAGCGAACCATGCAATCCAAAGACATGTCGGAGCAGCTGAAACAAAAGGACCAACGTCGACAAGCAGTGCTCGTTTTCCGAGGCACCGGTTTCAACATCTGGCATTATCTTCCCTTTCTTAGAAACTTCTCGCTGAAAGAGTTGTCGGAGTTTCGAGCGCTCTACGCAGTCAGCGGTGCTTCCCTTCTGCTCTGGCTGTATTGCTTGATGGAGCGGGGGGGGATCACGGGCTCGGTTGCGGCCGAGTACGATGCGGTCATGCGGCGAAGTCCGAGGTACGGCTTGCTTCGGCGCACCGCTAGGGTTCTGACCGGCCGCTACCCATACTCGGCAGAGGAGTTCATGAACGTGCTCCGGGGGCTCGCGCCCGCTCACGCAAGTGACCAAACCCTTGCCCAGTTGCCGCTCGAGAGACTGAGCTTCGTTGCCCAGGAGGAGTCTCGCAAACAACTGCTGGTCTTGAACGCTGAAAGCTTTCCGTCATTTTCCATAGGAGAAGTAATTTCTCGAGTCGTGACATGGAGCAAAATCTTCGGAAGGCCTTTCTGTTATCGAACGCAATACCGCGGGATGCTGATCGGGGATTTCGATTTTGCGGATAAGAGAGTTAAAAATCAGTTTCGCGAATATCTGCGCAACAAGCATCCTGGGGCCCCGATCTACCAAATCAACCTCTTCCGAGCGATGGACCGTGAGCCCGATCGATTTGTCCGAATCTGTTATGACCGCTTCCCTAGAATCTGGCAAGTCATTGATTTTGGATTCTTCTACTTTGGAATCCCCAACGGTCGTTATCTTAATACAGCCATGCGAAAGTGGACCAAGTGAATCAAACAGAAGCCCGGGACAATACCACGCATACCTCGCCGGGCGCGTTGTGTTCCTTGGTCCTGACGAAGAGAAAGCGCTGTCCGTCCGGGCTTATATCGTAGGCAGCGTTAGTGAAACGACCCGGAAGTAAAGCCAATGCGTCAGCGAGGAATCTTGGCTTTGATACGCCGAAACTCGGATGAGTGGTGATGCTCGCGCTCATGATCTTGTTCCCGTTCAGATAGAAGAGTTCCCGGCCATCGCGTGCACAGACCGGGAAGGTGCCTCCTGCCGTTGATACCTGCGATTTGCCACCCGTCCGGGGAACGGTTGGACATAGGAAAATGGAAAAACGGGACGCGACGCTGAATCGCTGGTGCATGAAGCAGTCGAGCGTTTGGTGGGTTACGACCAATGGTTTGTCCGCCAAGTCGAAAAAGGATTGGCGCAAGTCGAAAGTGGCCAAGTGTTGGAACATGAGGAAGTTGCCGGAGTTCCTTTGGCGGATCAGGAAGGAACTACATGGGAAAAAAGAGAAGTTGCTGATTGACCTAGCGACAATGACCTGATTCACCGTCCGCAGGCGATCGGCAAGCTTGGCTCTCTTTCCTTCTCAGGCGGCCACGCGGAATGAAATCCGCACGCGGGCTGGAAAATCTACCGGGTGCCCGTCCCGTGTTGCTGGCTTGAAGTGGATTTGTTTTGCCGCCTGGACTGCTGCTTGATCAAGACCGTGGCCCAGGCCGCTCACCACACTGTTTACCTGAAGTTGGCCGGATGCGAGGAAGACCACATCTAGAATTACGTCACCTTCGATTCGGAGAGTACGGCCTTCGTCCGAATAAACGGGGTGCGGCCTATCCAAAATGCTAACAGGAGTGTTCCCGCCTCCCTTGCCGAGCGCTTGTTTATTCGGCCCCTCAGCGACCGTACCGCGCATGCCGTTGGCCCCGCCACTGCCGTTGCCATTGCCCGGGCCGCCGGGCAGAAGAGGCGAGCCGGCTTGATTGATGTTGGCGGCGCGGTTCGGATTTCCGGGCCCCGCGATTCCGTTCGGGTCGCC
>Ga0307478_10003010_pt1 | contig 12768 bp, 12 predicted proteins | sample atmos_gasesECM4C_2_FD_203713 | JGI IMG/M metagenome (GOLD analysis project Ga0307478, IMG submission 203713) | Hardwood forest soil microbial communities from Morgan-Monroe State Forest, Indiana, United States - atmos_gasesECM4C_05 | ecosystem: Environmental > Terrestrial > Soil > Temperate...
AGCGAAGGCCGATGGAGACCACCGGGGTGTGGTCACCCTCGTTGGCTTCCTTGACCACGTCGACCCACCAGACGGCCATGGTGAAGAGCACGCCGGCCACGCCAGCGGCCATCAGCCACCAGTCGCCCTTGGGTACGCCCAGGATGCCTTTGAGGCCCGCCACCAGGCCCAGCGCCATCATCACCGCGGAGATCGAGCCGATCAGCGGCCAGATGCTGGGGTTCACCAGGTGATAGTCGTGCTTGACGCCTTCGTGAGCCATGTCGCCTCGTGAAAACCCTTGCCTTAAGTCCCGCCGGGGATGGTGGTGCTATAGCCCCGCCTTGGCCGCTCCGCCAAGGGGCGCAGGCGCGCGCATCACCGCGGACGCGAGCCGCGGCCCGGTCACCGCCGGAAAGAAGGTGTAGGACAGGGTAATCGGCCCGGCTGCCACGGCGTCGGGATCGGCGGCGTAACGCGGATCGACGAAATAGACCACCGGGAACTCGACGGTTTCGCCGGGCTTGATGGTCTGGTTCTTGAAACAGAAACACTCGAGCTTGGAGAAGTACGGTCCGGCCGATTCGGGCGTGACGTTGAACAGCGCGCGCCCGGTTACGGCGGTGGGCCCGGTGTTGGTGGCGCGGAAGAACGCCAGCTTCGGCTGACCGAGGGTCGCCATCTGGCTGCGCTGGGCCGCGACGAAGGTCCACGCCAGGCCCCGCACATTGGTGTCGAAGCTCACATTCACCGTCTTCCCGGACAGAGCGCCCGGCGCGTAGCTCGCGCGTCTCACCGTGCCGTTGAAACCGGTGGCTTGGCAGAAAGCCCGATAGACGGGCACGGCCGCGAACGCCATCCCAACCATGACCACGACCAAGCCGCCGCAAATGAGCGCCAGACGGGCATTGCGACCGGCGCCGTCCATCAGCCGCCGCCCTTCTTGATCAGGGTGATCACGAACACAATGACCACGAACACAGCCAGGGACACAGCGATCGCGATGCTGCGCCCGCGTCTGGCCTTGGCCGCCTGCGGATCTTCGCCGAACGGATCGCTCATCGCCTAGCCCGCGAGGCTCAGCGGGCCCACGCCCAGCAAATGCTCGACCAGCAGGGTGGTGAACAGGGCGAACAGGTATAGGATGGAATAGGCGAACAGGTTGCGGGCGGTCTTGGCGCCCGCCCTGACGTCATAGAGCGCGTCGTCGCTAACCCGGACCTCGCCCGACTCCCCGGCGCGGCTGCGCGCCAGCCGCCAGCCCAGGACGACGAACCCGATCCCGCCAACCGCCGCCACGGCGAGATAGACCGCGCCGCCGAGGCCTACGAAAGCCGGTGTGAGACCCAACGGCGCGAGGACAAGGCTGTAGCCCAGGATCTGGCGCCGGGTGGACGCGGCGCCGGCGGTCACCGGCATCATCGGCACGCCGGCTCGGGCGTAGTCCTCGCTGGTGTACAGCGACAAGGCCCAGAAGTGGGGCGGCGTCCACACGAAGATGATCGCCGCCAGTAACCAGGCTTGCAGCGGCGCGGCGCCGCTGGCGGCCGCCCAGCCCACGACCGGCGGCAGAGCTCCGGCCAGCCCGCCGATCACGATGTTCTGGGCGGTGCGTCGCTTCAGCCAGCGGGTATAGACTACGGCGTAGAAGAAGATGGTGAAAGCCAGCAGGGTCGCGGCCAGGACGTTGGCCGCCAGGGTCATGATCCCCACCGAAAACAGCGACAGCACCACGCCTAGCGCCATGGCGTCGGCCCGTTGCACGCGGCCTGCCGGCACCGCCCGGCCCCGCGTCCGCCGCATCAAGGCGTCGATATCGGCGTCGTAGCCCATGTTGAGCGCCGCCGAACCGCCGGCGCCCAGGGCGATGCACAGGATCGCCACGGCCGCCAGCACCGGACTCATGGCCACGTGAGCGCAGACGAGGCCGGTCACCGCCGTCAGCACCACCAGGGACATGACCCTGGGCTTCATCAGGCTGAGATAGTCGCGCCAGGTGGCGGCCATCGGCGCGCGCGCGACCTCGATCACCGACTGCTCAGTCATGCGGGCATCAATGCTGCTCGGGGTGGAACACCGGCAGTTCGTTGAACTGGTGGAACGGCGGCGGCGAAGGCAGGGTCCACTCCAGCGTCGTCGCGCCCGCGCCCCAGGGGTTGGCCCGGGCCGGCCGGCGACGGATGGCCGCCTCGGCCAGCACGACCAGGAACACGACCAGACCGACCAGGGTGATGGCGTAACCGATCGAAGACAGATGGTTCCAAAAGGTGAAGGCGACCGGATAGTCCACCGAGCGCCGGGGCATGCCCTGCAGCCCGAGGAAGTGCTGCGGGAAGAACACCAGGTTGACGCCGACGAAGGTGATCCAGAAGTGGGTCGCCCCCAGCGTCTCGTTGTAGCGCACGCCCCACATCTTCTCGAACCAGTAGTAGAAGCCGGCGAAGATCGCGAAGACGGCCCCCAGGCTGAGCACGTAGTGGAAGTGGGCGACGACGTAGTAGGTGTCGTGCAGGGCGTAATCGATACCTGCGTTGGCCAGCACCACGCCCGTCACCCCGCCCACGGTGAACAGGAAGATGAAGCCGATCGCCCACAGCATGGGCGTTTTGAACTCGAGCGAACCGCCCCACATCGTGGCGATCCACGAGAACACTTTGATGCCGGTGGGCACGGCGATGACCATGGTCGCGGCCACGAAATAGGCCTGCAGATCGACGGGCATGCCGACGGTGAACATGTGGTGGGCCCAGACGATGAAGCCCAAAAACCCGATGGCGACCATGGCGTAAGCCATGGCCAGATAGCCGAACACCGGCTTGCGGGAGAAGGTCGAAACCACGTGGCTTATCATGCCAAAGCCCGGGATGATCAGGATGTAGACCTCGGGGTGGCCGAAGAACCAGAACAGGTGCTGGAACATGGCCGGATCGCCGCCACCGGCCGGGTCAAAGAAGTGGGTGCCAAAATTGCGATCGGTGAGCAGCATGGTGATGGCGCCGGCCAGAACCGGCAAAGCGAGCAGCAGCAGGAACGTGGTCACCAGGATCGACCACACGAACAGCGGCATCCGGTGCAGCGTCATCCCGGGCGCGCGCATGTTGAATATGGTGGTGATGAAGTTGATCGCGCCCAGGATCGAGCTTGCCCCCGCCAGGTGGATCGACAGGATGGCGCAGTCCATGGCCGGCCCGGTGTGGCCGATGGTGGACAGGGGCGGATACAAAGTCCAGCCACCCCCAAATCCCCGTCCGGGCCCGCCGTCGACAAACATCGAGGTGAGCAGCATTACCCACGAGGCGACCAACAGCCAGAAGCTGACATTGTTCATGCGCGGGAAGGCCATGTCAGGCGCGCCGATCATCAACGGCACGAACCAGTTGCCGAAACCGCCGATCATGGCCGGCATGACCATGAAGAAGATCATGATCAGGGCGTGGGCCGTGACCACGACGTAGTAGCCATGCTTGGATTGTTCGACGAGACCCAGCAGGTTGATCGCCGAATTGGGCGTGAAGATCTGCAGGCCGGGCTCAGCCAGCTCCCAGCGGATCAGACCCGAGAACAGGGCCCCGATGATCCCGGCCTGGATGGCGAAGATGATGTAGAGGGTGCCGATGTCCTTATGGTTGGTCGACATGAACCAGCGGGTGAAGAAACCCGGCTTATCACCATGTCCGCCATATCCGTGGGTGTCGGCTTGGGCGACTCGTTCGTGGGTGACGTCGGCCATGGTTGACTAAGGCTCCCTCGAGCTAGCGCGCGGTCATCGGAGCGGCGGCGGACGCCACCGTCGTGGCCTTGGGCTGGTGGCTCGCAACCCAGGCGTCGAACTCAGGCTGGGTCACTACCTTGACCTCGATCGGCATGTAGGAATGGTTCGAGCCGCACAGCTGCGAGCACTGGCCATAGAAAGTGCCGGTGCGATCGGCCTTGAACCACGTCTGGTTCAGCCTTCCCGGTATGGCGTCGATCTTGACCCCGAACGCCGGCACCGACCAAGAATGGATCACGTCCTCGGCAGTCACCTGAACGCGGACCACCTGACCCACCGGGGCGTACATTGAGAGGTTGGTCTCCAGCAGGTAGGGCAAATTCTTGGCCTTGGCGTCGTCTTCGCTCATAGGCGTGGCCGTGAAGGCCGCGATCTTCTGGTCGGGATATTCATAGTCCCAGTTCCATTGCCGCCCGGTGACCTTAACGGTCATGTACGGCCTTGGCATGTCGTGTTCCTCGAACAGCAGCCGGAACGAGAAGATGGCGATGAACATCAGGATCAGGACAGGAAGCACCGTCCACATCACCTCGATCGGCGTGTTGTGACTGAACCGCGCCGGCTCCGGATTGGATCGATGGTTGAACCTGACGATGATGTACAGCAGCAGGCCAAGCACTAGGGCTGCGATGCCGATGATGATCGGGCTGACGATGAAGTTGTGGAACTCGATCTGTTCGGCTCGGATGTGCGAGGCGGCGCCCTGCATATCGATGCCTTTGTCGACCGGCTGACCAAGGATGTCAGCCGAAACGCCAACCGCCCAGGCCACGCCCGCCAGGGCGGCCGCTGCGCCGGACGCCAGCCTCGAGATCCCCGAAAACCTGAAATTCATGTTCCTCGCGGCCCGTCTGACTCGGCGCCGCCCTGGTGGCGGCTCCGCTCGATCCTATCCCAACTTGTCGGGCCAAAAACGCCGCCGGCCGCGCGCCGCCGGTATCGCTTCGCCGCGCCTCGGCCTTTTGAGCCTGCGGGAGGGTGCATACCCGCCCAATGTCGCCTTGCCAAGGCCGGGCCCTGCCGTATCACGATGCGCGCAAAGGTGTTCCGCATCCGGCCACGCACGCCTATGTGTCAGGCATCCCGCGCCGCCTGACCACTCCAAGAGAAACCATGAACGCTCCCTTGCTCGCCCCGTCGATCCTCGAAGCCTCCGAGGTCGACCCGTCCGTCGCCGCTAACGTCCTTGGCCAGGCCCTCGCCGGGGCCGACGACGGCGAGATCTTCCTGGAGCAGTCACACAGCGAAATGTTCGTCTTCGACGACAATCGCCTCAAGTCGGCGTCATACGATTCGACCGAAGGCTTCGGCCTCAGGGTGGTGGCTGGAGAAACGGCGGGCTACGCCCACTCCAGCGAGATCAGCGAGGCCGCCATCCAACGGGCGGCCGACTCGGCGGCGCTCGCCAAGCGGGGCTACTCCGGCATGGTCGGCGAAGGCCCCAGGGCGACCAATGAACGACTCTACGGCGACGATGATCCCCTGGCCTCGCCGGGCTTCGCCCACAAGATCAGCCTCCTGCAGGATATCGACGCCTACGCCCGGGCCGCCGATCCCAGAGTCGCCCAGGTTATGGTCTCGCTCGCCGGCGAGCGCCGGGTGGTGGAAATCCTCCGCGCCGACGGCCACCTGATCCGCGACATCCGGCCGCTGTGCCGCCTCAACGTCCAGGTGACGGTGGAAAAGGACGGCCGGCGTGAAAACGGTGTTTCCGGAGCGGGCGGCCGGGCGGGCTTCGAGGCCTGGATCACCCCTGAGAAGTGGCGCGAACAGGTCGCCGAGGCCCTACGCCAGGCCCTGGTCAATCTGGACTCCGTCCCCTGCCCGGCGGGCGAGATGGACGTAGTCCTGGGGCCCGGCTGGAACGGTGTCCTGCTGCACGAAGCGGTTGGCCACGGCCTGGAGGGTGACTTCAACCGCAAGGGGACCTCGGCCTTTTCCGGCCGGATTGGCGAGCGCGTGGCCGCGCCCGGGGTCACCGTATTTGACGACGGCGCCATTGCCGGCCGGCGCGGCTCGCTGACCGTGGATGACGAAGGCACGCCAACTTCGCGCACCATTCTCATCGAGGACGGCATTCTCACGGGCTATATGCACGACCGTCAGAGCGCGCGACTGATGGGCATGGCCCCCACCGGCAACGGCCGACGCCAGTCCTATGCCTATCTGCCCATGCCGCGCATGACCAACACGGGCATGCTGGCCGGGGAGATCGACCCGCAAGAGATGATCTCCAGCACCCAGCGGGGTCTCTACTGTGCCAACTTCGGAGGCGGTCAGGTAGACATCACCAACGGCAAGTTCGTGTTCCAGTGCACCGAGGCCTACCTCATCGAGGACGGCAAGATCACCACCCCGGTCAAGGGCGCGACCCTGATCGGCGACGGGCCGTCCGCGCTCACCCGGGTGACCATGATCGGCAACGATTTTGCGTTCGACCCGGGCATCGGGGTGTGCGGCAAGTCCGGCCAGGGCGTGCCTGTTGGCGTCGGCCAGCCTTCGCTGAAGATCACCGGCCTCACCGTCGGCGGCACCAGCGTCTAGGGTCCTTTCGCTTACCGCGAATTAGCTGGCGCCCCCCTTGGGGCCCCGGCAGCAGGGTCAATAGACAAGGGGGATGCGGCGCGTGGGTGTCGGGATCAACGTGGCCGTCGCCGTTGTCGCCGCCGCCCCACTAGCCGCGCAGACCGCCGGTGCGGCCGCCGCTCCGCCGCAAAGTCAGGACGCTGTCACCAGCTATCCGGCTGCGTTTTTCGCCCCCTCACAGCCGACCACGGCCCTGGACGTGGTTCAGCGCCTGCCCGGTTTCGCGCTCGACATTCCCGTCGGCGTGCGCGGGTTCGCGGCGGCGGCCAGCAATATCCTGATCGACGGGGTTCGCCCCCCGGCCAAAGGCGATTCGATCGACCAGATTCTCCAGCGCATCCCCGCATCCTCGAATCTGCGCACAGAGGTGATCCGGGCGGGCGCCCCGGGGATTGACATGAAGGGCAAGACGGTCCTGGCCAATATGATCCGTCGCACGGACATCACCGGCAAGCTCACCCTGACCACCACGGCGACCCGCGCCTACGACGGGCGTCTGAGCGGGCGGATTTGGTCCTCAAAATCGAGTTGCTGAACGCTACCGGCCGGGGATTCGACCACTTTCGACAGGTCTACGCCGGCCCGCGAAACCAGGACCCCCTCGTACTCGCCGAGGCCCGTGACCTTGGCGCTGGCCGATTCGTTCGCGTGTCGATGATCAAATCGCTCGGCTAGACGCCCTACTCCGCTGGGACCGGGATGGCCTCGCCGGGAGGCAGAGGATCGTTAACGCCGTGCGCCAGGGGATGGGCGAACCGGGCCGCCGCCACGAACAGCACGCCGAAGCCCAGGCCCGCCCAGCCGATGGTCTGAAAGACGGCAAGCGAGCTGGCCAGCGCGGCGTGCGGGTCCAGGACCTGGCCGCCGGCCGTGCTGGTCCCAGCCAATCGGGCGATGGCGGCGGCGATGAATTCGGCAGCGGAAATAGCCAGGAACCACAGGGACATCAGGGTCGATATCAAGATGGCGGGGGCGAGTTTCGTGATCTCCGACAGGCCGACAGGACTGAGGCACAACTCGCCGGTGGTGTGCAGCAGATAGGCGAAACCCAGGACCGCCAGGGGCAGGCGGAAGTGGCTATCGGCTATGCCCGCGCTCCACACGATCACCAGGAAGCCCAGACCGACCTGGCCAAGACCGAGTCCGAACTTGATCATCGGGTCGGGATCGCGGCCCCGCAGGCCGAGCCAGGCCCACACGGCGGCGAACACCGGGGCGAAGATGAGGATGAAGCCGGAATTGAACGACTGCGTCTGCGCCGCGTCGAGCCCCATGTCGATCCAGATCACGCCCTGCGCCATGTGGGCGGCATCCCACATCGCCCTTGTGCCGAAGTAGAGGTCTCGCCCAAAGACGCTGAGGCTCACCGGCGCGTCGATCAGGCCAAGTCGCGTGTTGCGCTCGGCGAACAGATTGAGCGAGGTCGCTCCCTGTTCGAACAGGGTGAAGAACACGATCGCCCCGATCATGAAGACGAAGGCGAGCAGGATCCGGTCGCGCTCCACCTTACCGAACTGGGTGATCATGATGAAGCCGACGTAGCCAAGAGCCACGACCCAACCGATCCCCAGCGCCGTGCCGACGATGCGGTTGTGTTGCACCAGGAGCCAGATGGCGGCCACGCCGACGATCCCGCCCAGATAGATAAGCCATTCCAGGTTGAGAGGGCCAGCGATTGGCCTTGCCAGCCTGACCGGGTCGGGCGGCTCACCGTGGCCCTCCAACCACGAGCGGCCCAGTTGGAAGGTGACGAAACCGGCCAGCATGCCTATTCCCGCCAACCCAAAGCCCCATTTCCAGCCGTAGTTCTCGCCCAGATAGCCGCACAATATGGCGGCCCAGAACGCACCGAGATTCACCCCGTAGTAGTAGAGGGTGAAGCCTGGATCGCGCCTCGGATCGCGCTCGCCGTACAGCTTGCCGACGATGGCCGATATATTAGACTTCAGGAAGCCGACGCCCATGACGATGAGGGCCAAGGCCAGATTGAAGATGTCGACAAAGCCTTGCTGGCGGCCTTCCACCGTGAGCGCATAGGCCGCCTTCGGCAGGGTGGCGGGCAACGGCGCGCCGGCCGGCAGGCCCTGGATGGTGAAATCGCCGGCGGAATCCTGTCCGAACGCATGCGGCTTGCCGGCGACGACGATCCTGGCTTCGCGCGCCGCGCCGAGGCCCTTGACCTCGAATCCGTAGTGGGCGCCGTGATAGGTCAGGACTTGGCGCGCCGGCGCCCCCTCGACGGCCATGGTCATGTGGCCGGCCACCAGGAGCAGGGCGCCAAAAGCCACTGCCTTGCGCGCGCCCAACCAACGGTCGGCCAGCACGCCTCCGATCAGGGGGATCAGATAGACCAGGGTTGCGTAAGAGCCGAACGTGCCGGCGGCTTTGGCGTCGTCAAACAGGAAGTGCTGGGTCAGGAAGAACACCAGCAGGCCGCGCATCCCGTAGAAAGAGAAGCGCTCCCACATCTCGGCGAAGAACAGCACGAACAGTCCGCGCGGATGCCCGCGGAGCAGTTGGATCAGCACTGGCGCGCCGGTCGCCAGCGTGACGAGGATGCCGGCGATTATGACGACGCTCATGTTTTTATTGAGAGTCCGGCCGCGCGAATGCTCCGGGCGGAAACAATCACGCCCTTGCCGCTTTCACAAGCCGGGGGCGACGGGCCGTGTTAAGTTCGCGCCGACCACGCCAAGGGAGAGCAGCCATGGATGTCGTCAAGGTCCCGGGACCGGATCATCCCATCACTGTGACTGGCCACAGCGGGCGCCTTCAAGCCCTGTACAACGGCCACCTGATTGCCGACAGCGGGGACGTGCTGATCATCAAGGAGGCCAGCTACAAACAGGTGGCCTATTTCCCGCGCAAGGACGTGGAGATGGGCTTCCTGGCCCCCACCCGTCTCGACACCTATTGCCCGTACAAGGGCCACGCCTCCTATTTCACCGTCACCATGGATGGCCAAATCGCCGAGAACGCGGTGTGGTCGTACGTCAATCCGCACCCGGCTATGACGCTGATCAAGGACCGACTTGCGTTCTATCCTCACTTCGTCGAGGTGCGCGAAGTCGGCGGCGCTCACGTCAGTCCCGATGCGGCGATCCAGCACACCGATTCAGGCAGCGGCGCCTCCCAGGGTGAGCACTGGGCGGCCACAGCCGAAAACCCTCTGGTCTGATAGTCGCTCCCGGGCAGCGCTCAATCCGCAGATACAAGGAAAATTCATGCCGGCTCGCGCGAACACCGAGTTCGAGATCAAGGGGGTCAATCACCTGGCTCTGGTCTGCAAAGACATGGCCAAGACCGTGACTTTCTACCGCGATGTCCTGGGTATGCCGCTGATCAAGACTATCGACCTGCCCGGTGGCGGCGGCCAACATTTCTTCTTCGATATCGGTAACGGCGATTCTCTCGCCTTCTTCTGGTTTCCCGGCGCACCCGATGCCGTGCCCGGCGTCTCCAGCCCGGCGGCCTTGCCAACCAAGGGCTCGTTCCTCACGGCGCATGGTTCGATGAACCACATCGCCTTCAACGTCCCCGCCGAGAAGTTCGACGAATATTACGCGCGACTGCGGGTCAAGGGAATCGAAGTCAGCCAGATCCTGAACCACGACAACTCGCCCACCCAGGTCGCTGCCGAGGTGAATCCGGACGTGTTCGTGCGCTCGGTCTATTTCTTCGATCCTGACGGCGTGTGCCTGGAGTTTGCCTCCTGGACCAAGAATTTCGACGACTCCGACGTGGCGCACGATCCGATGACCGCCGAGGGAACTCGGGCCCGCGGCATGATCACCGGCGAGGCCAGGACGCGCGATGAAAGGCCGATGGTCCCCGCTGACTAGTCGAAGGCCTGGCGACGCCAGCCGTCGGACAGGCGATCGAGATCAAGATCGAGGTCGGCGAGCACGGCCCGTGCCCGGCGACGAACCAGCGCCTTGTCGGCCTCGGCCTGGAGGTAAGGTGCGGGCGATTTGCCATCGACGCGGGCCAACAGCAGCGCGCCCACCAGGCTCGCGGCGCGCCGCGAGAGATCCTGGAGCGGCTCCCAGTCGATCGCCGGACCGTAGGCGGCCCACAGGCCATCGAACGACGCCATTAGCGCCGGCGCATGGGGCTTAAGCCAAACCGTCTTGAGCAGGAGGTGGGCCAGGCAGAAGGCGAGGTCGAAGGCCGGATCGCCATAGACCGCACACTCGGCGTCGAGGAACACCGGCCCGTCCGGCCCCATCAAGATGTTCTTCGGGCTGATATCGCCGTGCGCGAGCGCAATCTTAAGCGTTTCCAGGTCCCTGGCCAAGGCCCGCAACCGGGGTGCGGCTTGGACGTCACGTCCGGCCACGTAGAGCAAAAAGGGATCGATCCTCAGAGCCATGAACAGGGTGTCGGTCTGGAATTGAGCGGCAACCTCGGGCCGGCCGGCCGTGGCGGCGTGGATGCGGCCGAGGTCGCCGCCCACAGCGGCAGCGAACGCGGGCTCGATGCGTCCCGCCGCCATCTCCTCCTTCCACACCGGGTGGGATTGCGGATCGAGATAGCGCATGACGAATAGGTGTTCGGCCTTGTCCTCGGCCAGCACCTCAGGCGTCAGGCGCGGATCCACGCAACGAACCAGCTCGAGCCACCTGACTTCGCTTGCCATCCGCTCGACCGGCGCCAGCCACTCGACGGCCACACGAAGCCGGCCGAGCGCGCGCTTCACAGCGAACACCCGATTGTCATCCGTCTCGACCTTCAGCACATCGCACGACACGCCGCCGGCCAAGGGTGACATCCGAACGCCCTGACCCGGGGAAACCAGGCCACAGCGCATCAGGGCGGTCAGGATACGGGGCTCGTCGTCCATCGATCAGGACCGGCTCTTGATCCACTCCGCCATGAGATCGGCGACGGCGTTTCGGTTGGCCGCCGAATCCTCGAAGTAGTGGGCGCCTGGGACCATCTCCAGGCGCTTGTCGGTCGAGCCGATGAAATCGAAGATCTGGCGCGCGTCGCTGGGAAAGACCCCGGTGTCGGCCATCGCCTGAATCACCAGCGCTGGGGAGTTGAACTTGCGCAAGTGCGGCTCGCCCTGACAGCGCGAGGTCTCCAGGCTCCACATGGAAAGCCAGGTCCGCAGACTATTGGCGCGGCCGATGCTCGGCGAGCGGTTGGCGATGGCCGGATCTCCCCGATAACACTGGCCCGGCGGTCGGTCGGAGGGGTCGATAGTCGGGTCCATGAAGCGCAGATCGCCCCAACAGCGGAACAGCGGGAAGATCCGGTCCGGAATGCCCACAGCGCCCAACCGGGCGAGCTCCGCCTTGGACCAGTCGGTGATCTTCTGGTTGCGCGCCCGCTGTGCGGCCCGATAGCGGCCGATGAATTCAGTCGAATAGGGCGGGGCGTTGGCCGCGCTGAACGGATCGAGGGCCAGGTCTGTCGCTACGGGATCAGTCTCATCGATCACCGAGGCGTCCATCCAATCGGTCAGGACTTCGGGACGTCCCTGATGGGCGTTGAGGGAAATGTAGAGATCGGCCTTGGGCAGGCTGGCTAGGGCGTCAAGGACAGCGCCCTTATGCTCGGCGGCCAGGCTTGGGGCGATGGCTTCCGCCTGATAGGCGCCCATCAGCGAGCCGCCTCCCGAGTTGCCCAGGATCACCACCTGCTCGGCGCCGGCCTCCTCGCGCAGCCAGCGCACGCCCACGCCGATATCAATCAGGGCGTGCTGAAGCAGGAACTGGTCCTCGGCGCCGCGATAGCGCGTGTTCCAGCCCAGGAAGCCAAAGCCTCGCCTGGCGAAATAGGGGGCCATGTAGTGTTCGGAAAAGTCGACATTGTAGTGGGTGGCAATCAGCGCCGTCCTGGGGCGCCCGCTCGCGGCCGTCCAGTAAATACCCTGACAGGGATGGCCCCCGGCCTGGATTCTTGGCGCGGTGGGCGAGGCCCGGCCGATGAATTGCGCGTCAAGCGCCGTCCTGTCGTCTGGGTTCATGGCAGAGCCGTCCTACACGAATCGGCGAGCCGGGGGCTCAGTAGGCGCAGGCCTCGAACGCCTGTGAAGCGTCGCCGTGCCACGGCCCGTGATACATTTCCAACAAGCGCTCGGCGGACGTGATCCCGCTTTCGGCGATCTCCTCCACTTCGGCGAGATAGCCCGTCTCGTCAACCATGCCCGCCGAGAGGTGGTCGCGACGCTTGAGACCTTCGTGGGCGATGGCGAGCATGTCCTTGGCCAGATCCTGGGCGGTGCGTCCGGCGACCTCGGCTTTCAGGCCCACGCGGGCGGCGTCAAGGCGCAAGGCGGCGCGCTCCTCGGGCGTCCAGGCGCGGCACAGGTCCCACGCCGCCGCGAGACAGTCCGGACAATAGAGGAGCCCCGCCCATAGCGCCGGCAGTGCGCACAGACGGCTCCAGGAGCCGGCGTCGGCCCCACGCATCTCGAGATATTG
>Ga0307478_10003011_pt1 | contig 12767 bp, 13 predicted proteins | sample atmos_gasesECM4C_2_FD_203713 | JGI IMG/M metagenome (GOLD analysis project Ga0307478, IMG submission 203713) | Hardwood forest soil microbial communities from Morgan-Monroe State Forest, Indiana, United States - atmos_gasesECM4C_05 | ecosystem: Environmental > Terrestrial > Soil > Temperate...
AAGGTACCGGCATTCATCCGGGTGACACATTCGATCTCGATTACTCGCTCATGGCAGCGCTTCCGATAGCCAAAGATTTTCATTTGGGGGCAGGACTCGTCGGTTATGAGCAGCGGCAAACGACTGCGAAGATCGGACCAACAATATCCGCCGAGGTGTCCAAGGAACGGTATGCGGTCAATTCGCTCGGGTTTGCGGTCAACTCGGCCTTCCCGAAGCACAAGGCAGCTTTAGGCGTGAAGTACTTCAAGGAATTTTCGAACCGTTCGACGTATCAGGGCTACTCCGTCCAGGTTTCTGGCTCAATTCATTTCTAGGATCCATTTGGAGGTTGCTGTGAAAGCGAGGGCACTTGACCGTTCCATGCTTGAACTCGATGACATTCAAAGCGGGGTTCTGCGTCCACGCCCCACTCCCGTTTGCGGCGACTTATTTCATCCTGCGAATTGACGATTGCGTTGCGGGACGTGACCTGATGCGCCGCTTGAGCGCAGTCGTGGCATCTGCCGCTCACCCGGAAAGTCCCACGCGGGACACTTGGGTAAGCGTTGCGCTGAGTTTTCAGGGGCTTAGAGCCCTCCGCGTACCGCAGTCTTCACTCGATAGCTTTTCGCCCCAGTTTCAACAGGGGATGGCGGCGCGCGCGAAGGTTCTGGGAGATGTCGGCGACAGTAGCCCAGAAAATTGGGAGAAGCCCCTCGGAACGTCGGACGTCCACGTGGTGATCACTGCAATCTCGACCGATTCGAAACACGTGGAATCCGCTCTTGATCGTGCGCGAAACACATATCGGGAGTTGTCTGGAATCACAGCAGTATGGCGACAGGATTGTCACGCTCTGCCGGATGAGAAAGAGCCATTCGGCTTCAAAGATGGGATCAGTCATCCCGCTATCGAAGGTAGCGGCATTCCTGGATCCAACCCGCGCGAGGTGCCCCCAAAGCTGGAGAGTTCGTGCTTGGATACCCTGATGAAATAGGCAAGGGGGCGCAAATCCCAGAACCGGAGATCCTCGGACGCAACGGGTGCTATGTGGCCTTTCGCAAATTGCACCAACGGGTGGCAGCGTTCCGTCAGTACTTGAAATCCAGCGCTCCCGACGCGGAAGCCGCAGAGTTCTTGGCCGCGAAGATGATGGGGCGCTGGCGAAGCGGAGCGCCGCTCGCTCTGTGCCCGATGCACGATGATCCGCACATCGGAATTGACTCGCGACGAAACAACGACTTCCTCTTCAAGGCGGATGACGCGATAGGCTACAGGACGCCTTTGGGTTGCCACATTCGTCGCATGAACCCGCGTGACGCGGATGTCGCTGGCCTAGCTCGAATCCACCGGATGATCCGTCGCGGAACCGCCTACGGCCCGGTCCTTGCAGCGGGTGTCATGGAAGACGACGCCCTGGACCGGGGATTGATGTTCGCTTTCGTTGGCGCCAATCTCGGCCGCCAATTCGAGTTCGTCCAGTCCGAGTAGATGAACGGCAGCGCTTTTTTCGGAGGGGATTTGGAAAAAAATCCCGTGGCCGGTGCGAACGATGGTGCTGGAACCTTCGCTGTGCCACGGAAACCCCTGCGGCTCTAGATAAAAGGCCTGCCCCGATTCGTGGTCACACGCGGCGGTGAATACTGTTTCCTGCCCGGCATCCGGGCGTTGCGCTGGCTTTCCGACCCCAGGACGTAGGAGTTTCGAAGGACAGAAGCCTCTGCTACGTCCTAGGGATTCCCCTAGTGGCACTTAGTCCTGTTTAGCTCCTAATATCAATCTCACAGTTGATCCGACAGAGCGAGCGGAGCAGGCAGTACTTAATGTGCGTGCGGTCTTTGTTGGAGTAACCAACTTTCTTTTTGCCGTCGAGGCTCCTCCTCGCCGACTGAAAAGTTAGGTTACAAAGGACAGTTCAATCATGAAGAAGACAACGCCCGAGACAGGATTTCTCATGAAACTCGCGCGAAGCTGCATGGCCATTCTTTGTTCGGCACTGCTTGTGCCCGGCGAGACACTTTGGGCCGCTCAGTCGCAGGCGCAACCGGCCACCTCGAGTCAAGAGGATGCCAATTTGCCGCCAAGTCAGCTGGACTCACTGGTTGCTCCGATCGCGCTCTATCCAGACCCGATGCTTGCGCAGGTTCTCGCGGCGTCCACATACCCACTCGAACTCATCCAGCTCCAACAGTGGCTGGCGAAGAACAAAGGCTTGAAGGACAAAGCGCTCGCAGATGCGGTCGCCAAACAGCCTTGGGACCCGAGCATTCAAGGGCTGGCTGCCCTTCCGGAAGTAGTCAAACGTCTCGCGGATGACATTCAATGGACCACCGATCTTGGCAACGCATTTCTCGCTCAACAGAGCGCCGTTATGGATGCTGTTCAGCGCATGAGGAAAAAGGCACAAGACACAGGCAACCTGAAATCCACCGAACAACAAAAGGTGGAAATCAAGGTGGTGGAATCCAAGCAAGTCGTGGTCATCGAACAATCGAATCCGCAAGTCGTCTACGTACCGAGCTACGATCCAGTGGTCGTGTATGGCGCGCCGGTCTACCCCTATCCGCCCATCGCCTATCCGCCTGTCGGCTACTATGCCGCTGGTATGGCGATTTCTTTCGGTGTGGGACTGGCGATGGGCGCAGCATGGGGCGGAGGTTGGGGCTATGGCTGCGGTTGGGGTGGGAACAACGACATCACAATTAACAACAATAATAATTTCAACCGGAACTCCAACCGCAACACCAACATAAACAGTGGAAACCGCCCATCCAATCAGCCAGCGGGTTCGCGTGGGAATAATTGGCAGCACAACGCGCAACACCGTGGTGGAACACCCTACTCGAATAGGTCTACTGCCAACAAATATGGCGGTACAACTCGGGGGGCTTCTGCCTCCGATCGCCAAGCCAACGCTCGTCAGAATCAAGCCCGGGCTGGAAACCGGGACCAATCTGGCAGGCAGCCTGGTGTAAATGACCGCAGTTCAGGTGGTGGTTCCAATCGTGCGTCCCGCAGTTCAGGTGGTGGTTCCAATCGTGCGTCCTCCGCTGGCGCAGGAGATCGCGGTGGCAATCGAGCGTCAGGCGGCAGTAGTGCCAGTAACAGTAGCAGTGCGCTTGGTGGCGGATCGAGCGCAAGGAGCGGAAGCTCGGCGCGGGCGAGCAGTTCTCGAGGTAGTTCCAGCATGGGATCTCGTGGTGGTGGATCTCGCGGTGGCGGCGGAAGGCGGAGGTAGAAAAGCCATGAAGGAGGAAATCGAAATGAACTTCAAGACATTATGTGCGCGTCCAATAAAAACCTTCGTTGTTTTGACACTCACCTGTGCCTTTACTTTCTTCTATGGTTCTCTTTCGCTCGCTCAGGAACAACCAGAGGCATCCGCCTCGCAACAGCAAACTTTCAAGAGTCCCGACGAGGCCGCTGCAGCGCTCCTTCGTGCCGCAGAAAGTAGTGATGTCGCAGCGCTGATGCGCATATTCGGCACCGCTGGAAAAGATCTGATTTCCACAGAAGATGCAGTTCAGGACAAGAACATCGCGACCGAATTTGCTGAAGAAGCGCACCAGAAGCAATCGATCGCGATCGACCCGAAAAATCCCAACCGCGCGATTCTTATTGTGGGAAATAGGAATTGGCCCATGCCCATACCGCTCGCGAAACGCAACGGAGTCTGGTTATTCGATACCAAGGCGGGACGGCAGGAGATGCTCTATCGGAGAATTGGCGCGAATGAACTGGATGCTCTACAAATTTGCCGAGCGTATGACGACGCTCAGTTCGAATACGCTCTGACGAAGCATGATGGCTCTGAAGTGAACCAGTATGCTCAGCGAATTCTCAGCACGCCGGGAAAACAGGATGGTCTTGCGTGGCGGAATCCTGACGGGAGTCTCGGTGGCCCCATCGCTGAGGGTGTCGCCAAAGCGATCGAGCAAGGCTATATCGATAAGATGAAGCCCTACCATGGCTACTACTTCAAGGTTCTGAAAGGTCAGGGCCCCGCGGCGCCACTCGGCACAATAAATTTTGTCATTGAAGGCGCCATGATCGGAGGCTTTGCTCTGGCTGCTGCCCCAGCTGATTATCGTGTTACTGGCGTGAAGACTTTCATCGTCGGTTATCAAGGTGTTGTCTATCAGAAAGATTTGGGTCCGGACACACTGAAAGCTTTCAAGGAAATGGAACTGTATAACCCAGACACAACCTGGAAGCGCACGGACGATAGCTGGCCATATGATGACTTGGAGGACTTCTGGTCCAAAGCCAAAGATTATGGCGCGCCTGTTGCTATCACTGTAGGATTTCTCGGTGGCACAAAAGGCAATTGGAACCAAAAAGATAGGGATCCTCATCGGACGAGTACGGAGTGGTGAAATTCCTATGAGCACAGCCATGGCTGCGGCTCGGTTTCGACGGCATTGACTTCCTCGGCGATCACCGTTCCTTTTTGTCACAGCGCGTTACCGCTCCAGAAACCGTCAACGCTATCAGCAAGCCAAACAGGCCGAAAAGCGCGTTTTCGAATCGACCTCTCGTCACTTCAGCCCAAATGTCCAGCTCAGCCCTGAGCTGCTGCCGTAGTCGCTCCCAGAAAAGCCTGGCGGGGGCCGGTTGTTCCAGTCGCCGTAGAACGAGACATTCCACGACAGGTTGCTGAAGAGCTTGACGTAATAGGACACGTTCGTATCGAAACGGACGCGGCCAGGCTCAGAAAAGGGCCGGCAAGATATTAGCGGTGGCACTCAGATTCGTCTTGCTAAAGTTGAAGACCTTCACATCCGCTGCGATCAGGGCCGAGGCAACGGTTTTGGAACCTATGGGCACGGTGGACGGCTGATAATTTGTCTGTTGCCAGGCGGCGCCACCGAGCACTGAGATACTGGCTCGGTTTGTATTCTTGAAATAATGCCCTATGCCAACACCGAGGGTGCTTTGCAGATTAATTCCCTGTTCCGAGCTCTGTAGGATGGTCCCGAGGCCCGAGTAGAACCAATGGTTCAAGGGCAACAAGCGCTGAACACTGAGACCAATTGAGTTCCGAGCGGAAGTGTTCGTGCCGGTACTGGAGGAAAGGCTCGAACTGAGATCGGCCTTAGCGTTCCATCGCTCCCGAACGTATGCGGTCCCCGCGCCCAAGTTATACTGTGTTGATTGATTACCCTTGGAGTAGATAATCCCAAAACTTATTTCGCCGCTAAATCGTTGCCAGAAGTTTTCTGATGTTTGGACCATCTGGACAACCTAAGACCGGTCGAGCACTACTCCCTTCTCTGGCATCTCTACTACCTGAATCCTCATGGGCCGGTCTGCGGCCGTTTCCGGCGTATTGAGTCCCCCCGTTTACAGCGAGCCGTTCTCCGTTTTCACGATGAACAACTGCTGGCTTTCCAAACGGGCCACTTTCGACCAATCCACCGAGGTCGTGCCATCGATGTAGTCGAAGCTAACGTATAACACCCCGGCGTCGAGCCCTTTGATCTCGCAGGTCAATGCGGTCGCCGTTCTTCATGACCATCACGTCGGTCTTGTCCCTTGCAAGAAGGGGTGCGGTGATGAGAAAGGAGGAGGCGAGAATGAAAGCTCGAATGCTCATGGCGGCTCCAGTGCTTCATCCCGGTCTCAACCCAAGTGTGAAACGTTTGCAGACAATGAGAAGCACTTGTCATAAGAGAGTATGGGCTTTGCGCAGGTGCGGGAAACTGTTTCTGCAGGCAGGCGACAACGCCGAGGAAGGGCAAAGCTGGTCATGAAGTCTCGAAGCGCTGCAGTCGATCGGCAATCGTTCGGAACTGAACAACCGAGCCGAGCGGACCCACGCGCTGCCGTCGGTCAGAAAGCAGCGCGTGACTACCGGAATCCGCTCCTGCACGGCCGCCACCCTAGCTACCCGCGATGCCCTTGTTCACCAGGACTTTGACCACAACCCGACGGTTCTCGGCCCGGCCGGCCTGAGTCTCATTCGGTGCTGCCGACCCGTATTCGCCCATCGCGCCTGGCGCCACGATATGTCGCACCGGCACGTTACCCTGCTGGATCAGATAGGTGATCACCGCTTTAGCGCGGTCCTCGCTCAGTTTCGTGTTTATCGCAGCGCTGCCGGTTGAGTCGGCATAGCCCGTCACCTCGACAATGTATCCAGTTAGGCCAGTCGCATTTTGCGCCAGCGTCTTGAGTTCTTCCTGATACTTCGCCGAGACTTTGGAGCTTCCGGTATTGAAATTCACCGTCGCTTGGCCCTTCACGTCGTATTCGCTCAACGCGGTGAAGCGATTCGTGTTCTCCTCAATGTTGCTGATGTTCTTTGCGATCTTCTGCTGGTTGGTTTCGATCTTCTGTTGGTTGGTTTCGATGTTTTCCTTGTGGGCCGCGAGCTGTATTTCGTGGCCCGCGATCTTCTGCTGGTTGGTTTCGATAGCCTGCATGTTGGCCGCTACTTGTTCTGCAGTGGGATGCAAACCGGCCTGGATCATCTCGGCTGTTTCCAGGTCGTCACCATCGGTGGTGATGGTTTTGGCTATAACCCGGCCCTGATCGTCGAACGTCCCGTCAACGTCCACCATGAGTCCGGGGATAAGCACAACACTGGACAAATGCTGTTTATCCAGACCGAAGAGTCCCTTGTCATCTTTTGTTGCTGTAGCATCGGTGAGGACCACGGTAACGTTTTTCCCCCCGGAACTCACTATCAACGTCTCTCCCGTCCGGGTGATGATCATTCCTTTGACTTCGGCTTTCTCGCCGCCAAAAGCAAGTACCGATGCCATACAAACCAAGGCCGTCAGACTTACTACAATCGCTTTTTTGTGCATAGCTGCCTCACTTTTTTCTCAGTTCTTGAATCTAGGCGACCATCTCTCCGGCCGAAGCCTCGATTCTGGAGCAAACCTAGGTCTGGTTCGATGTTTCCACAACTAGGGAAATCCCTAAGAGCGTCACAAGCGGCGGTGGAGCGGATTTGTCAAGCACTCTCTCATGCGGATAGAGGCGTCTCCTGAGACCACGCACGAAGGCGCGCAAGCAAGATGCCAGGGATTTCTGAACTTAGAGTTTTCTGAACTTAGGGGTTTCCCTAATTGCTTCCACTGATGATTCTACTTATGACTACCAGTAAGCTGACGGCAAGTTCCGGGATCGATTTGGCGAGCGGGGCACCGGAGGTGCCGAGGATCCCTAAAACTTAGGGATTTCCCTAATTGTTCCCGCTGGTACTTGGGCATATATGGGTATCTGACCTGAAGTCTTGGCAGTAATTTGCAAGTTCTCGTACTCCAGGAGTCTTTATGAGATCGAATCTTCAGATCACGTGGAAAATAATGATCTCGGCCGCACTATTACTGTTCGCCCTTTCCGCCATTTGGATTCAACCGGCAGAAGCTCAATCCCAAGACGAGCGGAAGCAAGACATACAGGAACTGAAGGACAAGCTCCAGCAATTGGAGCAAATGATGAACGAGGTCAAGGGGGAGATCAATACCTTGGAGGGCGCGGCTCAGACCCCAGCGGCGGGACAAGGCCCAGCCAAAGGGGAAAAGGGGCCTGCACAGGCGGAGCCAATGGTCGCCATTCCCTCGGAGGCAATTATCCCTCAACCCCAGGCTGGAACCGTGCCGCTGGAAGGTGAAATAACGGAGCGGAAGAACAGCGTCGACATCTATGGATTCGCCATGCTCGACTCCGGATACGACTTCAAGCAGGTGGATCCGAACTGGTTCGACGTAGTCCGCCCCACCAAATTGCCGTCCTTCGCCAACGAGTTTGCGCCGAGTGGAAATGTCTACGCTGGTGTGCGGCAGACCCGTTTTGGGGTAAAGTCATCCACCCCTACCCGGTTCGGCGATCTGAAGACAATATTCGAATTCGAACTATTCGGGACCGGCGTTGACGCTGGCCAAACGACTTTCCGTCTGCGGCATGCCTATGGCGAGTTGGGCCAGTTCGGAGCCGGACAAACGTGGAGCCCGTTCATGGACATCGGCGTCTTTCCGAACACGCTGGAATACTGGGGCCCGAACGGGATGGTCTTCTTCCGCAACGTGCAGGTGCGCTGGATGCCGGTTCGAAGCAAGAAAGGCAGCATCACGATCGCGCTGGAAAGACCCGGCGCCAGCGGTGACCAAGGCATTTATGCCGACCGTATCGAGCTTGCTGGCATACGGCCTCGGTTCAATTTTCCGGATCTTTCGGGGAATGCACGGATAGTCAGGGACTGGGGCTACGTACAGATGGCCGGTATTGTTCGGAAAATCGGGTGGATCGACACGAGCAATAACCCGGTCAATCTCGGCGACAGTGTCGTGGGCTGGGGCGTGAACCTGACTTCCAATCTCAACTTATCAAAGAAGAACGTCGCAAAGTTGGCATTTGTCTACGGCGAGGGTATTGAGAATTACATGAACGATGCACCGGTGGATGTCGGTATCAAGAACAATCCTCCGAACTCGAGCGTGCCCATCAAAGGTGTTGCTCTGCCGGTGTTGGGCGTCGTGTCGTTTCTCGATCACACTTGGAGCGAGAGCTTTACAAGTTCGGTCGGCTACTCGATGGTTGACATCCAGAACTCAAACGCACAGAACCCCTCGGACTATCACCAGGGTCATTATGCGGTCGCGAACTTACTGTACCACCCGATTCCGAAGGTCACCATCGGTGGTGAGTTTCAGTGGGGCAGGCGGTTGAACTTTAGCGACGGATTCAATACCAACGACTACCGAATGCAGTTCTCATTCAAATATGACTGGGACAAAAATTTCACATTCCCGGGTAAATGACTTTCGCCTGTAGGGGAAAGGCTCGAAAGGAAACGTCAATGTTTGTTAAAAACTGGACTGTAAAGTTACTTCTCGTCGCAACAGTTCTTACATCCTCTTTGCTTCCGATACGAGTTGCCGCTCAGAGCGGTCGCGTCAGTCCGGTGGCGCCTCGACGGGAAGTCGTGGCGGCAGTGATCCAGGAGGCTTACGACAAGTTCAAGGACGACAAAAACGGGAAGAACGCCGATTACATTCCCTATCTGTCCCAGGTGGATTCAAAACTGTTCGGTATCGCGATTGTCACTACCGATAACCAGGTTGTCACCAAAGGGGACGTGACGTATTCCTTCTCCATCCAGTCGATTTCGAAAGTGTTTACGCAGGCACTAGCGATGGAAGCGTTGGGAGCGGACAAGGTCTTCGAAAAAGTAGGCTCCGAGCCTACGGGACGCCCCTTTAACTCGCCCGTGGCAGTGGTGGACATGGCGACACACTCCGGCAATCCGTATGTCAATGCGGGCGCCATCGCCACCACCAGCCTGATTTCCGGCAAGGATGCCAATGAAAAGTGGAACAAGATCTTAAGTTTCTACAGCCGAGCGGCAGGAGAAAAGTTGACCCTTATTGATGAGGTTTACAAATCCGAAGCAGCCACCAACACCGGCAACAAAGCCCTTTCCATGCTCCTGGCGAAGTATGACCGGATTTACGCCGACCCGTTTGAGTCCGTGGATATCTACACCAAACAGTGTTCGGTTGGCGTGAACGCCACGCAGCTTGCCCGGATGGGCGCCACTCTGGCGAATAACGGCGTCAACCCTGCGACCGGCGAACAGGTGATCAAGGCGGAGGACGTTCCGTACATCCTCAGCACGATGACCATGGCCGGCCTCTACGACGGTTCCGGTGGCTGGGCCTGGCATGTGGGACTCCCAGCAAAGAGCGGCGTTGGTGGCGGAATCGTAGCGATCGTCCCTGGAAAAGGCGCAATTGCCGTCTTCGCACCTCCACTGGATGAAGCAGGAAACAGTGTCAAAGCGCAAGAAGTAATCGAGTACGTCAGCAACAAGCTGAACTACAACCTTTTTTCGCCGGCGTCAGTGGGTTGGAAGTGAAGACGCCCATGGCTCCGCGCAACAGTGTCGGGAAGGCGAGAAGGAGTATCGCGAGAGCCGAGTCGCTCTTCCTAATGATGTTTGCTGTAGTGGCGATTTGCTCCGGATTCGCGGGGGCTCAGACCGCCACTCCTCAAACCGGTGACTCCACAACAGGCCAGAGCGCTTCTGAGTCGCTGAAAAAGCTCGACCTCTTGGTCGAGCACAATAGTCAACTGGAAAAGCAAAATCGGGAACTGATGGATCAGATTGAATCTCTGCGGCGAGTGCTTGCCAAGCAAGCCGGTGTAGAGGTCGAATCGATTACAAAGCAAACTGAGCTTGCCACCGGCTCGAAAACCGCACCGGATTTGCAGCAAGGCGAGGAGCCGACAGCTACGGCGAAGCTCACTTCTTCAGAGAAACCGCCAGACATGTGGGGCTCTTACACGCCCAACCTTGGGTACAAGGTAGCCAATACTGACCGCGGCGACGTAAGTATCAGCATATACAGTTACGCCCGCTACCTGAACCAGTTGGGCCTGGATTCAACCTACAAAGACGCATTTGGCAACGTCAAAAATGTCCAGCAACGCCAGGATTTTCAGCTTAACAAAGTACAAATAAAGTTCCTCGGGTGGATGTTTGACCCGAAGTTCCGTTATTTTATGTACGCTTGGTCTTCCAATGCGTCGCAGGGCTTAGGCGCTCAGGTAGTACTCGCCGGCAACCTGAATTATGCCTTTAACAAGTACATCAGCGTGGGGGCGGGGATTCGGTCCTTGCCGGGTACCCGAAGCGTGGAGGGCAACTTCCCCTTCTGGCTTGGCGTCGATACACGCCTGATAGCCGACGAGTTCTTTCGCCCTTCCTACACTTCAGGCGTTTGGGCCTGGGGCAAACTCGGACACCGGCTGGACTACATAGCCATGATTGGCAATAACCTGAGCACACTGGGCGTAAGCGCGGCGCAGCTCAACAATGGTTTCAACACGGTGTCCACCTCGCTCGTCTGGACGCCCAGTACGGGCGAATTTGGTCAGGGCTTTGGCGACTTCGAAGACCATCAAAAATTGGCGACCCGTCTCGCGGGCCACTTCACTCGGAGCACTGAGGACAGGCAGGAACAGCCAAACAGTGACCAATTCGAGAATACACAGATTCGGCTCGAAGACGGGAGTGTCATCTTCACGCCCAACCTTTTCGGTCCCGGTATTTCCATCAACGACGTGACCTACAAAATGGCCGCCTTTGATGGTGGCGTCAAGTACCACGGGTTCTCATTGGAAGGGGAGTACTTTTTGCGGTGGCTCGATCATTTTCACGGACCCGGCACGGCCGGACTTGCCTCGATCTTCTCCCACGGTTTCCAATTGCAAGCCTCGGCGATGGTTCTGCCTAAGACTTTGCAGGTTTATCTCGGAGGATCGACACTCTCCGGCAAGTACGGCAATCCTTGGGATTTTCGGGGCGGACTCAATTATTTCCCTTTTCACAACAAAGTCATCCGGTGGAACAATGAATTCCTTTACCTATACCACTCTCCGGTCGGCTACACCTCCGTTCCCTTCGCACTCGGAGGAACCGGACCGGTCTTTGCTACTACTCTCGAGTTAGCTTTCTGAGCGGGCGAGTATTTCTTCGAAAGAAGAAGGACGTGTAAAACAGCCCGATGACACAACTCCTCAAATCAGCGAGTCTATCGATGAAAAGTGCCTTTGATTCTTGGCGTAGCAGCATGATCCGATTCGCTGCTGGCTCGCTCATTCTTTTATTTCTATGGAGCGGTCTGGCTGCCGCGCAGTCCCAACCAGGTCTACCCGAGCTGAACGATGTGCACTTCCACTTGACCAATTACATTCAAGAAGGCACGGATGTCCACGACTTTCTCAAGATAATGGGTACCAAAGTCGGACGCGTGGCGCTGTTCGGCATCCCCTTGCAGCAGGAATGGTCGCACCAGAACTCCGGCGACTTTGCTCCAACCTACTACTTACAAACCGATGCGCCGCTCTACTATTACTCCTTCACCGATGCCTATATTGCTATGGCGTACCGATCGCTATCGAAGGAACAGCGGGCGCGCTTTGATCCCATGATCACCGGTTTCAATCCGGCCGACATGTACGCTGCGGACCACATTCGACGGGTGCTGGAAACTTTTCCGGGCGTATTCTCGGGTATCGGCGAGTTCACGATTCACAAGGAGTTCGTGTCAGCTAAGGTGGCGGGAGACGTTGCGAGTCTACAGAACCCGGCGCTTGACCGGATTCTCGACTTTGCCGAGAAGGTCGGACTCGTCGTGTTGATACACAACGATATGGATGTGCCGTTCGCCAAGGAAGGCTCGCAACCCGTTTATCTGGACCAGATGAAGGCTCTTCTCAGGAGGCACCCAAACACAACCATTATTTGGGCGCATACGGGCATGGGCCGTGTGGTTCGACCGATAAAGAATCACGCCGCTCAACTGGCAGAGATTTTGGCTGATCCGCGGCTCAGCAATATCTACTTTGACATTTCCTGGGACGAGGTGGCCAAGTACGTGGTCTCGAGTCCGGAGGCGACTCGCGTTACGGCCGACCTTCTCAATCACTATCCAGACCGTTTCCTGTTTGGCACCGACGAGGTGGCGCCATCGGACCAGGAGCAGTACCTCAAGGTCTATTACAGATATGGGCCGTTGTGGAAACTTCTGGACGAGAAGGCAAGCGAGAAAGTGCGGAAGGGGAACTACGAGCGGATCTTCGACGAGGCTCGACGGAAAGTGAGGGCGTGGGAACTCGCCCACGACCTGGCTCCCTCAGGGGATGCCAATTAGATCAACGCGGGCCCTTATAGTAGGGGCCCCCATCGCTCGTATCGAGCGGATCGACTGACAGAAAGGTGCGTAATCCTCGGCTTTGAGGACGCGGACTGATGAAATGCTGCCCAAAAA
>Ga0307478_10003012_pt1 | contig 12766 bp, 9 predicted proteins | sample atmos_gasesECM4C_2_FD_203713 | JGI IMG/M metagenome (GOLD analysis project Ga0307478, IMG submission 203713) | Hardwood forest soil microbial communities from Morgan-Monroe State Forest, Indiana, United States - atmos_gasesECM4C_05 | ecosystem: Environmental > Terrestrial > Soil > Temperate...
TTCATAATTTATTTTTAATAAACAAAATAATGAATTATTATATTATAAAAGTATATCAAAAACTAAATTAAAAAATCAAAAAACACAAAAATATATAAAAGAGTAATAAATAAACGAACATGTTGAAATTGGTAAACAATCTCTTCTTAAGCAGGAGTGGAAGTAATTCCTTAAGAGTTCAAGTCTCTTTGTTCGTATACGTTTTACAACAATAGTGTTAAATATTTTATAATTTATTAATTAAATTAATTAAATTATATTTAGACAGTTTAGTGTAACGGTTTGCACGCTAATCTCATTAGTTAGTAGAAGGGTTCGATTCCCGTTCTGTCTTTGTTATTATAAAAAATGTATTTTCATTTACCATTTCATAAGGTGATTTAAAATCCGTTAAATAATAAGTTCTCATTAATTCTCCATCAAATCAACCACAACTAAAAGGTATAAATTTATTATCTTTAATATAAGTTTCTGTATCAAAGGTTACAATTTTACTATTTAATTTTAAATTAGGTTTAGTTGATGAAATTAATTATAATAAGGTCTTTTAGTATAATGGTCGTACAGCAACCCTTCAAGTTGCTAGTGTCAGTTCGAATCTGGTAAAGGCTATATATTTTATATAAGTATTCTAAATATTTAATAAAAAAAAAAACAAAAACAAAAAACAAAAAATATGTAAACAAATATTAAAACAAAAACAAACAAAATATAAATTTGTATTATATAAGTTAATAAAACCCCAAAATTTATTAATAATAAAAATATCAAATTATTTATAACTTAAAATTATAATTCATTTAAAATAAATTAATTTTAATTAAATTATAATATTTTCTTATAGTTGTTATTCGTTATTAAATTTATAATTAATAAATTTAGTACTAATTTTAGAAACCAAATAAACACAAAAAATAAAAATGTTACATAATTTAAATTTAATAATACAATCTCCATTAGAACAATTTGAAGTAAGTAGTTTAATAAGTATAATAGCACCTATATTTGGTTATATTAATATAACATTAAGTAATTTAGGATTATATTCTTTATTAATATTATTTATAATACTAAGTTTACATATAATAAGTAATAATGAAAATAAAATTTTACCATCAAAATGAAGTATAGCAATAGAAAGCATATTTACAACTATTAACACAATGGTAAGAGAACAATTAGGTAAAGAAATTTATTTACCTTTTATTTATTCATTATTTTTCTTTATATTAATAAGTAATTTAATAGGTAATATACCTTATTCATATACTATAACAACTTCTGTAATAGTAACAATAGGTTTATCATTTACAATATTAACAGGTGTAACTATACTTGGATTATATATTCATAAATTACATTTTTTCTCATATTTTGTACCATCTGGAACTCCTTTAGCTTTAGTACCATTATTAGTTTTAATTGAAACTGTTTCTTATTTAGCTAGAGCTTTATCATTAGGTATAAGATTATTTGCAAATATGGTAGCTGGACACTCTTTATTAAAAATTTTATCTACTTTCTTATATCAAATGTTTAGTAGTAGCTTTATTATAGCTATATTCACTTTAATTCCTTTTGCATTCTTCTTAGCTTTATGTGGATTAGAAGTAGCTGTATCTATTATTCAAGCTTATGTATTTGTATTATTAGTAATATCTTATATTAAAGATGCTATCTACTTACACTAATTTTATTTAAAATTAAAATTTTAATATATAAAATAAATTTTTGTTTTTATTAATAAGTAATTTAAACATTTTGAATTAAATAATTAAATTAACATAATAAGTTGAATCTAAATTCTAAAACCAACAAACAAACAAATGAAATAATAATAGATTATAATAGTTTAATGTTTAAAATCTCTCTAAGATATAGATTAAAATTTAAACTTTGATATAATGTATTAAGTTATTTATAATTTAGATCCACTTAAAATATGAAAAGAATATAAATTATAATAAATATTTATTAAGTCTATTAACAAAAATTTTATTGTATTTTATTGTTTTAATTTGAATAATTTAGTTATTGTTTTTTAATAATATTTACCCCCTTTAATTTAAAAGAAGTATAATATATAATTTAAAATAAACAAACATTAATTATAATTAGATTATAAGATATTATAAAAATATTATAATATGAATAAGGAATAGTTAACATTGGAAAGTTAAAACGATTGCTAATTGTTCGGGTTATCCCTTAGGTGTTCGACTCACCTCTATTCCGTTTAAATTTTAATTATTTACAATTTTATTGTAAAATGTTTGTTTTTTTTAAATTTTGTTTTTTGTTTTTATTAAATAAAAAATAGAGGAGTAAATATGAAAAGTGAAGATTGTTGTATGAATTGACGACTTTATTCAACTAATGCTAAAGAAATCGGAACTCTTTACTTAGTATTTGCTATATTTGCAGGTATGATAGCTACAGGATTTTCAGTTTTAATTAGATTAGAATTATCTTCACCTGGTGTTCAATTTTTACAAGGAGATCATCAATTATTTAACGTTATAATAACTGCACATGGATTATTAATGTTATTCTTTATGGTAATGCCAGCCTTAATTGGAGGATTCGGTAATTATTTATTACCTATCCATATTGGAGCTCCTGATATGGCATTTCCAAGATTAAATAATATAAGTTTTTGATTATTACCTCCTTCATTAATCTTATTATTACTTAGTGCATTAGTAGAAAATGGAGCAGGAACAGGATGAACAATATATCCACCATTATCAGGAATTCAAGCACATTCAGGAGGATCTGTTGATTTAGCTATTTTTAGTTTACATTTAACAGGGGTATCTTCATTATTAGGAGCTATTAATTTTATTACTACAGTTTTAAATATGAGAACTAATGGTATGAGTTTACACAAATTATCATTATTTGTATGAAGTGTATTTGTAACTGCTATTTTATTATTATTAGCTTTACCTGTATTAGCTGGTGCAATAACAATGTTATTAACAGATAGAAACTTTAATACTAGTTTCTATGATCCAGCTGGAGGTGGAGATCCTATATTATTCCAACATCTTTTCTGATTCTTTGGACATCCTGAAGTTTATATTTTAATTATACCTGGATTTGGTATAGTTAGTCAAGTTATATCTACATTCTCAGGTAAACCAATATTTGGTTACTTAGGAATGGTATATGCTATGTTCTCTATTGGAATATTAGGATTCTTAGTATGATCTCATCATATGTTCAGTGTAGGTTTAGATGTAGATACAAGAGCTTATTTCACCGCTGCTACAATGGTAATTGCTGTACCTACAGGTATTAAAATATTCTCTTGAATTGCTACATTATATGGTGGTAGTTTAAGATTTACAACACCTTTAATATTCGCATTAGGATTCTTAGCTTTATTCACAATAGGAGGTGTTACTGGAGTAATTTTAGCTAATGCTTCATTAGATTTAGCTTTACATGATAGAATAAAAAAAGATCCTCATTATATTCATAAATTTTGAGTAGGATTAATGGATGGTGATGGAAGTATTCAAGTAAATCATTGAAGACATAAAAATCTTCAATATAGATTAGTGATTAAATTAAAATATTGTATTGAAAATTTAAAAATGTTAAATTTAATTAAAACACACATTGGAGGAAATGTAAGAATTATTGAAAATAATAAATTTGTTATTTGAGTAGTAAATGAAAGAAAACTTATTCATAAATTAATTAATATATTTATTTCTTACCCTCCTTTAACTTCAAGATTAAGAGCTCAATTAGCATTTATGTTAGAATGTTTTCAACAAAATAATGTTGAATGATATTTAAATGCTAGAGATAAAAAATATCTTAATCCAAATATAGATATTGTTAATATTGATTATAATTATTTTAATTCATGATTATCTGGTTTTATTGAAGCAGAAGGTTGTTTTTCTATTAGAAATGTATCGAATAATCACTCATTTTCAATTGGACACAAAAATGATAAATATATAATAGATACAATAAAAAATTATTTCGATGCTCAAAATGAAGTTAGAAAATTAAATAATAAATTTTGATTAATTGAAATTTATAGAAAATTAACTTTAATAAAAATTATTAATCACTGCAATAATTATCCTTTACTTGGAGAAAAAATACTTTCATTTACCAAATTTAGAGATCTTTTTAAATAAGTGTCATGTTGTCTTACCACTGTGATAAAATTAAACAATTAATTTATCGGTAATATTTTTTATATATTAATATTGCTAACGGTGAAACCTTTTAAATGGAAATAAGGCTGTTTCCATACTACAAGTTTAAAAGGCAATACCGTGGAAACCAAAAATAGAAAAATTTTAAGAGTAGTTGTTTTAAATCAAATCAAAAATTAAGAAAATTAAGAAAATTAAGAAAATTAAGAAAGAATTATTTCATTATATTACCCCCTTTCCTTTAAAAATTCAAACATAAAAGAAAATAAATAAAATCGATAGTTTTAAAATATATGTGTCATAATAAAAGTAAAGAAATTCTCAAATATAACAGAATTTTCTTTATTGATTGTAAATTTTGTTTTTGTTTTTTTTGTTTTTAATCCAAAATAGAGGAGTAAATGTGAAAATTAAGTAAATTGAATAATAACAATTAAATTATTTCTCTGACCTGGTGTTCAATTTTTACAAGGAGATCATCAATTATTTAATGTAATTTTATTATGTGGAGGGTGGGAAGAGGGAACAATTTATTTTTATAAAATTTACCCCATTTTTATTAATTCAGTACTCGTGATAAAAGAATAAACATAGCAACAAGTGTAAAATTTATTCTTTGTTCGTTGTGTTTATATTTTCTTAATTTTCTTAAACAATTTAACAATAACTCTAAAAATTTTCTATTGAGTAGGATCCGTAGAGACTATACGTGGTAGTCGAACATTAATTCAGTTTAATTATTAGATGAGATATAGTCCGATCCTCATTGTAAAATGAGCATATTTGTCTAAAATAGACAAATTTAATGACTTATTATGTAGTAGCTCACTTCCATTATGTATTATCAATGGGAGCTGTATTTGCTATATTTGCAGGATTTTATTTCTGAGCACCTAAAATAATAGGAAAATCATATAATGAATTATTAGGACAAATTCATTTTTGAACTTTATTTGTAGGAGTAAATACTACTTTCTTCCCTCAACACTTTTTAGGTTTAGCTGGTATGCCTAGAAGAATTCCAGATTATCCAGATGCCTTTAGTGGATGAAATCAAATATCAAGTTTTGGTTCATTAATTTCAATAATGGCTACTGTATTATTTGGTTATATTATTTATGATATTTTTGCTAATGGAAGTCCAGTTAATAATAATCCTTGAAATGTTCCTTCTTATTTTACATCTACAGAACAATTTAATAATGAAACAGAAACAGCTACAACATTAGAATGAACTTTACAAAGTCCTATCCCATTCCATGCTTTCAAAATGTTACCTGTTCAATCTTAAATTGAGATTTATTTTAAGTTATATTTTAGCTTAAAACTTTTTTATTTTTAAATTAAATAAACAGTTCATCTTACTTAAAATTACCCCCTTTTTATTTTAGATATTTATTATTTAAGAAATATTATATTAATTTGGGGTTTTAATTTATTAAACAATTAAATAAATTTTAACAGAATTAATTCTAATATATATTTAAAATTTAAACTAAACAAAAACAAAAAATTGAAAGAATAAAAAATAAAAAATAATTAAAGACTGTAGCATAATTGGTAATGCAATTCGCTCATAATGGATGGTATAAGGGTTCAATTCCCTTCGGTCTTATAAATTTTAATATAATTTTTATTAAAAATAAAATTTTAGGGTACTTGGTCGAGTCTGGTTTATGGCGCTCGTTTTGAAAACGAGTACTTGAATAAAGTCGTGAGTTCAAATCTCACAGTGTCCGATGATTCTTTAAAGAGAATTACAAAAACAAAAACAAAACCAATTGTTTGTTTTTTATATTTTTAATCATATATAATCATATTTTAAAAGAAGAGGATTATTATATATACCTCTATAAAAGAGTATAATATTTTATTATATTTTTATATTTTAAAATATAACTTAAAGTTAAAAATTATATTGTTTTTGTTTTTGTTTTTAATAAAATCATAAATCCCTTTAAAAGATTATTATGATTTATTATAATTTTAAAATAAATAAATCCAAAATTAAAAATAATAATAAAAATATTATTATAAATCTATTTAAATTTATTATTATAAAAATTAATAAAATTTAATAAAAATAAATAGACACTCTAGTCGTAAAATCGAATTAAATCTCAATCTAAAAATGCTTAGTTTATTATTATTAATACCTATAATAGGTAGTTTATTATTATTAACAATACCTGAAGATTCAATAGAAAATAAAATAAGAATGAAAAGAATAACATTAATAACTATGTTAATAAATTTCTTAATCTCAATATATATCTGATTAGAATTTGATTCAAGTACTAGTCAATATCAATTTGTATATGAATTTATAGAATTAAGTTATTGTCATTTAAATATTGGTATAGATGGTATATCATTATATTTTGTATTATTAACAACATTTGTAAGTCCTATTGCTGTATTATCTAATTATAATAATATAAATAATAATTTAAAATATTTTTTAATATCATTTTTATTATTAGAAACATTACAAATAGGAGTATTTGTAGTATTAGATTTATTATTATTTTATATATTCTTTGAAAGTGTATTACCTATCTTATTTTTAATAATTATAGTATATGGTTCAGGTGAAGCTAGAATAAGATCAGCTTTATTATTATTTTTATATACTTTAGCTGGATCTTTATTTATGTTATTAGCTATACTTCAAATATATAGTTATGTAGGATCAACTGATTTTCAAATAATATCATTATCAGAAATTAATTTAGATAGTCAAAAAATCTTATGATTAGGATTCTTTATAGCTTTTGCAGTAAAAACTCCATTATGACCTTTAACAGGTTGATTATATAGAGCTCATGCTGATAGTCCTTTAGCTGGTTCTATATTATTAGCTGCTACTATATTAAAATTTGCTACTTATGGTTATTTACGAGTTTTAATTAATTTCCTACCAGATGCTACTAATTATTTTTCTCCTTTAATTCAAACTATTGCTATTATAACTTTAATTTATGCTTCTTTAGCTACAATTGTTCAACAAGATACTAAAGCTTTAATAGCTTATTCAAGTGTTGCACATATGAGTGTTGTTATATTAGGTTTATTTTCTAATACAATTCAAGGTATTGAAGGTGCTATTTTATTAGCTTTAGCTCATGGTTTTGTTTCTCCTGCTTTATTTATTTGTGTTGGAGGTATAATTTATGATAGAACAGGTACTAGAATTATTCATTATGTAAGAGGTTTAGTAACTTATATGCCTGTATTTACTATATTATTTTTCATTTTCACATTAAGTAATACTGGTATACCATTAACTTTAAATTTCTTAGGTGAACAATTATCTTTAATTGGAATATGAGAAAGAAGTCCTATAATTGCAGCTTTAGGTGCTACTGGTATTGTTTTATCTGCTATTTATTCTATTTATTTATTTAATAGAATTTCTTATGGTACTTATTCTCCTCATTTAAAACCTATTAAAGATATTTCTAGAAGAGAATTTATTTTATTATTAACTTTATTAATTCCTACTGTTTTATTAGGTATTTTCCCTAATGTTATATTAGATGGTTTACATTTTTCTATTTCTACTTTACTTTTTAATGTTTAATTCTAATAGTTTTAGTTTTAAATTTATAATTATTTAACTTTAAATTTACCCCCTTTTTTCATTATATTTATAATTAAAATATTATGTCTTATTAAAATTTATAATTAAAATAAAAGAGCATAGTATTAACGGTTAGTATGACGATCTTCAAAATCATTGGTAGGTGTTCGAATCACCTTGCTCTTGTTTAAATTTCTTTATTCTATTTATTTATTTAATTAATCAAATTAAGGGATTTTAGCTTAATTGGTAGAGTTTTTAATTGTCATTTAGAAGGGTTCCAGTTCGAATCTGGAAAATCTCGCTTTATATTATTAATAAAATTTAAATTACTGACTTGATAATATATAAATTTATTTATTAAAAACAAAAAATAAAAATTAAATTTATAATAAATTAATTATTAAAAACAAAAAATAATAATCTTATTTGAGAATAAATAAATTAATTAAATAAATTTATATTATTATAATTTTATTAAATAATTGTCTTCGTTATTAAAATATTTTTAATTGTACAAAACAAAAATATTTTAGTACTAATTTTAGAACACAAAAAATTAAATTAATTAAAATGAAAATAAATACAAAATTAATTAGTATAAACACTAATAATCTTAGTTTAATCTTAATATTAAGTTATTTAATATTATCAAATTATAATATTAACATATTAATAGCTTTAATCACATTTCTAATAATAAAAATAAAATTAAAAAATAATTATAAACAAAATAAATTAAATTATAATGATTCTTGATTATTATTTAAAATTATATTTCTAAATATTTTAATATATTATTTATTTTATATTTATTTAATAAATAATGTAATTTATATGGATAGTACTGAATATTTAACATTATATAATAATATATATATTAAAGGTTTAAATTCTTTAGTAGAAAAATATGATGAACTTATTGCATATGCTGTAGGAGTAAAATTATCTAGTATTTATTTAAAAATATCACCAACTGAACCAACATTTTATTTTCATTTTGGTTTAGGTGTAGGACCTACTTTAGATTTAACAGTTCACCAAGAATTATATGATTCACCTGGAGATTCTAGTTTTAAAAATTATGTTTTATTAACTGTTGAAAAAGTTGAAGATCATATTAATTTTCTTAAAGATATGGTACCTTATCATCATAAACATTATAAAATCTCTAAAATGACAAATATGGAAAATAATACTACAATTATAAGTGGAGATGCTCCAACTAATATTAATGTAGTTAACATTCATTGTTCTTTAGAACCTGGAGAAATTTATCTTAATTTTTTTAACTTTATTGAAAATTTATTTTTTTTTACTTCAGTTATTTTTTATTTTTTATTTTTAAGTGTTTTATTGATTTTTTTAATTTTTAAATTTATTAATTTTATTAGATTTATTATATTTATTAAAATTTTATTATATTCTAATTAGAATATTTATTTAGATTTTTTATATCTTTATTCATTTTTTAATTTTAATTAAATTTAAATTTTTATTATTAAATAATTATTTAAACACACACACAAATGAAATTAATATTATATTTTATATTTTTTACCCCCTATTAATTTTAAAATAAGTTAATTAATATTTATAAAAGTATAAAGAAAATAATGAAAATAAATTTGTTTTTGTTAATTTTAATTAAAAAATAATTTAAATTTAAAATTAAACAAGTATAGTTAAGTTGGTATAACCTCTACCTTCCAAGTAGATGTGATCAGTTCGAATCTGATTACTCGTATTCACATTAATCAAATAAATTATTTAAGAAAAAAAAACAAAAAACAAAAACAAAAAACCAACAAAATTTGAATAAGTAATATTAATTCTAAAATTAAAAATAATAAAGATTTTAATAAAAATAAAAGGGTATATTATTATTAAATAAAATATATATTAGACGCTATTATAAAAATTTGTTAAACAAAAATGTTAGCAGCAGCAAAATACATTGGTGCAGGTTTAGCTTGCTCAGGTTTAATTGGAGCTGGAGCAGGAATTGGTTTAATCTTCTCTTCATTAATCGCTTCAACAGCTAGAAACCCTCAAATAAGAGGTCAATTATTCAGTTTTGCAATCTTAGGATTCGCTTTAGCTGAAGCTACTGGGTTATTCTCTTTAATGATTGCTTTCTTATTATTATATTCTTAATTTTATTAAGTAACATTTAATAATATTTAACAATTAATTTAAATATTTAACCTTATTGAAATTAATAATTCATTCAATATTTTTATGAAAGAATAATTTAATAAAATTAATAAATTTATATTTTTTACCCCCTATTAATTTGAATCAAATCAAATTTAAAAGAAGAGGAAAATATTTAATTATATTTATCCATTCTGATTAGACTTATAATAAAACATAGAATATTATAAGATCCCTAAATTAAAATTAATTAATTAATACTTAATTTAGACTTTGTCACATCAATCCATAATTATATAAGAAATATAAACACACAATAATGCAAATGCAAATGAAAAAAAAAACTAATTCAAATATTAAATTCTGTGTTATCTATGGTTTAGCTATATTAAGAAATGATATAAATAAAGCATTAACTAATATATCTGTAGAAAATATAATACAAAGATTTAAAGAAATAGAATTAGAAAGTAACAAAAATATAAGTAGTAAAAAAGCTAATACAAAATTACAAACAACAATTGAATTTAATGATAGAATAATTAATTCTAATAAATCTCAATTAAATTTATTAGATAAAATTGAATTTAATTTAAATTTCTCAAAATCAGAAAATTTAAATAATTTAAATAATGAATTGACTAAACCAATATTAAATGAATCAAATTCAATATTAATGAATGAACAACAATATATAAGATTACTTAGTCCCTTTAATCATAAATTAGCAAGTTATACTAATCATAGTTATACATTTACTAATAGACCTTATAAAAAAATAAATCAAAATTTAAATAATATTTATACAATATGTAAATCAGCCTTTCTTAATATGTCAAGTATAATAAGTAAACCAATAGTATTAATTAATCCAAAATTAATAAAAATTACATTATTTTATTATTGAAAACCTTTCATAAACAAATATTCCAATAGTAATTTACATTCTAAATTTGTAATATTATATTATAATAAATTAGAAATATTAGTTAATTTATTAAGTAAAGTATTTAAAAAATCAGTAGAATTAGAATTAATAAGAATTTATTCTCCACAAAATGAAAGTAATATATTAGCTAATCTTATTGGTATATTAAGTAATTTTATTAAATTTAGATATATTCATATGAAATTATTAAAAGTAAGTAAAACTAAAAATCTTAATAAAGGAGTTACTAATAGATTTAGTAATAATAAAATACCTTCTTTTTTATCTGGTATTTATTTAAAATTAGCAGGTAGAGTTTTAACAAAAAATTTACAAAAAAGAGTTAAATCTAAAATAGTTCAAAAAGGTAGTTTAGCTAGAACTACAGCTCGATTAATTAATACTAATAGATTTGTTAATAAAAATAAAAGAGGAACATTCAGTATTACTATTAAAACTGGACATATAATTAATGATTAATTATTATTATTTAATTTCATATATTCTTCTTAAATTACCCCTCTAATATTTTAAATATTATATAATATTTATTAATTTTATACTTAAATTATAAAGTCAAATTATAATAAAAATCCATAACAGAGATTAAATTTTTTAATAAATTTAATAAAATTAATTCTAAGTAACTAATCAGATCTAATTTTAATTTAGATATATAAAATTTCATTAGTCTTATATTTAAATTTTAATTAATTATTAATATTAATTTAAAAGTAAATATAAATTCTATAATAGAAAATAAAATTAATAATAATACTTTAGTATTAAATAAAATTTTTTGTGTTTTAAAAATTAAATGAATCAAATAAACAGAAATCAATTTCAATCTTTTCCATATCATTTAGTTGATCCTTCACCTTGACCAATCTTAGTTAGTTTTTCATTATTAAGTTTAACCTTAGGGGCAGTAATGTATATGCAAGGTTTTATTTATGGAGGCCAATTGTTAAGTTTAGGGTTTACTTTAACAGTATTTGGTATGATACTTTGATTTAGAGATATAATAACAGAAGGTACTTATTTAGGACATCATACAATACAAGTTCAAAAAGGTTTAACTTTAGGAGTAGTATTATTTATTATTAGTGAAGTATTTGCTTTTTTAAGTGTATTTTGAGCTTTCTTCCATTCTAGTTTATCTCCAACAATTGAAATAGGGGGAGTATGACCACCACAAGGTATTACACCATTAGATCCTTTTGCAATACCATTATTAAATACTATATTATTATTGTCATCTGGTGCATTTGTAACTTATGGTCATCATGCTTTAATTCAAGGAGATAGGAAAGGAGTTATCTTAGGTACATTATTAACAATAATTTTTGCTATAATATTTACTGCTTTACAATATTATGAATATTCAGAATCAAGCTTTACAATGAGTGATTCAGTATATGGTACAGTATTTTATGCTTCAACTGGTTTACATGGATTACATGTTATTATTGGTACATTATTTATTTTAGTAGGTTTTATTAGAATAATTAATTATCATTTAACTGATACACATCATCAAGGACATGAAGCTGCTATCTTATATTGACATTTTGTAGATGTAGTTTGATTATTCTTATTTATAGCTGTATACTATTGAGGTGGTAACTAATTTATAATTAATTATTAATTAATTATGATTGATTAATTATCTTTATATAAATAGATATAATATTAAAAAAATTTACCCCTTTTCAATTATTAATTTATTTAGAAATAAAAAAATCCGCTAAACAAAAACTAGTTTATTTGTAATTAGCAAGTAATATTTATTAAAAATATTAGACAATTAATACAAGTCCCAAAGGGTATATCATACAATAATACTATGAATTTATCATTATTTTTATTTTTAATAGGTATATTAGGTTTTATTTTAAATCGAAAAAATATAAT
>Ga0307478_10003013_pt1 | contig 12766 bp, 8 predicted proteins | sample atmos_gasesECM4C_2_FD_203713 | JGI IMG/M metagenome (GOLD analysis project Ga0307478, IMG submission 203713) | Hardwood forest soil microbial communities from Morgan-Monroe State Forest, Indiana, United States - atmos_gasesECM4C_05 | ecosystem: Environmental > Terrestrial > Soil > Temperate...
TCCGAATCTCATGCCGCCAACCTCGCCTGTCCGCATCGCCATCGATACCGGTGGCACCTTCACCGACTGCGTGTGGGTCGAGCGCGGACATGTCCGCCTCCTGAAAGTTTTCTCCACGCCCTCCGATCCCGCGCAAGCGATCGCCGAAGCCGTTCGCCAGATTGCCGGCGAATCCGCGATCGTCCTGCTGCATGGCACCACCGTCGGGACCAACACCCTTCTCCAGCGCAAGGGCGCGCGCGTCGCCCTGGTCACCACCGCAGGGTTCGAAGATGTCATCGAGATCGGCCGGCAGGCGCGCCCAAACCTCTACGACTTCTTCTTCGATCGCGTGGGACCGCTGGTTCCCGCCGACCTGCGTTTTGGCGTTGACGAGCGCGTCGACAGCGAAGGAGACATTCTCAAGCAACCCTCCCCCGACGAACTCGCAATCCTGCGCGATAAGATCCAGGCGCAGCACGCCGAGGCTGTCGCCATCTCTCTGCTGTTCTCGTTTGCGAACCCAACCCACGAACATGCCGTCGAGTGCGCACTCCAAAACCTCGGCATTCCGCTTTCCGTCTCGAACAAAATTCTCCCCGAGTTCCGCGAATACGAACGTAGCAGCACCGTCGTCGTGAACGCGTATTTGCAGCCGGTAATGCAGCGCTACCTGCAAAGCCTGGAGGAGCGCCTGCGAGCGTCATCGGCCAAATCCAGGCCCAACCTCTTCGTGATGCAATCAAGCGGCGGCATCACCACTCTGGCCGCCGCGATGCGCGAACCCGTGCGCACGGTTCTCTCCGGTCCCGCAGGTGGCGTGGTCGGCGCCCGGGCCACAGCGCGGCTCAGCCAGTTCGGGCAGATCATTTCTCTCGACATGGGCGGCACGTCCACCGACGTCGCCCTCGTCGACCACCAGGCAACCGCGAGCACCCAGTCCGAGGTGGCGGGGCTGCCCCTGGGCGTACCCATGCTCGATATTCACACCGTGGGCGCGGGTGGAGGCTCGCTTGCCCGCTTCGATGCCGCCGGTGCGCTCCGCGTGGGCCCCGAGTCTGCCGGCGCCGATCCGGGCCCCATCTGCTATGGCCGCGGAATGCTGCCCACCGTCACCGATGCCAACCTGCTGCTTGGCCGCCTGCAGCCGCATCGCTTTCTGGGCGGAGACTTTCAGCTCGACCTGGAGCGCACACGCCGGATCGTGGGAGAGTGGCTGAAAGAACAAACATCCCGACTTTCGCTCGAGCAGTTTGCCGCGGGCATGATTCGGGTCGTTAACGCCACAATGGAGAAGGCGATTCGCGTCGTGTCGATTGAGCGCGGTTACGATTCCCGCCAATTCGCCCTGGTTGCATTCGGCGGCGCAGGCGGGCTACACGCCTGCGAACTTGCCCAGGCGCTTGGCATCCCACGCGTCCTTGTTCCCGCCATGCCGGGAGCGCTCTCGGCCTTTGGCATCCTGGTCAGTGACGTCATCAAGGACTATTCGCGCACCGTGCTCTGGCGCGCCACCACCGGGCTGCCCTTTCCCAAACTCGATCGTGAGTTCCACCGCTTATCGGAAACCGCACGCAAGGATTTTCGCGCGGAAGGTTGGACGGGCACCCTTCACGAACAGCGCAGCATCGACACTCGCTATCGAGGCCAGGGATACGAGCTTTCCATTCCCTTCTCTCGAAACCTCATTCGCGATTTTCACGAGGCCCATGCCCAGCGTTACGGCTACAGTCATCCGGAACGTGAGATTGAACTCGTCACCCTGCGCCTGCGCGGCATTCTGCATTCGCCGCAGTCCCATCTTGTGGACCGCGCGCAGGAAAGAACAACGAAATCGAAAGCGGATACCCGCGCGGCGGTTGAGCAACGACCTGTCTTCTTCAACGGCAAGCGGCTATCGACGCGCATCTGCAATCGTGAAGCCCTCACTCCCGGGAAGAAATATCCCGGCCCGGCCATCGTCACCGAGTACAGCGCGACCACAGCCGTTCCGGCCGGCATGTCCTTCAGCCTCGACGACGCAAGCAATCTCTTGATCGAGATCTGCGATCCCAACCGTCGGAACCATTAGCCCTTCATGGCTTCTCTCTGCGCCCTCTGCGCCTTTCTCCGCGTCTTCTGCGTTCAATAGCTTTTCTCCGCGACCGCGAATTGTTACAAGACTGTGAATCTTCCCATGTAGCCAGTTCCCGCAAGTCCCACACGCTAGGTCCAGCCCACCATTGCAGCTACAATACTTCCCGTGAAACCGCATATCTCCGTCGTCGAGGACGATCCGGATATCTCTCGTCTGGTGCGCCACCACCTCGAAGGGGCAGGCTTCGCCGTGAAGCTGTATCCCACTGGAAACGCAGTCCTCACCGAAGCCGAGCGCCAGCGCCCCGCGCTGTTTATTCTCGACATCATGGTTCCTGGCAAGGACGGGCTGGAGCTTTGCCGCCAGATTCGCCAGACCCAGGCGCTGGCCATGATTCCGGTGATTTTCCTGACCGCGAAAAGCAGCGAGGCCGACCGGGTGCTCGGTCTGGAACTGGGCGCCGACGATTACATCCCCAAGCCTTTCAGCCCGCGCGAACTGGTGGCTCGCGTGAAGGCCGTGCTGCGACGCTTTGAGCGGCCGCTCGCGCCCGGTCCCGTCCGCGTCGGCAGCATCGAAATCGATCCTGCCGCCATGACCCTTGTTGTGGAGGGCAATCCCGTCACCACCACGGCAACCGAATTCCGTTTGCTTGATTACTTCGCCCGCCACCTCGGACGGGTCTTCACCCGCGACCAGCTTCTCGATTCGGTCTGGCGCGACACCTCCTACGTCACTCCACGCTCAGTCGACGTTTACGTGCGCCGCATCCGCGAAAAAATCGAGCCGGATCCCGAGAATCCCCGCTACCTGAAAACTGTGCGCGGTGCCGGCTACCGTTTTGAGGCTCCCAAGTGAGGAATCGGATCTTCTTCAAGATGCTGGCGGCCGCAGCGGTCGTGGTTGTGATCGCTGCCGTCACCATGGACATCACGGTACGGCGCGTCTGGGAGAGCTCGCTTCGGGATGAAATTCAGCGAGGTCTGACCGCACGGACCCGGCTTTTCGCGGACCGCGTCGAAACTGACCGCGGCCAGCAATCACTTCAGGACATTACCTCCCAGGAAGCGCTGGCCGCCGGCGCGCGTGCCACCATCATCGATCCCACCGGGCAGGTGCTCGCTGACTCCGAAGCTGACCCGAAAAACATGGAAAACCACCGTGGGCGCAAGGAGTTCATGGCCGCCCTCGCCGGCAATATCGGCGTCGACGAGCGCCGCAGCCACACCATCGGAATCCCTTATCTTTACGTCGCTGTGCCCGTCTCCGGTGGCGCCGTGCGTATGGCATATCAACTCTCCGACGTGGAAGCAGCTTCGCAACGCGTGCATCACGCCCTGCTGCTCGGTTCACTGGTCGCCTTCGTCATTGTCATGTTGTTCGCCGCGGTCGGCGCCCAGTACACCGCCCGCCGCCTGCAACGGATCCTGCGCTTTGCCGAGCGAATTTCCGCCGGCGACTTGACCGCGCGCATCTCTGCAACCTCGCTCGATGAGATCGGACAAGTCGCTACCGCACTCGACAAAACCGCTCGCCGTTTGGAAGAAAGCTTCTTCGCGGTACAGACCAGCCAGCGCCAGCTCGAAACTCTTCTGAACTCCATGCAGGATGCGGTCATCGCTGTAGGTGCCGACGGCCGCGTGCAGTGGGCTAATCGGGGCATGGAGCGGCTGGTGCTGCATCGCGCGCGCCTGCAGGCTCCGATCGTCGAAACCGTGCGTGATCCCCAGTTTCTCGCCGCCGTGCGCGACGCGACCGAAGGCAAAAAGATTGCCTCGGCGCGAGCCGGCTCGATTGTGCCCGGCCGCAGTTTTGACGTAACCGCCGCTCCACTCCCAGGAGGGGGCGCCGTCGCGGTCTTGCGCGACCTCACCGAGACCGAGCGCGTCGAGAAAACCCGTCGCGACTTCATCGCCAACGTCTCGCACGAGCTGCGCACTCCCCTCACCTCCATCCAGGGCTACACCGAGACGCTTCTTGACGGCACCAGCGAGAATGGGCACGTCCGCGAGTTTTTGGAAATCGTCCGGAAAAACGCTGCCCGTATGTCACGCCTCACTGAAGACCTGCTCACCTTGGCGCGCGTGGAATCGGGCGAGCAACGCTTTGATCCGCAGCCAACTGCGCCCATCGAACTCCTCAACGACGCCGAGGAAAGCTTCCGCGAAGTCGCACGCGGCCAGGACATGGAACTCACCATCGAAGCCAGCGTGGACGCTCCCGTGAATGCGGATCGCGAAGCCATCCACCAGGTCTTTTCCAATCTGATCGAGAACGCGATGAAGTACGCGGGCTCGGGAAAACGCATTTTGCTGGGCGCGCGCTCCACCGAACGCGGCGTCGAGTTCTACGTGCGCGACTTCGGTTCCGGCATCCCCTCCGAACACCTGCCGCGATTATTCGAGCGCTTTTATCGGGTCGACAAAGCTCGCTCCCGCGAATCGGGAGGCACCGGCCTGGGCCTGGCCATCGCCAAACACATCGTGCTCGCCCATTCGGGTGTCATTCGGGCCGAGAGTGAACTCAATCACGGCTCGACCTTCCTGTTCACTTTGCCGCTGGAGAAAGAGAACTGACTAGGCTCACCCTGGCAGGCGATTCGAGGCGTACCGGAAAATCGCGTATCAGATAGTTGCCGATCAGACCATACGCAGCTAAGAAAATCCTTATTGTGAAGGAAATTCGCAATCGGTTGTGGATTTCCTCGAGATCGATCCGTCCCGCCGCCCGCCGGCTCGCCCCCGGCGCACTGCCCTATTTTTGTTGCGAAATTTACACCCTTTTAACCCGCTTCCCGCGAAAACACTTTATCTTTGTCATCTGGACACCCATCTACATCAGCGGCGCAAGAAAAGTGGAGACCTGTCCTCGTCCCCCGCACGACCTCGGAGGAACCCGCGCATGAGCACTGCCATTGCCAAACACCCGGGACCGCAACCCGATTTCGGTCGCCTGGTGCAGCTCACGGTGCAAGCGTGCCAGGTCGCAAAAGAAGCCGCGGGTGCCGCCGCTGAAGGCATCGCCACCGGTTCCACCGTCCTCCTCAATTCACTCCGGCAGCGCGAAAAAGAACTCGACCGGCTCGACATGGAAATCGACGACGGCGTCACCGATGTGATCACCCGGGTGGGAGCTTCGGAAGCCCGCGAACTGCTGGCTTGCATGAAGTTCATGATCGGCCTCGAGCGCATCGGCGATCTCCTGCTCAGCTTCGCCAACAGCGCGCATTCCGCCGGTGGACGGCTCGATCCCCAGGATATTCGCGAACTCACCCAGATGGCGACCCTGCTCGAAAAGATGCTGACCGACGTTGGCGCCTCTTTTTCGAGCCGCGACGTGAAGAAAGCCATCGACGTGCTCCGCGCCGACGCCGAGATGGACCGTCTCCGCAACCTCATCTTCCTGCGTCACATTGAGAATCCGGAGAACGTTGCTCGCCAGGCTAGCCTGCAGGTCATCTTCATGACCCAGTCGCTCGAACGTGCCGGCGATCACGCCAAAAATCTCGCCGAAGAAGTCTGCCACTTCGTCAGCGGACACACCGTCCGGCACGTGCTCATGGCCTACGACAAACCCATCGAGCAGATGTTCATCGAGTGGTTGAAAACAAGAGAAGAAGCGTAAAAGCCACCCAGCTCTCGATACAAAGCCGGAGCACTGAGCCGGGCAAGGAATCCCCGCTTCGCTTTCGTCACGGCGCGGGTGCCCCACCTTCGCGCGTTCTGTGCGCTAAGGTGGGATTCCACGCTGCCTCGATCTTGGGATTGTGCCGACGACTGACGACTGATTCCTAGCTCTCGCCCGCTTCCTTCCGCGCCTTCTCCCGAACGAATGCATAATTCAGGGCCGGAAGCGAATTGAACTCCGCCGCCTTCTTCAGGTACTCCTGAGCCTTTCCCGTGTCTCCCTTCGCCCGATAAGCCTGGCTCAGCCGATACAGATTCTGCGGGTTCTGCAGGTTCGACTGTTCAAGTTCCGCAATCGCCTTGGAGCTGTCTTTCTCCGCGAGCGCAATCCGGCCCGCCAACTCGTGCGCCTGCTTCAACTGAGCATCATTCTTTCTGGCTTCGGCCCCCTTGCGGAATTCCTCCGCATGAGTCTTCGCCGCAGCAAGATCCTTCTTCCCGATCGCCACTGACGCCGCATTGAAATGATGCTGCAGCGTTGCATTGTTCTTGATCTCCTGCGACAAGCCGGAATCTTCCACCACCTGCAGCGAGCGATCGAACTCCTTCGCCGCCGCGTCGTACTTCTGCATCTGCTCGAGAATTCTCGCCCTGGCCTGGAGATCCGCCGCCATCGAGGCCATATCACCTTTCTTCTCCGCGATCGCAAACTCCTTTTCAATGGACGCAATCGCCTGTTCAAATTTTCCCTGGTCCGACGCCAGGACCGCCATGCCAAACAGCGCCGTCCGCATCTCGCCGTCATTGCGCGCCTGGTCGGTCATCGCCTGCAGTTCCGCTGCGGCTTCTTGCGGCTTCCCGCTGTACATGTAATCCGCGGCAATGCCGAAGTGCGAGGCATTGAAATGCGGATCAATCGACAGGGCTCTGCGATACTGCGCAATCGACTCGCCGTACCGCCCCATCTTCAACAACAACTCCGCGTACGAGTCGTAGGGGTTCGGATCGTTCGGAATCAGCTGAATATATTTCTTGAACGACTCCTCGGAGTTGGCATAGTCGCCCTTCTGCCGGTAGCAGTAGCCCAGAAGGTTGTAGACCTGCGAATAACCCGGCGCGATCTCGGTCGCTTTGCGGTAGTGCGCGAGCGCCTCATCGAGTTGCTGTTGCCCGAAATAGTAATTGCCCAGCGTAAACTGCGCCCGCTCGTCGTTCGGATACGATGCCACGAGCTGGTCTAGATACTCCTTCTGGATCTCGGTGACGCCGTTCGCCCCGGCTTCGTTCGCCATGATCAGCAGTTTCTCTCCATTCGAAGCCTTCGAGGACAGGCTCACCGCTTTCTTCTGGTGCTCGAAAAACTCCTTGGTAGTCGGAGAACTGATGGCGCGCGCCAGTTCCGCCGATGCGAACTCCGGATCCAGCGCCAGCGCTTTGTCGAAATGCGGCAGCGACTCCTGCGCCAGCAGCCGCTCGGAGAGATCGCGCCCCGTCAGAAATTCCTTGCGCGCTTCTTCCGAGCTGGTGGTGATGGGAATCTTTCCGCCATCGGAGGAAGCAGCCACGTTGCTGCCTGATTTGGTGCATGCAACCGAGCTCGCCGCAAAGAGCACGAGCATCATGATCCGAACGTACCGCGTCGATTCCTTGGAGTACATGGGAGTTCTCCTTTGCACATGAGATGGGCTGAACGGACGGAGACCGGGTCGACTTCCCCAGGGAAGCCCCTCTGCTAGACGCGAGCCACAAACTTTGGATAGCAATGCGGGATTCGAAAGTCGCGCTTCTCAAGCTCCGGCGCGGAGACATAACAACTCGACATCGTTTCTAGTCCGAGCTTCGCCTGCGAATCAAATATTCTCGGTCCGTCACCCACAATGACTGCCGGCACGAGAGCTGGCGAGGGTGCCCCGTCCAAGCTCCGCCTGGGCGGGTCTCTAGCTGGCGGCTCGCTGGTCGCAGATCGAGGCGCGAGGCGCAAAACTCGTAACCTGGCCCTGTGCCACCAGCCACCCGAAGCAATGAACCCCCGTAACCTTCAGCCCCTGCACCCGGCGGGCTAGACTGGCTGAAGATGCAAGTCTTCGCGCAGATCCCACAACCCCTTGCGGAACCTCATTGCCTGATCTGGTATCCGGGAGACCCTTGCGACCAACTCCTGCAGCAATACCGTCAGACCCTTGAACTACGCCAGCGGCTGGAATGGCAGACTTCGGTGACCGCCCCCCTTGAAAAACAGATCACCGACCAGCAGAAGAAAATTGCCGAGCAGAGATCTCAGATCGCCACCCTGCAATCCAGGATTGATTCACAAACCATGGACGCGCTGCGCAGCGAAGCCCGCAACCAGGCGGTTATGGACGGGATCGGAGTCATCATTGGCATTGGCATCGCCTTCGTGATAGTGCTGGCATTCTTCCGAAAACTCACGCACTCACCCTCCGGCGCTACCCCGGAGCGCAGCCGTGCCGCCTCGGCCTAAATAGCAGTTAATACTCCTGGATTGTCATCCTTTGCTGCACTCACGATGACACTTTTAATTGTGTCTTTAATTGTGTCGTGAATCTAATGGACGCCACCTTAGGACGGATGCATGTCGCGCCGCACCAGCATTGAGTCCAGGAAGAATCCCAGCCCTAAAGTGAATGGAATCGCCCCGAACGAAGCCGCCACCCAGGCATCCGGCTCCACGCGCGCGATCAGCGCAAACGTGGTCACGAACCCAATCGCTCCTGCGACCAGCAAAATCCCAGCTCGCCGGGAGCGCGCTGCCTGCGACAGCTCCGGTTCCATGGGAACATTCACTCCCCGCGCGAGGGCCGCCATGCGTTCCTCGGTCCGCAGTTTCGAAACCCGATAGTACCCGTATACCGCGATCGCCGTGAGCGGGATCGCAAACAGCATCACAACCGCCGCCAAGCCGGTTACGTCGCCCATAAAATTGCTCCTTCTTTGGTGCCTTTCTGCACCGTCGATCTCGGACTGGTTTCGCAAGAACATACGCAAACCGAGGCGCAAAAGTTCCGCAAGTCCAGTGAGTTACTGCTCCCCGGCCGAAACTCCCGTTCCGACTCGCACCGACCGGATCGCATAAATCTGTTTGATGTCGGCGATAACCTCTTTTTATTGGCCGCTCTCAACTCCGCCACGGTAACCTGAATCGTCAGCAAGCAGCTAAATCTCGCCGTTTGAAGCCACTACCGTTCGTCTTAAGGAGACTCATGCAGAACGAACTGCGGAATTTTTTAGCGCTCTCGTATGAACAGTTGGAAGAACTGAATCTGAAGGCCAAGGAGCAGCGTAAAAATCGCGTCGCTCCTCACAAGGTGCAGGAAGAACGCCTGAAATATCTGACCGATGAAAAGCGCATCAAGGCGGTGACCGTCCTGTTCAGCGACCTTGAAGGCCGCCTGCACATGCTCGACTACGACAAGAAATTCCTGCTGAAGAGCTTCGATAACCTCACCTTCGATGGCTCCTCGATTCGCGGCTTCACCGCCCAACGCGAGAGCGATCTCCGCCTCGGCATCGACTGGGCATCGTTCTACTGGGCCCCGGCCGACTTCTTCGGGGGCGGCAAGGTGCTCGTCTTCGGAGAGGTCATCGACAAGAACGGCACTCCTTACACCGGCGACATCCGCGGCATGCTCAAGACGTTCGCCAACAAACTCCACGAAGAAGAGGGCTATACGCTCAATGCCGCCAATGAGATTGAGGGCTTCCTCTTTAAAGGCCCCGACGCCGAGCGCCACTATCACGAAACTCTGAAGTTTGACTACGTCAACACCGGCGGCTATTACCACTCGCTGCCCGGCGATCTGCTGCGCACCTTCATCGACACCACCGCCGAAGTGCAGCGCGCCATGGGCTTCCAGAACGAGAAGGACCACCCCGAAGTCGCGCCCTCGCAGTTTGAAATCAACTATGGCTACGGCGAAGTCGTGCAGGCCGCCGACCAGATCCAACTCTACAAGCTGGTTTGCCGCGAGATCGCTACCCGCATGGGACTGACCGCATCGTTCCTTCCCAAGCCCGTAGTCGGCGTCAACGGCAGCGGCATGCACACCAATGTTTCCATCAGCAAGAATGGCAAGAACCTCTTCTGGGATGCCAAGGGCGAAGAGAAGCTCAGCAAGCTCGGCTGGGAATTCATCGACCGCATTTTGACGCACGGCAACGATGTCTGCCTGCTGCTGAATGCCAGCGTGAACGCCTACCGTCGCCTCGATCCGCACTTTGAGGCGCCCAACCAACTGAAGGCCTCGCCTGTCGATCGCGGCTCGATGATTCGCGTGCCCATCGGCAACGACAAAAGTATGCGCGTCGAAGTCCGCTCGGTCAGCCCTGATGCCAGTCCATACATGGTGATGTACGCCGTATTCAAGACCGGCATTGAAGGCGACACCGCGAAAATCAAGAACCTTCGCCAGGCCGAGCGCTATCTCCCCGACAACATCTACGATGCCATCGCAAACTTCCGCGAGTCGAAGTGGACCAGCAAGCTTCTGGGTGAAGATGTGAAGGCTCGCTACGCTGACCTGAAACAGGCTGCCGCCGACCGCTGCCCACGTTCCCTGGGAACGTTCGTCAAGGCGCCCGAGGTGCAGTATCACCACGAGGTCTATAACCAGTTTTTGTGGAATTTGTTCTAGGCCGTTCGCAATCCCAAAACAACACTCTGGCCGAAAACCGGGGCGGGCGGTTGCTAACGGGCATCTCGAGGTATAGGCTCAAGCTGTCAACTACACATCAGTTCGTCGCGTACGGGGCGCGCCGGTTTCTTGTGCACTTGATCGAAGTCGCAGGAGGCCGGTCATCGTCGCTCGTCGCAGATCACCTTCCCGGAAGCGTAGAAAACCGCCCACTCTCACTTTGGATGTTGATCGACTATTTCGCAGAATGGACGAACAGAGGGCCAAGGCCGCAGAAATGGTCATACGAGCCCGGGCTATGCGTATTCGTGCGCTCGAGATGCAGGACAAAATCTCGAAACCCACATCTCCGAGTACCTCTTGAAGGGGCTAATTCGTTAAGCTGAGTTGCCAATTACCAGCTTTGCCGTCCCTGACATTGGCGTCGCGGTTCGAAACGCGTCACCTCGTTGCGGCCGGCCCGCTCTGCTAAAATTCCTCACCGTACACCCGGAGGCTGCCGCGTGCGCCGAATACTGAATGTCCTGATTTCCCTGGTTTTGATCACGATCGTTCCGCTGACCTGTCTCGCTTCTTCGAGCAAGGCCGCCGCGGCGTCTCCCGAACTGCATGGTGCTTTCCGCCTTCCGGAGAAGAACGGCTGGACCTACGTGCATTTGCAAGGGACGCCCCATGAGATCGGCTTCCAGAATGGGTATCTGCTCGCCCCCGAGATCGAGGACATGCTCAAAGTCGTCATGCTCGAAAGCCAGCACGACTACAACAAAAACTGGGCGTTCTTCCGCGATGCCGCCGAACACATGATGTGGCCGCATATCGAGCAGGAATACCGCGAGGAACTGCAGGGTATCGCAGATGGCGCGGCGGCCCACGGGGTGAAGATCGATGTCTGGGACGTGGTCGGCGTGAATGCCGCAACCGAGTGGAGCTACTACAACAAGCAATACGACAAAGATCACGGCATCAAGTCTGCGTCATCGTCGGTTCCCGAACATTGCAGCGCGTTTGTCACGACTGGCAGCTATACCAAGGACGGTAAGGTCGTGATCGCTCACAATAACTGGTCGACCTATCTCGAAGGCGAGCGCTGGACCATCATCTTTGACATTGTTCCGGCGAAGGGCTACCGCATGCTGATGGATGGACTGCCCGGAGTCATTCACAGCGGTGACGACTTCGTGGTCAACACCGCCGGACTGGCGATCACTGAAACCACCATCTCTCGTTTCATGGGATTCGATACTGCCGGAATTCCGGAGTTCGTGCGCGCGCGCAAGGCGGCACAATACGCGGCCTCGATCGACGATTTCACGCGCATCATGAAGGATGGCAATAACGGCGGTTATGCCAACACCTGGCTGGTAGCGGACACCCGCAAAAACGAGATCGGACGGCTCGAACTAGGCTTGAAGAATGTCACCCTTGAGCGGACCAGCGATGGATATTTTGTCGGGTCAAATTTCCCCATTAACGAAAACCTCATCCAGGAAGAGACCGACTTCGATCCCAAGGACGCAGGCCAAAGCTCCGTGGCCCGGCACACCCGCTGGGAGCAGTTGATGGCCCGGGACAAAGGGAAAATCGACGTCGCCGCAGCGCAGCGTTTCCTCGCCGATCACTACGATGTCATCGAAAAGAAAGAAGACGCTGACGAGCGCACGCTCGACGGCCACGTCGAACTCTCGCCCCGCGGTTCGAGCGGCTGGGTAGGGCCCTACGGCACGGCGGGCGCGGTGCAGAACAAGGCCGCCGACGCGAGCATGATCGCGAACATGACGTTCACCGCCGCCGCCGGTCATGCCTGCGGCAAGAACTTCAAGGCCGCCGAGTATCTGACCGCCCATCCCGAGTACGACTGGCAGAAGCCCCTGCAGCGCGATATGGACGCCTATCCGTGGACCAGTTTCAGCGTAGCGAAACAGTAAACGCAATTGGGCATTTTCATTTGTGATCTGGCGCGCAGGCGGTTTGGCCTCGGTATGCGCAGCCTATCGAGAACACTCTGAAAAGGATTCGCTGCGCTGGGCTGTCGCGCAAAGATCGTGAAGATGTTGGATTGAAGATAGCGTTTTACCAGGTGCCGCCCGCTTTCGTGCCCAGCGCATCCGCAACCGGAGAGGAATTGTCCCCGCGTCCGCGGTGGAGTTCCTGGAGCAGGCGGAAATCGCTATACACGTCGCTAGCGGCAATCTTCGGGGCGCTCTTGCGCAGTTCTTCGCGCAGGCGAACCACCAGCAGGTGCTGCGCGATCTCAGGTGCTTCCGATGCGCTCACCATGTTGTCGCGCGTCAGGCCGACCGCGACCGGGCCTTCGCCCAAATTCAGGCGCAGCAACGGCCTTCCCGCCGCGTCTACTTCCGGCTCTGCCGTAGCCTCAAGCCGAGGCCATTTCACTTCTTCGAGCACTGTGCCTTCGGTGATTCCGCGCGCCA
>Ga0307478_10003015_pt1 | contig 12764 bp, 11 predicted proteins | sample atmos_gasesECM4C_2_FD_203713 | JGI IMG/M metagenome (GOLD analysis project Ga0307478, IMG submission 203713) | Hardwood forest soil microbial communities from Morgan-Monroe State Forest, Indiana, United States - atmos_gasesECM4C_05 | ecosystem: Environmental > Terrestrial > Soil > Temperate...
GCCAGGTTCGTAAGCGTAACTGTTTTTGCTGCGCTGATCACACCGATGGCAACCGTACCAAAGCTCAAACTGGTTGGAGAAAGCTTCGCCGTGGTGCCGATGCCGCTGAGCGGCACCTGTTGCGGGCTGGCTGTAGCATTGTCCGTCACACTGAGGGTGGCGCTGCGCGTACCGTTCGCGGTCGGTTTAAGGGTCACACTGATCGTGCAGCTCGCACCTGCAGACAACGAACTCCCGCAGGTGTGAGTTTGTGCAAAATCCGCAGCATTGGTTCCGGTGATTGCTATCCCACTAATCGTCAACGTGGTCGTGCCCACATTAGTCAGTGTCACAGTTTTCGCCGCGCTGGTCACACCGATGGCAACCGTACCAAAGCTCAAACTGGTGGGAGAAAGCTTCGCCGTGGTGCCGATGCCGCTGAGCGGCACCTGCTGCGGGCTGCCTGCAGCATTGTCCGTGACGCTCAGGGCTGCGCTGCGCGTGCCGTTCGCGGTCGGCTTAAACGTCACGCTGATCGTGCAGCTCGCACCGGCAGCTAGCGAGCCTCCGCAGGTGTGACTTTGTGCAAAATCCGCAGCATTGGTCCCGGTAATCGCTATCCCACTAATCGTCAACGTGGATGAACCCGTATTCTTAAGCGTTACCGTCTTCCCTGCGCTGATTGTCCCGATCGCAAGCGTTCCGAAGCTCAAGCTGCTAGGCGACAGTGTTACGGCCGGGCCAGTGCTGAATGTGGCTGTAACGGATTTGGACGAACTCATCGTCACTGCGCAGCCCCCGGTCCCGCTGCAAGCTCCGCTCCAACCCGTGAATGTTGAGCCGGCAGCTGGTGTCTCCATCAAGGTGACGACAGTGCCACTGGTGAAGTTCGCAGTGCATGTGCCTGGACAACTGATACCCACCGGGCTGCTGGTGACCGTTCCCGTCCCGGTCCCTGCCAAGCCTACAGTGAGTGGGAAAAGCAATTTGAAGGTCGCCGTTACGGATTCCGATGCGGTCAGGGTAACGGAACACGTGCCTGTCCCGGAGCAAGCGCCGCTCCAACCAGTAAAAACGGAGCCCGTGGCCGCGTGCGCGGTTAAAGTGATCATGCTTCCATCAGAGAATCCAAACACGCATTTGCTTGGGCAATTGATACCAGCGGGGCTGCTGGTCACCGAGCCCTGACCGCCCCCCGTCACGTTTACTTTCAAAGCCAGCGTCTGGTTCAGGAGAACGGTAACCGAATTCTCCAGGTTCAAAACCGCGAGATCCGGTGCGCCATCCCCGTTGAAATCGCCAACAGACGTCGGTATGAAGTTATTGCCGGGCCCGGCAAGATATTCCTGCGGCGCCTGGAACGTGCCATCCCCATTGCCTAGGAGCAGCTTAACTCCCTGGTACAGGAAGCTTTGGCCTCGCGGCGACGGCGCTCCCACTACAAAGTCCAGATTGCCGTCCAAGTTGAAATCAGCCGCTGCTACCCAAACGTCGCCTGGCGCGTTGAGAGTTGTCAAAGTTACCGTTAAGGGCGAGTTGAAAGTCCCATTTCCGTTACCTAGGTAAATATTGGCATTGCCGTTGCCCATGAGCAAAAGATCTGGGTTTCCGTCATTATTGAAGTCTCCAACCGCCGCTGTGTTTGGCGAAGACTGAGAGAGAGTAGTGGGAGGTGTCTGGAAAGTGCCATCGCCTTTACCCAGGAAGATGGCGGCGTTGCCATTGGTATTGTCCACCACGATCAAGTCTAGGTGGCCATCTTTGTTTAGGTCCGCTGTAAGGATCTCGCTGATGGATCCTCCGCCGGTGGAGGTCACTATTGGTGTATGAAACGTGCCATCTCCATTGCCCAGCAAAATGGCGATGTTCGGACTGCTGCTGTCGTTGTTGGAAACGGCCAGATCCAGCTTGCCATCGCCGTTGAAATCGCCTGCGACTACCCAGTTCCCGTTCACCCCACCAGTGGAGAAGCTCTTAGGAGCTTGGAAAGTACCATTGCCATTACCGAGATAAACGGCCACAGTTTGCGGGCTCCCCGAAAGGTCGCGAACCGCGAAGTCCTGCTTTCCGTCGTTGTTGAAATCACCTGTCACGACCATGCCGGGATTTCCGGGGAACGAAAAACCACTGGCTGTCTGGAAGGTTCCGTCCTTATTGCCGAGGAGAAGATCGATCGTGTTCGCTGGCTGGTTCGGCACCAGCATGTCCTGGACCCCGTCACCATTGAAGTCGGCGAAAGCAAACCAGACCGGGGCATTGTCGGCTGTAAATATTCTCTCCGCCTGAAATGTGCCATCCCCCCGGCCCAATGCCATGGACACAGAGTCGACCGGATTGCTGGTTGCCGCAACCCAGTCCAGCTTGCCGTCACCATTGAAATCTCCAATTGCGACTGCGGCGATATTCGGGGCAGTCGCATACAGCAAGGGCGTCCCCAGAGTGCCGTCTCCATTACCCGGAAGAACAGCCAGGGCGCCGATGCCCTCAAGGGCCACAATGACGTCCTGCTTGCCGTCGCCATTGAAGTCTCCTATTGCAACCGACGAAGGGCCCGCAAAGATCCCCGGAACAAAACCGGCAACAGTAGGCAACGTCCCGGTGCCAGGATTATTCACGGGCGTGAACTTGCCAGTCCCATCGCCGAGAAAGATGTTGACGCCGGCATCAAACGGAGTCGTCACCGCTAGGTCCGGAATACCGTCATTGTTCAAGTCGCCCACCGCCAGCCCAAAACCTTGCGCAGGGATTGGAAAACTCGAAGGCGCCAGAAAAGTGCCGTCCCCTTTGCCCAAGAGAACCAGAAACCCCTCTCCTCCGTTGTTCTCGGAGATGGCCAGGTCGAGATGGCCGTCCTTGTTGAAATCCGCTACTACCGCTTGGTACGCCCGAACTGACGCGCCGAGGCTCACGGAAATTGGCGTCTTAAAGGTGCCGTCACCATTTCCCAGGAGGATCAAAACGGTGTCGGGCGAGCCTTGTGTCACTACCGCGATATCTAGTTTGCCGTCGCCATTAAAATCCCCCACCGACACAGTCTGTGGGCTCGTAAAGGTAAACGTAGTCTTGGTTGTAAACGTGCCATCGCCATTTCCCAGCAAGATGTCAACATTCGGTCCACAAGCCGAAGCAACAACAACCAAATCCTCGTGGCCATCTCCGTTGAAGTCTCCTGCCGCCGCCCATGTCGGATTACAGGCGACGGATGTGACGACTGGCGCCCCGAATGTGCCGTCGCCTTTGCCCGGCAACACCCCAACAGTGTTGCTGCCCGTGTTGGCTACGACAACATCCGCATGGCCGTCGCCATTAAAATCGGCCACGGTTAAGTAACTCGGGCCGCCTCCCCCAGTACCAAGCACGTTGGCCGTCAAGAACACATTCCCAGTCCCGTTCAGCGCTGTATCAGTCTGCGCGGAGGAGGGGGCCGTCACGAAAATGGGTAGCAATAAAGCAGAAGTGAATATAGAAAATAATTGTGCGCCAAAGCTCGATTGCAAGTTCTCAAGCCACGTGGTGTTCATAATCCGCCCCCCGACAGACGACTGCCATTAAGTGAGAAGAAGCTGCAAAATGTATCAGTAATTTTTTTCTGGTAAGAGTTGGTCGCCGATGGCTGGATCGGTCGGCCCTCTGCGGGGCCTACGAAGGCTGGTACAATCGGGGCGGCACGCAGAGAAGCGATTCCAGCACTTCGGGGCTGACGGTGCTTTCGCCAACGGACACCGAGCTAGTCACTAATATCCAGAATGGGCAGATGGGAGCGGAATCCGCCCTCTACGAGAAGTATTCAGCCAAGGTCTACTATCTCGCTCTGCGCGAATCGAAATCGCACCACGATGCGGAGGATGTTCGTGCGGAGACCTTTCTACGGGTAATTCAGGCCGTCCGCGGGAATCAAGTCCGGTCAGCAGAGGCGCTGCCGGCTTTCATTCTCGGCGTGACTCGAAATGTCTTACGCGAACTGTATGCGCGGCGCAAGCAAGCTGGGGACGACATTTCGACCGAGGCTGTCCATTTGCTCACTGCATCTCACGAACATATATTCCTGGACCGTGAAGTACAACTCGCAATTGAGAAGACCATCCAGCGCTTGAAGTCACGGGAACGGACCATATTACACATGTGCTTCTACGAGGAACTCTCCACGGAGGAAATCGCGAGGCAGATGAGCATTGCTCCCGAGCGCGTACGGCTGGTGAAATCGCGGGCATTAAAACGCTTTCGGGAGTTGCACGATCGGATGAAGATGCGAAAAGTTTTTTGATACACCGAGGCGCCAAGGCTCACTTGATTATGATGCACTCAGAAATCGAGAAGGCAGAGACAATCGAGCGCTACGTGCGGAACCAACTTGCGCCGGCCGAGCGCCAAGCATTTGAGGAGCACTTTCTTGTCTGCGACGAATGTTTCGGGAAGCTGCAAGCTGCCGAGCACTTCGCCGCCGGAATGCATGATGCCGTCAAACACGGGCTCCTCCCAGGGCGATCGCAAACTCAGGGAACGAATCCTGGATGGTTCGGCTGGGCATTTGCCGCCACGGCCTGCATCGCGCTGATCATGGCCGGATTGGTCGGGTGGGCTTATTTTGCCCGGATGCCGCAGCTGCGGGGCGAACTGCGCCAAGCTGTGACACAGCTTAAAACCGAAAAGCAATCCCAGACCCGAACAGAACAGTCAGTTCCATTAGTGCAGGCCGAAGCGAACGTCCCCTTGGTCATGCTTCAGGCGTCCCGCGCCGGAGAGCAAGCCGCCAGAGTGGTTCTTAAGCCCAACGACATGCAACTGGTACTCTGGATTGAGCCGGGTCCATCGCGCTATCGCGATTTTCGCATGGATGTCTTCTCCGGCGATCATCTGGTCACTTCTGTGGATCATCTAGAGTTGAGCCAATATGGCGCACTGGCTGCAGGCCTTCCAACAAAGCAATTGCCATCCGGAGATTTCCGCATTACACTTACCGGCCAGAATCCGCCTCCTGCCGCGCTAGCGGGCGAATATCAGTTGCAGATTCGTCGGCCTTAAGCGCGCCAGGCACAGGTGACTTGTGTCGCGCCACGACAATCGTTGGGGTCTGGTTCTCTGTGCGCTTTGCGTGTCTCTGTGTCTTCTAGCGGCTCAGGGACAAAGCCAGAACACTCCTTCTGCCCCGCCGGCCGAAGCCTCTCAGTCCGCCGCGAGTCCCTATGAGCATGTTGGGGCTAAACCATCGCCTGCTAAAGATTCGACATCACCTCAGGCATCCGAGAAACTTGTACCTGATACAGCTGCGCAAATCGATGAGTTGATTAAGGAGTCCAACGAAGCAATCAATATCAAGGTGCAATTCCAGCGAGCCGAGGAACTGGCGCGGCAAGCACTCGAGCTCAGTGAGAAGGCGGGGGACAAGGTCCGTGTCGCGAATGCCATGATTTACCTTAGCGCGGCGCTCGGCTACCAGGGACGGCTTGCTGAGTCGTTGGAAGTCGCCCAGAGAAACGTGGTGGTAGCACGCGAGACAGGCGACCAAAAAATCCTGGAACAAGCGCTCAACTCTGCGGGCAGCATAATCGGCGGACTGGGCCGTTACGAAGAAGCACTCGGTTTTTTTTACCAATGCCTGGATCTTGCCCGCCAGATCAACGATCCCACCATGCAGTACATGTCACTGCTGAATATTGGCGAGGCGTACGTTCGCTCGGATGATCCGGATAAGGCTGAGTTGCCGCTTCAGGAGTCCCTTCGTATTGCGCACGACCTCAAGCCGAATCTGCGTGCCAGCAACCCGTCGAAGAAAGCTACGGAGATGACGCTGCTAAATCTTGGCGCGATGGAGATGACGCGCCAACACTACCGCGCGGCGCTTAACTATTACGAACAAGTCCATGTGAGTAAACCTGAGAGTGCGTTGTGGGTGGTCTCGGCATTGCAGGGTATAGCGGCTTCATATGAACAACTCGGCGAGCCAAAAAAAGCCATTGAGTTTCTCGGTCAGGCACTTCCGATTGCGGAAAAAGCCGCGAGCGGCCTGGAATACCGCAACCTCCTGCGCGCGCTGGGAGTAAACCAGGAAAAGCTCGGAAATCTTGATGCAGCGCTCGCAAGTGAGAACAAGGCGCTTGCGCTGATTCACGAAGACGGCGGTGATCCGGACACGGAATGGCAGGTTGAGAGCCGCATCGCTCACATCGAGCGCGCACTGGGACACGACGAAGAGGCGTTGAAGCACTACAGAGAAGCCATCGGCGGAATTGAACTACTTCGGTCCGTCGCTCTGAATACCGAAGAGGGACGAGCCGGCGTTGTTGAGAGAAGCCGTGCCACGTATGCCGAAACCGCAGACCTTTTAATTGACCTGCACCGTGAGACTGAGGCCCTTGAGATGGCAGAACGCGGCCGCGCAAGAGCGTTCCTGGATATGCTTGCCCAGTCTCATGTCGGAGTTGCTGACGAGTTAACGCCGGATCAACGCAGACAGGAAGACGCGACGGTGGCTCGAATTTCCAGGGCGCAGCGAAAACTGTGGAATCAGAATGTCTCCTCGGACGAAAAAAAGAAGAATGACGCGGAGCTAAACGCTGCCGAATCCGACCTTGAAAAACTTCATCTGCAGATCCGGGAAGCCAATCCCCGTTACGCCAGTTTGCAATACCCCGAACCGATCGACGTGCGGGAGATTCAGAGCAAGCTGCTGGATGACCGCATGGCTTTGATCGAGTATCTCCTCGACGACAAACGTTCGCTCGCGTGGGTCGTCACCAAAGACAAAGTCACAACTTCGGTCCTGCCGCCGCGGAAGGAGATCGAGGAACGCGTCGAGGCCTACCGAAAATTGCTAGGCGAGCACGTGTCGGCTCTGACGCTTGAGCGATCGCTGACAAGAATCAATGTCCTCGGCCGAGCGCTATATGATTTGATCTTCAAGCCAATCGACAGCGAGGTTCGATCCAGCAATAAACTGATTATCGTGCCGGATGGCACTCTCGAGTACCTGCCATTCGAAGCGCTGGTCACGGCTTCTGGTCACGGCAGAAACTTTTATCTGGCGGAGAAGTTCGCCATCGTTTACGGACCCTCCGCATCCGCGCTCACATCTGTTGAAGCGATGAATCGGCAAAATATGCCGCGGAGAACCCTGGTGGCCTTCGGCGATCCGGTGATCGCAGCTGACCAGGATTCGCCGCAGATGGCATCGGCGCGACACCCCAGCGACTCAACATTAAGAATCCGTAGTGTTTCCTTAGCCGAAGATTATGCTGAGCGTGGCTTCTCGTTCGCCCGCCTCCCCTATACGCGCGCTGAGATTCTGGCGATTGGCAAATTGTTTTCAGCAAATCAGCGCCAGCTGTACTTTGGCGCTGACGCGCGAGAAGGGCAGGTTAAGAGCGAGAAACTGGACGACTTTCGATACATTCACTTCGCGACTCACGGGTTCCTAGATGAGTTACACCCCGGCCGCTCGGGCATCCTACTCTCCCGCGCGCCCGATTCTTTGGAAGATGGAATCCTACAAACTGGCGAGATTATGCGCCTCAAACTCAATGCAGATATCGTCACGCTCTCGGCGTGCAGCACAGGCCTAGGTCGATTAGTGGACGGTGAAGGCGTGCTAGGCCTCACTCGCGCATTTTTCTATGCCGGCGCTAGGAACGTTGTCGTGAGCCTCTGGAACGTGAATGACTCGGCAACCGCCACACTGATGGAACGTTTCTACCTGAACTTGCGACATGGCTTGCCAACGAGAGAAGCTTTGCGTGAGGCGAAACTGAGTCTATTGCACAGTTCGCAGGCATCTTGGCGCCACCCCTATTTCTGGGCCGCATTTGTGATCCAGGGACAAGGCCACTGAAGACGCTTTATTGACGCTCTTGGCAGCCCCGCAGTTATTGAAAGCTCGGTGTGCTCCTCGGAACTCTGTGCCCGTTGGCGAGAGCAGCGGGGGTTAGTTGCGGGCGCTCGCGCATGGACTGGCAATGCACGAATCGCTCGGGAAGACCAATCCCGCTTCAGGTTGACCGCTCCGCGCCTTCTCTTAGATGATTGTGAAGCATGGACGTTGAACGCATTATTGACGAGATTGAGCAACTAGAGGAAATCTTCGAAGCGCCGGATATTAGGCCGCTGAGCACAAGCGACATCGCTGCTGCCAATCGAAGGCACGACGAACTGCTCGCACATAGCCCATGGTTTCGGATTTGGCAACGGTATGGGGTTTGTTGCCGACCAGAGTCACCCACAATCCAGCTTGGAGGAATGGAAGGTTAAGCCGCTGGGGTTGATTGACCACATCCTTCCAAACGAGCCACATTCGAGTCATGGATTCCCGGCTGATAGTTCGATACCTAATCTTCTCTTTGGTTCTGTTCCGCGTGCATTCCGCATTCGCCGAGGCAGCATCGCCTCCAGTTGTGACCATTCAGTCTGCTCCAGAAAGTCCGATCATCGAGTTGCGGGACGGAAACCAATTTTTGAACTTCGATCTGATTGTCCGAAACGTGAGCAGCCTGACATTGCGCCTTTCCGAAATCCAACTGTCTGTATACGGCTCTACGCATCCGTTGGTGATGATGAAATCGCTCAACACTGACGCATTTGCGCCCAGCATCGAGGTCATCGGCAGACAGACGATGGCACCCGGTGAACACCTTGACGTCTTCAATCCATTCTTCCGATTCGATTCGACCGTGCCGTTGACCGAACTTCGGTACTCGTTCTGCCTTTTGCGGGAGAAAAACGCGCAGGAGCGCGAGCGGAATTCGCACCGCCTGCCCGACGACTGTGACTTCCGGCAGCAGATAACCATTGTTCCTCGCACCTATGAAGACAAGACATCGCTCATCTTGCCATTACAGGGAAAAATCTCTGTTTGGGAGGGACATGATTTCTTTTCTCATCACTTACGTGTTCCGCTTGGCGACCCAAACGTCCAAAGCAGGGGCATCACGGCAAACTCCAATGACTTCGCCAGCGATTTCATCTACATTGACGCGGAAGGGCGAGCGTATCACGACGATCCCCGAAAGCTAGAGAACTGGTACGGCTACGGCAAGTCTGTCTACGCACCCGCAGCGGGGGTCGTTCTCGCCTCAGCCGATGACATCCCCGACAACTGGTTTGAAAACGCGCAGGCAACTGTAATTGGACATCCCAAGCTCCCAGCAGGTGGAGACCCGAAAGACATCGGCAATTTCGCGCTGATCGACCACGAGAACGGCGAGTACAGCTTGCTCGTACACATGAAGCCGGGGAGCGTGCTGGTGCGTTCCGGTGATCGCGTAAGGCAGGGGCAAAAGGTGGGTGCCATCGGCTTTGCAGGAGACTCGATCTTTCCGCATCTACATTATTCCTTGATGAGCGGACCGACTCTCTTCAAGGACTGGGGGGTGCCCATCTATTTTCTGCATTTCCGTCGAGTAATGGGTGCGACTTCGATCCAATTGCAAATAGGCTCGGTAGATTCGGGGGACTTCCTAGAAAGTGATGCGACGTATCTGCCCTGAGTGACTTTACGGTTCAACCGCTGTTCCAACTTAAAAGGAGCGGGAGCAATCCTGCTCTCATGTAGATCACGTACCGCCCGGAACTACCCCTTCAACTCGACTTGGATAACCTCGAACGATTTCTTGCTGGCATTTTCCGGCAGGTATGTAAAGGCATCCATGCGCTGCACCGACCCAGCCTTCGCTCTGATGTCCTCACTCTTTCCGTCCGGGCAGGTGAATTTGGCGTTGGCGTCTGTCAGAAACACTGCAAAGGCTCCGGGTGGCTGTGCATCACTGATTTCTCACCCGCCTTGTATTTGATCCGAACTACTCGAACTCGATCATTCTCGAACTCGACCACGTAATGCTTAGGATCGACTTTCACGGGGTCGTCGGCGGTTGGTTGAGGCATTCTTGCAGTTGCCATGTCCCCTCCTCTCGATTTAGTGGGATGCGCACAAGTCCTAGTCTTCGTTCCCTTGAATGTACAAAACGGCACGTAAACGATTTGTACCGCAGATGGAACACCATACTCGGCAGGCACACGCCGATTACCTGACGTTTTTTCGTTGCGTTAGGATAAACGGCGCACGACGATGCGGAGGAGGCGGAAATGGAGGGAACGCAACTGATGCACGATCAAGTTTGTAGCGGATATGGACAAGGCTGTGAAGTTCTATTGCGATGTCGTCGGTTTAACGTTGAAGTTTCCATTCATGTCCGCACGTACAAGACCACTTGTCTTCTTTGCGAGGCGACCAACCGCAGAGCGGGCAGCGGATGCGTGGTCCTGAGGGCTCCCGGTCGCGTTCAACCTCACGATCAGGCGCAATGGTGGAGTATCAGTCGTTGTACTCATCTTTTTTGCTCACTGAATTCTCTCCTCTTCGGCAAAGCTGCTCCGATTCCTCCCGATCACACGTACTTCCTTTCCGGTTAAGCCAGCGTACTTGATCGCCATGCCGAGGAGCGTGTATTCGTCCTCTTGGTAGTCGGCAGCAAAGGCGTCTTGGTGGAGCAACACGTGTTCCGCGTCGTCCGCGCATGCTTTCACGAACTCTGGAAGCTTTTTCCTGATAATTGCGATCAGGGCGGATTCTCGCTGCATGCGCTCTTCGTTGGTCATAGATGTCCTGAGAAAAATTGATTCTGAACCTGTGAAAGTGCTGCGTCTCGAACATTCCTCGTCATCGTTTGCTACGTGATTCTTTCAAGAGCGTGAGTCTCTACCTCATTGCATTGGCTGTCCCGGTGCGAGCACGCCCTTACCCGTGATCCACGGATGCATTTCGGTCTTCAGTAGTCCGGCTTTGACGATTGGATCATCCTGTACGATCTTCGCAGTTTCCTCTGCACCAGTACGGTATATGGAGATTCCTCGTAACTCGCCCGGATCGCCGAACGGGAAAGGCCCGGCAACCGCGATCTTCCCTTTCTCTGTCATTTCTTTGACGAATGCATGGTGCTGTTTCATCACATCCATGAACGCGGGTGCGCTGGGATTCCATTTTTCGCCACTCTTCAGCAAGACGAGCGTGTACTGCTCCATGCCCTGAGTCGTTTCGGGTTCGTGAATCGCGTTGGGGTCGATGAGCCAAGGCCAGTGCACTTCCGCTGCAAGACGCCCAGCCTTAATCGCGGGGTCGCTACCAGCCCAATCTTGTGCCTGCTCCCGTGATTTCGCCTTCAGGACAAAAATGCCGCGCAAAGGTGTGTCGTCCATGAAAGGCCCCGCGACTAGCAACTTATTTTCGGAATGCAATTTGCGGATGTTCGCCATGTGCTCCTGTTGAAGCTTTTCACCAGCATCTTTGCTCAGTTGTGGGGCATTGGACGGGCGCTCTAAGAGCACAAAAAAGTATTTCGAGGCGTGCGGTTCAGACTGGGCAGTAGCGAAGCTTGCAAAGAAAAGCGGAAAGACAAGAAGCAGGTCGCGGTATCGGACTTTATTCATAAGAACCGCCTCGGTTGGTTTCGGTTACACGGCAGGAAATTTTGTCAGCCACCCATGACTAGTTTCACAACACCCCACCGCGAACCGTGTTCTGAATCTCAGCGTGTCCTGAATCTCAGCGACAGCATCCGTGGTGCGAATCAGATCGTCAATTTCGGCTTGGGGAGCATCAGCACCGCACATAGAGAAGCATTATGCCAGATAAGGCATCTCCTCTTAGCGAGTGTTATAGCATCGAGGCTCACTATGTTCTGGGAGCTGATTCCGGTTGGTCGAAATCCCATGGCGCTAGTTGAAATTCAAGGGTCAAGCACACGCCTGAAGAAGCCGATCATCCTCACGGTGGACCAGTATTTCGCTGTACTTGGATTGTTGCCAGAACCGTATCGAACCATGGTGGTTGTGGCGCAATGCCTGGGCCTCAGGGTCAGCGAAATTCTTGCGTTGCAATGGCCGGACATCAACCTTGGCGAACTCACGATGCGGGTCACCTGCGGCGTGGTCGATGGAGTTGTCGACGAGGTTAAGACCGGGTATTCGGAGGACGATCTTCCACTCGATCCCGATCTCGCCACGGTCCTGTTGAGCTGGAAAGAGCGGTGCCCGGAATCGGAGGAAGGATGGATGTTCCCCAGCCCAATCACCGGCCGCTGTTACCACGCGAGTCCGATCCAGCAGGACTATATTCGTCCGGCTGGGCGAAAGTTCGGCCTGGGCGACATCGGGTGGCACACATTCCGCCACACGTATCGCTCCTGGCTCGACTCGGTTGGCACTTCGATGGGAGTGCAGCAGAAACTGATACGGCACGCTCAGATTGCAACCACCATGAACGTCTATGGCGACGCCATGATGGAATCGAAGCGCGCAGCCAACAGCAAGGTCGTACAGATGGTACTTCGGCCGGCACTCAAAGAGGCAAAATGAAAAAGGCCGCCGAAGCAGCCGATTATGCCCCTTTTTGCCCTTGCGGGAAAAAGTAGCTTCGCTTGTAACCCTATGATGAGGTTGGTTGCGGGGGGTGGATTTGAACCACCGACCTTTGGGTTATGAGCCCAACGAGCTACCAGACTGCTCCACCCCGCAGTTCGATCATAATCAATGGGCTACGCATCGTCAAACTTCGGCAAAACGAGCACGGTCCCATGTTCCTCGAAAGCTCACTCTTCGCTCGTCATTCGTGGGTGATTTGCGCACTTGAACTTCTTCTTCCGTTTCCGAAACGACTGCGGCACATAACATTGCTTTTCCTTAACACGCGCTCCACAGACAACATCGCATCCGACGCAACGTTCTTTGCATCCAACAAACGCGAGAGGTTTGTGGTGCAAAATCGAGTTTAATGCGAGGCAAGGAGAAATCACTTATGGCCA
>Ga0307478_10003017_pt1 | contig 12758 bp, 7 predicted proteins | sample atmos_gasesECM4C_2_FD_203713 | JGI IMG/M metagenome (GOLD analysis project Ga0307478, IMG submission 203713) | Hardwood forest soil microbial communities from Morgan-Monroe State Forest, Indiana, United States - atmos_gasesECM4C_05 | ecosystem: Environmental > Terrestrial > Soil > Temperate...
CGCGGACATTCGTCCCTGCTGCGGTCGCGTCAATCGCGGCCTCGCCATTCTGGGAGACAAAGTTTTCTTCGGCACGCTCGACACGCACGTTATCGCTCTCGATTCCAAGACCGGTAATGTCATCTGGGATGTGACCGCGTTTGACTATCGCAAAGGCTACAGCATCACGCTCGCGCCACTAATCATCAAAAATCTCGTCATCGTCGGCGTGTCCGGCGGTGAATATGGCATCCGCGGCTTCATCGACGCCTACGACGCCACCAGCGGCGAACACAAATGGCGCTTTTATACCGTTCCCGGCCCCGGCGAGCCCGGCCACGAAACTTGGGAAGCGGACTCCTGGAAAATTGGCGGCGCGCCTGCGTGGATTACCGGCTCTTACGATCCCGCCACCAACACCACCTTCTGGACCACCGGCAATCCTTCTCCTAGCAATCGCGGCGAAGGCCGCGCCGGCGACAATCTTTACAGTAACTCGCTGCTCGCTCTCGATCCCGACACCGGCAAGCTGAAATGGTATTTCCAATTCACCAAGCACGACGAACACGACTGGGATGCAACACAAGTCCCCGTAATGATCGATCAAGGCGAAAAACATCTCATCGCCCAGGCCAACCGCAACGGCTTCTTTTATGTGATCGACCGTTCCACCGGGAAACTCGTCTTCTCCAATCCCTACGCCAAAGTCACCTGGAGCAATTCCAAAGATGCTGAAGGCCGACCAGCCTCGCTAAAAGAAGCCTCTCCAACGCCAGAAGGCAGCCGCGTCTGTCCCGGTGCCGCTGGCGCGACGAACTGGATGTCGCCCACGTACGATCCACAAACGAAACTCTTCTACGTTACCGCCCGTGAGCAGTGCGACATCTTCAGCACCGCGCCGCAGCCTTACGAGGAGGGCCACGCTTACTACGGCAGCGCGTACTTTCCAAACGACGACACCGCGCCGTTCTGGGGCGCCCTTCGCGCCATTGATCCCGAGACTGGCAAAATAAAATGGGAGTGGAGACATCCGTCTCCCACTTGGTCCGGCGTTCTCTCCACCGCAGGCGGCCTTGTCTTCACTGGCGATGCCGAAGGCAACTTCATCGCTCTCGACGCCGCAACCGGAAAAGCTCTCTGGCACTTTCAATGCGGCGCATCTGTCTATTCGTCGCCGATGTCATTCGCCATCTACGGTAAACAATACGTCGCCGTAGCTGCTGGTTCCGCTCTCTTCACATTTGCTCTGCCATAATCTGCGCCGCGACTCAGAAGATAGAGAGGAGGAAATCCATGAGCGACTTTGCGGAATCGCGCCGCCGATTTCTAAAGAGCGCAGGTCTTGCGGCCGGCGCGCTTTTGCTTTCTCCAAAGAGCGACCTAGCTCGAGTGGAATCCGCATCGCATGACGCTGCGCCCGCCGTCACGCCAGCCGATTCAGGCGACGCAAACTACACCCTTCACATCAAAAACTCACCGATAGAGATCGCCTCGAAACGCATCATCTCCGCCACCACTTACAACGGCCAATTTCCCGGCCCTCTGCTTCGCTTCAAGGAAGGCCAACAAGTCACCATCGATATTTACAACGACACTGAAACTCCTGAGCAGTTGCACTGGCACGGTCAGCAAGTTCCCGTCAACGTAGACGGCGCCGCCGAAGAGGGCACGCCGTACGTCCCTGCGAAGGGCAAACGCCGCCTCGTGTTCACGCCAAAGCCCGCAGGCCTGCGCTTCTATCACACGCACAATCGCGCCGGCGCTAGTCTCGCCGCCGGGCAATACAGCGGCGAAGTTGGCCCTGTCTTCATTGAGCCGCGCCAAGATCCCGGCAAGTACGATCGTGAAGTTTTTCTCACCCTCAAGGAATTTGAGCCCACATTCAGTCGCGGCGGCGACATGGCCCAGGATTTTCTTTCTCCATCCGCTCCCAACAAGTCGCTCCAGGCGACCGGCGAGTCTGCCATGAAGGCCTCGCTGGCGAAAGGAATGCCACACGGCTACGAAGTTGGCTACCGCTCGTTCACGATCAATGGTCGGATGCTCGGACACGGCGAGCCAATTCGCGTCAAGCAAGGCGAGCGCGTTTTAATTCATGTCTTGAACGGAAGCGCGACGGAAATTCGCAGCTTGGCGTTACCAGGCCACGCGTTCGAAGTCGTCGCGCTCGATGGAAATCCGGTGCCGAATCCAACCAAGGTGCCTGTGCTGTGGATCGGCACGGCAGAACGCATATCCGCGATCGTGGAAATGAATCATCCCGGTGTGTGGATTCTGGGCGATCTCGATAACGATGATCGTCCGCATGGAATGGGTATTGTCGTGGAGTACGCGGGCCGCGCGGGTCACGCGCAATGGATTGCGCCGCCGCCGTTTCGCTGGAACTACATGCGTTTCGCCAAACCCGGAGCAACGGCTCCCGCCCCAGACGAAACCTTTGACATGACGTTTGCAAAAGAAAACGCCGGCGAGGAAGGATTCAATCGGTGGACGATCAACGGCGTGAGTTATCCGATGACCAGCGTGGTCGTACCCGCTTCATTTCACCTTCAATCGGGCAAGCGCTACCGCATCCGCATGCACAACGCCAGCGACGACATTCATCCCATCCATCTTCACCGGCACAGTTTTGAATTGACGAGCATCGCCGGAAAACCTACGGCAGGAATCTTCAAAGATGTCCTGATGCTAGGCGGCTACCAGGAAGTCGAAGTAGATTTCGTCGCAGACAATCCCGGCTTGACGCTCTTTCACTGCCACCAACAGCTGCACATGGATTTTGGCTTCATGACCTTATTCGACTACGCGTAAATGTTCAGCGAGTAGAGTGGAAGAACCACACGCTGAATCGCTCGACGACGCATCGATTGATTCTTATTTTGTCTTTGGGACGCCAGTCATTCGGGCTTCCCCCGCAAAAAATCCAGCCGCGCTCGTGCCTCGGCCATCGCAGGAGCCAACTGCAATGCAGCCGTATAGGCTCTCACCGCCTGCTGAGGATTGCCCTTGCTCTCGAAAGCCTGTCCCAGCCAGTACAACGCGAGCGGCGATGGCGCGATCTGTGCCGCCTTCGAGAAATCGGCGATCGCCGCGTCCACGTTCCTCGATTGCATCTCAGCCATGCCGCGGCCGATGTAGCTATTCAGCTCGCTTGGATCCATGGCGACGGCTGTGCTCAACTCCGCGATTGCTGCGGGATATTTCTTTTCGCCCAGATAAAGGATTCCTAGATTGTTGTGCGACTGCACGATTTCCGCCTGGTCGCTGGATAGCGCCAGCGCCGTTCGATATTCGCGCTCCGCATCTTCCAGTTGGCCGTGTTTCTGCAGCAGAACGGCGATGTTGTAATGCGGCGATGCTAGATCCGGGCTGAGCCGCACCGCTGCCAGGAAATGCGCCGCGGCAAGCTCTGGCTCTCCTCGTTCCATCAGGGCGACGCCGAAATCATTTTCCGCGAAGCCGTTGTTCTTGGTTACCTCGAGGGTGTGCGCGAAAAGGGTGTAGCTGTCGTGCCAGTAGCCGATCTGTTTGATCGTCAGCGCAGCGAACGGCGCCAGCACCAGAAGAAAAATCGCGATCGCGATTTCTTTCTGCCAATGTTTTTCCGCCGCCAGATCTGCAATCAGCCAAACCAAGGCAAAGAGCAAACCCATCATGGGAATGTGCATGAAGCGGTCGGCCATCCCTTGCCGGCCGGTTTGTACGAAGCCGATCATCGGCAGCATCGTGCCCAGATACCACAGCCAGCCCATCAGCAGGTATTTGCGGGCGCGGAATCGCCACACGATTATGGTGATTGCGACGAGGCCTACGCCCGCGAGGGCCACTACCGTCCACGTCAGCGTGTTTTCCGGGTGCGGATAGAAGGGCGCCAGTCCAACTGGCCAGATGGCCTTGCCGAGATACGCGACGTAAGAAAAAACGGCGTTCTTGAAGCGCCAGCTAAAAGGCATCGACGCCGCGAGCGCATGTTCGCGCGAATGCACGTAGACGGTCACGGCTCCGCCTGCCGCGGCCATCACCAAGAGAGGAATTTTTTCAATGACCAGCGAACGCAGCGCGACAAAAAACTTACGCGGCTTTCCTGCCGCATCCGTTCCCGGCAGCCGACCCAGCGGCCAGTAATCCAGCAGGAGCAAGGCGAAGGGGAAGGGAATTACCATGACTTTGGCGGTAATTCCCAGCGCGAAAAACAGGGCCACCCACAGGTAGCGTCCTACGCTCGGCCTCTTCGCATACCAACCGTATGCTCCGATCGCCAGCAGAAAGAACAACACGCACAGAACTGATTTTCGCTCGGAGATCCACGCGACTGCTTCCACGTTCAGCGGCTGCACCGCAAACAGCGCCGCCACCGCCGCGCTTCGCAGCGGGTGGCCCGTCGCTCGCTCGATGAGAAGAAACAGCAGCACCACGGCCAAAATGTGCAGGAGCACGCTTGTGAAGTGATGCCCGGCGGGATTTCTTCCGTAGACTTGGACATCCGCCATGTGCGAGATCCACGTAAGCGGATGCCAATTTGAAGACGGATAGCTCGAGCCGAGGGCCCAGCGGATGTCCGCCCATGTCAATCCTGCGAGAACATGTGGATTGTGCGTCACGTAATCGGGATCGTCCAAATTCACGAACCCATTGCGCATCGCAGGGGCGTAGACCGCCGCCGTTCCTGCGGCGAGCAACACCGCGAGAAAAGCGATGAGCCGCCAGTCGGACCGCTGCGACGAACCAATCGTGATACCCGAGCTGGCAGACCTCGCGGCGTCCGCCGAAGTTAGCTCGGCTTCCGGAACTTCAGATGATTTCGAAATTGGATTCACTGTCAGATCAGCGTATCAAAATTCACCAGCGTTGAAAGGCGCCTGCACCGGGCAGCAACATCATTAGTTACCTGTCGAAACAATCGCGCGAGCTTTGCACCTCCGCCGGTGCCGAACTCGGTACAATCAAAAAACGCACAGTGAGCATCGATACGCAAGCCCAGGAGCAGCTTCTTCGCCACCGCCGCGTTTGGGAGCAAAAACCCACCTTGCGGCGCGTCTATAACGAAGAGTTTTTCGCGCGGCTGCTCGCCTTTCGGAAAGCGAATGGTCTCTCCATCGAAGTCGGCGCCGGGCCCGGTTTCTTCAAGCAGTTCACAACGGACATTGTCTCGACGGATCTCGTTTGGTGTCCTTGGCTCGACGCCATCGCCGACGCGCAGCAGCTCCCCTTTCGCGCTGCGAGTGTCACAAACATTTTCGGCCTGGATATGCTGCACCACCTCGCGGCTCCCATGACTTTTCTAGGCGAAGTTTCGCGCGTCCTGGTTGCAGGAGGCCGCTTGATCCTAGTCGAACCGTGGATCACGCCTTTCTCTTACTTCATCTTTCGTTTTCTCCACCAGGAGCGATGCGACCTTTCCGAAACTCCCTGGATGCGAAACCAAACTGGCGAAGCACCGCAAAAGATGGCCTTCGACGGCAATCAGGCAATTCCGTACCTGCTCTTCGGCCCTGGCCATCGCTCGAACACTTTGAATTCCCTCCCAGACCTTAAGCTCGTCGCGCTCGAACCTTTCTGCCTCTTCGCCTATCTGCTCAGCGGCGGATTCAAGCCCATGAATCTCTTGCCGGAGTTGTTGTATCCCGCACTCTCGAAATTCGAGCGGGCCACGTCGCCGCTGTGGCGCCGCGTCGCGGCCTTGCGCGTTTTGCTTGTGCTCGAAAAAATCACTTAGACCTGTGGCGATGCCAACGGTTCACAATGATCTAGCCGGAAGCCATCCCAGCACATGAGCAATAAATCATCCGCGAACATTTTCACGCGCCTCTACAACTTGGTGCGCTCAACGGGACTTTTTGAGATTCCGTTGTTCAAGCGGCTTTTTCTTTTTTCCTATTTCCTTTACAAGCGCTGGTACGAAGATCCTTTCTGGGCGCTTGCAAAACGCAGTCCTGAACTTTTCGCGGACGGCGATATCCTCGATATCGGCGCGAATATCGGTTACACGGCTTGCGTTTTTGCCGCGGCGAGAAAAGCCCCGGCGAAAATTTATGCGTTCGAGCCTGACCTGGCCAGCTTTCGGACACTGGGAGAGATAATTCACCAAAAAACTCGGGACAATGCGGTGGAAATTTTCAATACGGCCGTCGGCAGCGCGGATGGCTCGCTTGAGTTTTGGCACAACGAAGAGCACTCAGCCGATCATCGTGTGGTCACGGAGCAATTCAGGAGTTCGCGGCCTCCCGCTGAACAAATCATGACGGTTGCTGTGATTAGCGTGGACAGCTTTGTCGCCGCTCGCAATCTGCAGAACATTTCTTTCATCAAAATCGATGTGCAAGGTTACGAGCTTGCCGTTTGCGAAGGCATGCGCCAAACGCTGGAAAGATTTCCCGCTGCCTGTATCGCTTTCGAGTACGCGCCCCAGGGCATGCGTGAACTGGGCTTCGAGCCGTCAGCCTTGCTCGATTTTTTCCGCTCCACCGGCTATCAACTTCATATTTTGACTCGCGCCGCCACCACACCGGCTCCGGACAATCGCGCGATCGAGATTGCCGCGCAGCGCGCTGGCTACGTCGACGTGCTGTGCTCCAAGAAAAACCTTGCCTAAGCCGGTTTTGCTGCGTTCTCTACGGCGAGGGGCGTTTCTTCCTGATTCCCATCTTGATGCGCACGAGGCCGACCCACGTCATTTTCAGCAGCTGCAGCCCGTGCCGGAACCGCTGAATATTTGTTTCGCCATAGGTGCGAGCGAGATAGCGCACCGGCACGTCGACGATTTCGAGACCCAGCTCGGCGGCAGGAAAAAGCAGCTCGAAATCGCCGAAGGGATCGAACTCGCCGAAATCCTTTCTCCACGCCACCATGCGCTCGTAATCATGCCGCGTGACCAGTTTGGTGCCGCACAGCGAATCGCCCAAACGCACATCCAGCACCGCACTGAGCATTTTGGCGAAGAAAATATTCCCCATGCGATTGAGGAACCGCATCGCCGCGCCTTCCATGGGATAAACGAGTCGTGAGCCGTTAATGAAATCTCCATGCCCGTGGTCGTAGGCGTAAGCGAAGCGCGAAAGCATTTCCGGCGGCATCGTCAGATCGGCGTCCAAGATTACCAGTAGATCCTCTCGCGCGTGCGAAAAGCCCAGCCGCACCGCGTCCGCTTTGCCTTTGCCGGGTTGTTGCACGGCCAAAATTCTAAATTGGTCCCGATACACAGTCGAGACACGCAGAATCTCTTCCCAAGTGCCATCCGTAGAGTGGCCCTCGACGAAAATAATCTCCGCTTCGCGGCCAAGGTCGGGAAAGCGCTTCAGCGCATTCTCGATGTTTCCCCGTTCGTTGCGCGCCGGAATGACGCAAGACACGCCCTGCTGCGATGACGGCGCTAGCGGCCGCATCACCACGACCGACGTCAAGCTCAGCCACCGCGCCAACGGAACCAGGGGCATCACGCGGTTGATGGCGGTCCCGAGTCCCAACATTCTCCACGGGCAATAAACCGCCAGCCGCTGCCGCACGATCTCGAAGCCCGCGACCTTGGCTATGTTTTCGAGATCGACGCGAGTCACAAAGGTGCTCGGCAACTCGCCTTTGCGGATTCCCATGCGGTTTGTGAGGTAGTAGGCCCAGCGCAAGTAGGGATTGTAGAGAACTACCACCAGCCGCGACGTGCGCGCCAGCTTCGCTTTCAACTGCATCAAGAGCGCCTGAATGTCGAAGTCGTGGTTGAACGTGCCGTTGATCAGAACCGCCGTTCGCTTGTCGCGCTCGTGGGTCAGGTCGGGGAAGGGCTCGTCTTTGCCGATCGTTTCTTTGAGGGGCGCGTCGACAGCGGCGAGTAGCCCGCCTTTGTCGTCTTCGCGCGGCAGCCATTGGATTAAGCGGTCGTAGTATCTCGTCAGCGCAGAAATCTCCGCCGCGAGAAAGGCGTTCACGTAGGTGCGCCAGCCATGAGTGGTTTCCTCTGCCACTTGACTCGACTCCTTCGGAACGCTCTCCGTGGCAATTTCGGGCGGCATTTGCGTCAACTGGGCCATCTCGAAATTTGTATCATGTTTTTGGTCGGGCCGAAGTTTCATCGCCGACTTTAACGGCGGGCTGGTAATCATAGTCTGTGTCCAGCGACCCGTGCCTGCTTAAGAGATAAAGATGCCGCGGAGACGCAATGGCCGCGGAGAGATGCGGGAGTTTGCATGGCTCGATTGGGTGAGATCAAGAGCCCGGGTGGCCAGCGTTCGGATTGACGCGTCATGGCATTCGCGTTATCGCATTCGTTGACACGTTGCGAGGCGTCCGTTACGCTTTTGAGTTTACTCAACTGATTTTATTGCCCAGAGGAGAACGGACAAACCGCCGCATGGCTGAGGAAAAGCTTCCGACCCGCGCACAAGATTTTTCCGAGTGGTACAACCAGTTGGTTTTGAAGGCGCAGCTTGCCGACTACGCGCCGGTGCGCGGCTGCATGATCGTGCGGCCATACGGATGGGCGCTGTGGGAGAACATGCAGCAGGCGCTGGACCGGCGCTTCAAGGCGACCGGCCACCAAAACGTAGCGTTTCCACTGCTGATTCCGCGCAGCTTTATTGATAAGGAGAAACACCACGTCGAAGGGTTCTCGCCGGAGCTGGCGGTGGTCACGATCGGCGGCGGCGAGAAGCTGCCGGAGCCTCTGGTCATCCGGCCGACTTCCGAGACCATCATCGGACACATGTGGTCGAAGTGGATTCAGTCCTATCGCGACTTGCCGGTTTTGATGAACCAGTGGAACAGCGTGGTGCGGTGGGAATTGCGTACGAAACTTTTTCTGCGCACCCTGGAGTTTTACTGGCAAGAGGGCCACACGGCGCACGCTACGCGTGAAGAAGCGGAATTCGAAACGCGCCAGATGCTCGACATTTACACCGATTTCGCCGTGAACGATGCGGCGATCCCGGTGATTGCGGGGAAGAAATCGGACGCCGAGAAATTCGCGGGGGCGGACGTCACGTATTCAATCGAAGGCATGATGGGCGATGGCAAAGCGCTGCAGTCCGGAACTTCACATTTCCTGGGGCAAAATTTTTCTCAGGCGTTTGAGGTGCGGTATCTCGACCAGGGCGGGCAATTGCAGCATTGCTGGACGACCTCGTGGGGGCTTTCGACGCGCGTGATAGGCGCAATCATCATGGTGCACGGCGACGACCAGGGACTTGTGCTTCCTCCAAAGCTTGCGCCGTATCAGGTGGTGATCGTGCCGATTTATAAGACTGACGAAGAAAAGAGTTCGGTGATGGACGCGGCGGGGAAGTTGAAGGCGGAGCTGGTTGCCACGAACGTGCGTGTGACTCTGGATGAGCGCGAAGGACCGAGTCCGGGATGGAAATTCAATGATTGGGAGATGCGCGGTGTGCCGCTGCGCGTGGAGCTGGGGCCGAAGGACGTGGCGAAGGCCGCGGCGGTACTAGCGCGGCGGGATCGTCCTGGACGAGAAGGGAAGATCAGCTCGCCACTCGCGGGAATGCCGCAAGCGATCGAGAAGTTGCTCGTCGAAATCCAGCAAGCGCTGTACGACAAGGCTCTGGCGTTCCGCAAAGCCAACACACACGACGCAAAGACTTATGATGATTTGAAGAAGGCAGTCGAAAAGGGGTTCGCGTATTCGCACTGGTGCGGAAGCGCGGAATGCGAAGCGAAAATTAAGGAAGAAACGCGCGCGACCATGCGCAACATTCCGATCGATCAGAGCCTCGGCGAAGGAGACGCGCGGCCGAGCGGTTCTGGCGCGTGCGTTTATTGCGGCAAACCGGCTGCCGAACGGGCCATTTTCGCGCGGGCGTATTGACCGTGGCTTTCCGGGAACACCTGGCCCTCCAACGTCTCGACACTCCACAGACAGGATGCTAGCGTTGATTGAGAGAGAGTGGCCGAATTTTGCCGAGCCATGCCGTGAATTGTCAGCGGCGTTGGCGGCGCCCGGAGAAGACTTTCGTGTACTCAGCTGGAATCCCCGAACGGATTTCGATGACGCGCAGCCGCCGCTCACAGCGCGGCGCGGGCAGACTCAAGGCCATCGTTTTTACTGTCATACTCATCTTGGGGATCTATATGGCATTCAAAATTGTACCGGCCTACGTTTCCGAATATCAGCTGCAGGATAAAATGCAGGAACAGGCTCGCTTCGGCGTAGTGAACCGCTACTCGGCCGAGCAGATTCGCGATAGTATATATAAAGTTGTCCAGGATTTGGATATTCCGGCGAAGCGCGATGACATCAAGGTCACCACTTCACAGGAAGTGGTCAGGATTTCGCTGGATTACACGGTCCCGATCAATACGATTTTCTACAACACGGAGCTTCATTTTTCACCTTCCAGTGAAAACAAGTCTCTTTTCTAAAGGTTTGCTTTTTCCGTCCGAGTGGCGGAATTCCAGTTTGCATCTGCGATTCAGCCCGCACTTGTCCAGACAATGCTTTTGCCCATAGTTGCTCAGGCGACGTCACGACTCCGAAGTCCGTCTTTCTTAGTGGCAGGCGTTGCGAGACAATAGAAGTTCAGCCCGGGGAGCCATCGTTTGCGCATTCGAATCCGAAAAGAATTTTTCACGTCCAAGTTAGGCTTGACGATCCTGGGCATCGTCTTCGCGGCTTTTCTCACCGTCGGCGGAGTTTTCACCTATTACTACATCAAATATTCGCGGATGATCGATGCGCGGTTGTCCGGAAAGGTGTTGCAAAACACGACGCAGATTTTTTCCGCGCCGGAATACATTTCAGCCGGGCAGGCCTGGAGCGCGGAAGATCTCACGTCGTATTTGACACGCATTGGCTATCGTCCCGATGCGGACGAGAACTCGCTGGGACAGTACACCGTGCAGGGGAACACGGTGGACATCCGGCCTTCGAAGCTTTCGTACTTTGGCGGCTCGAACGCGCTGGCGGTCCAGTTCAGCGGCAGATCCATTCGCTCGATTCGCCCGCTCTCCGGCGGGGGCAGCCTGGACACGGCGCAGATCGAGCCGGAGCTGATCACCAATTTATTTGACAGCGCGCGCGAAAAGCGGCGGCCGGTGCGGTATGAGGATTTGCCGCCGGAGCTGGTCCACGCGATTCTTTCCGCCGAGGACAAGCGCTTTTTCGATCACGGCGGTTTCGACTTCATTCGAATCGTGGGAGCGGCTTGGGCGGACATTCGCCACAGCTCTTCGCACTACCAGGGCGCGAGCACCATCACGATGCAGGTGGCGCGCACGTTTTTCCTTTCGACGGAGCGGAAATGGCAGCGCAAGCTCGCAGAAGCGATGATTTCGATCGAGCTCGAGCAGCGTTTCAACAAGCAGCAAATCTTCGAACTGTATGCCAACGAGGTTTATCTCGGAAACCGCGGAAGTTTTGGAATTCGCGGATTTTCCGAGGCGAGCGTGGCGTATTTTGGGAAGGATTTGCGGCAGCTCTCGATTGCGGAGTGCGCCTACCTTGCGGGAATCATTCGCGCGCCGAACTATTATTCTTCCGCGGACCGGCATCCGGAGCGCGGGGCGCAGTCGCGCGACCGCGTGCTGACGCAGATGCTGGAGAACAAGTACATCACGCAAGCGGAGCTGGATGAGGCCAAGCACGCGCCGCTGAAGATTGTGCGCACGGCCGGTTCGGCGAGCGAGGCGCCGTACTTCGTCGATATGGTCAAGGACCATCTTCTCGACAAGTATTCCGAGAACGAGTTGCTGAGCCAGAACTTCCGCGTATACACGACGCTCGATCCCGCGCTGCAGCGTGCGGCGGCAGCGGCGGTGGATGCAGGAGTGAAGAACGTCGATTTGCTCCTCGCCAAAAAATACGATAAGTGGCGCAAGGAAGCTGCAAAGAAGGGGAGCACCGAGCCGATTCCGCAGGTACAGATAGGGCTCATAGCGCTCGACCCAAAGACCGGCGAGATAAAAGCAGTGATTGGAGGGCGCGACTACGGGCAGAGCCAATTGAATCATGTGCTGGCGCACCGGCAACCCGGCTCGGTGTTCAAGCCGTTCGTGTATGCCGCGGCTTTTGACAACGCTATAGATGGCGTGCAGCCGGTGATCACTCCAGCGACGACGGTCGATGACGAGCCAACCACGTTCGAATTCGACAACAAAGAGTACACGCCCAACAATTATGGCGAGAGATTCATGGGGCACGTGACGGTCCGAGATGCCCTGACAAATTCGCTGAACGTAGCCACCGTGAAAGTGGCCGAGCTGATTGGTTACGGGCGGGTGGTCCAGATCGCGCGGCAGATGGGCCTTGGCAATAACATCCAGGCAACGCCGGCGGTGGCGCTGGGGGCTTACGAGATGACAGCGGTGGACGTGGCCGCGGGCTACACGGCGTTTGCGAACGGCGGGATCCGCGCGGAGCCGCAATTCTTGCACAGCGTGGTAAGCGCGGATGGAAGCGTATTGGAGAAGTTTACGCCGCAGACGCACCTGGTGCTCGATCCGCGGGTGGCTTTTCTGGTGACCAGCCTGCTCAAAGACGTTCTGAACAAGGGCACCGGGGCGGGAGTTCGCGCGCGGGGCTTCACGCTGCCAGCGGCGGGAAAAACGGGGACCTCGCGCGACGGGTGGTTTGCCGGGTATACCTCAAACCTGTTAACGGTGGTCTGGATTGGGTTTGACGACAATCGCGACCTGGGCCTGACGGGAGGAGCTACGGTTGCTCCCGTTTGGGCGGACTTCATGCTGCGCGCCACGACACTGCCGGCTTATCGCGACGTCAAAGACTTTGCCATGCCCGATGGCGTGCAATCCGTTCTGATCGACCCGGAATCGCTCGAGCTTGC
>Ga0307478_10003018_pt1 | contig 12754 bp, 12 predicted proteins | sample atmos_gasesECM4C_2_FD_203713 | JGI IMG/M metagenome (GOLD analysis project Ga0307478, IMG submission 203713) | Hardwood forest soil microbial communities from Morgan-Monroe State Forest, Indiana, United States - atmos_gasesECM4C_05 | ecosystem: Environmental > Terrestrial > Soil > Temperate...
GTCCAATCGTCACCCGACGTGGCGGAGTAGCCTTCATTGAAGATGAGGTAGATTACCTGCAGTACGGAAGACAATCGCGCCGTAAAGTCTGCTCCCCGGGGCACTTCAAAGGGAACGTGCGCATCGGCCAGAGTGCGTTTCGCCCTGACGATTCGCTGAGCGACGGTCGGCTCTGCAATCAGGAACGCGCGAGCGATCTCGTCGGTGGTGAGGCCTCCCAGCAGGGGCAGAGTGAGTGCCACCCTGGCTTCTGTCGACAGCACCGGATGACAGGCGATGAACACCAGGCGGAGAAGGTCGTCGCCGATGTTGTCATCGATTGCTGCCGTAAGATCTGGTATCTCGTTTTCCCGTTCCGCCAGTTCGCGGCCAAGAATCTCGTGCTTGCGGTCGACTAAGGTGCTGCGCCGGAAGTAGTCGATGGCGCGGTGCTTCGCCGTGCCCATGAGCCATGCCCCCGGGTTCTGTGGAATCCCGGAGTCAGGCCACTGCTCCAGGGCGGCCACAAGCGCGTCCTGAGCGAGTTCTTCAGCCACCCCGACGTCGCGGACGATGCGTGTGAGTCCCGCGATTACACGGGAAGATTCGATTCTCCAGACTGCCTCAATGGCTCGATGCGTTTCGGTGGTTGTCACAGCCACCGATCACAACATGTCCTGAGGATCTGGCGCAAGTTGCACGGTGCCGGAAACGGCCAGCCACCTACGTTTTGGGGCTGGCCGTTCTCAGTCTGGAGGTCTCCGGCCCCTATTTCTTCGCAGCAAGCTGTTCGCGCAGACGCTGGTCTCGTTCTCGCAATTCCGGAGTAAAGTTTTCGCCGAAATCAGTGGCCTCATACACCGGACGAATCTCGATTTCAACCCCGCCGTCGAAGGGAGCTCGCTTGAGCCATTCCACAGCCTCATCGATGGACCGGACTTGCCACAACCAGTAGCCGGCAATCAGTTCCTTGGTTTCGGTAAACGGCCCGTCGATTACGGTGCGCTTGTCTCCCGAGAACTTCACTCGTTTCCCTTTGGAGGTTGGCTGCAGTCCGTCGCCGGCCAGCATGACGCCTGCTTTGACCAATTGCTCGTTATACTTCCCCATTTTGGCTAGCAATTCAGTGTCAGGAAGCACGCCCGCTTCGGACTCTTTATTGGCTTTTACGATGACCATGACTCTCATTTCTGAATCTCCTGATTTTCGATTTGAGGCAGCGCTGTTGGATCCTGCCTCTACTGGTACGTCGAACGAGGAATGATCCGATCGACGAGGTTTTAAGAAAGTTTTTTCGCAACCTCATTATGGACATGCATGCCGATATGGCAGTATCCGGAAGTTCCCCGCTATTGATCCGCGGTATCCAGGATGCCGGTTACAATGACGCGGCGTCTGCCGAGCACTGTCGGTTTGCATCCTTCCAATTCCGGGGAGGCCCTATGACCTTGCGCTTTGCGAAGCTTATGCTGGTCTTCGCCGTGGCCGTGTTTTACACCTTCGTCGTTCTCAACAACCTTACGGACTATGACTCCAACTACCAATTCGTGCGCCACGTGCTGATGATGGACTCCACTCATCCGGACAACCATGCCATGTGGCGCGCGCTGAACGCCCCGGCGTGGCACAAGGCGTTCTACGTCTCCATCATTATCTGGGAATTTATTGTGATGTGGCTATGTTGGTGGGGCGGATTTCGCTTAGCCCGCTTAATCTCGGGGCCAGCAACTGCCTTCAATCAATGCAAACGCGTCGCGATATTGGCGCTCACAGTCGCATTGCTGATGTGGCTGGTCGCCTTCTTGAGTATCGGCGGCGAATGGTTCCTGATGTGGCAATCAAAAACGTGGAACGGCCAGGATGCAGCCTTCCGCATGTTCGGCATAACCGGGATCGTGCTGATTCTGCTCACCCAACCAGATTCCGATGCTCAACCTTAATTGCCGATTTCGCTAGCAGCACCCCATCTTCACTTCCCCGGTCGCAGTCAGCGGCGGACCGAAGGCTTCTTGCGGTGCAGGAGCGCCATGCATCACCGCAATCCAGCGACGGACTGCATCGAAGACTACGATGATGACTCCCAGAATAAAGATGGTCATCAGGATCGAATCAAGATAACCCGTGAAGACCTGGCCGGGCTTAGAGGTTAGCGGCCAGAAGATGTTCTTGATCGAGAGCACTCCCGCGGTCAGGGTCGTCACGCCGACAAAGCACATGGGAATGGCCGTGATCCATGCGTATTTTTGTTTTCCCATGTTGATCAGGAAAGTGGTTGTGACCGCGAGGGCGATCGTCGCCAGCAATTGGTTACCGGTGCCAAATAGAGGCCAGATAGTGGAAATGTTCCCGGTGTAGATCAGGTATCCCCATCCCAACACAACGAAGAAGCTTGTGATCAGATTGCCCGGAACCCAAACCGTGTTTCCGAACGGCTTGTATACCTTGCCCATGAGTTCCTGCAGAACGTAACGCGCGACGCGCGTACCAGTATCAACCGTGGTCAAAATGAAAAGCGCCTCGAACATGATGGCGTAGTGATACCAGTAGCCCATCAAGCGATCCATCCCAGGAAGGCCGCGAAATATCTGTGCCATGCCTACCGCCAGAGAAACCGCTCCTCCGGTGCGGCCGGCCAATTTCTCTCCCACCTCACGCGAGAAGGTGTCCAGATTCACCGTGGTCAAGCCGAGATGGCTGAAGACCTGAGGCGTGCTGTTGATCGCGAAATAGTCTCCCGGATACATGGAGCACGCGGCAATCAAAGCCAGGATGCCAACCAACGATTCGCATACCATGGCGCCATATCCGATGAAGCGCGCGTCGGTTTCCTTATCCAGCATTTTGGGCGTTGTTCCGGAGGACACGAGCGAATGGAAGCCCGAGATCGCGCCGCACGCAATCGTCACGAAAAGAAACGGGAAGAGTTTGCCTTTGATGATTGGCCCCCCACCATGAACGAACTCCGTGAAATTAGGAAATTGAATGTTGGGGTGAACGATAAACACACCAATAACGAGAACGATGATGGTGCCCAGTTTGACGTAGGTCGAAAGATAATCGCGCGGCTCCAACACCAGCCAGACGGGAAGGATCGAAGCCACCAATCCGTAAATGGCCATCAAGATCGTAATCTGATGAGGGGTAAAAGTAAGTGCGGTTGCGGCTCCGGTCTGGGCTACCCAATGTCCGGCGATGACGCTGCCGATCAGCAGCACGACTCCGAAGATGCTGGGACCAGTGATCATGATTTTTCCTGCGTGGCTCTTGAACATCCACAATCCCATGATCACGGCGATGGGAATCGTCATGCCAATGGTGAAGACGCCCCAGGGGCTATTCGAGAGCGCGTTCACGACAACGATCCCGAGGCCCGCCAGAGTGACCAACAGAATGAAGAGTACGGCGATCATCGCCACCAAACCGGCAAACGGACTGATCTCCGTGCGGGCAACATCAGCCAGGGAGCGCCCGCGGTGGCGGATGGAGGCGACGAGCACCGTGAAATCCTGCACGCATCCAGCGAGAACGGCTCCAAAAAGGAGCCAGAGAAAACCCGGCGCGAATCCGAACTGAGCGGCTAGCGTGGGTCCTACCAGCGGGCCGGCGCCTGCGATCGCCGCGAAGTGATGGCCGAACAGGACCCACCTCGGCGAGGCAACATAATTATGCCCGTCAGCGTACATGTGCCCGGGAGTTGTCCGGCGATCATCGAGGGCCAGCGCCTTCGCGGCAATAAATGCGCTGTAGTAGCGGTAAGCGAGAGCATAGACACACAAAGCTCCCAGCAGTATGGGAAACGTATTCATGATTCCCTCCAAGTCAAAGCCCTGCGGGACCCGTTCCTGAGTCCCGCAGGAGATTCCACCGTAGCAAGACTAGAACGTAAAGACAGGCCCGAACTCATTGCGCCAGTTGTGTGCCTGCCGGGTTGTACTTCCCGCGAACGGCAGGCGCTCAATTGTGATGGCGCCGTCCGGTTCGTGATTGTTAGCGGTGCGAGTCACGATGTAGCTGACTTCGTGGACAAACGTGACCCAGTTGTTCAATCGATAGGTGAGCGACGCCGTATCCAGGTCGGTGCGGCCCAGATGGTTGCCGTGCGAGGCATCGGCGTAGTTGGCACGATCCGTCGAGTAGGTCGTGTGGAACACCCAACCGGTATTGTGCCCTTCCGGATTCGCATGGAAGATGCGGGAGAGCGGGAAGCTCAACTCGGCAAAGCCTCCAGATCCACCGATTGGCTGAAGATACGCGGGTGAGACCGGCGAGCCAGGACAAGTCAAGGTAGGCGCCGCAGTCGTACCCCCGGCAACTCCGCCGGCGCAACCAAACAAAACCGCGCGGCCGCTGAAAGAAATGCCACTTCCAGCTTCGGTTAAGCCGTGCAAATTAGAGTAGACATCGTTGAGTTGTCCGGCGAAGAAGAATCGCAGGTCGTCGCCGCGATAGAACTTCGCATCGAACGTCACCCACGGTGTGGGCATTTGCACCTCAGCAGTCCAGACATTTTGCGGATATTCGGCGTGGGCTCCTTTGGGGAACAACTGCTCCAGGGTGCAGACCCCCGTCGGTTCCGTGCAGTTGGACGCCCCCGATATGGCAACGCTGGTAGAGAACCCAATGTTGGGAACATTGAGATTCGTCAGTGGGGTTGGAATGGTGCAAGGCGTGGTGACGCAAGTAAAACTCGTCGCTAGCTGGGCGGCGTGAGGAATGATGTCATTTGCGCGGGAGTGGTGGCCGCTGAAGATGATCTGAGCGGGCGCCACGCCCCTCCAGTTGTGAGATAGCGGAAACTGAAAGACTACCCGCGCTTCCAGTCCGGGTTGATTCGATTCAGCGCCGGCGCGATCGCCAAACCGCTGCCGCTGATCTTCCGTGAGCGTCGATGTACCAGCCACAGGCATGACGATGGCAAACTCGGGTTGCACCTTAAAGTCGCCAGAGTGGAGTTGCACTCCGGTCTTGAACATCGGGCTGCGCTCCCAGAGAGTGCCCATACCGATGCCCAAGCCAGTGGTTTCAAACAGGCTTGGAAGCGTTGTGGAGACGAGATCCCAGTCCTGCCCGAATTCGGCAAACCATGGCAATGTGCCGCCGAGCTTCGTGTCAAGCCTGGCATATGCCAGGCGAATACCGAACTGACTCGACCGATAGCTGCTGATGTTGCGATTGTTGACATCGGTGTAATCGCCTTCAAAGTCGCCTTCAACCCTGCCGGTCAGCGTGATGTTCGAATTCTTTGGAACCCATTCGAACTGGCTGCCGATTCGGAAGCTGCGCGCCTTGATGTGGAACTGCGGATCCGAGGTCGGTCCTGTGTCTCCGCCGACGAGAAGCGGTAGGGGCCAATCCTGGCTCCCAAATGTGGCGCCGCCGCTGGAAGCTGTGTCGGAAATGGCACTTGCTTTGAAGAAGCCATAGATCTTCATGTTGGCGCCGCTGCCTAACCGGATGTCGGGAATCATCCCGGCCTGTTTGGGAAGGTCGATGGGCAACACCCGCAAGGGCGCAACGGCGGGGATGACTGCCGGCCCGGCTGTTGACGGCGTTCCGGCTGCCGGTTGCTGGGCTTGCTCAATGGTGTGCAAGACAGCGCTCATCAAGTGCGGACGGGCTGCTTCCGTACTCACCGGAGTCACAGTCGAAGTGTATTCCTGTTGGCTAATCAGCCCCTTCTGCACGAGCAGTTGGGCGAGGCGGGCGCTTGCTTCTTGTGGGGAAGACGCCTGGTTGATCATCGCCACTTCATCCGGAGTCAGAATCCCTTTGGATTGAAGCAGCACAGCGAGGGGGTTGTTAGTGTTCGTTTGATTTTCCTGCCGCTGCTGAGCCACAACCGTGGAGGTCAGGGCAACCGCAGCTGCCAGTAGCAACATACGCGAGACGGCATTCTTCATTGGGAGCAGCCTCCGAGGCTAAATTTGGGGCCGTTTGCCGACAGCAAAAGATTGAGGCGTCTCGTCCGGGATGCGAGTCGGACGACGACGCCTTACTTACGACAAAGGTGAGACGAAGTAAATACTGTCCTGATGGGCAGATGTCAAGCTTTTTTCGTATTCAGGGGCCGAAGCTTGTGGCGCTCGGCTACGCAGAAACTGCCCGATCCGAAGGGCACCAGACGGGGGTCATCAACGAGGGTCACGGATGGGTTCAGCTTGACTGTTCTTTTCGCTCTCGAATCTGGCGGGGTTCGGAGGTTTTGGTAAACGATTCCACCGCAGCTTCATCGTCATCGAAGACTTCGAACAGGTTGAAAACTCCCACCAGCCGAAGGGTTTGCACAGCGAACTTGGAAGGTTGCACTAGCTTGGTATTGCCGCCGCGTTGCTTGGTGGAGGCAAGGAAACGCATGATCAGCCCGATCCCGGTAGAGTCGATCATGGGCACTTCGGCAAGGTTCAGGACCAGGCGTGTGTCACCGTTGTTCAGTGCCTCTTCTACGGTTTGGCGGAAGTTATCCACGGCGGTTCCCATGCGAAGGGCCCCGCGGAGCTTGATCAGCTGCACCGGCCCACGTTTTGCGACATTGATATCCATCTTGCCTGTTCTGTGCGGTCAGCCCGGGTATACGGAGGGAGACTTTAACTCAGACGCGAGCTAGGTTACGGGAAGCCTTTGGTATTTGCAAGGCGAACCCAACCGGGCGAAAGCGCTTGACCGGCCGCATTTGTCCGGCCAAGTGGCCGATTCGCACCGGCTCCCCGGGAAAGCCAGGGTCACGGCCGATTCGGTCGTGGGAGATAAAAAATTCATCCTCCCGGCTCGAATAATTTGTATAATCGTGCTCCCTTACGGAGGGGTTATGCGCGCCGCCGTTCGTAGTGAGCCATCCCGGTACTCCGTTTTTGTTGTAACGACCGATGAACGGGTCGGCCCGGAAGCCGCGACCTACCTGAATTCCGACTACGATCTGCGAATGCTGCAGACGTGGGACGAACTGCTGGCGGCTTACAAGAAGCAGGCTCCTAGTGCGGTGCTCCTCGACATCGATACCATTGCTGAAAGGACTGAAGACGGAATCGCCGCCCTGGCAGAGCTTCGTTCGATCGGACCAGACCTGGTCTTGATCGCGCTGACACGCTCGAATAGCCGTCGCACCAGGCACAAGGCAATGCATGCGATGGTCGACGAATATTTCGTGGCGCCGATCGACTTTCAGGAAGTACAGATCATTCTGACCCGGGCCATCGAGAAACGTCTGGCCGAGATGGAGTATCGAAAAGAAGAGGAGAGCGAGGCGGCCCAGCAGGGCTTTCACGGCCTGGTCGGCGCCAGCGAAGTCATGCAGCGGGTGTACCAGGCGGTAACTCGCGTGGCGCATAGCAGCGGTACGGCGCTAATCCGTGGCGAAAGCGGCACCGGAAAGGAGCTGGTTGCTCGAGCCATTGTTGCCGCCGGACCACGTTCCGATAAGCCTTTCATCAGCATCAATTGCGCAGCGCTGCCGGAAAACCTCGTCGAAACAGAGCTGTTCGGACATGAAAAAGGCGCGTTCACCGATGCCCAGACGGCTCGTGCCGGCCACATCGAACTGGCACACACCGGCACGCTGTTTCTGGATGAGATCGCGACCTTAAGTCTTCCTCTGCAATCCAAGCTGCTACGGGTTCTGGAAGACCGGGTGGTGACCAGAATTGGGGGCAAGACTCCCAAAAAAATCGATTTCCGCCTGATTACCGCTACTCACGAGAATCTTGAGGATCTGGTCCACACCGGCCGATTCCGGGAAGACTTGTATTACCGCATCAACGTAATTCCCATTACCCTGCCCCCACTACGTGAACGGGCCGACGACATTCCTCTCCTGATTAATTATTTCCTGCGGCTCTATTCAGAGATCAATCACGTCCCGCTGAAGCAGATGGACCCCGAGGTAATCAAAATCCTGGAAGAGTATTCCTGGCCCGGCAACATTCGGGAACTGGAGAACTTGACGCAACGATTGGTTCTGATGGTGGATGGCCCGGTGATCGAGGCGACGCATCTGCCGCAGCAGATCCTGGTCACCACCACCACCAGCCAGGAGGCGTTGCTGATACCTGAAAACGGCGTGAATTTCGATGAGGAGATGGCCCGGATCGAGGCTGCCTACCTCGGGGCCGCCTTGCGACGCTCCGGTGGTAGCAAGATCGGGGCCGCCCGGCTGCTGAACATCGACAAGCAGAAGATGCATTACCTCTGCCGCAAATATCAGATCGGACGAGCCTGAGCGATCAAGGGATTAAAAATTCATACGAGGTTGGATGAGATTTTAATCACTGGGTTCCGTGCCTGCGCTTCGAGGCGAGTTGGCCTTTCAGAAAAAGAGACGAAAATCACTGAAAAGCAACGCGTTCTGTGACTGCGAGGCGAAATGTTTTGTTTGGCATCCAGCGTGCCAGAGGGTTAGCGTCTGGGGCCGAGCCAAAGAGAAATTGAAAGTCCGGCGCGCAAAGCGCAAAGAGGGAGAACTACCATGGCAATTCAGAAGAAATCTCTGGTGAGCAGCCGGCCAGCGCAGGCGAAAACCACCGCGGCCAGGGCGACAAAGGCCACCGCAATCGGTGAAGCGAAGGGTCTGAAGGCGAACGCGCTGTCGAGGCGTAATGCGCTGAGGCACTCTGGCGCTGCGATTATACGCACCATGAAAGCCAAATAAGCAGTTTCGTGTCCGTGAAACTGCTTCCGGCGTACAGCGAAGACTCGGAGAAAGCATCATGTCGGTTCCGAAAAAGTCCTTGATCAGCAACTTGCAAGCGGTCGCGAAAGCGCGGATCGCCCGAGAACCGGCTAACGACGACAGCGAGGGCAACCCGCTCAAGGCGAATTCGCTGGCGGCCCATTCGATGAAGAAAAAGAAAACGAACGCGATACCCGCATTCGTCGCTTTCAAGAAGAAGAGTTAACCGATTTCTTTTGGGGACCAGGAATAAAAATTCAACCGCGCTCAGGCGCAGAGAGGAAACACAATGTCCGTTCAGAAAAAGTCTTTGATCAGCAACACCGCAGTGAAGAAAACGCAGAGCGCGAGCCAACCGGAGCAGACGGAGTCGAACCAACTGAAAGCCAACTCGCTTGCCGCACATTCGATGAAAAAGAAGAAGGGCGCTCAGCTTATTGCCCAAAAGCACGCCTCGAACACCTTCAAATTCGCCGCGTTCAAAAAGGCCTAGAATTCATCGACACCGGGTGACAATCGGCGCTCAACGCAGAAAGGACCACCCTATGTCAGTTCCGAAAAGGTCAATGATCAGCAGTACGACCCCTATAACAAAGGCGCAGGTTGCGACCCCGGATCAAGCCGAAGTCGTTCCGTTGAAGGTAAGCACGCACTACGCACAGACGATGGCTAAGAAAAAGAGGGCAGCGAGTCCGCCGGCTTCGTTCGTGGCCATGAAGAAGAAAAGGTAGCCAGGTCTCTGGGGGGAGACTTGGACGAGGCTGCGCTTCAAACCGCAGCCTCGTTTACTTTTTCACCAGAACTTGCGATCGACAAAGTCGCGTAATTCCTTGCCAACAAGTCCGGCAAAGCTCCTTCGGGCGATCAGAATCTTCGCAGTTCCTGACATCCCCGGTCGAAGCCGGCTATCCGCATTCGATACCAGTGCCGTAACTCCGTAGAAATCCACTCCCGTCAGACCCTTATATCCCGCAGCGGGAGCCAGACCAGGCTCCATGCGCGAGGCCGTTGGAGCAATTTCAGCCACCGCTGACCGCAACGGCTTTAACCAGGAATCCATTTTCAATGAAACGCGGTCCCCCACCTTCAGATCGCGCAAATCGAATTCTGGAAGATAAATTCGAGCGCGCAACACGCCGACATCTGCCACTTCAAGCAGCAACGATCCCGCATCAACATTCGAGCCAAGAAGATCCGAAACCCTGGGAGTGATGACGACGCCCGAAATTGAGCTTTTTAGTCGCAATGCCAGCAACTGCGATGCGAAGGCACTGGATTGCTGTTGCAGCGAGTCCCGCTCACGCTCGGCCCGGCTGTAGTCGGCATAACGAAGCCGGGCCTGGGTTGCCCGCAACGAAGCAATCTGCAACTCAGACGAAATGCGAGCCGCCCGTGATTCCAACTCGAGGTTACGCAGTTCGATGACTGGCGATCCGGCTGCGACGAATTGGCCTTCAGCGGGATATACGGCTACGACTTCTCCCGGCACCGTTGCGTGCACGGCAGTTTTTAGGATTGGCTCAAGAGTGAATCGCCCACTGCGCGTTTCGTGCCAGATTGGCGCAAAGAAAAAGAGCAGTAACAATCCCCCCAAGATTGCGGCCTGGGGGGTGAGCAACCAGTGTCGCGCCCGGTCTTTTTTGTCGAGGTAAAGAATCTTCATAAATCTCACCAGCGCGCGGATGCGCGATTTGAAGATCAACAGTGCCAGTAAACCGGCTGGAACGAACGCCCACTCCGGAGAATATTTTCGGAAGACGTGGTAGGAAAAAGTCACAACCACGTACAACAAGGTATAGCTGTACACGCCAGAAGCGACGGCATAAGCGGCAAAGAGCCAGCGCCGCCTGCGCGGCACGAATTCGACCTCAACTGGAAGACCAAGGAGGTTCTTTTTGCACCAACTGGAAACGAATGCGGTCGAGTCCTCCTTCAACCCGATGATCCCAACCAGTTCGCAGAGGATGTAATATCCGTCCAGCTTGATCAGAGGATTGAGATTGATGATGACCACTCCCACGCCGGTGATGAGCATGATCTTGTAAGCGAAATCATGCGTCGGGGTGCCGATCGGAGTGCCCCACCAGATAATCGAAGCCGCCGCAGAAAAGATCAACTCTACCCAGATGCCGGCGATCGAAGTCGCAATGCGCGCCCACTTCCCCGCATAGACGTAAACCTCGGTCACATCCACGAAGAAGCAGGGCTCCAGGTAATAAAGAAGGAAACCCATCTTGTGCACGGCCCCGCCGAAATGCTTGCAAGTCAGCCCATGCGCGGATTCGTGGAAGAAGCCGAGAAAACAGAACAGCAGCCAGAATTCAACTATGTCGCCCAGGCCCTTTTCAGTGAAGTTGTAATACTTCCAAGTGTCGGTCCCGATCTCGGACCAGCGGTCGAAGAAAATCCACGCCATACAACCGAAGAGGACGAGCGTGAGCGCAGTAAACCATCCCGTGTAGATGAACTTCACCTTTTCGTGCAGGCGGGTCAGGTAGGTGTCTGGGTCCCAATGTCCGACAGTAATCGTTGTGATGTCTTCCAAGCTTTTCGAAGCGCGCTTATGCCGTTCCTCGGCCCCCTTCTGGGCCGCCATGACATTGGGTTCTTGCGGCGAGCTGTACCAGATTTCATCCAGTTCGCTGACATACTCCTGAATGGTGTCCGGCGAAAAGTACACGCCCGTGCGCCGCTGGTAGACACTCGAAACGTCTTCGTACGAGCGCTCGCCGTTGAAGAGTTGCACCAATTCCCACTGTTCCGGCGTAAACCGGTACAACTGGTTCGCTCCCGAGACGATAGCGTAGATGACGGGCTTGCCGTCTTCTTCCTGCTGGCGCGACACCACGTGAGGATGGAGTCGCGGACAGCGTTTGCGTGTCAAGCGCGGAGGCAGGTCCGGCAACGCAACGTGTAAGGCTTCGGTGAGATTCATCGTGAATTGGGGATGCGCACACTTGCGCTCATACCTGGCCGCAGCAGGCCTGTCGGACCGACGACCTCGCACAACACCTCAATCGTGCCGCTTGACGGATCCACGACCGGGCTGATCTCTCGCACGCTAGCTTCCCATTGCTGCCCTTCAAAGTCGGGAGAAGTGAGATCGAAGCTCTGCCCTTTTGCGATGTGGCCGATAAAACGCTCCGGCAGAGTAAACCTCATACGGAGTGGCGCTTCAGCAGTGACCCAAAACATCCGATCGCCCAAGTTGACTTTCTGTCCGGCTCTTACATAGCGGCGGGCTACGATCCCGTCGAAGGGAGCCACAATGCGCGTCTTTTCCAGTTCGAGTTCGAGCGAGCGTTCACTGGCTTGCGCATCCCGCAACAACTCCTGCACTCGCTCGACGTCCCAGTGATCCGATTCCGCCTTGTATCGCACGTGCTCATATTGCTCCAGAGGCATAACCCCGGCTTCCCACATCTTCTGAGCTCGTCTCAAGTCCGCGTCGAGGACCTTGGCCTCGGCTTCCCAGTTGTGCAGGTCAGCGGAGGTGCTGCGCGTCCGCGCGGAAGCCGCCTCAAGATTGGCGGACACCTGACGATCATCGAGTTGCGCCAGCATCTGGCCCTTCTTCACCCTCGTGCCAGCCTCGATGAAGATGGTTGCGATCACACCCTCTTTCTGCGCGTCGACATCGATCTGGTTTTCCACCACCAACGGTCCGGACGCCAAGAAGAACGTGTCGGGCGATGGTGAGGGCTGAGTTGTGGTGGCCGAAGCGACCGGAGAGGCACTGGCAGCCATTACACTGGGCCGGGCGTCTTCACACCCGAGACCCGCGCTGATCATCACGATCCCCACGATGGAAATGAACCACTTCATCACGGACCTCCCCTTGACCTCGCCAACTGAACCTTCACCACCCGAACCACGACCACCATTTGGAGTAAATCCACATCGCAGGGCGCCGAAATAAGACGTATCCGACTGGACGCCAACCCGCCATGACTTTTGCCCGTCCATGCATCCCGGCCCGAATGGGGTTTTCCGAGTTGGCTACGAGGACTCGCGCGTAGAAGACCTTCTCGTCGTTTTCCAGAGCGCTCACCGGGCTAACGACCCGCACTTCACCTGTGAAGCTTCGGGTTGGAAATGCGTCCAGTTTGATCG
>Ga0307478_10003019_pt1 | contig 12753 bp, 8 predicted proteins | sample atmos_gasesECM4C_2_FD_203713 | JGI IMG/M metagenome (GOLD analysis project Ga0307478, IMG submission 203713) | Hardwood forest soil microbial communities from Morgan-Monroe State Forest, Indiana, United States - atmos_gasesECM4C_05 | ecosystem: Environmental > Terrestrial > Soil > Temperate...
AGTATTGGTCGAGAATCCGTAACGGGACGGGCAGCGCGAGACTACCCTATGACCATCGAAGACGTGATTCGCAGGATTGGCGAGACTGGCATTGTGCCCGTAGTACGGGCCGCAACCGTCGAAGACGCAACCCGGGCTGTGGAAGCCATCTGTGCCGGAGGGATTCCGATTCTCGAGATAACCATGACAGTTCCCAACGCGATCTCGGTGATTCGGCATGTTGTGCGGGAGCACGGAAGCACGGCGCTGATTGGGGCGGGCACGGTTACGACGGGAGAACAGGCCGAGCAATGTATACGCGCAGGCGCCGAATTTCTGGTGAGTCCGGGATTGTCGACGCACGTGCTTGCGGTGGCGCAGGCCTGCGCCAAACTAGCAATCCCAGGGGCGCTGACGCCAACCGAGCTCATGCACGCCCAGGACAACGGCGCGAAGCTGATCAAGATTTTCCCTTGCAGCAACGTTGGGGGCCCAAAGTACCTGCAATCTTTGAGAGGTCCCTTTCCGCACGCCGCTCTGATTCCCACGGGCGGAGTGAATGCTTCGAACGCTGCAGACTACATCGCCGCTGGAGCGTTTGCCCTGGGGGTGGGTGGGGATCTGGTGAATGCGGCGGCACTGCGCGACGGAAATCTCACAAAGATCACGCAAGCGGCTCGCGAGCTGGTAGAAGCAGTGCGTGCGGCGCGGGGGCTGGCCCTCGAAAAGGCTGGCTTGCTGCATTAGAGTTTGGATATTTTCCAACGAACCAGGGGACTGCGATGCAACTTGGTCGGTTCACCATGTGGAGCTTCCGTCGAAGCGAAGCCAAGGAGAGGTTGGGCATATCCCGCCTTGCGATCGCTGTTCTTCTTGTTTTCGTGCAGACTGTCGCTGCAACCGCTCAATCGGCGTCTGCCGCGGAACCGCAGCCGGAGGCTACCGTTCACGTCGACGCAACTCCGGGCCACGCCATCAACTCGTTCGATCCCGACAGCGCACTCGGCAGCTCCATTGATGTTTTATCTCATGATGCGATCGACAAGGTTTATACCCCGCACATTATCCAAGAGTCGCTTTCAGCGGGCTGGGGACCGATCACTTATCGGAACAATTCCGAGCTGCGCATGGCGGCGTGGCACTGGACGGAGAACGGAACGTGGAGCGATGCCGCACACAAGAGTGGATACTTTACCGGCAGCACCGAGCTCAAGGAACCGACTCGCTACATTCTTTCCTATGCGCTGCCGCACCGCGGTTTCTCGACCAGCGGCGACCGCCCCCTGCAAGGCCCCAATCTCAGCTATTGGAAAAGCAATCCGTATCTAACCAGCAAGTTCACCGGGGAGAGTGACGCCCTGCATCCGCAATGGGTGGTGGTTGATCTGCAGGCCGAGAAGCCGGTGAATGCGATTCGCATCGCCTGGGCCAGCCCGTTTGCGACGACCTATCAAGTTGAGTATTGGGTGGGAAAGCGTGCTCTCGACTTCGACGAGGGCCCGCAGGGCGAGTGGAAGACATTCTCCGCGGGCGCATTGAAAAGCGCGCAAGGCGGAACCGTCACCTTAAAGCTCGCCGACGTTCCCGTCAACGCACAGTACGTGCGCGTCCTGATGACGGAATCCTCGAACATCTGCGATCTGCATGGATCGGACGACATCCGCAAGTGCGTGGGATACGCCATTCAGCAAATTCGCGTCGGCACCGTCGGTTCCAGCGGCGCTTTCGCCGAGGTCGAAAAGAATATGGGCGATCGGCCCACCACCTATTGCTCTTCTTCGATCGATCCCTGGCACTCGGCCACGGACGTGAACGCCACAGGCGGCTACCAGCACAGCGGCTTTGATCTCTTCTTCACGAGCGGACTCACCAACAATCTTCCGGCGATGATTCCGGTGACCATGCTTTACGGTACGCCGGACGATGCAGCTGCGCAGATTGCCTACATTGAAAAGCGAGGCTACAGCATCGGGTACGTCGAACTGGGCGAGGAGCCCGACGGCAAGCACGCCATGCCGGAGGACTACGCGGCCTTGTACATTCAGTGGGCCGCGGCTATTCACAAGGTTGATCCCAACCTCAGACTGGGTGGGCCGATCTTCGAAGGAGTGAATGAGGACATTCGAGTCTGGCCCGACGCGCAGGGCCGGATTTCCTGGATGGGACGCTTCGTCGATTACTTAAAGACGCATGGACGCATCTCCGACCTGGCTTTCGTCTCGTTCGAGCACTATCCGTTCGAGGCGTGCGCGATCACTTGGAAGACTCTGTACACGGAACCGCAGTTGATGAAGCACATTCTGCAGGTGTGGAGGGACGACGGCGTTCCCAAAGAGGTGCCGCTGATGGTGACCGAGAACCATCTCGCCTCCCAGCTCACCGGACCGATGAGCACAATCTTTGCCGCGTTGTGGCTGGCGGACAACGTGGGCTCTTTCTTCGAAGGTGGAGGTGCCGCGTTCTATCACTCGCCAATCCAGCCGCAGGGCATTCAGAAGAGTTGCCTCGGGTGGGCTTCGTGGTCGAACTTTGTTTCGGACGAAGATTATGACATCCAGGGATACACTTCGCCCTACTTCGCGGCTCACATGATTAACCTGGAGTGGGTGCAGCACCGTGCAGGCGTGCATCACATGTTCCCTTCTGCCATTGATCTGAAGGGCGTTGATCTGAAGGGCGTTGATCTGAAGGGCGTTGATCCGAAGGGCGTTGATCCGAAAAGCAACGACATCAAGGATGCCGAGGGCAATGTGCTGGTTACTTCATATGCGGTGCATCGCCCTGACGGAAACTGGTCGCTGATGCTGGTCAACCGGGACGAGACTAATCCGCACACCGTGCGCGTACAGTTCGAGGATTCCAAGGGCAAGCAGAGTGAGTCGTTTTCGGGGCCGGTCACGTTCGTGACTTTCGGGAGCGAGCAGTATGTATGGATTAACGACGGGCCCAACAGCCACGCGGGCCCGGATCACGCGCCGGTCGCGATCACGGTGGCGGGGAGTCCGCAAACTACATTCACTCTGCCGCAGGCTTCCATCACCGTTTTGAGAGGAAAAGTGGCTGGCTTCAAAGATTGAGATGGCAACCTTGCGTCCAACGGGCGAATGCGGCGTTGCCTGAAATGTGGAGATTATCGAATTCTCAGCATAAGAGCGCTCGCATCGGTGATAGGCTCGGCAATCGGCAATCTTCTTAAAACCTACTTCGATCGCCGGCGGTGGTTATGGCGCGTTTGCGTAAGCTGATTTGTTTGGTCGCGTTCGCATCCACAGCAATTTTGTGCTCGGCAACCGAGCGCATTTTGTTCCTGCGGGTCGCCCCATCCCAAGCCAGGCTGTTCATCTCGAATGCGGACGGCTCTGGCGAGCGAGCTCTCACGCCGTCGGGCTCGCTCGATTACAATCCCGCGTGGTCTCCGAAGGGCGACTGGATTGTGTTTACGTCGGAGCGAGGGGGGTCGGCCGACCTCTATCGCATCCACCCCGACGGCACTGGCCTTGATCGACTTACCGACGACCCTGCCTATGACGACCAAGGCGCTTTCTCACCCGACGGTAAACAGGTAGCCTTCGTTACCACGCGGGCCGCGGGAACGGCGAATCTCTGGATGCTGGATGTGGTCACGCGCCAAGCCAGGCCTCTGACTTCAGGCCACGGCGGCGACTTCCGGCCAGCTTGGTCCCCCGACGGAAAGTGGATCGCGTTTTCGTCGGATCGGGAGAGCAGTTTTCCGGCAGCAAGAGGCCGATGGGAGCGCCTGCATTTGGTGGACATTTACCTCATCCGGCCCGACGGCACCGGCCTGAAGCGTATTTCGGAGCACGGCAATTTTTGTGGCAGCCCGAAATGGACACCCGATAGCAAGAGCGTGATTGCCTACTGCATGTCTGCGGAGGAAACCTACACTTATCGCTCTGGCAATGAAGACGGCGCGACCAAGCTCATCCAGATCGACGCCGCCACCGGCGAAACGAAACTCGTCGAGGGGGGTCCGGGCGTCAAAATATCCTCATCGGTGCTGGCGTCGGGAGAAATCGCTTACGTTCGCAATGATAAGTCGAGCCACGGAGTTTTCTATGGAAGCGGCAAGCCTGGTCCTGCGGGCTCGGATGTGAACTCCCCTTCCTGGTCACCAGACGGCACCACGCTGGTCTACAGCCGTTACACTCGGCAGTTCAACCCTGAACCGAGCAAGGTTTGGAGCCGGAATGCGAACTATGAGCTATCCACTACAACATTTTTGCCGGCAAGCGATTCGACCCGCGAACGCTTCGCGGTAACCAAGGCTGACTACGAAGCCGAGACCATGAGCCTGTTCGTCGTGGAGGAGGGAAAACCGGCCCGCTCGATCCTGGAGCGAAAAGACATGATCCTGGGCCCGCAATGGTCTCCCGATGGAGGGCAGATCATATTCGGAATCGGCGGCTTCCCTTTGTTCGATACGATCGGGCATGGTCCAGCGCAAGTGGGGATCGTCAACACGGATGGATCGGAATTTCACCTCGTCACTTCGGGGCCGAACAGCAACGCCTTCCCCTCGTTCGCCCCCGATGGTAAGCACATCGTCTATCGCACTACCGGCCCTGAAGGCGGAGGCTTGCGCATCATGGAGCTCGATCATCACTCGATCAGCGTGCTAACCAAAGAATATGACAACTTCCCCGTTTGGTCTCCGCGCGGCGATTTGATTGCGTTTATTCGCAAGATGGGCGACGACTTCGAAGTGTTTACGATTCGTCCGGACGGCAAAGACGTGAACCAGTTAACCCGCACGAAAGGCAACGACGCCCACTTGGGTTGGTCGCCAGATGGCGAACGGATTGTATTTACAAGCAGCCGGATGGGATTCAAGGACGAGGCGCTCGTCACCGGCGGCGCGCCACAGCCTTATGGGGAAATCTTTGTCATGCGGTACGACGGGACCCAGGTCGAGCAGTTGACTGACAACCAATGGGAAGACGGCGGACCCGCATGGTCGTCTCATAAGACGAATCCACCCGGGGTGACGACTCAATCCAAATGAAGCTTCGAGCCGGACCTGATGACCGGTCACGCGCGCTATCGGAGACCTTGCTTTGGAATTCCTCTTCAGTTCTCCAGCATCACAGGCGAGGCTGCCAGTACTCCGGCGGCGAGTTCCAGATCGTGCAGATCCTCGCGGCTGAAGTCCTGCGTGAAGCGTGGATCCAATCCCTTGCGTGAGATTTGAATCACGCCCAACACGGTTAAATGCTGATCGAGAATCGGCACCGACATCAACTTCTGGATGGGCGCGGGCAGCGCGGGATCCTCGACTTCAGCTCCGACCGGCTTGATCGTCTCGAAAATGCTGGCATGTTTTACCCGGGCAAAATTGTTGAAGATCTCGGCTTTCTTGCTCAACGCCGTATGGGCAGCCACCGCCTTGCTGGAAATCGGAATCGCCCCGGTGGTCCGCAGATGCTCAGGAAAAATGAACTTGAGCAGGCCGCCTTCCAACCGCAGCAGTGCAACTTCCGCGTGCTGGACCTTGAACACTTTCGCCAGCACCATGCTGATCTCTAACGGCGTGACGCCCTGGCCCAGCACAGATCCGAGAGGAAGCAGGTTTTCGGGGAGCATGATTTCTTCAACGGCCCCGTCTTCAGGCTTATGAGTCATAGAAAACTCGCAGGATTCCAAATCAGCAACCGGTCCAGGTCTCGCACTTTGAACACCAGATCACGCCTGTAATGACATCCTACAACCCCTTTGGTTTGAGCAAAGTAGCCAACGTCCATGACCTTCCGCGGCATCCCCTTCGCCGGCCAACCAGCCAGAAAATCGCAAATAGAATGACATTTCTTGTCGATTGGATCTTGATCCGCCGACAGCATCTGGCAGAGGTTTCTGTCGCAGACAGAGAATTTCCCCTGCCATGCCTTCCCTTCGTGGCACCTAAGTCATTACACTGCTTTCCTATGAGCCTTCCTGCGCAACCTAACCTCAAGCTGATCAATGCTGCTGACTACCGCGAAGCCTACGCCAACAGCGTGCAGATGCGGGTGAATGTCTGGGACTTCTTCATGGTTTTCGGCACCCTGCAGCAGCAGACCGAAACTCAAGTCGAGATTCGCAACTTCCAGGGCATTTACCTCAGCCCACAACAGGCCAAGGCCTTGCTCGGACTGCTGCAGCAGAATATCGCCGGTTACGAGAGTGCCTTCGGCGAGATCAAACTTGACCCGCGCCTGACTCCGACGGGGCCGGTGCACTAGGAAATACCACTCGATTTGCACTCGCAGCCGGGCCAGGAGGGCATTCTGAGAGATTACCGGTCTGACCGGAGTAGTCCGGCGCAATGGTCAGGCGCTTACCCGGCCCCGGTGTTTGCTGTTCTCTTTGTATCTATTTTTCTGCTGCACGCGCCTGTGTTGCAGTTGCCTTATTTCTGGGACGAGGCCGGCTACTACGTCCCGGCTGCGCGCGATCTGTTGCTCACAGGCAGCCCGATTCCTCATACCACGGTTTCGAATGCGCACCCACCTCTGGTGATGGCCTGGCTGGCCCTCTGGTGGAAACTGGTAGGCTACGCTCCTCTGGTGACGCGGACAGCCATGTTAGCGCTCGCCGCCTTCTCGCTTGTGGGTGTATTCCGTCTTGCCGAACGCGTCGCCAATACTGGAGTTGCTATCGCGGCCACGCTCTGCACCGCGCTGTATCCAGTCTTCTTCGCGCAAAGCTCTCTCGCCCAAGTGGATTTGGCGGCCGCGGGACTCACCTTCTGGGCCCTCTCGGCTTACGTGGAGGGCCAAACCGCCGCAACGGCCCTCTGGTTCGCCCTCGCTGCATTGACGAAGGAGACCGCGATTTTGGCTCCCTTGGCGGTTGCCGGATGGGAGATCCTCGGCCTGCTTCTGCGCAAGAGTTCGCTGAGAAAACTTTGGGTGTGCGGTGATGACCGCGAATCGAAAACAGGTTCCATCCGGCGCATCGCCGCGCTGCTGATCCCGGCGGTGGCGCTTGCTCTTTGGTATGCCTATCACTATGCCCACTCCGGATACGTCTTCGGCAATCCGGAGTTCGTCCGTTACAACGTGACAGGAACTCTTAGCTTCACACGGTTTCTTCTCGCGCTGGTTATGCGGTGTTGGCAGGTCATTGGATATCTGCACTTGTGGGCCTTGACGCTGGCGACGCTGGTTGCAATGTGGATGCTCCCGCCACGGCGCGATTCCGCGAGTGAACGTCCGCGGATCGGCACTCCGGAGCAAATGGTTTTCTACGTCGTCATCCTCACTTATACGGGGGCGATGTCCTTGATCGGCGGCGCGGTTCTGGCGCGTTATATGCTGCCGGCCGTGCCCCTAGTCATCATTCTTTCGGTTTCGACGCTTTGGCGCAGGCTGCGTTTCTGGCGGACGGCAGTCGCGTGTGTTTCGCTAGCGTTCGTTACAGCCTGGTTCTGGAACCCTCCCTACGGGTTCTCGCCTGAGGACAATCTTGCTTACAAAGACTACGTTGTGCTGCATCAAGATGGCGAACGCTTCCTCGAAGCGCGTTATCCCATGGCGCGGGTGTTGACGGCGTGGCCCGCCACAGACGAAATCACCCGTCCCTGGCTCGGTTACATCACCCGCCCGATGCGTGTGGTTCGCATCGAGAACTTCTCGCTAGATAAAGTGCTTTCCGCCAACTTTCGCTCGGACTACGAAGTCGCCCTGATCTTCTCGACGAAGTACGAGCCTGGGCCCAGAGTATGGGATCGCTGGCGGACCTGGACAGACCTGAAGGCTCGCTTTTTCGGCTTCCACCGCGACCTGCCGCCCGCCGCCTTGGCCCAGATTCTCGGCGGCCGCATTGTATTTTCCGAACAACGACCGGGGCAGTGGATCGCCGTGATCGAGATGGAGCGGGTGGAAGAAGCTTCCGGCTTTCCGCTTAGTTGGGACTTGCTTCCAGGCGCGCGTGGTAGCCCTTGCGAGCCCGGACTTGCAAACGTTTGCCGTTCTTCTCAGCGATGACGGTGATCGTGCGATAGCTTCCGTTCGGCTGAAAATTGGCGGGTTTATAGGCGATGAAGTACCGGCTGCGGATCAACTCGCGCAGCTTATCTAGGGACGAGCCTAGAGTGCGTAAATCGCCGGGAAACATCGCCTCTCCTCCACTGCGTTCCGCCAGAACCTCCAATACCTTGTCGGCATCAGTCTTGTCGCCAAGGCCCTCCTTCGTGCTGACGGTATAAATCGTCACGCCCGTCCGTTCTGCAACTTGTGCGCTCTGCTTCAGGCTGCTGTGGCTGGAATTATCCTCGCCGTCGCTCAGGATTACCAGGACTCTCGCCACCCGCTCGTCCTCGGGATACTCCCCTAGTTTCCTGCATGCGAACGACACTGCATCAAAGAGAGCCGTACCGCCTCCGTTGGCGAGCTTGTCAATTCCGTTTCCCAATGCGATTGAATTCGAACTGAAATCCTGGGTGACGGTAGGTTCAGTCGCAAAGCCCGCGATAAACCCGAGGTCGGAGGGATTGCTTAGCACCCTTTGCACGAACTTAGTAGCAGCGGCCTTTTCGAACCCGAAGCGATCGTGCACCGAACCGCTGGTGTCTACGAGCAGAGCCAGCCGCAAAGGAAGTTTGGACTGCGAGGCAAATTGCACCACCTTTTCGGGAGGCCTATTGTCATCACGAATCTGGATGTCGGACGCCTCCAAATCGTTGACCATGTGCCCATGGCTGCTGACGGAGAAAAACAGGGCCACATCGTCCACACTCTTACGAATTGTCCAGACGCCCCCGATTCGGCCGACAGAGCTGCGCGGAACTGTCGAAGCTGCCCCGCTGGCGACGCCGATTCCTGGTGAGTCCGCCTCAGCCAGGGTGCCGCAATTTGCGCAGGTCCCGGCATCGGATTCATTGCCCAACGCACTCAGCTGTGCCTTCAATCGATCACTGTTGGGAAAAGTTTGCATCGTCTGCGAAGCGGACACGGTTGTTGGCGACTGCGCATGGGCGCCGAGTCCGGCCCGAACTTCCTTATTGTGCGCTAGAGCGGCTAGATTCTGACGCGCCACCGGAGCAAGCGCATTGGTGGGGTCTTCGCCCAGAAAGAAGCTTAGTTCATGCTCCATGGTGTCAAAATCTTTGAGAGCCATGGCGGCGGCCGCAGCTACGTAGTGCACATTCGCCATCCCTTTGTGGTCGAGAGCATGCACTCGCTGGGCGGTTTGTAATACTTGCTCATATTGGTGGGTTCCATTTTGCGCATACGCCAGAACCGAGAGTACGCCCGCGTCCTTGGGACTCAGGGAGGCAGCTTTCTCTAACGCCGATTCCGCAGTCGTAAAATCGTTTAACGACAACGCCAGTTGACCGAGATGACAGAACGATCCCGGAAACTTGGCGTCCAGCTTAGCAGCCTCTTCGAATTCACTTTTGGCGTGACCCGGATCCTCCTGATCGACATAGGCGAGTCCGAGACCGATGTGGGCTGACACGAACTTGGGATAGTCGACGATCGCTTTCTGAAGATGCTTCATTGCTTCTTTGGAATTCTGCGCTTTCATCAGGGTGTTGGCTCGGTTGAATTCCTCCACAGCGTTGTTGGGAGCTTCCAGGTCAAGCGCTGATATAACACCGGAATCTACCCGCTCCTTATCCTGTGCCCGTATCCGCTCAATCTCCTTGACCTGCCGGTTCTGCGTGTCGAGATATATTTGCGCGAAGTCGATTTGTTCCATTAAGGAATCCGCACCTGCGTTAATGAAGGGCAGGCCCGGTATCTGTGCGAGGGCAGCGATCTCGCCGCATAGCAAGAAGGTAACAACCCATGCGAGTAGTCGTCTAGCACAATGGAACGATAGACGTTGAGGCGCAGATTGCACGAAACCACTCCTGCAATGGATGTGGGGGATTGTGCTTGCAACTTGTCGAGGACGGTAAGAGATCTCGGTCGGTCTCCGCCGCCTTCGCTCCGGAACATCCCGGAACGCTGGCGGCATTATATGTCAAGGCCGCATCAAATGACAGGAATGAGTTTTGACCACCAGCCACACCTCGCGGCCTTCGGTAAGCTCCAGGGCATCGCGGGCCGCCAGAGTTAGGTGGACGTTCATCTCCACGCCGCAATCCACCTGCGCGGAAACAATCATGTCGCGCCTTTCCAGGGAGAGCAACCGCCCGGCAAGCACGTTGCGGGCGCTGAGTCCTACTGGCTTCGCGATGGCCAGCAGAATATCGCCCGCCCGAATCCCTACCCGCACATGTGAGCCTACTTCCGCGCGAATCAGGGGCGTCTCTAGAAGGACGAAGGTTCCCCCATCGCTGCCCGGCAAATGACCGCTCGTTATTCGACAAGTCATGATTCGACAACTCATGGTGCCGCGATCCCCGTGTACCGACTCAACTGTAGCGTCAAAGATGTTTTCAAAGCCCGCCAACTGCGCAACGGTTTCCTGTAGCGGAGCGCTCAGCACCTCGTGCGGCGTGCCCTGGGCGATGATACGTCCCTCTTCCATCACAAGCACGCGTTCGCCCAGCGCAATCACTTCTTCCCGTGTATGCGTGACGTACAGAATCGGTATGCCATGCGTCTGATTCCAGCGCCGAAGGTCATTGAGGATCTTCGACTTGGCAGGAGCGTCCAGAGCCGCGAGAGGTTCGTCGAGCAAAAGCACGCATGGGTCGGTTACCAGAGCTCGCGCCAGCGCCACGCGCTGGCGTTCTCCGCCCGAGATTTCCCCCGGTCTCTGGTGGCGCACGTGGTCAATGCGGAACTCCCGCAGCATGGCCGCAGCCCGCTGCTGGCTCTCCGGTCGCGGGAGATGCGCCAGGCCGTACTCGGTATTCTGCTCGACCGTCAGGTGCGGGAACAGGGCGAGATCCTGCAACACGTACGCTACGCCGCGCTTGGCCACCGGAACATTGATGCGCGAGCCCGCGTCGAACCAGACCCGCTCCCCCACGACAATTCGCCCAGCATCCGGAGCAGCCAGACCGGCCACGCAGTCAAGCAGTGTGGTTTTGCCCGATCCAGAGGGGCCGAATAGGATGGTGAATCCGGGCGCGGCATCGAACTCCACGTCGAGAAAGAATCCATGCTCCGACGCTGGAGAGCTCTTGCGAAGGTGTGCATTCAGGATGGGGTTTGCGAGTTTGGGCTCGGCAGGCGTGGGCATCGGTATTGTTATTTGACCGGACCCATTGTCCATGGCCTTTGACTGGGTCTCCCGGCACGCGGCGCTCTCCGGTTCAGCCCGTAGACCATTGTCAGCACCACGAAGCAGAAGACCAGCAGCAGCAACGCCGTGGCATTGGCTGAAGCGTAGTTGGTGGCCTGCACCTGATCGTAAATGTCGATGGAAACCGTGCGCGTCACTCCGGGAATGTTGCCTCCAATCATCAGCACTACTCCAAACTCTCCCATCGTGTGAGCAAACGCCAAAGCCACTCCCGTAACCAGTCCGGGTACGGAAAGCGGAACCACGACTCGGAAGAAGGTGCGTAACGGAGAGGCTCCCAGCATGGCCGACGCCGCCAGCAGTTTGCGATCGACCGAGGAGAAAGAAGCCGCGAAGGGCTGCACCGCGAACGGCAGGCTGTAGAGAAGGGAGCCAATCACCAGCCCAGTAAAGGTGAAGGCTAAGGTGTGCCCGGTCAAAGACTGCCACCAACGGCCTAAAGGGCTCCGGGAACCGAGGGCGACAAGAACGTAAAAACCGAGCACCGTCGGCGGCAACACAATCGGCAGCGCGACCAGTGCTTCCACAAGAAACTTCCAGCGTCGGCGCGAGAAGGCGATCCAGGAAGCCAGCGGCAGGCCGACCACAGAGAGGATGGCCGACACCACGACCGCGAGTTCTATCGTGAGTCGGAACGCCTGCCAATCGATGGACATTTTCGCCAGCCCGTCCCCTACCTCAGTTTGTATTTTTGGTCAGGCGAGCTGAATCCGTAGCGCCGCAGCAGCCCAGCCACTTCCTCGGTCTTCACAAACCCTAAGAACGCCGCCGCATCCTCCCGATGAGGCGAGTGCGAAATCAGTACTACACCCTGATCGAGCGGCGGATACGCCTCAGCCGGGACAATCCAGTATCTGCCCTTACCCTGCATCGCGGGCGCGATGGCATGCGCCAGGGCCACGAACCCGGCTTGCGCATTGCCGGACTCCACAAATTGGGCCGCCTGCGCAACATTTTCTCCCAGCACCAGCCTGTCAGCGACCTTTTCATCGAAACCGTAATGCTTCAGCGCAGCGGTGGCCGCGCGCCCGTAAGGGGCATGCTGCGGATTCGCGATTGAGATCTTCTTCACCGACGCATCGAGCAGCACGTCCATACCCTTGTGCTCGACATCGAGTGGCGAATCCTTGGGAACCCATAGCACCAACTGCCCCACCGCATAACGATATAACGTTGCGCCATCAGCCTGGCCAGCCGCGATCAACTGCCGCGGATAATCCATGTCGGCCGAAAAGAAAACATCAAAAGGCGCTCCGTTCTGAATCTGCTGTGTGAGCGCCCCGGACGCACCGAATGAGAGCTTCACCGCAACTCCCGTTCGCTTTTCATAGTTGGCGGCAACTTCCTGCAGGGCAGCGCTCAAGTCCGCCGCCGCCGCCACATTGATCTCGCGATCGGCAGACTCAGCCCGCGGGATCGACACGCCAGAAACCAAGACCAGAAGAGCGATCAAACTAGGTGAGATAAGATGCCTCATCATTCGCAAACACCTCAAAGCACTCGCACTAGAAATAAGCATTTGCAGCCGATGGAGATTGTACAGGCAGGGCTGCATCCCCGCGCGCCTGGCAGTCC